>Ga0209344_10005996_pt1 | contig 10197 bp, 10 predicted proteins | sample Cruoilmetagenom6_FD_187293 | JGI IMG/M metagenome (GOLD analysis project Ga0209344, IMG submission 187293) | Oil polluted marine microbial communities from Coal Oil Point, Santa Barbara, California, USA - Santa Barbara Oil Seep Sample 6 (SPAdes)... | ecosystem: Environmental > Aquatic > Marine...
ATTATGTTGATCATTGGTAAATTTTATCCTAGAGAAGTGCCTTATGAACAAGAATACACAAAACAAGTAGATATTACGCCTTGGAAATACGTGCGGCAGGCTGGACTCCTAATTTGCGTTATTGTAATCGGGGTTTATATTTATTTTTCTTAAGTTATTTAGACCCAAAGAGCGTCATTATCAACCTGTAATAAACAAAAAAACGCTCTAAATACTTAGAGCGTTTTTTGTGATCGCGATAGGATTCGAACCTATGACCGTCTGCTTAGAAGGCAGATGCTCTATCCAGCTGAGCTACGCGACCAATTACATTCAAGCGGGTGCAAATATAAAATGGTATTAATTACTACACAAGATAAATTGTTATAATTTTTTAAAAGTTCATTTGAAAAACTATAATAATATTTCGATGTATTTTTCTTTTGTTTAAATGTTAATATTAGCTTTTTTAATTGGGTCTATTAAACTTGGTTTACTCAGGATTTTGCTTGATATATACTTTTTTAACTACATTTGTTAAATAAGCTAATGTTAATATTTTAAATCGAAGTCTTAACTTCCCTTAGCCTTTTTTTTGATTGATAAACAAAAGCATTAATTTTATTATATTCATTCTATTAATTGAGATGAATAATTAACCTTACATGAAATATTTATTAAAATGACTAAAGATAATAACTTAAAAAAAGGCAAAACTGGAGCATTAAAAGGGGCTGCTGATAACAGGTTAGCGGCTGTAAGAGATTTAATTTTTGGTGAAAATATTCAGCAATACGAAATTAACTTTGATGAAGTTTATGAAAAAATTGCTGCATTAAGAGGAGATTCGGATAAAAAAATTGCTAGTGCCGTAACTAATCTTGAAAATAAAATCGAAGCTTTGCAAAAAGCTACGGAAGCATCTATAGAAAAATTTTCTGCCGATATTGATAAGAAGATTTCTAACCTTGAAGATGCTAAGGCTGATAGAAAAAAACTTGGTAAAGCCTTAGAGAAAATTGCTCTTATGTTGCAAGGATAGATGAAAAAATCACCTTCAGATAACAAAAAAAAAGATAACCGTTTTGACTTGCTCAGAGAGCTGCTTTTAGAGGAAGACAGAGAAAAGTTCAATGCTTTAAATCAAGAGATTTTGGTACGTGAAAAAGTTTCTGCACGTGTAGATCCTTTAATTGATGAGAAAATAGAAGATTTACGTAAAAATTTCCCAGAATTTTTTGGTGATACTATTACCGAAACGATCAAGACACAAATTAGAGATTCACAAGATGAGGTAGTTGATGCATTGTATCCTATTATGGGTAAAATGGTAAAAAAATTTATCATAGCAGAAATAAGTAAACTGTCGGAGAATATAAATCAAAAGGTTAAAAAGACGTTTTCTTTTAAGGAAGTGTTTAACCGATTTAAGAGGAGAGCCAGTGGTGTTAGCGAAGGTGATGCAATTTTACAAGACGCTTTTCAACCAAAAATTGAAGAAGTTTTTGTAATAGAGAAAGATTCGGGAATATTATTAGGAAATCATTCAACAGGTAATATTGCTAATAAAGACATGGTCTCGGGAATGTTAACCGCTATTAAAGCATTTGCTGAGGATGCATTTTCAAAAGAAGGACAAGATTTGGAGGATGTTAAATTTGAAACCTTCCAAATATTACTATATAATTTTCAAACCGTTTATGTTGCAGTGGCAGCATCTGGTGTTTTAAATGCAACTTTCAAAGGTAAATTGACAGATAGAGTTAATGATTTTGCCGAAGATCTATTTGATGATCGTTCAGACTTAGAAGATGAGTCAAAACTCAATGAAATGATTATTAATTATTTGATTAAAGATGATTTAAACTAACTATTTATGATCGTAAAAAAAGTATTACTTGTAGGTAGTTTTGGTGTTGGTAAGACCTCATTAGTAAGAAGATTTGTGAATAACGAATTTTCTGAGGACTATATAAGTACTATAGGAGTTCGGGTAAGTACAAAAATGGTCCAGGCAAACAAACAGGTATTAAAACTACTAATTTGGGATATTGCGGGCACTGAAAAAAATGAAAGAATCCCAAAGGCCTATTTTTTAGGCTCATCAGCCGCTATGTTTGTTTTCGATTTAACTAGAGAAGAGACATATTTAAATATTACGGAATATATTGATGAGATTAAAGAATTATCTGGTTTGGATAAATTTATTGTTATAGGTAACAAAGTAGATTTATTAAGTACTACAGAATTAGAGGAGGTAAAAAGCCTTATCCCTGAAGAAATTGACTTTATAACTAGTGCTAAAAAAGATGAAAATGTTGAAGATGCCTTTAAGCTATTAGCAGAAATATCACTAAAATAAATAGAAATTGATTCCAGTAAAAATAGAAGAAAGGTTTATTCAAATAAATACAGACCTTTCCGGTAGTATATTAGAAATTGTTGCCGGTACCTTTGCCGAACAGGAGTTTACTATTAATGATTCTATTTATAAAACTTGCCCTTTTCTTGAAACAACATTAGATGTTGTCAATATAAATGAAACTTTTAATATTGATAGCATGGTTATTGTCTCTCAGGAGCAAGAATTTTATGTTGATGTTGAGGCTTTTAAAAATGAAAATTCAATTTCAATAATTATAATCAATCGTTCAAATGTTTATCAATATGTTAAACAATTAAATCAGAATAGAAATGATCTTTCAATTGTAAAACATAAAATTGCTCGACAGAACAAAGAGTTGGAAAAGCTTCGAAAAATTGCTGACCTTGCGAATGAAGAAAAATCACGTTTTCTGGCAGTAATGAGTCATGAAATTAGAAATCCCTTGAACTCTATTTTAGGATATGCAGACATGATTGCCTCTGAAACCACTAATCCATTAGTGAAAGATTATGTACGATCTTTACTTACGGCAGGCAAAAACTTAAATGTGATTGTTGGAGATGTTTTGGATCTATCACGAATTGAAGCAGGAAAATTGAATTTAGCAAATGAACCAATATCTATTAAAAAAATTATTGAAAATAGAGTTAAAAATTATAAGCTTAAATATAATGGTAGTAAGATTCAAATAAACTATTTTATATCAGATGAACTACCAAAGAAAGTACTTGGCGATTCCGTTAGGATTGCACAAATTTTATCTAATTTAATAAGTAATTCTTTTAAGTTTACAGAACAAGGAAATATAACGGTTAAATCTGAACTTGCTACCGATGAAAAGAAATCTGTTATTGTCAATTTTAGCGTTAGTGACACTGGTCGCGGAATGTCACCAGATCAATTAAAAAAAATATTTAAAGAGTATGAACAAACAGAGTTAAGTGATTCACTTGTGCATGGTGGAGCGGGACTAGGGTTATCAATTGTTAAGAATCTCGTTGAACTAATGCATGGTAAAATATCTGTTGAGAGCAAATTAAATATTGGAACAACATTCACTTTGCAAATTCCTTTTCAAAAAATTACCAGTTCAATAAAGGTTAAAGATGGAAAACTTAAATATGGCAAAGAAAAATATGACTTAAATGGAATAAAAGTATTGCTTGCTGATGATGATAAGATGAATCAAGCAATTGGTTCTCATTTATTGGAAAAGGAAGGCTCAGATATAACTATTGCCAATGATGGTCTTGAAGCGCTTTTACAATTAAAAAAGAAAGCTTTTGATCTGGTATTGTTAGATATTAACATGCCAAATATGTCGGGTGAAAAACTAATGACTCAAAAAGAATTATTTAAGAAGTATAATAGCAAAACTCCAATATTGGCACTAACAGGCAATACAAGTAAAGATGATGTAAAAAGATATTTTACCCTCGGGTTTTCCTGGGTTATTTCTAAACCGTATACCGCAGAAGACCTGGTAACTGCAATTTGCTCTGTCTTAAAAAAGTGATTTTTTAATTATATTTAGATTAATCAGTAGTTTTAACTATATTTTTAAAACCAATCAACGACACTTTATCACCGTTGACCGATACTTTTAGTCCTACTAACCATAAACTAATGACTAGTGCATTAAAATTCAATTATTTTTGCTTTTAATTCTAAAAACAGATGAATTGTTAAAGTACTTAAAAATTTTATTAATTGAAGATGATGCCATTGAGGTAATGAAGTTTAAAAGGGTACTTTCAAACCTTGGACTAAATTATACTATTATTGAAGCAAATAATGGAGAAGAAGCGTTGAATCTTTTGAATATTAAAGACCAAATTCCAAATTTAATTCTACTCGATTTAAACATGCCGAGAATTGATGGAATCGAGTTTTTATCAAATTTAAAAAAGAATGATAAATTAAAGCATATTCCTGCTGTGGTATTAACAACTTCAAATAATTTCAAAGATTTAAAGAAATGCTATGAAATTGGAATTGCGGGATATATTCTTAAACCTCTCAAATATGAGGAATATAGAACCAAAATAGAAAACCTTCTTACTTATTGGAGCATGAACGAGCTGATTATTAAATAATAAATATTGTTAAGAATGAGTGATATTCAGTTAGAAAATATACGGGAAACTTTACTTAAAGAAAGAGAAGAAAGGCGATTGCTTGAAAAAAAATATGTACTTCAAACTGCAGAGTTCAATGCTATATTTCAAAACTTGGCTGATGCCTATTTAATGATGGATTTGTCAGGGCGGGTTCTTAAAATGAATAATCCTGCAAAAGAGATTTTAGGGTATGATCTGGAGGTAGAAAAATTCAACCTAACGCAAATTGTTACAGCTGATGAAGTCGAAAAAGTTACTAAATCATACAAAAATCTCATTAGGGATGGTATTCTAACAAATTTTAAGTCATTAATAAAAACTAAATACGGAGAAGTTAAATATGTTAATGTGAATGGAAGTATAATTTATGACGACAACGGCAATCCAATAGCTGCACAAGGCATTGTACGTGATATAACTGAAGCTAAGAAATTAGAATTTCAAAAAGATAGTTTATTGAAAAAGTTAAGAAAGACAAATGAGGACTTGCAAGACTATATACACATGGTTTCGCATGATTTAAAATCTCCTTTACGAAATATTAATGCCTTATCGTTATGGTTAAATGAAGACTATAGTTCCAAATTTGATGAGAAAGGTGTAGAAAATTTAAACTTGATTCAGTCTAATATAGAAAGAATGGAGAAAATGCTTTGCGGTATTTTAGAATATTCTTCTTTAGATAGCGAAATAGTAGAAATGTATGATATTGATGTAAACAGTCTTTTTAATGAAGTTTTTTCTACGTTATTAATTCCTGAACATATTTCAATAACTATAAACAATGAATTACCGATTATAAAAGGTGATAAATTCAGATTGCAACTGTTGTTTAAGAATTTGCTTAACAATGCAATTGCTAACATTGATAAAAATGAAGGAATTATTCAAATAAGCTGTGTTGATAAGGGACATCATTGGAAGTTTTGTGTTAAAGACAATGGTAAAGGAATAGAAAAAGGATATCTTAAAAAAATCTTTAAGGTTTTTCAAAAATTAGATAATAAGAACAATTCAACTGGAATTGGATTATCAATTGTAAAGAAGATAGTAGACATATATAATGGAGATGTTTTTGCTGAATCTGAACCGGGAGAAGGAACTAAAATTCACTTTACTCTAGAAAAATTTTAGTATTATGGAGAAACCAAACCTTTCTTATATAAAAAAATTATCTAGTGGGGATACGATATTCGAAAATAAAATTATTTCAATCCTAAAGGAGGAGTTTCCCATTGAATGTGAATCATATGAAAACAGTATTAATTCTGATGATTTTGAGGCTGCGGCGGAAATGGTTCATAAAATAAAGCATAAAATTAGTATCTTAGGGCTGGAGAAAAGCTATAATGTCGCTGTTGAACATGAAAAAAACTTAAATAATAGAAGCAAAACATTTGCTTCAGAGTTTGATAATGTTCTTAAGATTATAACAACATATTTAAAAGGGGTATAATATGAAATGTCTTATTATCGATGATGATGCTACTGCTAGATTGATTATAAATCAATTTTGTTTAAGCGATTCTAGGTTAGAAGTTCTTGAAGAATTTCCTGATCCAATTCAAGCCATGAAATACTTAAATCAAAATGAAGTCGATTTAATTTTTTTGGACATTCACATGCCAAACTTTAGCGGTTTTGATTTTATGCAAACTTTAAAGAACCCTCCTAGGATAATTTTAACAACTTCTGACACTAATTTTGCTATTGAAGCATTTGAATATGATTGTGTTATTGATTATTTGGTTAAACCGATTGAATTGAGCCGTTTTAAAAAGGCTGTTGAAAAGGCACTAAAGTCTTCTGTTGTCAATACAAACAATGATAAGTCTGGTATTTCTCAAGAAGAGTCGGAAGATGATCTTTATGTGAACATAGATAGACGTTTAATTAAAATAGACATTCCGAGTATTTATTTAATTGAGGCTAAAGGCGATTATATTTTGATTAAAACCGACGATAAAAATCACACAGTTCATTCTACTCTAAAAAAAATTGAAAGTAAATTACCAAACAGTTCATTTTTAAAGGTGCACAGATCCTATGTAATAAATACTAACGAGATTATTGATATTGAAGACAATAGTGTATTGATACGAAAAGATGTTATCCCTGTTAGCAGATCCAATAGATCAGAACTAATGAGAAGGCTTAATTTATTATAAACTTTAGATCCAGTTATCGATAAACCTTGAATACTCACCGATACATTAGTTTTAACAAACGAATAGTTTACTAAAGTTTTATCAAAAGAAATATTTTTGTTGTGTAAATGTGTATTTCTATACTATTTGCGGAATAGGAATGAAGTAGGTCTTCTGATCTTTTTTATAGCAATTTTTTTTAGTTAGACTTTCTTTCTTATTCAAAATTTTTAATAATGGGAGAAGGGGCAGATACATGTTAACTATGAGTTTAACGAATTTAGTATCTGTCTTTTTTTATTTAAAAATCTCAAATTAGCTACAACCTCTAGTGAGAGTGAGTATCACGATGAATCCTTTTGCCATGATTGACTTCAAAACCATTAATAAATATAAAGTTCATCGCCAAAATTCAATTGAACGATAGATTCTGCCCATTCGTCGACACTAATTATAACCTTATCGAATAGTTCTTTTAAAAGAACAGATAAGCTATACTTTTGAAGTGTAAATGAAGAAAATCTCAAAAATGAAAAAGCTAAACATTAACACAATAATCACATTAGTTTTATTTGTTACTCTTTTTGTAATAGAAAGTACTGCTCAACGATTTAATGGATTAGATGAAGCGCCTCACGATATTTCTTATTATAGAACAAGTATGGTAAGTGCTCCAATGGTAAAAGTGATTTATGGCAGACCACAAAAGAATGAAGAGGAAGTTTTTGGCAATATGGTTGCGTATAATGAAATATGGAGAACTGGTGCAAATGAAGCTACCGAGGTTAAATTCTATCAAGATATTGTTTTTGGTGAAGTAAAAGTTAATGCAGGTACATATGTTTTATACACAATTCCAGGTGAAAATGAGTGGGAGATAATATTAAGTAGTAATCTGGATGTTTTAGGTTCTTTTCAATACAATTCTAAATTTGATGTTGCAAGAATTAAAGTCTCACCTAAAAGAGCTGAAGAGTTAGAAGTTTTCTCAATTATCTTCAAAGAAAAGAGTGAAAATATTCAAATGGTTTTAGGCTGGGATACTACAAGGGTTAATATTCCAATCACATTAAGTAAAAAAGAAGAATACGCAAGGCTATAATAAAATATCATAGCGCTAAACAAAAATATTCATATTGATTTTAAGGGATAAATCAATTGAATTAGTTAAGTTAGTTAGTTGGAAAAACTGCCTGAAAAGGCAGTTTTTTTGTTTTGATATTTTCTTGTAACCATATGTCTACCTAACTAAGTTTTTTTTCTTCATTGTTTTAAGTTTTTTTTGGATTTTCTATAGTTTAAATTTTAAGCTTTTCTTAATTAATTTTCTCGAATTTCTTAGTATGTGATCAGTTGCTTGATCGTGGTTTGTTAGAGAATAATCCTCCTTTAAAATTATTCATGAGCTCTTTATTAATTATATGTAAATAATTCTTTTGAATAACATAGTGGCTATTCTAAAAATTACTTATTTATAAACCAACTTTAGTTAGTTTTTCTCATATTTAGATAATGCTTTTTCTTTTAGTGTCAGTTTATTTTTGTAATACTGCCAGCAGAAAGAATTATGTAGGTATTGATAGAACAAAAACACCAAGCAATTTTATCGAATCTTAAAGCTGCTTAAATTGTTATCTAACCGTACACACTGATTAGCAAAATTCTTACCAGCAACAATCAATGAAAATTACTGATTCAACAACTATTTTAGATAAATTCAGGGAATATTGATAAAACTTTTAAAACTTTATTCGTTTCAAAGGTTTTTTACTTATTTTCGCAAAATAATTAATATAAAATGAAATCTAAAATAATAAATAAGGCAATAGATATGTTCATGGAAATAGGTTTTAAGACCTTAACTGTTGATGATCTTGCCAGCGAAATGTGTATTTCTAAAAGAACAATTTACGAGCATTTTCATAATAAACACGATTTGGTAGAAGCAGCTACAATGCACTTGTTTGAAAAGGTTTCAAATGGAATTGATGAAATTTTCGCATTGAATAAGAACCCTATTGAAGAACTTTTTGTAATCAAAGATTTTGTAATGGAGAATTTAAAAAATGATAGTACTTCCCCTATCTATCAATTAAAAAAATACTATCCACGAATATATGAGTCACTTATGGATCGCCAGTTTAACAAAATGGATATATGTGTACTTGAAAACCTAAAAAAAGGTATAGAACAAAGTATTTATAGAGATGATATTAATCTGAGACTAATAAGTCGTTTTTATTTTGCAGGAATTAAAAGTATTCGAGATGCCGAACTTTTTAATCCGATACAATTTAGCAATATAGAAGTTCAAAAAGCCTATTTGGAATACCATTTAAGAGCAATTTGCACCCAAAAAGGCATAGATTTTATGGAAACAATTATTAAACACAAAGTCAAAGTAAATAACAATGAATAAAATAACAATTATTTTTTTTCTTTTGGTAATAAAGATTCAAGCACAAGAAATAAAATCTCTCACGCTAAAAGATGTAATTACCTATGCTTTAGAAAATAAAGCAGAGGCCAAAAAAGCAAAACTAAAAGTAGAGAATAGTGAGTATCAAATTCAAGAAGTGCGTTCCAGAGCTCTACCTCAAATTTCTGTAAATGGTGGATTAACCTATAATCCTATATTACAAACAACTGTAATTGATGGTGCAAATTTTGGACAACCTGGAACAATAATCCAAGCTGATTTTGGACAAAAATGGAGCTCGGTTGCCGGAGTTTCATTAACTCAAAATTTATTCGACCAATCAATTTTTACTGGTTTAAAAGCGGCTAAATCTTCTCGAGAATTTTTTCAGATAAATGAACAATTAACTGAAGAGCAAGTAATTGAACGTGTAACAAATGCTTATTATCGGATATTTGTTACTAAACTAAATTTAAGAACAATAGAAAAAAATATAGAAAATACTAATAAAGTTAAAAATATTATAAAAGGACTATATGATAATGGATTGTCAAAAAAGATAGATTTAGATAGAATTTCTGTACGGATTTCAAATCTAAATACACAAAGAAAACAAATTGTAAACGCCATCGAATTGCAAGAAAACGCACTAAAGTTTTATATGGGAATGCCTATAGAAACAAAAATTTCATTACCACAAATGGCTTTCGAAATCAGTATACAAGCGGTGGAGGAAGATCCAAATACTGAAAAACGAACAGAATACATATTGCTTAAAAAAAATGAAGAATTGCTTGAATTTCAGAAAAAAAGTATAGAAGCAAATTATTATCCTACCCTGTCACTCACGGGAAACTATAATTACTTTGGCCAGGGTTCCAAAATACCTCTAGGTGGAAGTAATTCAGATAACATTTACTGGTCAGATTTCTCATCGATTGGCTTAAATTTAAGGATACCAATATTTTCGGGTTTTGAAACAAAGGCAAGAGTACGTCAAGCAGAAATCAATTTAAAAAGTATAAAATTAGATTTAGAAGATACCAAATTAGCACTTAATTTGGCTTATGAAAATGCTAAAAAACAAATAGACAATAGTTTGGAAACTATCAATAGTCAAAAAGAAAATACACAATTGGCTCAAGA
>Ga0209344_10005997_pt1 | contig 10195 bp, 8 predicted proteins | sample Cruoilmetagenom6_FD_187293 | JGI IMG/M metagenome (GOLD analysis project Ga0209344, IMG submission 187293) | Oil polluted marine microbial communities from Coal Oil Point, Santa Barbara, California, USA - Santa Barbara Oil Seep Sample 6 (SPAdes)... | ecosystem: Environmental > Aquatic > Marine >...
CCTTGGCGGCGAAGATGTCCTTGGGCAGCTTGTCATCGTAAAACGCGAAGAGCGTGTGGTGATCGGCGATCAGGTCGTCGCGCCGGGCTTTGGCTTCGAGCGAGCCCAGGCGTGTGATGAGCTTGGCGTTGTGCTTAAGCGCTTTGGATGATGTGCGCATCTGCCCGTCGACGAGCGCGTGGTGGATGAAGAGTTCGCGCGAGAGCACCGGGTCGATCTTGCCGTACTGGATGGTTCGGCGGGGGACGATGTCGAGCCCAAAGAGCGTCACTTTCTCATCGGCGATCACTCGGCCGGACTGTTCGTCCCAGCGTGGTTCGGAGTGGGTCTTTTTGATCAGGTGCGCCCCGGCGTCCTCGATCCACTTGGGATCGACCGTCGCGACAGTGCGGGCGTAGACCTTGCTTGTGCGCACGATCTCGGCGCACATGACCCACTTGGGCTTGGCGCTAAAGAGTGCCGAGCCCGGCGAGAGCGAGAAGGCCGAATTGCGGGCACCCTTGAACTCGTGCTTCTCGCCCTTGGTGCCGATGTTGGCTAAGAGTCCAGTCAGCAGCGATCTGTGCACCGCGTCGGCGTCATCGTGGCCTTTGGTGATTTTGAAGCCCATGTCGAGGCAGAGCCCACGGAGCTGGCGGTAGACCTCGCGCCATTCGTCGAATCGGCGCGCCGAGATATAGACCTTCTCGCAGGCCCGCCCGAGCTTGCGCCGGGTGAGGTCCTTTTGTTGCTCGTGGAACCAGTCCCAGAGCTTGATGTAGCCGAGAAAATCAGATCCCTCAGTTTGGAACTGCTTATGGGCCTCGTCGGCGGCGTCGCGTTTTTCGTGGGGGCGGACGCGGGGGTCTTGGGAAGACAACGCAGAAGCAATGATCAGCACATCGTGCAGGCAGCCCTCTTCGTTGCCGGCGATGACCATCCGGGCGATGCGTGGGTCGACGGGGAGCTTGGCCATGACCTTGCCGAGCTTGGTGAGCTGTTCGTTCTCGTCGAGTGCGCCCAGCTCGTGGAGGGTATCGCGCCCGTCGCGCCACTGGCGGTTCTCAGGGCGATCGAGGAAGGGGAACTCCTCGGGCTGCCCGAGCTTCAGATCCGCCATCTGCAGGATTACCGAAGCCAGGTTCGAGCGGAGCAGCTCGGGCTGGGTGAACTCGTCGCGGGCGTCGTAGTCGGTCTCGTCGTAGAGGCGCACGCACACGCCCGAGGCCGTGCGCCCGCATCGACCGGCGCGCTGGTTGGCGCTTGCCTGGGAGACTGGCTCGACGAGCAAGCCGTGGATTTTGGTGCGGGGGTTGTAGCGTTTCATCCGCGCCATGCCCGGATCCACCACGGAACGGATGTTGGGCACCGTCAGCGAGGTCTCGGCGACATTGGTCGAGATGATGATGCGTGGGCGACCGGTTGGATTGAACACCCGCTGCTGTTCGGCGGCTGACAACCGCGCATAGAGCGGGATGATCTCGGTGCCCTCGGGGAGGTGGTCGCGTTTGCGGAGCTCGTGGGCGGTCTGGCGGATCTCGCGTTCGCCGGGCATGAAGACGAGGACATCGTCGTGGCGTTCGTTCACCAGCTGAGCCGCGGCGTACGAGGCGGCTTCATCGATGCGCATGCCGGTGTTGACATGCTCGGTCTCGTAGCGCATCTCGACGGGGTAGGTCCGCCCGGAGACTTCGATCACCGGGGCGGGGCCCTTGGTCGTCCCGAAGTGCTCGGCGAATCTTTCGGCGTCGATAGTCGCTGAGGTGATGATCAGCTTGAGGTCCTTTCGGGTCTGCAGCAGGCGGTGCATGTACCCGAGGAGGAAGTCGATGTTGAGCGATCGCTCATGGGCCTCGTCGATGATGAGGATGTCGTACTGACGGAGCTTGGGATCTTGGCGGGTCTCGGCCAGGACGATGCCGTCGGTCATGACCTTGATGAGGGTCTTGTCGCCGGTGGAGTCAGAGAAGCGGATCTTGGTGCCGACCTGCTCGGAGCCTTTGACATCGAGCTCGTCGGCGATTCGTGACGCGACCGAGCGGGCCGCGATTCGGCGTGGCTGGGTGTGCCCGATGAGTGCGCCCACGCCATAGCCGAGTTCAAGGCACATCTTTGGGAGCTGGGTGGTTTTGCCAGAGCCGGTCTCGCCGCAGACGATGACGACTTGGTTGTCGCGGATGGCTTCTTTGATCTCTTCGCGCCGGGTGCTGACGGGGAGTTCTTCGGGATAAGTGACCTTGGGGACCGAACGCAGGCGCAGGTCATAGGACTTGATCGAGTCCTCAAGATCGCGGATGATCGAGTGTTGGATCTTGGCCCGGTGATCGGGGTTCTTGGAGCGATCGAGCCCGCGGATTCGGCTGATGAAAAGCCCCCGCTTCGATGGCGGGCACTGCTTCATCAGCTCGTTGAGTTCAGGTGGTTGATCGCTCACTTGAGTTCGTTGTCCTGTTGCATCGTCCGGCTGGTTCAGCCCCGGAGTGCGTCGACCATCTGCCTGGCCCGTGACGGGTCGACGGGGTTCTTCCAGTAGCCGTCGGCTTTGATCCATGAGCCGACGATCAATGCGTCGGCGTGGTCGCTCAGTGCCCCGGCATTGTCGGGTGTCACGCCCGAGCCGACAAGCACCGGCAGCGTGGTCGCGCTGCGGACGGCTTTGACATCGTCGAGCTCGGTGGGCTTGCCCGTTGAGAGCCCGGTGACGATAAAGCCGTCGGCTCCGAAGAACTCGCCGGCGTGGGCGAACTCGGCGATGTCGATGTCCCCGGTGATCGCGTGCGATGCGTGCTTCTTCTTAATGTCGCAGAAGACCTTGACCGAGTCGGCCCCGATGCTCTTGCGGTAGCGCAGCAACGGCCCGGCTTCGGCTTTGGCCAAGAGGCCCTCGTCGGCGACATGGGCGAAGACGAAGTTCTCGCAGCGGATGAATGCCCCGCCCGTGCTGTGGGCGACGGCCAGGGCGTGGGTGTTGCCGCCGGAGAGAATCTGCACGCCGACCGGGATGGTGACGGCCGATCGCACGGCGTGCACCACGCGGGTCATGCCCGCGACGATCTCTGGGCCCAGGTCGCAGCCGTGGACATAGGGGGCGTCGTGCATGTTCTCGACGATGATCGCGTCGAAGCCCGCATCCTGGATCTGCTTGGCCTCGTCCACGGCTTGGGCGACGAGCTGATCGATGCTCTGGCTGGCGTAGGGCGTGCCCGGCAGCGCCCCGACATGGACCATGGCGATGAGGGCGGTGCCCTGTGGGGGAGCGGGGATGATGTTTGCGAGGTTGGAGTGCATGGGGTGTTCTTTGTGGCCGGGGATTCGGTGTTTGATGCTCGAAATCGCTGATTTCGGGCTTGCTGGGTTGTGCTTGGCGTTGTCTTGGCGTAAGTTATGTGCTCTGATCTTAGAGCCGAACGCCCGCGAATCAGCGTGCATTTGAAGGATTCTCACACCGATGACCAAAAAACAACATATGAGTGCGCCCAATGCGAGCGAGACCCGGCTGCCCAAAGGCATTCCTTTTATCATCGGCAACGAGCTCGCGGAGCGATTTAGCTTCTATGGGATGAAGGCCATTCTGATGGTGTTCATGACGGAGCACCTGATGGACTCGGCTCGCAACTCGGATGTGATGAGCGATGAGCAGGCCAAGGTCTGGTACCACGCGTTCACAGGGTTGGCGTATACATTCCCGATTTTGGGCGCCATCTTGGCCGATGCGCTGTGGGGGAAGTACAAAACGATCTTGCTGATCAGTTTGATGTACTGCCTCGGGCATGGCATGCTCGCACTGATGGACCTCGGGCCTCACTTTGGTATCTGGGACATGAAGCCCTTCTTGGCGGCTGGTTTGATATTGATCGCGATCGGTGCGGGCGGGATTAAACCATGTGTGAGTGCTCATGTGGGCGACCAGTTTGGCAAGGGCAATAAGCATCTGCTGACACAGATTTTTAACTGGTTCTACTTTTCGATCAATGTCGGCGCTGCTGCGAGTTCATTTGCAACTCCGTTGCTGCTCTCAGGAATCAAGATCGGTGAGGATGCGACGACTGGTGATCCCATCATGCTCGGGGGGCCTTGGCTCGCATTCGGGCTCCCGGGTGTGCTGATGGCGATTGCTACCTTTATCTTCTGGCTCGGCAGAAACAAGTTTGTGCATGTCCCTGCGGCTGGGTGGGACAAGTTCAAGGAAGAGACATTCAGCCCTGAAGGCAAGCGGGCCCTGCGGAACTTGGCTCCGCTGTTTCTGATTTTTGTCCCTGTGTTCTGGGCGATCTTTGACCAGACGGGCTCGGCATGGGTGCTCCAGGCCGAGAGCATGAATCGAGATTTCCTTGGGTTGACTTGGCTCAAGAGTCAGGTGCAGCTGGTCAATCCGATCATGATCTTGTCGGGGATTCCGATCTTCACCTACTTGGTGTATCCGATGATGGGCAAGTTCTTTGAGCCTACCCCGCTACGGAAAATCGGGATCGGCTTTGTGTTTACTGCGATGTCATTCCTGTTCTCTGCCGTGATCGAGATGTGGATCACCTCCAAGAGCGGCCCCGCGATCACGGGCTTGTGGGCCCAGCTTGAGCAGACTGGTGATGTGCCGAGCAAACTATCTGAAGTGGTGAAACTCGCTCGCGAGAGCGGAATGACGCAGGATCAGATCCAGCCGTTCTTGGTCGACATGCCCACTATCGGCTGGCAGTTCCTCTCGTACTTCATCCTCACGGCCGGCGAGATCATGGTCTCGATTGTGTGCCTTGAGTTTGCCTATACCCAGAGCCCGAAGAAGATGAAGAGCTTTATCATGGGCGTGTTCTTCCTCGGGGTTGCGATTGGCAACTACCTGACCATGTTCGTGAACTTCGTACTAGACAAGACCAAGGATGAGCAGGGCAATCTCCCGCTTGAAGGTGCGAGCTACTACATGTTCTTCGCGGTGCTCATGCTTGTGACCACGGTGATCTATGTATTCTGGTGCAAGACCTACAAGGGCGAAGAGTTCATCCAAGGCGATGATCTGATCGAAGCCGAGGCGCAAGCCGAAGGCACAGATCCTCGATAAGTTGGGTTGGCTACAAAACCAAAGCCCCCGTGCGGCTGCATGGGGGCTTTTTCTGTGGATGGGATGAGCACTCAACAACAGATGGACAGCAGATTCAGCTTATAGCGGCTTGAGGCACTGATTCAGGCATCGAGCCCAGGGAAAAAGAGGTCCCAGAAGAGCGCGGAGGCGGAATCGATCACGATGTCGGCCAGGGCGAACATGTAGGTGCCGATGAAGATGAAGAAGATGACGAACATGCCCAAGGCGATCCATCGTCCGTTTTCTGAGTGCATCATGCGTCGGAACGCGGGGTTGATGTCCATGAGGATGCGTCCGCCGTCGAGCGGGGGGACGGGGAGGAGGTTGAAGAGCATGAGCACGATGTTGAGCATCGCGCCCAGGTGGAAGAAGGTGGCGAGGTTCTCGGAGAGCGGGTAGCCGATGGTAACCGATGGGATCAGCATCCCCTCGCATAAGGGCATCCAGAGCAGAAGAGCGGTCAGCGCAATGATCGCGAGCCCGAGGTTGGTCAGCGGGCCGGCGAGGGCGACCATCGCCTCGGCGTACTTGCCGCGCAGGCGGCTGGGGTTGATGGGCATGGCGCCCCATGCGATCCCGATGACGACGAACATGAGCATGGAGTACGGGCCCATGTGGACCAGCGGGTTCCAGGTCATGTGCCCGGCGAGCCTTGGGGTGTCGTCGCCGAGCTTGATGGCGACCCAGCCGTGGGCGAGCTCATGGAGGCAGATCGAGAAGATCACCCAGACCGCCCAAGAAACAACCCACACCTGGCCGTTGATGCTGGGGTTACTCAGAATATCTGATATCCACCATCCACCACCCATGTGTGGGCTCCTTTGAGCGATAAGTTATTCGAAAAAATCGGGAAGCCGATTAGGCCTTGGCGGGCACCGCGGAGGTCGCGGCGACGGCCTGCTCGACGAGCTTGTCGAAGAGCTTTGGATCCTCGATAGCGATCTGCGAGAGCATCTTGCGGTTGAGGTTGTTGCCGCTGAGCTTGAGCCCGTTGATGAACAGCGAGTAGCGTGTCCCACGCATGCGGCAGGCCGCGGTGATACGGGTGATCCAGAGCTTGCGCATCTCACGCTTGAGCGCACGGCGGTCACGGAATGCGTAGCACCCTGCGCGACGGACGGCGATCTTAGCCTGGTACTTGTGACGGCTCTTTGAACCGAAGTAGCCTCTTGCCTGACGGAGAATCTTTTTACGAGCTTTGGTGCGTGCAGCACCTTTACGGACGCGTGGCATGTTTCATGCTCCAAGTTTGTCTGACGGAGATGGGATCGAACCCATTCTTGAACCCGGCAGACGGGGATGGTTGACCCGAATCAGCGACGGTGCTGATTCGATTTGAGTTGTGTACTTTAGCTGTCAGCAGCGGCGGCCTTGGCGGCACGCATCTCGCGCTTCTGCTCTGGCGACGGGTTGCGACGCAGGGAGGCGCGTGCTTGGTTGCGTCCACGCAGGCGGCGGAAGAGCAGCTTCTCAAAGCGCTTGGCTTCGGAGGCCACTACATGGCGGTCCTTGCGGAGCTGACGCAGACGCTTGGCGGTCTTGCGTGAAGAAAGATGCTTGTGGTATGCAGCGCGATGGCGGACCTTGCCGCTCTTAGAGATGCGGATGCGTTTGGACAGACCTTTGTGACTTTTATTCTTTGGCATCGCACTCGCTCCGGGCGGTTGATGGTTGAAATCGATCGATCGTGGGCCTGCATCCATTGCAGGGCCCGGTGTATACAGGAGGGAAGGATAGGCACCGTATGGGGGATCGACCAGCCCGAAACTGGGCTTGGATGATATTCTGATCGGTTTTTGGACAGCCTGGCTGCTCTTTATCTCGCAATCGGCCTGCTTTTACGGGCCCACGAAGGCGTCGGTCGGGCCCTCGGGGAGCTCGGAGCCCTTGATCAGCCCGATCTTAGAACGGGCGGTGTGGATCACCTGCTCGATTTGTCGGGGCAGCCAGATGTTGTCTTGGTCGTTGATCACGGGGGAGGTGGTCCACTGGGTGGCGCCGTCGAGCATGAGCATGTGCTGGCCGCTGGCGTTGTGATTCGGGGAGTTGGCCTCAGGAATGACGGGCTTGCCCTCGCTGATCCGCAGAACGACCGGCGAGCGATCCGCCAGGAGTACCACGCGGACTGGCTGGCCGGCGGCCGTAGCCTTCATGCCCCCGGGGGGCATGATGCGGTAGGAGTAGGAGATTTCCTTGATCGAGTTCCAGTCCCAGGCGTCTGGGTCGGGCTCGCCGGTGAGGGCGTTGGGGTTCGATGGGCAGGCGAGGTCGTCGAGATCTGCATTCTTGGTGCGGACGAGGGTGAAGAGGTTCGAGGAGTTGGAGCGTTCGGGAGTGGACCCGACATCCATCCATGTTGAAGAGCCGGTTGAAGACCCGCCAGAAGAACCGAACCCAGCGGTGGCCATCGGGAGCATGTCGCGGTTGGCCCCGGCGTAGAGCCCGAAGGCGTTGGCGTTGGCGTGCATGTTGTTGAGGCACATTTCCTTCTGCGATTTGGAACGGACCCCCGAGAGGATCGGCATGGTGATCGAGCCCACGATGAGCAGCATGGCCGCCAGAGAGATCAGGTCTGACCAGCGGCCCGTGAAGGTGCCCCGCCCGGCGCCGGCAAACTCGAAGTTCGATTCTTCGGCGTCGATGTGTGATTGGATGGCCCCGAGTGTTCGGCTCACGAGGTCCTCGCTGGAACCTGTCGAGCTTGCCGCTGAACCGGTGAGCGTTTGGCCCAGTTGGTCGCACATGGCGGCTCGTTCTTGGAGGTCCGCGTCGATGCCGTCGAGGGTGTAACCCTGTTCGATGTACTGATCGAGGGCACGCTGGTCAGCATCGGAGAGCTCAGGCGTTTGACCTGTTGTGTTATCAGTGGCTTCGAGTCGTGATGCGAGCACCTGGATCAGGCTGATCCGTGAGGACTTCTGGAGCTCGGATGCTACGGGGGCATCGAGGAGGTTGAGGAGGTTGAGCACGGCGTCGTCGCGATCGGTCTCGGCGGCGAAGGCTTCGGGGGCATCGCCGAAGATCCGGTCAAGCACGGATTGGTCTTCTTTTGAGAGCCCGGGCTGGCTCTGGTGATGGTCGTCACTGGGGCTTTGATCTTGCTGAGACATGAACGATCCTCTGTACTTCACGGGTGTTCTTCAACGATTGGGTCTGTGGAGACGAGTTCTGTGGAGAGATCGACGGTTATGGCTTTTCTTTGGCGACGGCTTGCCAGCTGCGGGCGAAGGCGGCCACCGCGGAGTGCATTCTTGATTTGACGGTCCCCAAGGGGATCCCCAGGTCCTCGGCGATCTGGGCGTAGCTTAATCTCTGGAAATACGCGAGCAAGAGCACCTCACGAAGGGCCGGTCCGAGTTGATCGAGTGCTTGCTGCACCTGCTCATCTCGGAGCGCCAGGTCCATGGCCGCGTCGGGAGGGGGGACATCCACCTCCAAGAGATCGACAAACGACGCGCCGGATTCTGACTTACGGATGGGGGCCGAGAGTTCGACCGTCTTCCGTCGCTTCTTCTTACGCAACAGGTCCCGGGCTTTGTTCGCGGCAATTGTAAAAAGCCAGGGTCTAAATCTTCTCGAGGTGTCAAAAGTGGCGGCGGAGATGTGAACCTGGAGAAAGGTTTCCTGGAATACATCCTCGGCGGCCGCCCGGTCCCCGAGCATCCGGGTCAGGAATCGGAGCAGATCGTCGTGGTAGCGTTCGATCAGCTCCCGATAAGCATCGCGATTGTCGGCTCTGAGGGCCTCAAAGACCTGTTCATCGGTTGAAGATTGCCATTGGCTCACGGATGCCCCTCTGGGTCTTTGGGTGAAAACGACGCTGTTGACAGCTCTAGGGTACTTTATAACGCGAAGTTCGCACGGATATGCGAGAATGCTGTCTGTTTATCGGCTTGATGAGGCCCAGACGCCGATAAGCGGTGAGATCGGCTCGTTGCTCGGCGAAAAACAAATCCGGACCCCGTCAGGCGGAAATATGCCCGATCGGGTGTTGGAATGGGCAATAGATGGTCGGAATATGCGTTGAGCAGGCAGGATGGTACCGGCATTGAGTTATTCGAATCGACCCAGCGAAGAGCCTGACGAGCTGAGCGGCCTTGTTGCCTCGGCATCGGAGGGCGATGAGTCTGCGTGGGTTCGGCTGGTGGATCTGTACAGCCGACGTGTGTTTGCGATGGCTCAGAGCCGATTGCATGATGCGGAACTGGCCGAGGAGATCACACAATCGGTGTTCGTGACCATCGCGACCAAACTGAACGGCTCGGGATACACCGAGCAGAACCGGTTCGAGCCTTGGTTGTTCCGGATCACGATGAACCGGGTGCGGGACTACTGCCGAAAGCGGTCCCGCCATGCCCGCCCGATGGCGCCCGAGCACTTCGCGGGTGTCGAAGGGGCTCAGCAGGACGATCTGCACGAGCACGACGAGCAGCAGACTCAGTTGAGTTCGCTGCGGATTGCGATGGACCAGTTGACGGACACGGATCGGGAGATCATCGAGCTGCGTCACCACGGACAGATGAGCTTCAAGCAGATCGCCGAGATGACAGGCGTGCCGATCGGAACGCTGCTCGCCAGACATCATCGGGCACTGAAGAAGCTCCGGGGCTGCATCGAGACTGAACAAGATTCCAAGCATACAGACAATCCAAAGCAAGACCAATCAGAGGCCAAGCCATGAACAATAAATCCAACAACACCAACGAACACAATGATCTGCACCTGTCAGACGATCAAGAGATCGCTCAGACAGAGACATTGCTTGACCTGCTTGCGCAGCAAGATCGATCGGCGGCCGACGATGGGCTTGAGGCCCGGGTGCTTGAATCGGTGAGCAAGGTGATCGCCCCGCCGCCGTTGTCGATTGCTTCGCCTGATGTACCTGCGGCTACACCTGCAGCTCCATCCGCCTCACCTTCGAAGGCGTGGCCATTGCGGTATGCCGCGGCGGCGATGCTGGCGATGGGCGCGACGGTCACGCTTGTCGCGACCCAGCCCTGGAGCATGAACAGCCCGGCCAATGATGGGCACGAGATCGCGTTGGCCTCGTTCGAGCAGGACCTTGACGCGTTCTTTGCCCTCGAAGAGCTCGAAGATGGCAACCTGTCCGAGGCGGTCACCGAGTGGGAAATCTGGGCCCAG
>Ga0209344_10005998_pt1 | contig 10194 bp, 9 predicted proteins | sample Cruoilmetagenom6_FD_187293 | JGI IMG/M metagenome (GOLD analysis project Ga0209344, IMG submission 187293) | Oil polluted marine microbial communities from Coal Oil Point, Santa Barbara, California, USA - Santa Barbara Oil Seep Sample 6 (SPAdes)... | ecosystem: Environmental > Aquatic > Marine >...
GACGTTATCGGCACAGGCGGCAAGATCATCCGCGAAATCGTCGAAAAGACCGGCGCCAAGATCAACATCGACGACGACGGCACCATCAAGATCGCCTCGTCCTCGGGCAAGGAAATCGAGGCCGCCAAGAAGTGGATCCACTCGATCGTTGCCGAGCCTGAAGTTGGCGTGATCTATGAAGGCACTGTCGTCAAGGTCGCCGATTTCGGTGCCTTCGTGAACTTCTTCGGTCCCAAGGATGGTCTGGTCCACATTTCGCAGCTCGCTGCAGAGCGCGTCTCCAAGACCTCCGACGTGGTCAAGGAAGGCCAGAAGGTCTGGGTCAAGCTGCTCGGCTTCGACGAACGCGGCAAGGTCCGCCTGTCGATGAAGGTCGTCGACCAGGAAACCGGCAAGGAAGTCGAAGGCGGCGAATAAGCCCCAAGACTTCAGCCCTCGGGTGGATGTTCGCCCGAGACTGACGAATTGAACAAGCCCCCGGATCGTGATGATCCGGGGGCTTTTGTTTTTTGGCATCATCCGCCAATCGCTTCTGCGGTCTCCGAATAGATGGTCACGAATTCTTCCCGATGACCGACCGTATGCGGCTACAGCGCTGCGCATCCAATTGGATGCGCAGCGCTGTAGGTCCTCTCACCACTCACCCCACACAAAAAAGCCCCGGATCTTCCAATCCGAGGCTCCCCATTCCCATCAATCTAGCGGCTTCCCGCTACCCCTCATCCGCCTTCGTCAATTCTTCGGTGAACGGCATCGAGGTGATGTTGAAGCCTGAATCCACGTAGTGGATCTCGCCGGTCACGCCCGATGAGAGATCCGACAGCAGATAGAGCGCCGATTTGCCGACGTCGTCGATGTCGACGGTGCGGCGGAGCGGCGCGTTCTTCTTCTGGTAGTTGAACATGGCCCGCGCATCGGCGATGCCGGCGCCCGCAAGGGTGCGCACCGGGCCCGCCGAAATGGCGTTGACGCGGATGCCGTCCTGGCCGTAGTCGGCAGCCAGATAGCGCACCATGGCTTCCAATGCGGCCTTGGCGATACCCATCACGTTGTAGTTGGGCATCACCCGCATCGAGCCGCCATAGGTCAGCGTCAGGATCGAGCCGCCGTCGTTCATCAACGGGGCAGCGCGCTGCGCCACTTCGGTGAACGAATAGGCCGAGATCACCATGGTGCGGGAAAAATTCTCCCGCGTGGTGACATCGGCGTAGCGGCCCTTGAGCTCGTTCTTGTCGGAAAATCCGATGGCGTGGACGACGAAGTCGATCGTGCCCCATTCAGCTTTCAGCGTCTCGAACACCGCATCCACGGTGGTAATGTCCTCGACATCGCACGACAGCAGCAGCTTGGAGCCGACCGAATCGGCCAGCGGCTTGACCCGCCGCCCGAACGCCTCGCCTTGATAGGTGAACGCCAGTTCGGCGCCGGCGTCGGACAGCTGCTTGGCAATGCCCCAGGCAATCGAGTGGTTGTTGGCGACGCCCATAATCAGGCCTCGCTTGCCCTTCATGATTCCATCCATGCCGGTCATCCGTTATGGCGCTGGAAGACCAGCGTCGCGTTGGTGCCGCCAAAGCCGAACGAGTTCGAAAGAACGGTGTCAATCTTGGCATTGTCGATGCGCGAACGCACGATCGGCACCCCGTCGAATTCCGGGTCAAGCTCGGTGATGTGGGCGCTTTCGCCGATGAAGTTCTCCTTCATCATCAAAAGCGAGTAGATCGCCTCCTGCACGCCCGTCGCCCCGAGCGAGTGCCCGGTCAGCGATTTGGTCGACTGCACATGCGGCATGTCGGTGCCAAACACTTCGCGGATCGCGCCGATTTCCTTCGAGTCGCCCACTGGCGTCGAGGTGCCGTGCGTGTTGACGTAATCGACCCGGCCTTTAACCGTGGCCAGCGCCTGGCGCATGCAGCGGACAGCACCTTCGCCCGATGGGGCTACCATGTCGTAGCCATCCGAGGTCGCGCCGTAGCCGGTGAGTTCGCCATAGATCTTGGCGCCGCGCGCCTTGGCGTGCTCCAGCTCTTCCATCACCAGCACGCCTGCGCCACCGGCGATGACAAAGCCGTCGCGCGTCACGTCATAGGCACGCGAAGCAGTTGCGGCCTGGTCGTTGTACTTTGATGACATCGCGCCCATGGCGTCGAACAGGTTCGACATTGACCAGTCGAGGTCTTCGTGGCCGCCGGCAAACACCATGTCCTGCTTGCCCCACTGGATCAGCTCCGCCGCGTTGCCGATGCAATGCGCCGAGGTCGAGCACGCCGACGAGATCGAATAGTTGACGCCGTGGATCTTGAACCAGGTCGCCAGCGTCGCCGACGCGGTCGAGGACATCGCCTTGGGAACAGCAAACGGACCGATCCGCTTCGGGCTGCCATTCTTGCGGGTGATGTCGGCAGCGTCGATCAGCGTCCGGGTCGACGGTCCGCCCGAGCCCATGACAATGCCAGTGCGCTCATCGCTGATTTCAGCCTCGGTCAGCCCGGCATCCTCGATCGCCTGTTTCATGGCGACGTGATTCCAGGCGCCGCCACGCGAGAGGAACCGCATGGCGCGGCGGTCAACCTGGTCGGTCGGATCCAGCGTCGGTGCGCCCCATACCTGGCTGCGAAAGCCATGCTCGGCGAAATCTTCACTGAAGCTGATGCCGGATTTGGCGTTGCGCAGTGAATCTGTCACTTCGCCTGTATTGTTGCCGATTGAGGATACAATCCCCATTCCCGTCACGACGACTCGTCTCATGTCCTGCCCTTTCATGTGAGGGTCCTGAAATTACCCGGCGCACTGTTCACGCCGCTCGTGGAGTGTCAGGCGGTTTTGTCCTTAGCAAGACCGACCTTCAAATCCGAGGCGTTGTAAATTGTTTCGCCATCAGCCTTGAGCCAGCCATTGGCGATGCCGAGCACCAGCCGGCCGCGCATCACCCGCTTGAAATCGATGCCGTATTCGAGCTTCTTGACCTCAGGCGTTACCATGCCCTTGAATTTCACTTCGCCGGTCGACAGCGCCATGCCGCGGCCCTGCTCGCCGAGCCAGCCGAGGTAGAACCCGGTCAGCTGCCACATGCCGTCAAGTCCAAGGCAGCCGGGCATCACCGGGTTGCCCTTGAAATGGCAGGGGAAGAACCAGAGATCCGGCGTGATGTCGAATTCGGCGCGCAGATAGCCCTTGTCGAATTCGCCGCCGGTTTCCGAGATGTCGGTGATCCGGTGCACCATCAGCATGGGCGGCAGCGGCAATTGCGCGTTTCCGGGACCGAACAGGTCACCTTCCGCACATTTCAGAATGTCTTCGTAACTGTAGCTCGATTGCCTGTCGACCATGAAAAAAGCGTCTCCTCATTCGCCGTCTTTCCACACGGCATGCATTAGCGATGTGCAAACTAGCACAGCCCCGCGCCTTGGCGAAGCCACCGCGCACGGCATCCCCGAATACCGGATGAGGCATGCAAGTGAAAGGGGCGAGGCCATGGAAAGTCGATTTCACAGCTCTATTGAAAGCAATGCCCACAAAAGATATATGAAACCAATGAAATCTATCGATCGGACGCCGTCGAACATGTCTTGTGTGCAGAGATCAAAAACCGCTGACCGCGATTCGGCCTTGCGCTTGCGCGGGGCAGGGCTTCGCCCGACACGTCAGCGCGTGGCGCTGGCCGATCTGCTGTTTGCCAAGGGCGATCGGCATCTGACTGCGGAAGAGCTGCACGAAGAAGCTTCCTGCATCGGCTGCTCCTGTTCGCTGGCGACCGTTTACAACACGCTGCACCAGTTCACAGAGGCTGGTTTGCTCCGGGTGCTGTCGCTGGAAACCGCCAAGACCTATTTCGACACCAATGTCTCCGACCACCACCATTTTGTGGTCGAGGGAGCCAACGAGGTTCTCGATATTCCTGTCGGCAATATTTCGGTCACCGATCTTCCCGAGGCGCCCGAAGGCATGGAAATCACCCATGTCGATGTGGTCATCCGCGTTCGCCCCAAGCGCTGATCCGACACAATCCGGCAACTGGCTTCGCGCCGCCTTTTCATGAAGCCTGATTTGCGCTGTTGATAGGCCGGAAACTTGTTCTGGTCTGATCGCTCTGGAAAAACCGGTAATTTCAGATTACTAGCATTATGAGACTGTTATGCCCCGGCAAGCGCGTCTGATCGCTCTTGAGCCGGCACTACCATGAGGAAATTCCAATGCCGCCTTTTCGTTCGAGAACCTCCACCCATGGCCGCAACATGGCAGGCGCCCGCGGCCTTTGGCGCGCCACCGGCATGAAGGATGGCGATTTCGGCAAGCCGATCATTGCGGTGGTCAATTCCTTCACCCAGTTCGTGCCCGGCCATGTCCATCTCAAGGATCTCGGCCAGCTGGTGGCCGGCGAGATCGAAAAGGCCGGCGGTGTTGCCAAGGAATTCAATACCATCGCCGTCGATGACGGCATCGCCATGGGCCATGACGGCATGCTCTATTCGCTGCCCTCGCGTGAGCTGATTGCCGATTCCGTTGAATACATGGTCAACGCCCACTGCGCCGATGCCATGGTCTGCATCTCCAACTGCGACAAGATCACGCCCGGCATGCTGATGGCAGCGATGCGCCTCAACATTCCGGTGGTCTTCGTCTCTGGCGGCCCGATGGAAGCCGGCAAGGTAATTCTCGAGGACGGCACCGAAAAAGCGCTGGATCTGGTCGACGCCATGGTCGCCGCCGCCGATGACAACATCAGCGACGCGGACGTTGCAGCCATCGAGCGTTCGGCTTGTCCGACCTGCGGCTCCTGCTCGGGCATGTTCACCGCCAACTCGATGAACTGCCTGGCCGAAGCCATGGGCCTGGCGTTGCCGGGCAACGGCTCGACGCTTGCCACCCATTCCGATCGCGAGCGGCTGTTCCGCCAGGCCGGAACCACCATCGTCGGATTGGCCAAGCAATATTATGAAGGCAATGATGACAGCGTCCTGCCGCGCTCGATTGCGTCCTTCACAGCCTTCGAAAACGCCATGACCCTGGACATAGCCATGGGTGGCTCCACCAACACGGTGCTGCATTTGCTGGCCATCGCCCATGAGGGCGAGGTGGATTTCACCATGGCCGACATCGACCGGTTGTCGCGCGGCGTTCCGGTTCTGTGCAAGGTCGCGCCAGCGAAAGCCGATGTGCACATGGAAGACATTCACCGTGCAGGCGGCATCATGGCAATCCTGGGCGAGTTGGACCGGGCAGGCCTGCTCGACACATCAGTCGGCACCATCCATGAAAAGACCCTCCAAGACGCGCTGAAAAAGTGGGATGTGGTGCAGTCGTCTGACGAAGCCGTGCATGAGTTTTATCGCGCAGCACCCGGCGGCGTTCCCACCCAGACCGCCTTTTCACAGTCGCGCCGCTACGCAAGCGTTGATACCGACAGGGAAGGCGGCGTGATCAGAAATGCCGAGCACGCATTCTCGAAAGATGGCGGTCTCGCCGTGCTGTTCGGCAATCTGGCAGAGGATGGCTGCATCGTCAAAACCGCAGGCGTCGACGAATCGATCCTCAAGTTCTCCGGCCCTGCCAAGATCTTTGAAAGCCAGGATGACGCCGTCTCCGACATTCTGACCGGCAAGGTCAAGCCGGGCGAAGTGGTGCTGATCCGCTATGAAGGCCCGCGCGGCGGACCGGGAATGCAGGAAATGCTCTACCCGACCAGCTATCTCAAATCCAAGGGGCTGGGCAAGGCCTGTGCTCTGGTCACCGATGGCCGCTTCTCCGGCGGCTCCTCGGGCCTGTCGATCGGCCATGTCTCGCCAGAAGCTGCCGAAGGCGGAACCATTGGCCTGGTCGAGACCGGCGATCTGATCGAGATCGATATTCCGAACCGCAGCATCAATCTCGCGGTGGATGAGGCAACGCTTGCAGAACGCCGCGCCAAGCGTGAGGCCGAAGGCTGGAAGCCGGAAAAGCCGCGCAAGCGTGCTGTTTCGACGGCACTCAAAGCCTATGCCTCGATGGCCAGCAGCGCGGCCAAGGGAGCAGTGCGCATCCTTTGATGCGTGTGCCGTCACGGCAGTAGTGGCCTCGAAACCTGTAGCAAAACGCATTCAGGCGCTGTTGATCAGCGCCTGATTTTTTATGTCGTTGATGACGAAAGAGAGCGGCGCTTGCGATCTACTTGAAGGCCTCGCCCGGGTAGGCGCCCCAGATTTCGCTTTGCTGCACCCATCCATCGGCCCCTTGGGCCTGGGCTTCACACCAGTCCCCATTGCAGCCTTTGACCACTACCACCACGCCGGGCTCAAGCCGTGCGACGATGTCGGCATTGCTGCGCGCTTCGCGGTGCATATCGATGAAATCGTCCTGCGCCTCGCCCATTTTCCAGGGTGCGGTGATTGCCGTGCGCTCGCCCGAAAGCAGCGATTGGTAGACCCAGCCCTCGGTACCCTCGGCGTCGCGCACACGGCGCCAGTTGTCGTATTCCTGGATCACTTCCATCGGCACACCTGCCTTGGTGTAAAGCCAGGCCACGGCATAAGCCTGGCCCGGGCCGATGCGCAGATTGACCCGCTTCGCCTTGAGGCTGACAAACCGTGGCAGCGGCAATCCGCTCGGGCCCTTGGCTGCGGCCTGGGCCTGTGCAGTGACGCCTGGAACCGGCCCGGACAAGAGCATCGGGCTCATCGTCAGGCCGGCCAGGGCCAGGCAGGTTGCGTTGAAAAGGGAAAGGCGACGCATGACTCACACCCTTTGGGTTGGGGCGCCAAGAGGACGGCGCCGCTGCTGTTCATGTTTGAAGCCCGGATGTCTTGCCACTTCCGTGGCAGGTCGGTCGGCCAAAAACGTCAGGCGTTCACAGCGCCATCGGTGGCCGGTTCGGGCTCGCGGCACTTTTTTAATCAGCAATCCCGGCGCTTTGGATTGTCATCGCCGGAGGGTCTGATAGAAAAAGCGTTACGCATAAGCCAATATCGCCGAGTTTGGTTAAAGAGCTCTCAACGTTGGACCTCAACAGAATGAATAATAGAAAAAAAACCAAGGTCTTTATCACTCGCCGCCTGCCGGATGCCGTCGAGACCCGCATGCGCGAGCTGTTTGATGCCGAGCTCAACATTGCCGACGAACCGCGCACCCAGCCTGAACTTGTCGCCGCCATGCGCTCAGTCGACGTTCTGGTGCCGACTGTGACCGACAAGATCGATGCCGCGCTGATTGAGCAGGCCGGACCGCAGATGAAGCTGATTGCCAATTTCGGCAATGGTGTGGACAACATTGACGTCGATGCCGCGCAGAAGAAGGGCATCACCGTCACCAACACGCCAAATGTTCTCTCCGAGGACACTGCCGACATGACCATGGCCTTGATGCTTGCCGTGCCGCGGCGGTTGACCGAAGGCGCCAATGTCATCGTCGGCAACGGTGGCAGCTGGAAGGGGTGGTCGCCCACCTGGATGCTTGGCCACCGCATTGGCGGAAAGCGGCTCGGCATCATCGGCATGGGCCGCATAGGCACCGCTGTTGCCCGGCGCGCCAAGGCGTTCGGCCTGTCGATCCACTACCACAATCGCCGTCGTATCGATCCGGCCACCGAGGACCAGCTTGAGGCCACCTATTGGGACAGCCTAGATCAGATGCTGGCGCGCGTTGACATCGTGTCGGTGCATTGCCCGTCGACGCCGGCAACCTTCCATTTGCTGTCTGCCCGCAGGCTCGATCTGATGAAGCCCGGTGCTTACATCGTCAACACCGCCCGTGGCGGCATCATCGACGAGGACGCGCTGATCAGGGCACTTAAGGATGGCCGTCTCTCCGGTGCCGGTCTGGATGTGTTCGAGCATGAACCTGCCGTTGACAAACGCCTCGTCAAACTCGCGTCTGAAGGCAAGGTGGTGCTGTTGCCGCATATGGGATCGGCCACCATCGAGGGCCGTATCGACATGGGCGACAAGGTGATCATCAACATCCGCACCCTCTTCGACGGCCATCGCCCGCCAGACCGCGTGCTGCCACTCAGGAACTGAGAAGTCGAAAAAACGATGTCGTTCAGCCCTTGCGCCCGTAGCGCACGGTCCGGAAGCTGGCGGCGAGTCCGTCATAAAGCAGCAGCCGGCCGATCAGCGGTTCGCCCGCGCCGGTAATCAGCTTGATCACTTCCATCGCTTCCAGCGTGCCCACCACCCCGGTCAGCGCGCCGATCACCCCGGCTTCGGCGCAACTGGGAACCAGCCCCGGCGGCGGGGCTTCGGGAAACAGGTCGCGGTAGCGCGGGCAGAGCTTCCCGTCAGGCCCTGTTTCATAGGGCGTCAGCACCGTGATCGAGCCATCAAACCGGCCGACAGCAGCAGTCACCAGCGGGATCTTCAGCGTCTCGCAGGTGTCGGCCAGCAGATAGCGGGTCTCGAAACTGTCCGAACCATCCACCACCATGTCGTAACCGGTCACGATATCGACGGCATTGTCTTCGGTCAGGCGCATCTCGTGGGTCACCACCCGGGTATGCGGGTTGAGCCGTTTGAGCGCCCGCTTGGCACTTTCGGTCTTGGCCATGCCGACAGTGTCGGTGTCGTGCAGAATCTGGCGTTGCAGGTTGGAAAGCGAGACCATGTCATCGTCAATGACACCGAGAAGCCCGACACCGGCTGCCGCGAGATAGCTCAGCACCGGTGAGCCCAGCCCGCCCGCGCCAATCACCAGCACCCGGGCAGATTTCAGCCGTTGTTGTCCGGCCCCGCCGATCTCGGCCAGCACGATGTGACGGGCATAGCGCGCCACTTCGTCCGGGTTCAGGTGTGAATTGTCCATGGGCTGGCTCCAAACGGCGATTTCTTGCCTGCATGTGTTTTCTGCGGCTCAATCGGCCGGTTCGTCCTTGTAAGGCGTCACACGACCTTCAGACACCCTGAAAATCTGCCCGCGCGGCCCGAGGCCTGCAAACATCGAGGCGTCGGTTCCGGTCATGAAGGCCTGACACTCAAGCGCCTCGATCAGGTCAAACAACGCCGCCCGGCGGCCTTCGTCAAGATGGGCCGCGATTTCATCGAGCAGCAGGATCGGCGCGTGGCCGGTCATCGCCCGCACCAGTTGCGCGTGACCCAGCACGATGCCGATCAGCAATGCCTTCTGCTCACCGGTCGAGGACAGGGCCGCTGGCATCCGCTTGGCCCGGTGATGCACGATCAGGTCGGAGCGGTGCGGTCCCGACAGGGTTCGCCCTGCAGCCGCGTCGCGCCGCCGCCCGGTTGCCAGCATGCGGGCAAAGGCTACCTCCATGTCGCTCGCCGAAGCCAGCGCCTCTTCCTCCAGAAAGCCCTCAAGCCGCACCGTCGCCGCCGGGAACACACTGTGCGCGGTGTTGCTCTCGATCAGATCCGACAGCAGGCTGACCACTTCGTTGCGCGCCATCGCCATTGCCACGCCCAGCTCGGTCATCTGGCCTTCCAGTCCGTCAAGCCAGGTCGGGTCGGCGCGACCTTCAGACAACAGCCGGTTACGGCTCCGCATGGCGCGTTCATAATTCAGAGCCCTGCCGCCATGCGCCGGATCCACCGACAACACAAGTCGATCGAGAAACCGTCGCCGGTCACCAGCCGACCCGGTAAACAGCCCGTCCATCGCTGGTGTCAGCCACAGCAGTCGCAAATGCTCAAGAAGATCGTCGGTGGCGCGCGCCGCCGCGCCGTTGATTCGCACCCGCCGTGATCCACCGTCCTCAGTGCCCTCCACCCCGGTGCCGATGTCGACGGGCCCAGCCATGCCTTCAAGGCTTGCAAAGATACTGAACCCCGTTGCTGATCCAGCTCCCGGGCTGGCCTTGATCAGATCGCCATAGGGCGCGCGGCGCATGCCTCGCCCGGGCGTCAGCAACGACACCGCTTCCATCAGATTGGTCTTGCCCGCCCCATTGTCCCCGGCAAGCACCACATGGCGTGTGTCGAGCTCAAGCGACAGGCTGGCGTAGTTGCGAAACCCGGTGAGCTTCAGCCGCTCGATATGCACCTTGGAGCCAGTCATGACGGTCTCCTGTCAGCTGTGCTGCGGCAGGCATCGGGCGGCGGCGCCTGAAGGGAACAGCGGGTGCGTCACATGCGTCCTAGACGCGCATTGGCATCAGCACATACAGCGCGTCATCGCCGGCGGTGTCGCGCACCAGCGTCGGCGAGCCGGGGTCGGCCAGCATGAACACTGCATCCGAGCCGGACAGCTGATTGGTGATGTCGAGCAGAT
>Ga0209344_10006000_pt1 | contig 10191 bp, 7 predicted proteins | sample Cruoilmetagenom6_FD_187293 | JGI IMG/M metagenome (GOLD analysis project Ga0209344, IMG submission 187293) | Oil polluted marine microbial communities from Coal Oil Point, Santa Barbara, California, USA - Santa Barbara Oil Seep Sample 6 (SPAdes)... | ecosystem: Environmental > Aquatic > Marine >...
ATTGCGGAAATGGGCCGCTTCCATGACCGCAATGGACGGGATATGGTCCTGGCTATGACTCACGAAGAAGCAGTTGTCGCTATCGTGAAAGATGAAGTGCAGTCCTATCGCCAGCTGCCAATGATGATTTACCACATCCAGACCAAGTGGCGTGATGACCCCCGACCTAGGGCAGGTTTGATCCGGGTGAGGGAATTCACTATGAAAGATAGCTACAGCCTTGATCGGGATTGGGATGGATTAGACCACCAATATGCCAATCATTATCGGGCTTACTTCAATATATTTGGGCGTTGTAAACTTCCTGTCATCGCTGTGGAATCTGATGTAGGTATGATGGGCGGCAATCTGGCCCATGAATATATGTACATCACTCCCATCGGGGAAGATACCCTGCTGTTGTGTGATAAGTGCGGCTACTCAGCCAATCGACAGATAGCGGAGTTCAAGAAGGTTAAGGCTATAAAAGAGAAAGAGCTCAAACGTGAAAAGATTGCTACGCCGGATACAACTACGATTGCTGACCTTGCAGTGTTGCTGGATATTCCCGAGAGCAAAACAGCAAAAGCAGTCTTCATGATGGCTACAAAATCAACCCAAGAGGGTGATGAGGAAACGCTGGTATTTGCCATCGTCCGCGGCGATATGGAATTGAATGAAACCAAGCTGGTAAATGCCGTTGGCGCGAGAAGCCTAAGGCCAGCTGAAGAGGAAGAGATCAAAGCCTGCGGGGCTGTCCCTGGATATGCCTCACCAGTTGGCTTGAAAGACATACTGGTTGTTGTGGACGACTTGATCCCGGAATCACCTAACCTGGTAGCAGGAGCCAATGAAGTTGGTTACCATTATACAAATGTGAACTACGGCCGTGATTTTAAAGCGGATATCGTGACGGATCTCGCTGCTGCTCAGGATGGGGATGCCTGTCCGGAATGCGGCGCAGCCATGAAAGCTGTTCGGGGTGTGGAAGTCGGAAATATATTCAAGCTAGGAACCTGGTACAGTGAGGCCGTTGGCGCGACTTATCAAGATGCTGATGGCGATGAAAAACCGGTTGTTATGGGCAGTTATGGGATTGGCAGCGGCCGCTTGCTGGCCTCGGTTGCTGAGGAATATAACGATGATTATGGATTGATCATGCCGATAACAATCTCTCCCTACGAAGTACATCTGGTTGAATTGGTAGGAAAGAAAGACGAGAGTGGAGAAGTAAAAAAAGTAGCTGAGCAACTTTACAAAGACCTCGCAGCAGCCGGCCTGGAAGTCCTTTATGACGATCGAGACGAAAGCCCTGGTGTGAAATTCAACGATGCGGATCTGATCGGTGTTCCACTTCGATTGACAGTAGGCTCTAGAGCGTTAAAGGAGGGTGGTATTGAAGCCAAACTCCGCACAGAGAAAGAAAAAAGCACAATTCCACTTGATCAGGTAGTTGAAAAGGTAGATGAGATTGTTCAGGGTCTGTATAAAGAAGTTCTAGACAATCTAAAAGTTGTAGAATTTGAAGAGTAGGTTAGTAGTGTTAGAAATGAGAATAGCTCGCCAGAATGGCGAGCTATTCTATTAACATATTGAGTATACGGTTTTTTCGAAGGAAACCGTATACTGCGCAATTATTATTTACCCACCCATCTTAAAGAAACTGGTTAATTTCATGGCCAGGTTGAGATCACCGGCCAGCTGAAGTTTTCCGTTCATAAAACCTTTCATTCCATCTTCTTTGCCAAGTAGGACATCCCCGAAGTATTTCCCATCCGCGGTCATAGTCATGACTGGGTCTTCTGCCACGCCTTCAGCTACCTGGCATTTATCGTCACTGATGGTGATGATATAATCGCCACCTTCATCTCCGGAAAGGTGGTATTGGACCACGGCTTCCAGGCCAGCAGCTTTCTCTGGCATAAAAGCCTTTTCGTGGTTGAAGATCAATTCTTTTACTGTATAATCAGCCATTATTCTCTCCTTGATATCATTCTAATCAATTTATATTTTGGAAAATCGCTGCCGCGCCCATGCCGCCGCCAATACACATTGTTACCAATCCGTATTCTAGCTTCCTTCTTTTCAGTTCATATATCATCTGGACCGATAATTTAGCTCCGGTGCATCCCAATGGGTGACCCAGGGCGATTGCGCCACCATTGACATTAGTAATCTCTTGATCAAGGCCTAATTCCTGAATAACGGCCAGGCCTTGAGATGCAAAAGCTTCATTCAATTCGATCAGTCCAATATCCTTTAGGCTCATACCAGTTCGGTCAAGGATTTTGGGAACGGCAGCAACGGGGCCCATGCCCATGATCTCTGGAGCGACACCTCCGACAGCGAATGAGATGAATCGTGCTAATGGTTTTAATTCCAAAGCATCTGCTTTGGCTTTCGACATGATGATCACTCCAGCAGCTCCGTCAGACATTTGCGAGGAGTTACCGGCGGTCACCGTGCCATTTAACTTGAATGCTGGCCGGAGTCTGGCTAATAATTCCAGGCTGGTATCTCCCCGGGGACCTTCATCACGCTTAAAAGAGATCTGTTCTGTACCTGTAGGCGTGACAACCTCAATTTCCAAGGGAACAATTTCCTCATCAAAGCGGCCGGATTCTACAGCCTTGTGTGCGTTCTGGTGGCTTTTCAAAGCAAAGTTGTCCTGCATTTCACGAGTGATATTATAACGTTCGCTGACGTTCTCGGCTGTGATACCCATGCTTGTATATGCTTCTGGATATTCATCTGCCAGAGTCTGGTCCGGACTGAATTTATATCCAGTCATAGGTACCATACTCATCACTTCAAATCCGCCAGCAATCGCTGAATCAATATATCCTGCGGATATGGCCTGTGCAGCATGAGCTATGCTTTGCACGCCAGAAGAGCAAAAACGGTTAATTGTTTCAGCAGGAACCTCTACGGGGAGACCTGCCCGGAAACCAATCTGACGGGCGACATTCATTCCCTGCTCACCCTCTGGAAAAGCGCAGCCCAGGATAAGATCATCCAGCTCGTGGGGATCCAGTTTCTGAGCCCGTTTGAGTAGTTCTTTAATTACAGCCGCTGCCAATGTTTCTGGACGGGTTGATTTAAGTGTTCCTCTAATGGCCTTTCCAACAGCAGTTCTTGTGGCAGCTACGATCACTGGATCATATTTTGGATCTTTAGGTTCTATCATTTGGAACTCCTTCATTTCCTGGTCGGTATTCCTGGAGGGTTAATTATGAAGTACCTTGCCTTTTTGAAGCAGATGCCACATTCTCTCCTGTGTCTTTTTCTCACCGCACAAACTGAGGAATGCTTCCCGCTCCAAATCCAGGAAATATTGTTCATTTACCCACTCTGATCGGGATATATTGCCGCCAGTCATTACGTGGATCAACTTGCTGCCGATCACTTTTTCAAATTCAGTGATATAACCGCCTGATCTGAAATTATCGAGACCGATCTTCAATCCGGATAGCCCATCGCGACCCGCTGCATACATTTTTTCTGGTGGAGGAGGTTGGTAACCTCCCTGGGCCAGGTGCAGAACTTCGCGTTTGGCTTCAGCTAATAGATGATCGCGATTGATGATAATCCGGTCTGCGGGGCCTAGAATTCCCATTTCCAGAGCTTCCACGGCGCTGGTTGCAACAGCACCCATACCAACCTGTTCAAATACTCGCTGCAAGTAGGGGAAACACACGGCATCTTTAGTGAGCATGGGAGGATTCACAACACGACGGATCATTTCCTTTGTTCCTCCGCCAGCAGGAATAACCCCTGCGCCGACTTCTACCAATCCGATATATAATTCTGCGCCGGCTACCACACGATTACCGTGCATAGTAATTTCTGCTCCTCCGCCCAACGCCAAACCGGCAGGGGCAACGACGACGGGTTTTGGAAAATACCGCATGCGCATATTTACATTCTGAAGCTTACGAACGATCTCATCCAATTGATCCCACATGCCTCCTTGAGCGGCCATCACAACCCCAAATAGATTTGCGCCAGCGCTGAAATTCTGTGCGTCTCCACCGATCACGATCCCATTCAGGTTTCCCTTCATGGCGTAATCGAGAGATTGATCCATCAGGTTGAGTGTGTCATCATCGATCGAATTCATCTTGGTCTGAAACTCAATGCACGCCACTCCGTCACCCAGATCGATCAACGAACCGCTCGTGTTTCGATCGAGGATCCTGTCTCTATCACTCTTGGTCTCGCTTAATAATAGTATCTGTGGGGTAGGCAAGACGGGGATGGATTTTTTCGTTCCAGGTTCGTAGACCGTGGTCTTTTGTTTTCCTTCGTATTCATAAAATCCGGTGACTCCCTCTTTGATCATTTTTCCTACCCAGGGAGCTGCGGGGAAACCAGCTTCTTTCATTTGTTTGGCTAAATTCTCTACTCCCAGGAGATCCCAGATCTCAAAGGGACCGGCTTCATGGCCGAATCCCCATCTCATGGCATCGTCGATCGGTTTGGCAGTATCAGCAATTTCGGGGATGCAGTGGGAGGCATAGGATAAGCCCTGGAGCAGGATTGATCGGACGAGGTCAGCAGCCCGATCATCAGCTTCCAACATCTTGGCCAAGCGTTCACCAAGATCCTCGATATTCCTGGCAGCGCCAACGGAATCATAGCGGATGCTCTCGGCTGGCTCGTGTTCTCTGGATTCCAGATTTAGGGGCCAGAATTCTTTTTTGCCATCCACCTTGACTTGTTTGTAAAATCCCTGTTTGGTTTTATTGCCCAGCATTCCTTTCCCAACCATATCACTCATCAATTTATTGGCTAGTTCGGAAGTCAGGTAGGGCATCGCTGTATCCTCTTCCGGCAATGCCTTTGTAAGATTTGCTCCCACGTGATTCCAGACATCAATTCCGATCAGATCCAACAATCTGAAAGTGGCAGTTTTAGGCCGTCCCATCAATGGTCCTGTAACGCTATCCACTTCCTTGACGGAATATTTATTCTTTAGAATGTAATCCAGGGAAAATGCTCCGCTGCCAAACCCCATCCTGTTTGCGATAAAGTTAGGCGTGTCCTTGCACATGACTACGCCTTTTCCAAGGCGGTATTCTGCAAAGTGACTGATATCATCCACAACCTCAGTGAGGGTATCTTTGGTTGGGATGATCTCCAGTAATTTTAAATAGCGTGGTGGGTTAAAGAAGTGAGTGCCCAGGAAGTGTCCCCGGAATCCCTTGGAGAGACCTTTGGCGATGGAGGTGACAGGGATTCCCGAAGTGTTTGTGCTGACGATTGTATTGTCGGCACGGACCTCATCAATCCTTTTCATCAGATCCTGTTTGATCTTCAGGTTTTCGATGATCACTTCGATGACCCAGTCAGCTTCTTTGATAAGATCGAAATCATCTTCAAGATTCCCGAGCTTGACCAGGTTTGCCGGAGTCTCTGAGAAGAAACTCGCAGGCCTGGATTTTAAGGCTGCCTGGAAACCCTGATTGACGATCCTGTTGCGAACAGCTGGATCATCAAGAGATAGACCTTTACTTTTTTCATCGTCGGTAAGATCCCGGGGGATGATATCCAGCAAGCTGACCTTGATACCTGTATTTGCCAGGTGGGCAGCTATAGCAGCTCCCATCGTTCCGGATCCTATGACTACTGCTTTGTTGATTTGATATTTCATGTTATCTCTCTTCCTTCAGGAGGTCATATTTAATTCAGATATTCCATTCTGTTATCTGAGCTGGCTGCCGCGGTACCCGAGAATGTTCCTGGCAACGACCAGCAAGTTGATCTGGCCGGTACCTTCAAAGATGTCATTGATCTTTGCATCCCTAAACCATTTCTCAAGTAGAAATTCCCGACTGAAGCCAAGAGGTCCCATCAATTCAACTGCTTTCTGGGTGATCACAGTGGCAACTTTGCCCGCTTTGACTTTGCTCATTGATGCAACCATACCGTTGGATTGTTTATTATCTGCCATCCATAAGGCTTTAAGGGTCAGCAGCCAGGCTTGCCGTAGTTCGGTTTCCATATCGATGAATTCGCGTTCCAGATTGGTCATTTTCTGGCGTGGTAATCCATAGCGGATCTCGACTCCCTCTTCCGTCAATTTTTCCTGGACAAATTCAAGGGCTGCCCGAGCAACACCCAGAGCAGAGGCGGCTACGATGGGACGGGTGGCATCAAAGGTCTCCATGGCGCCTTTATAACCCTTGGTGGTCTTTTCGATCGTGGGGGATCCTAAAATATTTTCGAATGGAATCCGGCAGTCCTGCATGACTATTGAAACTGTATCGCTGGCCCTGATGCCCAGCTTTTCCTCAAATTTTGTGACTTTGCAGCCGGGAGTATCCGCTTCAATGACAAAGGAGCGGATGCCGGCTCGACCTGCTTCCAGATCCAGGCTGGCCCAAACAACGATGAACCCTTTTGAATCAACCAGGGCTTTGTTGCCAGCGGTCACAAAGATCTTCTCACCATTCAAGATCCATTCATTGGTCTTTTCATCCAAGGCCGCAGTGGCTCTGATCGCAGATGTATCAGATCCAGCTTGGGGTTCAGTCATGGCCATGGCATCAAAAACAGGTTCTTTGCCGGAAAAACGGCTCAGAAATCGTTTCTTCTGGTCCGAAGTCCCGGCTGCGCTGACCGCTGCAGCGCCAAGCATACCGCCAGGTGTGCAGAGATAGATCCCCGCATCACCCCAGGAAAGCATTTCCACCATGATCATTAATCGCTGGTAATTGATAGGTGGTCGCTTTTTCTTTTTTGGATCTTCTTCTTTCTTCTTCTCGGCTGTTTCGTCAGGGGCCATCGACGAGCTGCCCAGGGCTTTTGTTGCTGTATGCATGAATTCAATATAAGCCCAGGGGATCTCATGTTCATTTTCATCCATTTCACGGGAAACTGGACGCATCATATTTTTGGCAACAGTTTCGACCACTGTTTTGGTTTGAATGAGGGGTTTTGGCATCTCAAAACTAATCATGACCTTTCTCCTTTTTCAAACCCGGATTAGATATCCGGGCAGGGGATAATCGATTTGTGGTTTAGACCATAGCCAGGCCGACAATAGTTGAAAAACCTCGGCCATTTCTCATCCACATTTCTACAGGATGTTCGCGGATGTATCCGTGCCCTCCAAGAATCTGGACTGCCCGGTCAGTTACCATCATGACCATATCTACTGCGGCATGATAAGCCAGAAAAGCCTGTTTATAAGCTCCCTCTTTCCCTTCATCAAGCATCCAGGCAGCTTCCCAGGCCAGCAAACGAGTGGCCTCAATATCTGTGCCCATTTCAGCCAGCATAAAGGCGATAGACTGTTTCTGGGCTACTTTTACACCAAATACCTCTCTATCTTTAGCATATTCAATTGCGTACTCATAAGCTGACTGGGCAACACCCACAGCAAGTGATGCAAGAGCCGTGTGCCAGGATCCCTGAATAATGTCCATGGAGTGGCCGTCTTTCCCTCCTAATTGTTGGTTGAGAGGGACTTTCACCTTTTCCAATTTCAATGAATATAGGGGATAGGCATGGATACCGAGCGTCTTTTGTTTCTCTCCCACGGATAAGCCCTCAGCGTCAGCGTCTACGATAAATCCCTGGGTTTTTCCGTCCAGCTTGGCGTATATCAGGAACTTCTCTGCATCAGCGGCATAAGGGACATAAGTCTTGTCCCCAGTGATCAAAATAGAATCTCCCTTTTTTGTCGCAATGGTTTGCAGATCAAGAGGATCGAAATCAAATTTTGGCTCGATCAGAGCCGCAGTATAGGCTTTCCATTCCATTTCGATGACAGGCGGGATAAATTCCTTCTTCTGCTCTTCAGTTCCTGCCAACAGGATGGGGAGGACAAAGAGATTTGGAGTCATCACTCCGAGACTAACCGCCAGGTCACCATAAGCCAATCCTTCTGCAGCAAGGACACCAGTCAGAGCGGAATAATCTCCAAATCCGTCATAGGCTTCTGGTGTAGATGCTTGCAGGATACCAAGTTCCCAGCCCTTTTCGATCAGCTCTGGGGGAAGTTGTGCTTTCTCATCGGTTTCCCTGGCTGCCGGCCTGATATCCCCTTCGGCATAGCGTTTTACGGCATCAAGGAGCATCTGCTGCTCTTCAGTTGGGGTAAATGAGTACATAAAACCCTCCAATAGGTATAAAACGTTTAGAAAGACGAATGTTGATCAATGATCAACCGGATGTCCATGTGTTGCGTATTGAGGTTGGGCAGTATTGATGGTTAGTAGAACTTTGGAACACCTCCTGTTTTCATGTTCTGAAATCATTCACGGAGATTCAAACCCTGGAGAAATAAGTCAGTAAAATGATCGGCTATCTCTAGAGTTGGGAGCGGGCCGTCCTCGCGATACCAGGTAATGGTCCAGTTCAAAACTCCCAGAAGGGCTTTGCTAGCCAGTCCTGGTGATTGAGTTTTAAATTCTCCGGTCGCTACACCCTCTTCAATTATTTCCTGCCAGATTCGATCAACATGGTCGCGGAGAGGTATATGCAAATCCTTAAATTCTGGTTCGAGTGAACGATATTCAAGAAGCAAAACGGATGTCAGGGAGCGATTTTCAGCCATAAAAGCTAAATAGGCTCGCATTGCCTGGCGCAGCTTCTCGCCGGGGGAAAGATCAGGGGTAACTGCACCTTCAAGCCGCTCTACGATCAAGCCCAGGGCTTCATCCAGCAGCGCTAAGAGGATCTCCTGCTTGCTGCTGACATGGTGATAAAGGCTGCCTTTTTTAAGATCAACAGCTTCAGCGATATCCTGCATGGATGCCGCGTGGTAACCTTTTTCCTGAAAAATGGTGGCTGCAGCTCGGAGTATTGCTTTCCTGGACATAAAGAGGAATCCCTACCGACCGTTTGGTAGCCTTAGCGTAACAAATTTTGTGTTGAAAGTCAAGCCTGCGGGGATACAATGAGGAAAAAAAATTGATAGGAATGCTTATTGAGATACAATTAATTCATACTGACAGCTATTTTGGAGGAAGGGATAGTAATATGAAAAAACGACTGATTTTGAGTGTACTATCAGGCGCGGTTTTGGGGATAATCTGTGTCATTGGGGCATCCTTACGACTTGGATGGCAAGGTAACCAACTAGTGATATTTGCTCTGTGGTACAACCGACTATTAATCGGTTTGGTACTAGGGTTAGCAGGTAACATGGTCATCACCAAAAGGAACTGGAATTGGATCCTCCGCGGTGCTGTTTTGGGTTTAAACGTCAGCGGTGCTTTTTTCTTTACTACTGGAGCAGTTGATTGGGTTTCCTTTCTTGCGGGTGGTATTTATGGAATTATTATTGAATATATCTTGAAGCGTTTCGCTAGTTAGGATTCCTGCACACCTTAGCTATTTTGGAAAATATTATCATCAAAAGTATATTTGCCATTATTGATAAGAGGATGGTCTGGATGACAAAAAAATTATCAGTGAAGAATAAAATAATGTACGGGGCCGGAGATATTGGCTTCAGCCTGACCAGCACTATTCTGGGAGTATATTTCCTGTTCTTTTTGATCGAAGTGGTCGGGCTCAGGCCGGGAATTGCTGCTATACCTATTTTGGTCGGCAAGATTTGGGATTTTGTAAATGACCCGATATTTGGCCATCTTTCAGATCGAACGCGCACCCGTTGGGGAAGAAGGCGGCCATACCTTCTTTTTGGCGCGCTGCCCCTGGCATTTACTTTTACAATGCTCTGGTACAAACCTGGATACGAAAGCACAGCGGCCCTGGTGGCGTATTATTCCGTGGCATACATCATTTTCGAAGCTTCAGCTACGATGTTGTATATGCCATACTTTGCACTGACCCCGGAATTGACGTCTGATTATGATGAAAGAACCTCCTTGACCAGTTACAGGATGTTCTTTTCGATTCTGGGCAGCTTGCTAGCTTTTACAGTGCCTTCGATCATTGTCGGAAAATTTACTCCTGAGAATGCACCTAAAGTTCTGTTAATGGGAGCGGTATTTGGATTGATCTCTGCCTTGCCTATGTTCCTGACCTTCTTTGGAACAAAAGAAAGAGAAGACCTCGTAGAACTTGAAAAACCGACCTTGCTTGAATCGATAAAATCAGTCTGGAAGAATGTCCCATTCAGATATGGGCTGGGTATATTTTTAGCAACCTGGATCTCGGTTGATATATTGCAATCCAGCTTGTTATTCTATGTTAAGTTTGTTGTCCAGCGCGAGGAACAAAATGAGATAGATCGGA
>Ga0209344_10006001_pt1 | contig 10189 bp, 7 predicted proteins | sample Cruoilmetagenom6_FD_187293 | JGI IMG/M metagenome (GOLD analysis project Ga0209344, IMG submission 187293) | Oil polluted marine microbial communities from Coal Oil Point, Santa Barbara, California, USA - Santa Barbara Oil Seep Sample 6 (SPAdes)... | ecosystem: Environmental > Aquatic > Marine >...
CGTTCTAGTGGTAGCACAACATCTAAACTCCAAGAAGTAGGGCGTGGACTAAGATTACCTGTAAATGAATTTATGGCGCGTGTTAATGACCGCCCATTTAGCTTAAATTACTTCGTTGACTTCACAGAGAAAGACTTCGTAGCATCGTTAGTTGAAGAAGTTAATAAGACTTCATTTAAGGAAACAGTGCCATCTATTTTAACCAAGGAAATTAAATGTCAAATTGCAACTAACTATCCGGATTTATCTTTATTGAAAATAATGATGAATCTCGTTCAAAAAGGGATTATTGATGAGAATGAAAATTTTCTTGGGGCGGATGCTTATGCCAAGCTAAAAGCTGAGTATCCAAAGGCTTTCCCAACAGAGGTTAAGCCTAACAAGATCAAGGCTGCCACTAAAGGAAATAACCGTTCCAAGATGCGTGTGGGCAAGTTTGATGAACTTAAACAGCTCTGGGAAATGATTAACCAAAAAGCCATCTTGGAATATAAGATTCCTTCTGAGAATGATTTTTTGCAGCTTTTCACCAAATATCTATTTGAAGAGTCGGCTAAATTTAAGAAAACAGGGGTGCAAACCCGTAAAGAAACAGTCTACATCTATAATGATACGGCAATGTCTAAAACTGTTTTCAGTGACGAAGATGACTTTACAAAATTTTCCACCATGAGCTACAAAGAGTTCATTAATCGTCTTTCACAAACAGCATTTATCAAACCTTCTACATTACATAAAGCGTTTGTGGCTGTTCAAGAAACAATTAACATTAATGAATATCTCAATATTCAAACAATCAGAAAGATAAAGTCTGGTTTCAGTAAGTTCTTATTACACAACTCGTTTAGCAAGTTTGGTCTCGGTTACAACATCATATCTAACTACGTACACCCTACAAAGTTTACTACCGATAAAGGTGAACCATGTGAAGACGTTGCAGCTAGTGATTTGGGTATTCACTCAGATCAGACCTTAAGACCTCTGGACAGTTACTTATTCGAAGATGTGTTCTATGACTCTGAGTTAGAAAAACTAAACATAACTGATGGTGAGATTGACTCAGTAACGGTTTTCACGAAGATCCCTAAAAACTCCATTAAAATCCCCGTATCTGGTGGCTATACATACTCGCCAGACTTTGCTTATGTCGTCAAAACTAACAAAGGCGATTATCTGAATTTCATCATTGAGACTAAAAATGTCGATGGAAAAGATGAGCTTCGAAAAGAGGAGAAACACAAGATTGAACATGCTAGAGAACTATTCAATCAGATTAGCAAAGATATTCATGTGGAATTCAAAACGCAGTTTTCTGATGACCGGATATACAACTTGATTAAGCAAGTAACAGCAGCTTAATTTCTGAAGCAATGGTTGAGCAATAAAGAGGGTTAGTTCAATCGCGATTTCCTTGATTGAAAAAAGTTTTCGCTGCTGCTGATTTGGGACAATTTTGGGACACTGACACCAATATTAGGAATTATTTTACGTTATATGAAATTATAATAAATGTAATTAATTCAATAGGTTAATAAATTTTAAGCCTATAAAACAATACCTTAAAACTGGCTCCTAAGGGGAAGGTCATGCGTTCGAATCGCATCGGGGACACCAATTAAATCAATAGCTTATCTGTTTGTGCAGGCTAATTATAAATTACAAAATCAAGAATCCCCAACAAAATCCCCAACAAGATTACTTTAGTAGCTGTTTAAGTAGCCATGTCCTATCCGCTTTTGATATACAAATTCGCTAATAAACATCCTAAGCGAACATTCCACCAGCTGACCTGCTCCCCACTTTCTAATCCATAAATAACTTAGTAATGTTCATCACTGAAAAGGAAGATGAGCATGAAAAACGATTTACAAAAGAACAAATTATTCAGGTTTTGAAAGAGGCAGAAGCTGGTCTCTCCGTGAAGGAGTTATGTCGGAAACACGCTATTTCGGATGTGACGTTATACACCTGGCGTAAAAAATACGCTGGTTTGGAAGTTTCTGAGGCCCGTCGTCTCAAAGGCCTCGAACAAGTAAATGCCCAGCTCAAAAAATTACTCGCCGAATCCATGCTGGACAATGAAGCCCTCAAGGTGGAGTTGAACCGAAAGTACTGACCGTCAGGAATAAGCGGGAGGCGGTGCGCTCTATGCTGTCACAAACAGCTATTTCTGAGCGTAGAGCCTGTTCCCTGGTCGGTCTGAACCGCGCCACCATGCGATACCAAAACCAGTCAAGACAAGAAACTGACCTGGTACAGCGTATTAAAGCGATTGCCTTTGAACGACGCCGGTTTGTTTATCGACGAGTGCATCAGCTATTACGTCGAGAGGGACTACATGTGAACCACAAGAAAGTTTATCGGTTGTATCGAGAAGCTGGATTGGCAGTACGTAAACGAAAACGACGCAAAGGTCTTATGGTGGAGCGTCAGCCTTTATTGCTACCAGACAGACCCAACCATACCTGGTCGATGGATTTTGTAATGGACGCACTCGCCAGCAAAGAATGTCTGGATATACCGATTGCACATGGGATCTCCGGTGAACTGGTCGCACGAACGCTGGATACTACTGCTGCCTTTAGAGGTTATCCGGTGGCAGTAAGAACTGATGAGGGATCAGAATTTACCGGAAAAGCGCTGGATCAGTGGGCATATCAACATGGTGTTGAATTGAAACTGATACAATCAGGAAAGCCCATGCAAAATGGTTATATCAAGAGTTTCAATGGAAAGTTTCAGGATGAATGTTTGAATGAGCACTGGTTTAGTGATCTGGCCCATGCCAGAGAGCTGATCAATCAATGGCGAATTGACTAAAATGAAAATCGGCCTCAATCTTCACTTGGCTATCAAACGCCATTGGAGTTTGCTGCTGTCAATCGACAAATTGATTTAAGAACCACGGGCTTTACTAACTTAAAGTTGGACTAGATGTTGGGGGGAGGTCAATGATTAGAGAGTAACAGGAAATCAAACTTTTATTGAGCAAAGCAAAATCTGTTTCAAAAAAATAACAATGGTGCTGATCAATTTAAAATTGATTGTTGCGCAACAAACTTACCTAAACTAACCTTCTATAAAATTTAGTCTCAAATTTATTGGAATCGAAAATGTTAAAACCCAACGTTTCAAAAAATGAGAAACAGAGACTTGAAGCACTTTACAAGTTGGGCATTTTGGAAACCGAGGCCGAGGAACGATTTGATCGGATTACGCGGCTTGTAGCAAACTATTTTAATGTAAAAATTTGTCTTGTCTCTTTGGTAGATATGGACAGACAGTGGTTTAAATCCAAATCGGGACTTAGAACCTGCGAAACGCACAGAGATATTTCATTCTGTGGACACGCAATTTTGCAAAATGACACTATGGTCATTCCAGATGCAAGATTGGATCAACGTTTTGCCGATAATCCGTTGGTGACTGATTCGCCTCACATTGTTTTTTATGCGGGTGCACCATTATCTACAAAAGACGGGTTCAAGGTAGGAACGCTTTGTCTAATGGATGACAAACCCCATATCTTAGATGCTCGGCAACTCAAGGCACTTCGTGAATTAGCTGACATCGTAGAGAACGAATTAAACAATTTAACCCAAGAGCAACTCCAACTAGAACGTGATGAAGCGAATATCCGGATGCAACAAATGCTGAAGGCATTTCCTGATATGGTTTTCATTATTGATAATGAATCTCGCTACATCGATTCTAACGATCATCCCGATCTCTACATCCCAAAAGAGCAATTAATCGGAAAAAAAATTGCCGAGGTTTTTCCAGAGGAGATCTCGGTTCTTTTTGAACGTTCGCTCAATCAAGCTTTTGAAACGGGAGAACTCGTAACGTTTCACTATGAGCTGATGATGGATGGCACAATCCATAGTTTTGAAGTCAGAGCGCTACGATTTAATGAAACAGAGGCCTTCGTAATCGTTCGAGATGCTACTGAAGAGCTTGCCCAAATTGACGAACTTGAGCGCCTATCAATGGTGGCTCAGCAGACAACCAATGCTGTGATTATTACTGACAGAGATAAAAAAGTGTTATGGGCAAATGACGGTTTTACAAAAATTTCTGGTTACTCTTTTGATGAAATAATTGGCAAAAAACCAGGTGAAATTCTTCAGGCATCTGAAACGAATCCCGAAACTGTTCAATTTATGCGTGAAGCTTTAAAGCAAGAAAAAAGCTTTACTGTTGAAATCATCAATTACCATAAATCAGGTTATCCCTATTGGATACGTATAGTCTGCAACCCATGGCTCGATGAGTCAGGTGAAGTTAAAGGCTTTATCGCCATTCAATCTGATATTAATCAAGAAGTTCAAAACCGTAAGAAAATTCAGCAAAGTCAGCAGTTATTGTCAGCAGTAATCGATGCTAATTCAATTGGCACATGGGTTTTAAACCTTCAAACCCGCTCACTTGAGATTAATGAAAATTGGGCGAAACTGCTCGGCTATTCTTTGGATGAATTACAACCAGTCGACATGGATACCTGGCAAGATTTAACTCAGCCTGATGATTTAAAAAAATGCCTTCAAATGTTCGAGGATTACGATAAAGGGGTAATTGATTATTACGAAGCGCCTATCCGGATGAAACACAAAGCAGGTCACTGGGTTTGGATCAGGACACAAGGCAGCATTACCAGTAGGACAAATGATGGCAGAGCAGAATTTACTCTTGGTACCCACACTGACATTACTGCACAAATGAATGCAGAGGCGGATTTAAAAGAACAACACGATTACATGCAGGTGATTTATGACAACATGATTGATGGCATCGTGATGTTTGATGCAAATGAGCAAATTCAATTATTCAATCCATCTTCAGAATCAATATTTGGTTACTCTAAAGAAGAGGTTCAAAAGCAGAATATCAAACTATTAATACCTGAAATTCAAAAAGCGGATTACGTTGGCAAACTGCATTACATTGAGGGTAAAAGAAAAAAAGGTGACCATTTTCCGATGGAAATGGGAATCGTTGAAACTAATTTTAAACAGGAAACTATCTTTGTTGCCATGTTCCGAGATGTGACGGAACGAAAAAATGCTGAAGAAGCCATCCATAAACTCGCTTACTTTGATGGATTAACAGGATTGCCCAACAGGCGCTTAATGTTTGATCGGTTACAACATGCTCTGTTGAAAATCGAGCGTTCAAAAAAACACGTGGCTGTTTTATTTATTGATTTTGATAATTTTAAACAAATTAATGACAGTGCAGGTCACGATGCAGGTGACTTGCTTTTACAACAAATAGCGTTACGTCTTGAAAACATTATTCGTGAAAGTGATACCGTTGCGCGCCTGGGCGGTGACGAGTTTGTTGTAATTTTAGAAGACCTAGAATTTAATCCTGAAGCTGCCTTGAAGGATGCCGCGATAACAGCACAAAAAATTAAGGCACAACTTTCTGAACCATATAATCTCATCAACCTTTCTTACATTGGCTCATGCTGTATCGGCATTACTCTTTGTGATAATCCATCACTTGCTGCTAGTGAATTTTTGAAACAAGCTGATTTAGCCATGTATCAAGCGAAATTGGTGGGAAAAAATGCAGTGAAGTTTTTTGCTGAAGAAATGCAAGAAAAATTAGACAGCCGTATAAGCGTGGAGCAAGACTTGCGTAACGCAATTGTTAACAATGAATTTGAAGTTTTCTATCAAATTCAAGTTGATTCACAAATAAACTGTATTGGCGCTGAAGTGCTATTACGATGGAACCATCCAATACGTGGTCTGGTATCTCCAATGGAATTTATTCCGATTGCTGAAGAAAGCGGATTAATGGTTCCAATTGGTCAATGGGTTTTAAATCAAGCCTGTCTTTGTTTGGCCCGCTGGGCTGATAATCCACTGATGTCTCATATGATATTGGCAATTAATGTCAGTGTTATTGAGTTGAGACAGGAACAATGGGTGGAAAGCATTCTGGAAACGCTAAGTACGACAGGAGCCAATCCGACTAAATTGAAGCTTGAAGTGACTGAAACCGTGATGGCTTTTGACATTGATAAGGTTATTGCAAAATTAAATCTATTGGGCGACGCTGGTATTTCAATTTCACTAGATGATTTCGGAACTGGATATTCATCATTAACCTATCTTAAACGCTTGCCTCTTAATCAGCTCAAAATTGATAAAAGTTTTGTCAGAGACATCCTTCATTCTCCGGGTGATAGTGCAATTGCCGAGACCATTATTAATTTAGCGTTGATGATGCAGCTTGATGTTATTGCTGAAGGGGTTGAAACAGCAGAACAACACTCTCTGCTTAATGATCTTGGATGTCGAAGTTATCAAGGGTATTTATTCGGAAAACCTGAACCGCTTGAAAGCTTTGAAAGAAACCGTGCTTTATTATCTTAAAATAATGCTTTTTAGTTTCTGAGTATCATTAAATGGTGCTTAATTTGGTAAGCAAAAGAAGGTACTTATTACTATTTCAGGATTTGGCTTCTTCAGTTTTAATACGTTGAATTTGATCTTTTCTAATGGAATACTCATCTAATGGGAAGGCCACAGGTTAGACTCCTCTCAGGGACACCACTAAAAATTAATAGATTATTTGTAATCGAGATTGAAAAATAGCGGGGGAGGCATTCGCATATTCCCCTCCATCAACTTTTAAAACCTTCACATATTCGCTACTGAGACTGATATTAAGATTCAAAACCCAGGTAACTCCAGCAGCCAGGTTTTGTTGACGCCCGCCGGTAACAGGCTGATCAGTTAAATCCAATTCACTTAATCGCACGCCTAACCGCCATGCGCCTCCACCACCATGCTGGACGGAATGTGCAGGTCTTAAACGGCCAAAAGTGCCTTTTTCATGGTTATAGGGCTGTGGTTCACCGCTGGTGATCCAGCTCAAATCAATATGCCAGCCGCTAAAATGAATATTTTCCCCTGATTCTGTTTCATTGATTCGCGCTTTACTTAGATGGCTATAGATATATTCTGCTTGTAGTGCCCACGTACCTCTGGCGATGGCAGATTCTAATCCTAGATAGGTGTAACTATCAGCTAGAAAGGTTTGTGTATCGATCAGTCGAATATCGGTATTTCTGGTTTCTGGTCGCTGACGAAACCGAACCTCATGTTGGCCATCGGTATTGCGGTGGGCGATGCCTAAACCGAAATGTAATATTTTGCCTGGCTTGCTTTGTGGTGCGAAAGTGACTCGGGCTGAGGTACCGAATTTTGTATCATTCCCGTCGTTTTTAATACCCGTTGTGAACATGCCTGCAGCCGCTGTCCAATGGAGCGTATGCTTGTGAAGCTCCACGCCGAGAGATCGGGGTGGTGTTAACTGACTGACAAGCGAGCGTTCCAGAAAAGCCAAATCCTGAACACTGGTCAGTCGTTCCATGCCGAAAGGCTCTTTAAAATGCCCTATAGTAAAACGAGTCTTTTCGGCACTGGTGTATCGGATAAATGCATTACGAATTGCCGAACGATCATCTCTGGAAAAATCATAGGTGAAATCTATCGACAGATGATCACCTATTTGAGCACTACTGGAGAGTCGGGCCCGGCGAACATTCCAATTATTGTCAAAGTCGGTACGGCTGTCGTTATCAAAGACGCCACGATCCAGCTGCAGCCGACTTGTGTTTTTAAATTGGAAAAAATCATTTTTGCTGCTGTAGCAAAATAGTGATTCACATGAGGCAGTATCCGGTTCAGCAAGGCTGAGCCCGGGAAGCAGTAATAATCCCACTAGGTAATTGATATGGCGCAAATAAGAAAGTAATGACAATCCTTTGTCAGATGCCATGTAAAAAATTATTTTTCAACAATGATTTTTGGTTGATGGCTGTCTGTTTCACTATCCGAAAGTCCGGCGGTCAGGATCCAGCGCATAGTGTCTTCATTCGACATTTCCAACGACCGAACCTGATCTCGAGAAACGCAAATTGTATAGCCACCAACCTGATAGCTCATCGGCAGGTATATGGCGACCAGATCATTTTCCTGATCCTCCATGCCTAAAACATGGCTAACGTTATCCTTCACCAGAAAGCCAATCAGCTGAACTCCACCGATGGTGACAGCAACAGCATTGCTGAGACTTTCCTGCTGTTTCTCGCGGGAGAAAAAACGTGTGAAATCACGTAATGCGCCATGAATCGATTTCACCAGCGGAATGCGATCCAGGATGGACTCACCCATATCAAACAATCGTTTGACCAGCCAGGCATTGACGGCAATGCCAATTACAAATATCAACCCTATAGCCGCTAATAACCCTATCCCTGGCCAATAAAAGTCATAGGGTAAAATGGCAATCATAATCGGGCGTAATGCACGTTCCGCTGTAACAGCTAACCAATAGATAAGATAAAGTGTCAGGGTGACGGGTAACGCTGTCGCCAAACCTTTTAAAAAAGTCTTCCAGACAAATTGCATAAAGCTTTTCCTATTCAAAACCGAATACGGTTGTTCAGATGTATAAAGTTATATCGGCTTCGCTGGCAAATTCCAGAAACGTGGCGGCGCCTCCATGACTTATTCCATCGATAAAATCTGAATCTTTAAAATCAAACAAATCTACAGTCATCTGGCAGGCAATTAATTCAACATCTGACTCCAGACAAATCTCACGTAATTCAGCAACGCTGGCAACGCCTTTCTTTTTCAGTTTGCGTTGCATCATCCAGGTAGCAAAGGCTTCAAGCCCTGGAATAATTTGAACAATACTGGGGACCGGAACAGGCATGGGCATGGCAGGGTTGCCTAAAGGAGAGACCTTAAGAGACAGATCTTTCTTAAGCAATTGCAAACCGTAAAAGGTAAAAAATATTTTGGCTTCAAACCCTAACGCCGCTGCTGTAGAGGCCAGTAAAAATGGGGGGTAAGCACCATCCAAAGTACCCTTACTTGCAATTATGGCGAGTTTTTTGGCCATGCAGTCATGCCCCTTTTTCGATGATGAAATACAGTTTTCCGTCGACTTCTTCGCTACTGAGTAGCGGATTACCGGTCATTTTGCAGAAGGCCGGAATATCTTTTAGCGCGCCAGTATCGGTACAGATGAGTCGCAGTCGCTGAGATATGGACATTTCATTGAGCATCTTACGCGCTTTAAGCACTGGGAGTGGACAGTTTAAGCCCGATGTATCAATTTCTGTATCAAAATCTGACATACTGATTTCCTTTAAAATATCCATTCACATAATAAACGTAAGCGGCGTTTTTGTCTTTGCGGAACCGGTCTTAATGAGCCAAGGTCTATAGGCGTTATGAAATATCTTATCGCTACATTTATATTTTTGATAAGCAATCAAGGCATTGCCCAGGCAAACTTGGATATCGCATTGCCAGAAATGGGGGACAGTGCGGGTGCTCTGGTATCGCCAGTGGAAGAATATCAGGTCGGCCAGTCATTTTACTGGAGCCTACAGCAATCAGTGACGCTGGTTGATGACCCGGAAGTGAATAGCTATATCAATTCACTCGGACATCGTCTGGTGACTAACAGTGATGATCCAGGTCGTTCTTTTACCTTTTTTGTTGTGCCCGACAATTCGGTGAATGCTTTTGCCGCCCCAGGCGGTTTTATTGGTATTCATACCGGACTGATGCTGACAAGCGAAGCAGAAAGTGAACTTGCATCGGTCATGGCGCATGAGATAGCGCATGTTACCCAACGGCATATTCTGCGTAATTTCGAACGTGCCAAACGCATGAGTGTACCGATGACAGCAGCGATGATTGCTGCGGCTTTATTAGGGGTGGCCGATCCCAGTGCCGGGTCAGCTGCCATCATGGCAGTACAGGCCGGTAATGTACAAATGCAACTGGATTACAGTCGGGCACATGAAGCTGAAGCCGATAATTTGGGCATGCAAACACTGGTAAATGCGGGCTTTGATCCCAATGCTATGCCACGGTTTTTTGAGCGGTTGCAAATTGCAGGTCGCTTCTATGGTGGCGACCAGATTCCGGAATTTCTCAGAACTCACCCAATCACTGTGTCCCGTATTGCAGATGCCCGTGGTCGTGCTGCCAATCTTGAACCTCGGCCCCAGATAAGAGATACCAAAAAGTTTTATCTGATGCGTGAAAAAGTGCGTGTTATGACTTCTGCAAATCTGCGTGAATTGATCAAAACCTATGAAGATAAGCTGAAAGAAAATACAGCAGAAGATGAGTCTGTCACGCGATAT
>Ga0209344_10006003_pt1 | contig 10187 bp, 10 predicted proteins | sample Cruoilmetagenom6_FD_187293 | JGI IMG/M metagenome (GOLD analysis project Ga0209344, IMG submission 187293) | Oil polluted marine microbial communities from Coal Oil Point, Santa Barbara, California, USA - Santa Barbara Oil Seep Sample 6 (SPAdes)... | ecosystem: Environmental > Aquatic > Marine...
AGCCCCCCTGGATACCGGGCAGTTCCAGCGTATTCTGCGGGATATCCCACCGTGTGAGGCCAAGGTACTGCGTCGTTGCGGCTTGCACACCGGCTTCGGGCAGCAACTGCGCAAACAGCGGCAGGGCGCTGGCCGAAGAGGTGGTCAGGAACAGGGCGTTTGCCCCTGTGCTGTCGATTGCGGCCTTTACACGCGGCACCGCGGCGACGACCGATTCCTGGCTCAAAGCATAATCAACGGTCCCGGCCAAAGTGGCACGGTTGGCACTGATCGCGCGCAAAATGGCATCACGCCCAAGCTGCCCTGCCAAATCTTGCCCATGCAGGACGACAATCTTGTCCTTGCCGCTGCGTTTGGCAAAGCTGACCAAACGGTTGGCCGTATTGGCAAAGGTTGGCCCAAGAATAAAGACGTTGCCGCCGGCGATTGTCGGGTTGTTGGAGAACGACAGCACGTTCACACCAGAGGCCGCCACGGCCACACCCGCGGCATTGGCCGCCTCGCCGTAGACCGGCCCAAGAATGATCTTAGCGCCTTCATTAACTGCCTGAGATGCGACAGACGCCGCTTGGCCCGCGTTGCCTGCGGTGCCGTAAACGCGCAGGTCAATCTGGACGCCGCCTAGATCGCGCATCGCCAAACGCGCCGCGTTCTCAAGGTTCTGCGCCAGCAGGTTGTCACTGGCAGAGCCGCCGCGCGGCACCAAAAGCGCAACAGGGACTGGGGCGGATGTATCGATGCTCGGGCCGCCAGAATTGGCCCCCGTGATCGCAACAGGCTGACAGGCCGCGAGGACGGCAGCAAAGAGAGGCAGCAACAGCAGGTGCATCTTCTTGCGGATGGCTCGGAAAAAGGCAATCATTTGTGTTCACTCCCCAGTGGTGGCAAGACGGCACGTGCCGCCAAAACATGGCCGCGATCATAGTGACTGCGAAAGGCGGGTCTAGCGTTGAAATTCCAAAAAACAGAGCTAGCGCCGGGACTTTATTTCGTCGGCGTCCCAATCGGCACGGCGCGAGACATCACCCTACGCGCATTGGATGTACTGGCCTCGGCGGATTTGCTGGCCGCCGAAGACACGCGAAGCCTGCGCCGACTGATGGAAATTCACGGTGTGCCACTAGCGGGCCGCCAGGTTGTGGCGCTGCATGATCATAGCAGTACAACCGTGCAGGAACGGCTGATTGCCGCAATACGCGAGGGCAAGTCGGTGGCTTATGCTTCAGAGGCGGGCATGCCGCTGATTGCAGATCCGGGGTTCGAACTGGGGCGCGCGGCGGCACAGGCTGGTGTAATGCTCACCAGCGCGCCCGGCCCATCGGCAGTGCTCACCGCATTGGCGCTGGGGGGGCTGCCTACGGATGCATTTTTCTTTGCCGGCTTCTTGCCCAACAGCAAAGCCGCGCGCCTAACTGCATTGGAAAAGCTACGCGACGTACCCGGCACTTTGGTTTTCTACGAATCGCCTAAACGGCTTGGCGCCATGCTGCGTGATGCCGCGACGGCGCTGGGGGCAGAACGTCAGGCCGCCATGTGCCGTGAATTGACCAAGAAATTTGAGGAAGTCCAACGCGATACATTGGAAAATTTGGCGCAAGCCTATCTCGGCAAAGCGCCGAAAGGCGAAGTCGTGGTGCTGATTGATCGCGGGCGTTTAGAGTCTGTTAAGCAAGTTGACTTAGAAACAGACCTGAAGCGTGCCTTGGGTGACCTATCGATGCGCGATGCGGTCGATCTTGTTGCACAGGCACATGGACTGCCGCGCCGCCAAGTCTATCAGACTGCATTGGCGCTCGGCAAAGGGAACCCGTAAGGAAAGTCTTATGACCATGATAGATGCGTTGCCCCGACCCACTGCGAAACGTCAACGGGGGCGGCTTGCCTATCACGCCGGATTGGCCGCCGAGCATCGGATTGCTCAGGACTACGAAAGGCGGGGTTTCGCTGTGGCGCGCAGGCGCTGGCGCGGTAGAGCAGGGGAAATCGATTTGATCCTGCGCGATGGCGCAGCTTTGATCTTTGTTGAGGTTAAGCAAAGCCGCGACTTCGCGCGCGCGGCTGAGAGCCTTTCAAAGCGTCAGATGCAGCGAATTTACCAATCTGCCGAAGAATTCTTGGCAGGTGAGCCTGCTGGCAGCTTAACCGAGGTACGTTTTGACGTGGCTTTGGTGAATGGGCAGGGCGCCACTGAAATCATCGAAAACGCCTTTGGTCTTGGCTGACCTATTGCGCCCTCGCACCTGCTGCGCCATCTAAGTGAGGTCGCCTTTACCCTGCCCCATCGGTCCGGGTTGGGCCGAGACCGAGGTTAGCAGCAGGGAGACCCCGATGAAGATCGCCTTTCAGATGGACCCAATTGGGGACGTGAATATCAACGCGGATAGCAGTTTCCGCTTGGCCGAAGAAGCGCAGGCGCGCGGGCACCAGTTGTTTTTCTATACCCCAGATCATTTGGCCTATCAGGAAGGGCGGATCACCGCGCGGGGGCATGATTTTACTGTGCAGCGTGTGCAGGGCGACCATGCACAAATGGGCGAGGCGCGTGAGGTGGATTTAGCCGATTTCGATGTGGTCTGGCTGCGGCAGGATCCGCCGTTTGATATGCATTACATCACGTCGACTCACCTGCTGGATCGGTTGAAAGACAGCACATTGGTGGTGAATGACCCTTTCTGGGTGCGCAACTACCCTGAAAAGCTGATGGTCCTCGACTTTCCTGACCTGACACCGCCCACCACCATCGCGCGTGATCTCGACACCATCAAAGCCTTTAAGGCCAAGCATGGCGACGTGATCCTCAAACCCCTTTACGGCAATGGCGGTGCTGGGGTTTTCCGCTTGGATGCTAATGATCGGAACCTGACCTCGCTGCACGAGCTTTTCACCGGGTTTTCGCGTGAGCCCCTGATCGTGCAAAAGTTCTTGCCAGCCGTGTCCAAGGGGGACAAGCGCGTGATCCTTGTTGATGGCGAAGCTGTAGGGGCGATCAATCGCGTGCCTGCGGCGGGCGAAACGCGGTCAAATATGCATGTCGGCGGTCGGCCGGAGAAGATTGGATTGACTAAGCGCGATCTGGAAATTTGCGCGGCCATCGGGCCATTGCTGAAAGAGAAGGGGCAGGTTTTCGTCGGTATCGACGTCATTGGCGATTATCTGACCGAGATCAACGTCACATCGCCCACAGGCATTCAGGAACTCGAACGGTTCGATGGGACGAATATCGCAGGTAAGATTTGGGAGGCGATTGAGGCCCGACGCGGGTGAGCCTGCGTCGTCAGCTTCTGAATCTCTGTTTGCGCTGGACCGAGAAGCCTTTGTTGTCGCGCGCATCGCCGCTGATGTTGCGACGGCTCTTGGAGGTACAGGCACGGCTTTTCTTTCGGGGGCCGCGCGGCATTCAGGCGGATTGGAGGGCTTTTCCGAACGGGCCGCGCGCGCTTTGGCTTACGCCGTCCCGTCTGGGCCCACGGGTCATCCTTTATATTCACGGCGGCGGCTTTGTTATCGGCAGCCCCCAAACCCACCGGGCGATGCTGGCGCAGCTTTCGTCAAGCACCGCTGCGCGTGTCGTCTTGCCGACCTATGCCCGCGTGCCGGAGGCGCGTTTCCCGGCAGCGTCGATGGACGTGCGCGCGGCTTGGGATGGCCTGATCAGCGAGGGGATTAACCCTGTAGATATTGTGATCGGTGGCGACAGTGCAGGCGGTGCTTTGGTGTTCGATCTGCTGGCACAGCTTTGTCACGAAGGGGCCGCGTTGCCTGCGGCTGCGTTTGGTCTGTCTCCGTTGCTGGACATGACCTTTTCCGGCGATAGCTTTAACCAGAACGCGAGAAACGATGTGCTCTTGCCTGCACATAGAGCGGCAGAGGTGACGCGTCTCTATCTTGACGGCGCGCCGGCTGCTGACCCGCGCCCCAGCCCGCTTTTCGCTGATTTCACCGGGGCTCCGGCTGTTTGGCTTACCGTCAGCGACACCGAAATCCTGCGCGATGATAGCCTGCGTATGGCGGCGCGATTGGAGGCCTTCAAGGTGCCTGTGACTTTGTGTGTTGAGCATGATTTGCCCCATGTCTGGCCGCTATTTCATGACTATCTGCCAGAGGCGCGGCAGACGTTGGCGGCGCTGGCTGAGTGGATCAACGCGCTGCCGTTTGCACCGCACGGCGCGCCGGATCAGGCAGGCGAAAACTGATTGCCTCTGCCATATGAGGGCGCTGCACGTCTTCTGCGCCGTCAAGATCGGCAATGGTGCGTGCCACGCGCATCACCCGGTGGTAGCCGCGCGCCGAGAGGGCAAAGCGTTCGGCCGCGCGCGTCAGCAAGTCGCGCGCTTCGCTGTCTGGGCGTGCGACGGCTTCGAGCATGTCACCCATCGCGTCGGCGTTGGCCGACATGTCGGGGCGCTCGGCGAAACGTGCAGACTGCAACGCTCGGGCGGCGGCCACGCGGGCGGCAACCTCGGCAGAGCCTTCTGCGCTAGGTGGAAGGTTCAGGTCGGTATAGCTGACAGGTGGCACATCAACGCGCAGGTCGAAACGGTCCATCAGCGGGCCTGAAATGCGGCCTAGATAGTCTTCGCCGCAGGCGGGCACGCGCGAGCAAGCGCGCGCAGGATCAGGCAGGTAGCCGCATTTGCAGGGGTTAGCGGCGGCGACCAGCATGAATTTGCAGGGGTATTTTATATGCGCGTTGGCGCGGGCGACCATGACTTCGCCTGTTTCAATCGGTTGGCGCAGCGTTTCCAACACGGCGCGCGAAAACTCAGGGAACTCGTCCATAAACAGCACGCCATTGTGCGCCAAAGAAACCTCTCCGGGGCGCGCCCGCCGTCCGCCGCCGATAATCGCCGCCATTGATGCCGTGTGGTGCGGTTCGCGAAACGGGCGGCTGCGAGAGATGCCGCCTTCGTCCAGTAGACCTGCGAGTGAGTGGATCATTGAGGTTTCCAGCGCCTCAGCAGCGGTGAGCGGGGGTAGGATGCTTGGCAAACGCGCGGCGAGCATGGATTTGCCCGACCCCGGCGTGCCGACAAGCATAAGGTGATGGCGGCCAGCTGCGGCGATTTCGAGCGCCCGTTTGGCGCGTTCCTGTCCCTTCACATCGCGTAGATCACGGCCCGCGACGGTGGGGGGCAGTTCGCCCGGTTCAGCGGGGGTGATGGGCACTTGGCCCGTATAATGGCGAACCACATCGCCCAGATTGGCCGCAGCGATGACCTGGGCGGCCCCGACCCATGCCGCTTCGGGCCCGGAGGCCGCGGGGCAGAGCAGGCTGCGGTCATGGGTTGCCGCAGCCATCGCCGCTGGCAACGCGCCCACGACTGGAACCAACGTACCGTCGAGGGACAACTCGCCCAGTGCGACGACATTTTGGGTCACATCGTCCGGCAGAATGTCGAGCGCGGACAGGAGCGCGAGGGCGATTGGCAGGTCAAAATGACTGCCTTCTTTTGGCAGGTCGGCCGGCGACAGGTTCACCGTGATCCGCTTGGAGGGCAAGGCGATCGCCATTGCGCCGAGTGCTGTACGGACCCGGTCGCGCGCTTCGGACACCGCTTTGTCGGGCAGCCCGACGATAGAGAACCCCGGCAGCCCAGCGGTCACGGCGCATTGCACCTCGACCATACGCGCCTCGACCCCTTGAAATGCGACCGTATAGGCCCGTGATACCATTGCCCGCTCTCCCGCCATGACATGGTTAACGGGTAGGCAATGGGAGTTTAGGAATGGTTAATGCAACTTCAGCTGTCGGGCTCTGGCCAATTGCGCTTTGGCAGGCCAAGCTCATAGGGGAAAGGATCGTAGACCTTTTTTAACCCCGCCGCACGCCATGCCTTGAAGGTTGGATCAATGATCGTCTCATGGCAATAGGCCCGCGCTTCAGTTGAGACAGGTAGGTCATAGCCGATGATCCTTGCCGCCACCGGGGCATAAAATACATCGGCCAACGAGTAGCTTCCAAAAAGCCAAGGCCCATCGGTGCGGGGCAGGCCGCGCGCGTGCTGCCATAGGTCTTCGATGCGCGCCAGATCGACCTTGGTTTCCGCATCTGGGTCGAACCCGTCCCAGACATGCTGCAATTGCATCGGGCAGGCGCCTCGCAGCGCGCCGAAACCTGACGCCATTGCCGCACAGAGCCAACGTGCCGTCGCGCGCGCGGTGGGATCAGTAGGCCAGAGCCCGGCCTCCGGATGCCGCTCGGCCAATGTTTCGGCCATCGCAAGGCTTTCGCCCAGCACGGTGCCGTCCGGCAAACGCAGCGCCGGCACCAGCCGCGCGGGGGCGAGATGGGCCAGATCAGCGGCCATCGTGCCACTGTAGAGGCCTACAAAATGCGCCTCGTAGGGCAGGCCAAACTTTTCCAGCATCAGCCAGCCCCGAAGGGACCAACTGGAGAAGGTGCGATCGCCGATATACAGGTCATATGTCATCGGCGCAGATTATGTGGCGACAGTTGTTCGTGCCAAGCGTTTTTTGTGATGTTGCGGCTTATGGTACGTGGTTAATGCCGTGGATCTGCCAGACGTCGCTTTCATGGCTCAGATGCGTGACCGAAAGGTTGTCAATTTTATATGCCATCGCGTCCAAAGGGCCGCTGCCCAAAGCCTGTTGTATCTGTGTCAGGATCACCCCGAAATGAGCGACGGCAATGACATGTGCTGCCGGGTGTTCCGCATTGATGCGTGCCACGACACCGTCGACCCGCGCTTTGGTCTGGTTCCAGCTTTCGCCTTCGGGCGCCACCACATCGCCCGGTGTTTCCCAATAGGCGCGGCTAAGGTCGGGGTCTCGGGCGGCCACATCTTTGAAGTGCATGCCGTCCCAGACACCAAAGTGCAGCTCTCGCAGGTCGCGCTCATGCGGCAGGCGCGGTCGGACGGGGGAGGCCAGCGCATCGGCGGTCGCGGCGGCGCGGCTGAGGTCAGAGGAGATCAGCAGCGCTTCGCGCGGCAGATGGGCGTTAAGCCGTGCAAGCAGGGGCGCGTCCGAGAGATCAGCAGCCACATCGCGCCAGCCTACGAAATTTTTTTCATGGGTCGGCCCATGGCGGACCCAGTGCCAGACAGTCATGAAAGGCTACCTTTCAATATCTGTGGCAATCCGGCGACAACCTGTACCGCCGTCTCTGCCTCGGCGGCCAGTGCGATGTTAAGCCGACCCTGAGCTTCGCGAAACTGCCGCGCCATTGCATTGTCGGGCACGATGCCCTGACCGACTTCGTTCGAGACGATGATCCAAGGCGCCGCGCAGCGGCGCAGAGCCTGTAGCAGATCATCCTGCGCCCGTCCAAGATCGTTGCCGTCCATCAGTTGATTGCTCAGCCACATGGTTGCACAATCAATCAGCACAATGTCGCCAGTGGTGAGCCGCGACAACGGTTCCGCAAGATTGAGCGGACATTCCACGGTCTGCCAACCCGCATCGCGCCGCGCACGGTGAATGTTCACGCGTTCTTGAACTTCGTCGTCCCAAATGCGCCCGGTGGCAAGATAAGTCTTTCTCAAGCCACAAGAATTTGCGTGGGTTTCGGCCCACAAAGATTTGCCGGACGCTGCCCCGCCTAGGGCAAAGGTATTTCTTGGCAACATCTTTTCACCAAATATTTGAACCAAATGGCATAGCTCTGCGTATCTCTCTCAACGGCGCATCACAAGCCAAGCCACGCTTTTTAGGGGGATATCCAATATGTCATTGCAGACCGCACGCGAATTTTCACTCACCCGTACCGCCATGAAGGCCGAATTGCTGGACGCGGACACTGAGCTGCAACTGGCCTATGCGTGGCGCGACCAGCGGGACGAGGCCGCGTTGCACCGGCTGATTACTGCTTATATGCGTCTGGCAATTTCGATGGCAGGTAAATTCAAGCGCTACGGTGCGCCGATGAACGATCTGATCCAAGAGGCCGGCTTGGGCCTGATGAAGGCCGCGGACAAGTTTGATCCCGACCGTGGCGTGCGCTTTTCGACCTACGCAGTGTGGTGGATCAAGGCGAGCATTCAGGACCATGTCATGCGCAACTGGTCGATGGTGCGGACCGGTTCGACCTCCTCGCAGAAATCCCTGTTCTTTAACATGCGACGTGTACAAGCTCGGCTTGAGCGGGAAGCTTCGGCGACGGGTGAGACTCTGGACAAACATCAGTTGCGCCAAATGATCTCGACAGAGATCGGCGTGCCGCTGCATGACGTAGAGATGATGGAAGGGCGCCTCTCTGGCTCGGACTATTCGTTGAACGCCACGCAGTCTGCTGAAGACGAGGGCCGCGAGTGGATCGAAGCACTGGCCGATGAGAGCGCGCAGGCCGCCGAGCGGGTCGAGGAGCAGCATGACACTGCGCAATTACGCAATTGGCTTTTGACCGCGATGCAAGGCCTGTCAGAGCGCGAGCAATTTATCGTGCGTGAGCGCAAGCTGCGTGATCCGTCCCGCACGTTGGAAAGCCTTGGCAATGAGCTAAGCCTCAGCAAAGAGCGCGTGCGCCAGTTGGAGGCCGCGGCCTTTGGCAAGATGCGCAAGTCACTTGAGACGCAATCGCGCGAGGTCTTTGCCTTTCTCGACTGATCTCACTACGCACCGCCTGCCGGGGCTGGCAGATTGTATCGCCCCGGATTAAGGTCTGCCCAACGGTAACCGGGGGACTTTTATGCTGGCGGGTAAACATATTCTGCTGATCATCGGTGGCGGTATCGCTGCCTATAAAACCCTCGATCTGATCCGCCGCTTGCGCGAACGCGGCGCGCAAGTGACCCCGGTGCTGACCCGCGCCGGGGAAGAGTTTGTCACGCACCTGTCCGTCTCTGCGCTCACCGGGGTGAAGGTGTTTCGCGATCTTTTCGATCTTGGGGATGAGGCCGAAATGGGCCACATCCAACTGAGCCGCGCTGCAGATCTGCTGGTGGTCGCCCCTGCAACGGCAGACTTGATGGCTAAGATGGCGCAGGGGGTGGCGAATGATCTGGCCTCGACCCTGTTGTTGGCGACTGACACGCCGGTGTTGCTGGCACCCGCGATGAATGTGCGTATGTGGGAACACCCAGCAACACAGCGCAACATCGCTACATTGCGCGGCGATGGGATCACCATGGTCGGCCCAAATGACGGCGACATGGCTTGTGGCGAGTATGGCCCCGGACGCATGGCCGAACCGCTAGAGATCGTTGCGGCTGTTGAGGAGCGTCTTGGCGATGGTCCGTTAAAAGGCAAGCGCGTGCTGGTGACCTCTGGCCCCACCCATGAGCCGATCGACCCGGTGCGTTACATCGCCAACCGTTCTTCGGGTGCGCAGGGCACCGCCATTGCCCGCGCGCTTGCCGTTTTGGGGGCCGAGGTGGTCTTTGTCACCGGCCCGGCAGAGGTGCCTCCGCCAGACGGGGTGCAGGTCGTCCCGATCCAGACTGCGAAAGAGATGTTGGCCGCCGTCGAAGCGGCCTTGCCTGTCGATGCGGGCATCTTTGCCGCTGCGGTGGCCGATTGGAACATTGAGGGGGCGAGCGGGCACAAGCTCAAAAAGTCGAAAGACGGTCTGCCGACGCTGTCCTTTGCCGAAAACCCCGACATCCTAAAAACCATCAGCCAGCGCAGCGAGGGCCGCCCAGCCCTAGTCGTCGGTTTCGCCGCCGAGACTGATGACGTGCTGGACAACGCCACCGCCAAGCGGCTGCGCAAGGGTTGTGACTGGATCGTCGCCAATGATGTCTCCCCCGGCACCGGCATCATGGGCGGGAGCGAGAACGCGGTGACCCTGATTACCAAGGACGGGGCCGAGGACTGGCCCCGTATGGGCAAAGACGCCGTGGCCACGCGCCTTGCCGAACGCATCGCTGCGGCGCTGGCATAGGGGGCCTTAGGATGACCACAATCAAACTTCGCTGGGCTGCGGGCGCAGACCAAACCCTGCCGCTGCCTGCCTATGAAAGCACAGGCGCGGCGGGCGCGGATCTTCGGGCGAACTTGCCCGACGGCGCGGTGACGCTCGCCCCCGGCGCAAGGGCGCTGATCTCGACGGGGTTGCAGATGGCAATCCCGCAGGGGTTTGAGGTTCAGGTCAGGCCACGGTCCGGGCTGGCGCTGAAACACGGCATCACCTTGATCAACAGCCCCGGCACGATTGACAGCGACTATCGCGGGGTCGTGGGGGTGATCTTGGGCAACACGGGCACCGAGGCTTTCACCGTGGACCATGG
>Ga0209344_10006004_pt1 | contig 10186 bp, 10 predicted proteins | sample Cruoilmetagenom6_FD_187293 | JGI IMG/M metagenome (GOLD analysis project Ga0209344, IMG submission 187293) | Oil polluted marine microbial communities from Coal Oil Point, Santa Barbara, California, USA - Santa Barbara Oil Seep Sample 6 (SPAdes)... | ecosystem: Environmental > Aquatic > Marine...
AGGAGATGAACAATGAATTTAGATAAAGTTTCGTAAGCCTAGATTTTTTTGGTTCGTTTTTTCATCAATGGAAAAAATGAACATGTTGAATTACGTCAACGACTTTATCAAACCAGCGAGATCTGTACCTTCCTGCTCCCCAGTCTTCATATTTTTTAACGTAAATTTTTCTTCGGAAATTTCTTTGGAACCCGCCAGGATCGTGAATTTGATGTCACGTTTGTCTGCATAACCCATCTGTTTGCCCATTTTGGCTTCATCGGGATACAATTCTGCTGAAATGCCAGCCTGACGTAACTTTTGAATAGCTTTCATTGCGTATAAGGCTTCTGCCTTTCCGAAGTTTATAAACAATACTTTGGTGGTTGCTGAAACCGTTTCGGGAAACAAATCGAGTGCTTCGATAACGAGATAAATTCTGTCTAATCCGAAAGAAATACCAACTCCGCTCATATCTTTCATTCCGAAGATACCTGTAAGATCATCATAGCGTCCGCCGCCGCCAATACTCCCCATAGCCACACCTTCTGGAGCGGCCACTTCAAAAATAGCGCCCGTGTAATAGTTGAGTCCGCGTGCCAAGGTCACATCAATTTCTAAGCTTGCGGTTTGCAACCCTAAAGCGATCACATTATCAACGATAAATTGTAATTCATCTACGCCTACGAGTCCAATTTCGGAAGTACTTAAAAGACTTTTTAGCAGATCTAATTTTTCTGAAGCATCACCAGAAACTTCAAATAAAGGATCTAACTTTTCAATGGCGTCATCGCTAATTCCTTTTTCGCGCATTTCTTTGACCACGCCTTCTTTACCAATTTTATCGAGTTTATCGAGTGCTACGGTAAAATCGATAAGTTTATCTTCGGCGCCAATTACTTCTGCGATCCCGCTTAAGATCTTTCTGTTGTTGATCTTAATGGTGGTCCCTTTGAGGTTTAATTTTGAAAAAACCGTGTCGTATAACTGCACCAATTCTACTTCTTGCCAAAGTGAAGTACTACCAACGACGTCGGCATCACACTGACAAAACTCACGAAAGCGTCCGTTTTGGGGTCGATCGGCGCGCCAAACGAGTTGCATTTGGTAGCGTTTAAACGGAAAAGTGATCTCGTTTTGGTGTTGCACTACATAACGTGCAAAAGGCACGGTAAGATCATAACGAAGGGCTTTTTCTGAGATTTTTGGTGTGATTTTTTGGCTGTCTTTTGTTGAATACAATCCATCATCTACTTTTCTAAGAAAATCGCCACTGTTTAAGATCTTAAAAATGAGTCGGTCGCCTTCTTCTCCATATTTCCCCATGAGGGTATCGCTGTTTTCGAAGCTTGGTGTTTCGATAGGTTGAAAACCGAAGTTCGCAAAGCTTTCACGAATGGTGCTCATTATATAATTACGCTTTGTCACTTCCTGTGGAGAAAAGTCGCGCGTGCCTTTGGGTATGGAGGGTTTTTTAGACATTTTTTGTTCGTTGGGTGTTGGGTGTTTGGTGTTTGGTGTAAAGTTTAAAGTTTAAAGTTTAAAGTTTAAAGTTTAAAGTGAAGTATAACACTTCGCATCATTCTTATTCGATATTACACCAAGTGGTTTCGTATTTATCTTTATTCTTTGTTTCATGAGAATTTTTGGAGTGTGATTTCTCGCGCTGCTCGAAAGGACTAATAATTCTTCTCGCTCCTAGTGCAAATATCTTAATTTCTTGAGGAACTATAAACCAAAATGATGCTTTGTTTTGGGAAGCCAGAACCGCGTTAGGGATTGAGCGCTACGTGCAGCGTTGTTTGAGCTCTTACGCCCGTGGCGTTAAGCGAGTAGCGAAAGCCCGACCGAGCCTTAGGCTCGGTAACGCCCAAAAAAGCAATATTAAATAAAACAATATGTGTAACTTTATCTTCGGAAAGGAGTCTAACGATAAACCGCCACTCAAAACTATGTTTTCATTATTTAGAGAGAATGTCCGAATTGCCCTCGACGCTATCAAGAGTCAGTTATTACGCACCATTTTAACGGTGGTAATTATTGGTATTGGTATTTGGGCCTTGGTAGGGATCTTAAGTGCTGTAAAGGCGCTTGAAAGCAATATTGCCGGAAATTTTGAATCGATGGGCGCAAATACGTTTAATATTCAGCGGTACGAATTTTCATTTGACAATAATAACGGTCGGGAACGCCAAAAAGTGAATCCGATTATCGACTACAATGATATTCGTGAGTTTATTGCTAAATACGATTATCCACTTACGCAGACCTCGGTTTCGTTTATGGGTACTTCGGTAGCCGAAATACGCTATGAAAGTGAAAAAACAGACCCCGAAGTTCAGGTTTATGGAATCAACGAACACTATTTAGACAATACAGGATCGAAAGTAGAAAGCGGTCGGAATTTCACCGTTTTTGATATTGAAAACAATAATAAGGTCTGTTTATTAGGTTCCGATTTTGTGAGCGGACTCTTTAAAGACGACAATCCTATTGATCAAACCATCAGCGTTCGTGGAATCAAATTTAAGGTGGTTGGTGTTTTAGAATCAAAAGGCTCGAGTTTCGGAAACAATCAGGATCTTACCGTATATCTTCCTATTCAGGTGGCTCGCGGCATTTATACGCAGGCAAATATCAACTATTCTATGAGTGTAAAAGTGGATAATAAAGATATGATGCAGCAGGCGCAAGATGATGCCATTGTAACTTTTAGAAACATTCGCGGATTGAACCCTATTGAAAAGAATAACTTCGGAATTGTACGTTCTGATGATCTTTTGAATCAGATCAATGACATCAGTAATATTCTGCAAATTTCGGCTTGGATCATTAGCATCATCACCATTTTAGGCTCTTCCATTGCCCTTATGAATATCATGCTGGTCTCCGTGACAGAACGAACAAGGGAGATTGGTGTACGTAAAGCGTTGGGCGCAAAAAACTCGACAATCTCAACACAGTTCTTTATTGAAACCATTGTTGTTGGACAGTTTGGAAGTCTCTTGGGAATTATTCTTGGAGTCCTTACCGGGTATGCCTTTGCCAAAGGATTTGATTTTGAATTCACCTTACCCTGGACCGCGATGATCTGGGCTACCGTAATCACCTTTTTAGTGGGAGTCATTGCAGGTAGTTATCCTGCATCAAAAGCCGCCAAATTAGACCCTATTGAGAGTCTGCGATATGAATAGGAAGTTTGAAGTGAAAAACTTGCAATTAAACCAATCCATTTGTATTCTAACGTGTATATTCCATCATCCTTTTATAGGTTGAGGATCTTATGAAAAAAATCGTAAAGCTCTCCTTTAGTGATGTTAGCTCCTTGTTGGATCAAAGAAAAAATATCTGCGTTTTTATCTCCTGAGAATTTCTTTTCCGAAGTAAAAAATTCAACCGAATCACCTGCAAAATTTTCTTGTAACCAACGATATCCCGTTGCTGTGTTGATGTCTTTGGCGAGATCTGTTACTTTAATCATGATAAGCTTCATGACCTCTTCCTCTATTTTGAACAAAAACAACTGCTGAGACGAAATATTTTCGAGATAGCGTGCTTTAGTCAGTACGCCTTCCCAAACGAGATCACTAAAAACGTCGATCTCCTCTTCAGCTACTTCTGGCTTTTGTTCTTTGATGGTACTCCATTCACTTGCTGTGATAGACTGTGTTGCTAAAAAAGTAATAAATTCTTGATGTAATTCGTCAAGTTGTTCTTTGGTAAGTCTTGCGTATTTCATTGTATTAAATGTTGGGTGTTAGATGCTGGCTGCTGGGTGTCTTGTCTCCGACGAGTGAGATACGAACGAGAGGAAACCATGAACGATTTTCTGGCAAGTTGTACTATACGTTTAAAGTCTGAGGTATGAGCTTGCTAGTTGAACTATTAGATTCGTCTTCGTCTTTCTCTAAAAGAAAAAACCCTCCTCAATAAAGAGAAAGGTTTCTTAATTAATTTCCGAAGAAAGATTATTTCGCTTCTGCTACCACATCAAATGAGAATGTAGCAATTACATCTCTGTGGAAACGAATGGTTGCATCATACAAACCAGTACGTTTGATAGCTCCACCTGCGATAGAAATAAATTTCTTATCGATAGAAACACCTTGCTTCTCTAAAGCTGCTGCTAAATCTGCGTTGGTTACCGAGCCAAAAAGCTTGTCACCTTCACCTGTTTTAGCTGTGATCTTGAACTCTTGCAATTGGTTCAATTTATCAGCTTCTTGTTGCGCTGCGTCAACAATCTTCTTTTCTTTATAAGCACGTTGCTTTAACGTCTCTGCTAATACTTTTTTAGCAGAAGGAGTCGCCAATATCGCGTGACCTTGTGGAATCAAGAAATTTCTTCCATAACCGTTTTTTACAGTAACCAAGTCATCTGTAAAACCTAAGTTCTCTACGTCGTTTTTTAATATAAGTTCCATGTCCTTTTGCTTTTTATTTTAATAAATCTGCTACGTAAGGCATTAAAGCCAAGTGGCGTGCACGTTTCACGGCAACAGCTACTTTACGTTGGTATTTTAATGAAGTTCCTGTTAAACGGCGTGGTAAAATTTTACCTTGCTCATTTACAAACTTCAATAAAAAGTCTGGATCTTTATAATCGATGTATTTAATACCCGACTTCTTAAAACGACAATATTTCTTCGCTTTATTTGTCTCAATATTTAACGGAGTTAAATATCTGATCTCTCCGTCTTTCTTTCCTTTTGCTTGTTGTTGTAAAGTTGCCATGGATTACGCTGTTTTTTTGTTACGGTTTCTTCTTTTCTCTGCCCAAGCAATTGCATGCTTATCTAAGGCAACAGTTAAATAACGCATCACGCGCTCGTCACGTCTAAAAGCTAATTCCATTTCATTGATAGCTTCACCGTCTACGGTGTATTCGAACATGTGGTAAAATCCACTTTTCTTGTGTTGGATTGCGTAGGCTAATTTTTTTAGCCCCCAGTCCTCTTTTGATATCATCTTAGCACCTTTAGAAACAAGAATATCTTCGTATTTCTTTACTGTTTCCTTTATCTGTTCTTCAGATAAAACGGGATTTAAGATGAAAACAGTTTCGTAATGATTCATAAATAAATCGATTCAATTATTAGTATTAACTCTAGGCACTCTGCCAAGAGCGTGCAAAAATACTACTTTATTTGCAATCTACAAACCTTATTTGCGGAAGAAATAATTATCTCTAAATGTTAAATTAAAATTATAAATCGGATGAAACGATTAACTTTTACGATAAAAGTTAAAAAAAGTTGCCATTCATCGATTTTTTGGCTATCATTGTAAGAATATAAAAGACAAACCCCGTGGATAAACCTGTACTTAAATGTGCTATCGTGGACGACTCTACGTTGCAGCGACTCTCTATCGTAAAACTCATTGAGAATCACCCCTCATTAAATTTAGTTGCTGAATATAACAATGCAATTGAAGCTAAAATGGGACTGGCCAATACCGATATTGATCTCATCTTTCTCGATATTGAAATGCCAATTCTTTCTGGTTTTGACCTTTTAGATGATCTTACTCATAAACCACAGATTATTTTTGTGACCGGTAAGACCAAATATGCCTTTAAAGCGTTTGATTATGACGCGGTTGATTACCTTCGGAAGCCTATATCAAAAGAACGTTTTTTAAACGCCGTTCATAAAGCGCTTACAAATTACAAACTTAAAAATGATGATGGCTTTGATGATGAAGATTTCATCTTTGTAAAAAGCAATTTAAAAAAGCGAAAAGTATTTCTTAATGAACTCCGTTATATAGAGGCGTTAGGCGATTATGTAAAGCTCGTTACCGAGCATGATGCACTTGTTGTGCTATCAACAATGAAAGCTTTTGAATCCCTACTCCCTGCAGAACGTTTCTTACGCATTCACAAATCATACATCGTAAATCTTGACAAAGTAGAGCGTTATAATAGTAAGGTGATCGAACTCGACAAAGAAGAACTTCCTTTAAGTCGTAACCGCAAAGCCGACCTGATTGAAGCTCTTTCTGCACAACTGCGTAATTAATAGTGATCAACATCTAAGGTAACCCGAACGGTTGAAAATTCTTTTAACGCATTAAAACTTCGTTGAATTTTTCCAATATACATTTTAGTCTTTGCTAATGATTGTTTCTTCGGAATCTTGATCAACACATTCGTGATATACAAATTTCGAATTCTAGCAACAGGCGGTGCTTCTGGCCCTAAAACATTTTCCTTTAACTGAAGCTCCAAGGCCTGTGCATACCATACAGAGGCTTTTTGCATTTTCTGAAGATTCCTATCTTTAAACGTAATCTTGATGGTTCTATAAAACGGCGGATATTTATATTGATGACGTTCGGTGGTTTGCTGATCATACATCTCCTGATACGCATTCATACTTACCTGCTGCAAAATTTGATGAAACGGATTAAATGTCTGTATCAATACCTTCCCGCGTTTTTTGGTACGCCCTGCCCTACCCGCAACTTGTTGTAACAATTGAAAACTGCGTTCATGTGCGCGAAAATCTGGAAAATTCAATAAATTATCTGCATTCATCACCCCTACCAACCGAACATTCCTAAAATCCAATCCTTTGGCCAACATCTGGGTTCCCACCAAAATATCGATCTCCATATTTTCGAGTCGGTCGATCAATTTTGCATACGCATGTTTTCCTCTGGTTGTATCTTGATCCATGCGCGCAATGTTCTTTTCTGGAAACAGTACTTTTAGTTCCGTTTCAATTTGCTCGGTACCAAAACCTTTATTATCCAAGGTTTCACTTCCGCAGGCCATACACGAAATAAGCATCGCCATATGATAGCCACAGTAATGACAACGCAGTTCATTTTTATATTGATGATAGGTCAAACTAACATCACAATTAGGACATTGCGGCGCGACACCACAGGTTGTGCATTCAACGATCGGTGAAAAACCGCGTCTGTTTTGAAATAAAATTACTTGTTCTCCATTCGCTAAAACTTCCCGTATTTCTTCTAACAAACGATCACTAAAATGACCTGTCATCTGCTTTTTACGGTGCTTCTCCTTAATATCGACCAATTCTATTTCAGGCATCAGTACATTTCCGAAGCGCTTCTTCAAAGTCACCAAACCGTATTTACCCGTTTCAGCATTGTGAAAACTTTCTAAAGAGGGCGTGGCACTTCCCATCAAAATTTTTGCTTGATGTAGATTTCCCAATACAATCGCGGCATCTCGCGCATGATAGCGTGGCGATGGATTGTATTGTTTAAATGACGGCTCATGTTCTTCATCTACGATTATGAGTCCGAGATCTTGAAACGGCAAGAATAATGAAGAGCGTGCCCCAATTACAATTTGAGCCTTCGGTTTTCCTGCCAATACATTTTTCCATACCTCTACGCGTTCATTTACAGAATATTTTGAATGATAAATCGCTACTTTTTCAGCAAAATAATGCTGGAGTCGGCCAATGAGTTGCGTGGTGAGCGCAATTTCTGGCAGCATGTATAAAACCTGTTTCCCTTTTTGAATTGCTTCGGAAATAAGTTGGACATAAATTTCCGTTTTTCCACTAGAGGTCACGCCGTGAAGTAAGGTCACTTCCTGCGTTTTAAATGTTTCTTTAATTTCTGAAAGCGCCAATTGTTGCGCTTCGCTAAGTGTTTTTACTTCGGAAGCGGCTTCACCTGCATACTCAACACGATCTTTTTGAATAAAGTATTCTTCCAAAACACCTTTATCTATAAGCGCTTTAAGCACCGAAGCGGTGGCGTCACTTTTCTTTTGCAGGCTAACGGAATCGATTGGTTTTTTACTTTGCGACTGCAGCATAAAAAGAGTCATTAACACGGCTCGTTGCTTAGGCGCCCGCGTCATATCATCTAAAAGCGCACGAAGTTTTTCCTCGTCATTATAAAGTGTATGTAGTTTTACATAGCGCTTTAATTTGGGTGTATATTGTTCATAAACCTCTTCATGTACCGTAATAACTTCTTTCTCCAACAACCGTTGCAACACCTTAACTACGTTATGTTGATCTAAAATGGAACGAATATCGTTAATGTCTAGCTGCGACTGATGCTGCAGCGCTTCGTAGACCACGAACTCTTCATCGGTCAAGGTGTTTTCTTGCGTTGTGAGATCGGCTGTAGTATTAAGCGAGATGACGGTTTCACTTTCAAGTAAGAATGCACTAGGCAATGCGGCCTTAATTACTTCGCCCAACGTGCACATATAATACGATGCCATCCATTCCCAATGTTTAAGCTGACTTTGGGTGATCAAAGAAGATTCATCTAGAATATGATCAATCGATTTGGTTTCATAACCTTGTGGCGCCTGATCATGCACTTGATAGACAATTCCTGTGTAGATCTTCGACTTCCCGAAGGGTACCGCCACCCGAAAGCCCTGTTTTAAAAACGCGGCCTCGTCTTTATTTACGCTATACGTAAACGTTTGCTTTAAAGGAATGGGTAATATGACGTCTATAAAGAACAAATTGGCAATGGGTTGATTAGTTAATTGGGTGTTGGATGTTAATTAAAAAATATGATTTGGCTCCCTCTACACGAGTTACTCGTTGGCCATTATTTACGCTCAACGAACTAGCTACATGCATAAGCGATAAAAATAGAAAAGGCTGCCCACTTAATGAACAGCCTTTGCTTTATTTTATGAACAAACCCTATTCTGCTCGTTGCCAATATTGCGTTCTTCCCAACAGGGAAAAACCAACATAACCACGAACCTTCAATTTATTGGGTTCTTCGAGTGTAATATAACACTTGTATAATTTACCATTTTCTGGATCTAAAACCTTTCCATCGGTATATTCATCACCGTCTTTAACCAAACCTTTGATAAAAACCAACCCTACGATAGGCTTATTAGCATCATCTCCGGGGCAATTTTGACAGGTTGCATTTTTTGGAGCATCAGGATCAATTACTTCTAAGATTTTTCCGTAAGCTTTACCGTCCTTTTCAAAGATCTCAACGATCGATTTTTCAATACCCGTCTCGTCATCAATGGTTTTCCATTTTCCGAAGACATCTTGAGCGGTTACATTTCCGAAGAGAAACAACGCAAGTAAAAGACTTGTGATAAATTTCATCATCGTTTATTTACCTAACATGGCTTTCTTAAGCTTATTATCTGCTGGGTCGCTTCCTAACCAAATTCCGAATAAAGCCTTTTTAAACGCCATACCTTTGATGGTTCCAAGCTCTTTTCCATTTTTGTAAGCCACGACTCCTTTTCCTTCTTGATGGGTGATATCGAAGATATTTCCTTCTGTGATCTCCTCGCTAAAGAATGTAATAAATTTGTCGATTTCCGTTTTTAACGGTTCAATATTTCCATCGGTTGACGCTTCAAAACCATCTAATACGGCTTCACTCATCGCTTCACTAGAAACGAAACCTGAAGTAATGACCAATTTAATGGCCATATTCCCTGCACCATTAATGATTGTTTTTGCATCACTTGATTTCGCGGGTAAATAAAGACCTCCTGAATATAGTTTTAAAACCATAGCTTTCTTACGAATGCCGGCTCCATTGAGCATAAGTTCTTCGCCTCCAAAATTAACTGTATTTGGTAAAGTAACTTCCCCTACTTGGGTTTGTGCTGTTGCAAGATTCATACTTACTAAAGCCACAAAAATCATGAGTATTTTTTTCATCTGTTGGGTTTTTTAATTAATTATTAAGTTCGTTATTCATTTTATCTTTAAGTCGCTGCAGCGATACATTCAATTCGAAGCCGAGCAACAGTAAATTTGAGTTTATCCAAATATATAGCATCATGATCAAAATTGCTCCTAACGAACCATAAAGTTCATTATAGGTTGAAAAATTATTGATATAAACTCCAAAAAAGTATGTTGTCAATATGAACAATAGCGTTGTGACCAAGGCTCCAGGCGAGAAAAAGCGTGAACTTCTACCTTCCTTCGTACCAAAATAATAAAGCGTTGCAACAGCTATATAGATCATACTGATAAAGACCGTAATTTGCAGGGTTTTGATCCATAAAAGATCATTACTAATATAATCATACCCTTTAAACGTATTGATCGCGTATTCACCATACAATATCACGCCTACCGTAACAAGCAACAACAATGCCAAAACAATAGAAACCCCTAGTGCTGCAAAGTATTGCCGAAAGAATGTGCGATTGATCGTGACGTGGATTGAATATTCAAAGGCACTAAAAATTGAATTT
>Ga0209344_10006006_pt1 | contig 10183 bp, 10 predicted proteins | sample Cruoilmetagenom6_FD_187293 | JGI IMG/M metagenome (GOLD analysis project Ga0209344, IMG submission 187293) | Oil polluted marine microbial communities from Coal Oil Point, Santa Barbara, California, USA - Santa Barbara Oil Seep Sample 6 (SPAdes)... | ecosystem: Environmental > Aquatic > Marine...
AATTCTAGGTAATCAATCAGAAAAATGACTGGATCGAAAGTCATTTTTTGATTTGCTTTATTAATAACAGCGGAGGTATCGTGACTGAATCCATTAATCAAATTACATCAGAGTTTAAGAAATTTATTGATGAATTTCAGCCTACGGCTGGGGTGCAGAGTGTCGGTTCTGTGCTGGAGTCTGGCGATGGCATTGCCCGTGTGACCGGTCTTGCTGATGTTCAAGCCCAGGAACTAGTACAATTCAAAAATGGTGTGATGGGAACAGCATTTAACCTCGAAAAAGATCATGTAGGTGTCATCATCATGGGTGAATATGATGAGATTATCGAGGGCATGGAAGTACGATCCACCAATCGTATTACCTCGGTCCCGGTCGGCGATGCTTTGATCGGACGGGTAGTGAATGCAATCGGTGAACCCATTGACGGCAAAGGCCCCATACGCAGTACGGGTTATCGCCCCGTAGAATTCATTGCCCCGGGTGTGATTGAAAGAAAAGATGTTGACGAACCTCTTCAGACTGGAATAAAAGCGATTGACTCTATGATCCCGATCGGACGAGGACAGCGTGAGTTGATCATTGGCGACCGGCAGACAGGAAAGACAGCGATTGCCCTGGATACGATCATCAACCAAAAAGGCAAAGATGTCATCTGTATCTATGTGGCCATCGGTCAGAAAAAAGCAGGGATCGCCAGAACCGTTGCCATTCTTGAAGAATATGGCGCTATGGACCATACAATAATAGTTTCTTCATCAGCAGAAGAACCGAGTGCCCTTCAATACATCGCACCATATGCTGGCTGTGCGATGGGTGAGGAATTCATGGCTAATGGTCGGGATGCCTTGATCGTCTATGACGATCTTTCAAAACATGCCTGGTCGTATCGTGAACTCTCATTGCTGCTCAGGCGCCCTCCCGGCCGTGAAGCTTATCCAGGAGATTTGTTTTATTTGCACTCACGCTTGCTGGAAAGAGCAGCCAGAATGGCGGATAATTATGTGATCGTTCCTGAGGGATACAAAGAGGAATTTGCCGAGCAGAAAGACGCCGTGGATGGAAAAGTTTATATTGGACCACTGGCAAAAGATGACGCCAAAAATGCTGTTGAAGGTGGAGAAAAAGGAAAGATCGTAAAAGTTAAAGGAACCGGCGGATCATTGACCGCACTGCCGATCATTGAGACCCTGTTGGGTGATGTGTCAGCCTACGTGCCAACTAATGTTATTTCCATCACTGATGGTCAGATATACCTTGAAAATGACTTATTCTATTCAGGAATTCGACCTGCCATCAACGCTGGCATATCGGTTTCACGTGTTGGTGGTGATGCACAAATCAAGGCTATGAAGCAAGTAGCCGGCCAGCTGCGTCTGGATATGGCCGCCTTCCGTGAACTGGCCGCATTTGCCCAATTCGGCTCTGACCTGGATAAAGCTACTCAGGCCAGATTAGATAGGGGGCGGAGATTGCGCGAAGTTCTCAAACAACCTCAGTTCTCTCCTGTGCCGGTTGCTAATCAGATCGTAGTGATCTATGCAGCGACAAATGGTTACGCGGACGAGGTTCAGCTGGATGATATGGCTAGATGGGAAAATGAGTTAACTCGCTATATCGAAAGCAGCCATCCGGATCTGCTTTCCGCCATCATGGAAGAGAAGCAGCTCACGGATAAGATTGAAGAATCACTAAAGAGTGCCCTGGAAGGGTTTTCACTCTAATTGACTAAAATAAAGCCAGTTATCTCCAGGAATTGATATATGGCAAATGCTAGAGAAGTAAAGCAACGCATCAAAAGTGTAAAGAATATATCTCAAGTGACCCGGGCTCTGCAGGCAGTCAGTGCTAGCAAAGTACGAAAAGCGATCGATCAGCTTGACGATACCCGGCCTTATTCAGTAAAAGCCTGGCAGGTACTTCAGCATATTGCAGAAGCGCCTGACCGGTCAACTTTGCACCCAATGCTGGCCCAGCATACAGATGTCAAACGAATAATCGCTATTGTTATCAGTGGTGACCGGGGACTGGCAGGTGCATTCAACTCCAATTTGATCAGGAAAGCTGACGAGTGGGCTGAAACAGTTGACGTTCCCGTTAAATACATCACTGTCGGAAAGCGAGGACGTGACCAGCTTCTGCGAAGAGGGAAGGATATTTTGGCAGAGTTCAGCAGTTTGCCCGCACAGCCTTCCTATAATGACATCTCACCGATAGGATATATTGCCGTTGATCAGTTTTTGGAAGACGAAGTAGATGAGGTATATCTGATCTATACTCAATTCGTCAATCGGATGAACCATCAACCTGTTGTTAAGAAGATTCTCCCGCTGGACCCAGATTCCGAGGATCGCGTCAAGGATTTTGAGATCAAAGAATCTTTAGTAGGTGGTTATATCTTCGAGCCGGATCAAAGATCACTATTGGATGAGATCGTACCGCGCTTTACGGTACTTCAGGTATTCCACGCTGTGATCGAATCCCTGGCAAGTGAACATTCTGCCCGGATGGTAGCAATGAAGAATGCAACGGATAACGCAACTGATCTGGCAGATGTGCTGCAGCTGGAATACAACAAAGCCCGGCAGCAGGCGATTACGAATGAAATGCTCGATATTGCAGGTGGAGCAGAAGCAATCTCAGAATGACTGGAAATTAAAGAAAAACCTGAAAGGATTATTGATTGGAGGGTGTAATGACAGATGCCAGTGGAAAGATCATCGAAATTAAAGGCGGCGTGATCGATGCAGTATTCGATGCAGGAAATTTGCCGAATATTTATGATGCCCTGGTTGTGGAAGTTGAAGATGGCGATGATGTGGTTTTGGAAGTAGAAAACCACCTGGGGGATGGTGAGGTTCGCTGTGTGGCTATGGGACCGACTCCTGGACTGAAGCGTGGAATGAAGGTGACTGGTACAGGCGCACCGATCAGGGTTCCTGTCGGTGAACAAGTCCTTGGTCGAGTTATGAATGTTCTTGGTGAGCCGGTTGATGGCAAAGGTGAGATCGTATCAAACGAATATTACCCTATCCATAGGTTGGCACCATCATTTGAAGACCAATCCACAGAAGTCGAAGTCTTTGAGACCGGAATCAAATCGATAGACCTTGTTGCTCCCTTTACAAAGGGTGGTAAAACCGGGGTTTTTGGTGGAGCAGGAGTTGGAAAAACTGTCATCATTATGGAGCTCATTCGCTCGGTAGCTACCGAACATGAAGGGAATTCCGTATTTGCTGGTGTAGGTGAACGAACCAGGGAAGGAACGCAGCTTTACAGAGAAATGCTGGAATCTGGTGTTATGAAAGATACTGTCATGGTCTTTGGGCAGATGAATGAACCTCCCGGACCGCGACTAAGAGTTGCTCTAACCGGGTTGGCTATGGCTGAGAAGTTCCGTGATGAAGGAAGGGATGTGTTGATGTTCATCGACAATATCTTCCGATTCAGCCTGGCGGGCGCTGAAGTATCAGCTTTGCTGGGCAGGATGCCATCAGCAGTAGGTTATCAGCCTACTCTGGCAACTGAGATGGGTAACTTGCAGGAACGGATCACCAGCACTAAGACTGGATCGATCACATCAATGCAAGCTATTTATGTTCCCGCGGATGATTATTCAGATCCAGCACCAGTTGCTACCTTTACGCATCTGGATGCTACCATCGCCCTTGAACGTTCCATCTCTGAAAAAGGAATCTACCCGGCTGTGGATCCGCTTACTTCTACATCACGGATCCTGGACCCAAATATTGTGGGTGCTGATCATTACGAAACCACCAGGCGTGTGCAGGAAGTACTCCAGAAGTACAAAGACCTGCAGGATATCATTGCTATTCTGGGTATGGATGAGTTATCAGAGGAAGATAAGGTCGCAGTATCCCGGGCGAGGAAAATTGAGCGGTTCTTCTCCCAGCCGATGTTCGTTGCAGAACAGTTTACGAACCTCCCTGGAAAATATGTTCCTATCAAGGAAACCGTTCGAGGCTTCAGTGAGATCTTGGAAGGGAAATATGACCATTTGCCAGAAGATGCCTTTATGATGGTTGGAACGATTGACGAAGTTATAGAAAAAGCTGAAAGACTTGGCGTAAGTTAGGATCAGGAGCTTTAGTATGCCAATCCGTTGTGAAATAGTTTCTCAGGATCGCCTGGTTTATGAAGGCGACGCAGATATAGTTATGGTGCCTGGATCTTTAGGCGAAATGGGTATTCTCCCGGGTCACGCCCCTTTATTGTCCTCTCTAGAAATGGGTGTTATTCGAGTTCAGACAGGAGATACCGAAGAGATTTTTACTGTAACCGGCGGTTTTATCGAAGTCCAGCCGGATATTGTTACTATTATGGCAGATGCGGCGGAACATGTGGAAGATATTGATATCGAAAGAGCCGAAAAAGCTATGGAGCGTGCTAGCCACTTATTGGATGAATACAGCACTACAGATGCTGAAAATTATATGCGCGTTCAGGCAGCTTTGCGCCGTTCAAACTTGCGTCTGAAGGCCGCGACGCAGCACCGTAAACGTGGACACCGCTCCAGACCCCCAGGCATGGGCTCAGCATAACAGGAAAAATATGGCATTTTTATCACAAGATTTCGGGATTGATCTGGGCACGTATTACACCATGATCGCTGAGGAAGGTGTGCTGCTCGAGCGTTGGCCAACTGTGGCAGCGATTGCAATTGATGAACAGAAGATTGTAGAATTTGGCCAGGCTGCTAAAGATATGTTTGGCCGCGTACCGGATTCCCTTGAAATCACTCAACCCCTGAAACATGGTGTAATCGCTGAATTTGAAGTCACGATGTTGTTACTGGAACGGCTTATTAAAAAAGTGACTGGATCGGTTCGATTGGTGCGACCCCGTATTATGGTGACAGTTCCATATGGCGTTACAAGTGTGGAAAGCAGGGCGGTGCAGGAAGCGGTCCTTGAAGCTGGAGCCCGAGAAGTATTCTTGATTCCTCAGCCATTGGCCGCTGCAATTGGCATTGATCTGCCTATCAACACACCCACCGGAAATATGATCCTTAATATGGGTGGTGGGGCAACCCAGGCAGCTGTACTTGCGATGTATGGCATAGTTTCCGCAGGAACATTGAGGAAGGGAGGTGCTGATCTGGATGAAGCCATTGCGACCTATGTCAGACGGAAATATGGCTTGATCATCGCTCAGCCAACCGCGGAAAGGATCAAATTGGAGATAGGCGCAGCGGTACCTATGGAAGAAAAGTCAGGTATCGAAGTGCAGGGACAGGATCAAGTGACAGGCCTTCCCCAACCGCTTACTCTAACAACGGGTGAGATCGTTGAAGCTTTACAGGATCCTCTCCGGGAGATTGTTGAAACAACCCGAAAAGTATTGGAGAAAACACCTCCGGAGCTGGTATCTGACATTATCGATCGGGGTATCGCTCTTAGCGGTGGCTCGGCTCTGCTTCCCGGAATGGAAAAGCTGTTAACCAAAGAACTGGGTGTACCGACTTACCTGGTGGATAATCCTACTACTTGTGTTGTGGAAGGTGCGTCTAGAGCTTTCGCCCCAGGTATTTTCCCAAAAATACGGCGAAGCCTAATATCTTGAGGAAATAGTTCAAAATAAAACGAAATCCGTAACCTGAAAATGGTTACGGATTTTTTATTATCTCGAAACTTGTCAGTTTATTTGAGGAAATAGCTGAGTTTTTGAAGATGAACTGCGGGATCGATATGCTCGATTTGCACACCTTCCGGGGTTTTGATATAGATTGGAGCATAATTCAGTATGGCAGTGATCCCAACTACAACGAGGTCGTCGATCACGTCCTGCGCAAATTCAGCGGGAATGGCGAGAACTGCGATCTGAATGCCGTTCTCGGCTACAAAATCACACATTTCCCGAATATCTTTGACCACAAGATCTCCAATCTCCCTGCCAATTTTCTGGGGGTCAATATCAAAGACTCCGGCCACCTTGAAGCCCCGGTTTAAAAAACCTTTGTACCTGGCCAAACCACTGCCAAGGTCTCCGGCACCGATGACGATCATGTCCCAAACACAATCAGTATTCAATATTTGGTTTAGTTTGCAAGTTAGAAACTCGATCTCATAACCTTTACCGCGTTTACCAAGTTCTCCAAAATGGGAGAGATCCTTTCGGATCTGGGCGGCGGAAATGTCCAGAAGTTTTCCCAACTCTCTGGAAGATGCATGGTTGTACCCATCTTTTTTCAACCGGTTCAGAGCTCTCAAATACAAGGGGAGGCGACCAATTATAATGCGTGGTATTTTTTGGGTCATTATTTCATTCCAAGAATTACTATTAATATTTTTATTGTCAGAATAGGCATATGTGAGAATTTGAACAATTTTACCATAATAAGCTCTGAAACTTGAGAATGGTATAATAGCGAGGAAATTAGGGTTTTTTGGATCCGATTTTCAGCTAGCAAAGGGGAAATTCTTACCCCGAGTATTAATTACTTGGCTGAGCCTGAGGAATGGGTGAAAGAGGTAGTCTAAATCATGTATTTTGATGAAGTAATTATTGAAATCTCTGGTGGCAAAGGTGGAGATGGGGTAATCCAATTCCGTCGAGAAAAATTCGTACCTCGCGGTGGCCCCGATGGTGGGGATGGGGGGCATGGTGGGAACGTTGTATTACAAGTGGATCCCCACGAGAACACACTTTCAAATTTCCGGCATCAGCGGAAATTTGCGGCACCAAATGGGTTAAGGGGAGGAGGTAAGAATCAAACCGGCGCATCTGGTGATGATCTGATCATCAAGGTTCCGCCAGGCACGATTGTATTCAATGATAAAGATGATACTTTTATGGGTGACCTTGTAGATAATGAACAACAACTTGTTGTTTGTAAGGGGGGACGCGGAGGGAGAGGAAATACTCGGTTTAAATCATCAAAGAATAAGGCTCCCAGGATAGCAGAAAAAGGTGAACCTCCTGAAGAGAAAATAATAAGATTGGAACTTAAATTAATTGCCGATATTGGAATAATTGGCGTTCCCAATGCGGGTAAGTCCACGTTACTTTCCGTAGTTAGCAACGCCAAACCGAAAATTGCTCCTTATCCGTTCACTACTCTCCAACCGAATCTCGGTGTAGTGGATGTGGATGCTGAGATCCAGCTCATCTTAGCTGATATTCCTGGATTGATCGAAGGCGCCCACCGTGGAGAAGGGTTGGGTCACGATTTTCTTAAACACATACAGCGCACACGGGTCTTGATCCATCTTCTTGATGGAAATTCAGATGAACCTTTCCTGGATTTAGCCCAGATCAATTCTGAGCTTGCGCTATTCGATCCAGCTTTGGGGGATAAACCACAAATTGTCGTCTTGAATAAAATGGATTTACCAGAGGTTGAGGCAAAATGGGAAAAGCTTAAGGAACAACTGACTGAAAAAGGATATAAGGATATCTATTCCATCTCCGCTGTGACAAATCAGGGAATTCGGCCAATACTGTATCGAGCAGCACAATTATTAGAAGAAACTCCTGACTATGAGTATCGAGTGGACCCTGAAGATGATGAAATGCCTGTCTATACATATGATAATGACCCCCAGGAATATCTAATTCTGAAAACAGACAGGGGGTGGAAAATATCAGGAGCAGCCCTGGAAAGGGCAGCGGCAATGACATACTGGGAACATTTTCAATCTATCCGAAGATTCCATAAGATCCTGGAAGCTATGGGAGTTGATCGCGCGTTACGGGAAGCAGGTGTGGAACCTGGTGATACTGTGATCATCGGTGATCATGAATTGGAGTGGGAAGAATGAGAAAGACCAGGATTGGTTATTTTGGAGGGACATTCGACCCTCCACACCTGGGACATATCATCCTTGCATCGGAAGCAAAATATCTTTTGGACCTGGACAGGATCATGTGGATCGTAACCCCTGATCCTCCTCATAAAAAAGACCGCATCATAACTCCTCTGAAATTTCGATTGGAAATGTTGCAATTGGTTGTTGCTAAATATGAGATGTTTGAAATATCAGAGGTGGATATCCAGCGCGACCCTCCTCATTATGCAGCAGATACTGTTGAAATCCTGAAAAGTAATAATCCAACTGCAGACCTTGTATATATTATTGGAGAGGATTCGTTACTGGATTTGCCCGAATGGCACGATCCGAAACGATTTCTGGATGCAATTGACCAACTGGCAGTAGCTCCCAGGCCAGAAATATCTATCGATATGGATCAATTAGAACGGGAGATGCCGGGTGTGTCAAAAAAAACGTCATATATCCCGAATGTTATGCTTGAGGTATCTTCCAGCGTTATTCGTGAGAGAGTAAGGTGGAATGCTCCTTTTGAGCACTATCTGCTTGATAGTGTTGCTGAATATTTAAAAAAGAACAAACTTTATCTTTAGAATTTTCAGGTTCAACAATCAGGTTTATCTGAAGAGGCATTATGGAAGTTCAAACTATCTTGTCAGCTGTAGAATTGAATGAAAATTTGGGAAATTCTGATTGGGCAATAATGGATTGCCGATTTATTCTCGATGACCCGGGTGCGGGTTTCAAGGAATACCAGGCAGGACATATCCCAGGGGCACTGTATGTCAATCTTGATCGGGAGTTATCCAATGAGATCATTCCCGGGAAGACTGGCCGACATCCACTTCCTGACAAAGAAGTATTTGTTGATCGGCTTTCATCATGGGGTATTGATAATTCAACCAGGGTAGTAATTTATGATAATGCTAACGGTGGCCTGGCTGCCAGATTGTGGTGGATGTTGCGTTGGTTAGGACATGAGAACGCTGCACTCTTAGATGGTGGGTGGTCAGCCTGGGAAGTTGAGAAATTTCCTGTAGAGACAGAAGAATTCTCTAGAAAACCGAGAAAATTTCTCCCGACTGAAAGCCCTCATTATATTGCTGACGCGGATTACGTTGAAAATATCAGATTAGACCCCGATTACTTGCTTGTGGATTCAAGGTCGGCCGATCGGTACTGGGGTGTTAACGAAACAAGTGATCCAGTTTCAGGCCATATACCTGGTGCTGTAACCACTCCCTATGAAGGTAATTTAGACGAAGAAGGCTTCTTTTTGAGTACCGAATTGTTAAAAGAACGTTTTGAAAATGTATTGGAAGGAGTTCCAGCTGAGAATGTCGTGTTCTATTGTGGATCGGGAGTAACTGCCTGCCACAATATCGCTGCCATGATACAGGCTGGATATAGTATGCCAAAACTATATGCTGGTTCATGGAGCGAATGGATCACAGACCCTGGCCGACCAGTTGGTCCCTAATCATTCAGGACATCAATGGATATATCAATTGCATTGGCTCAATTAGATCTAAAACCTGGAGACCTCGAGGAGAATTATCTCAAGGCTCAAGGTGCGGTTCAGCAAGCAGCTGAGCAGGGATCGGAATTAGTACTTTTGCCCGAATTGTGGCACAGCGGTTTTGACCTCGATCGAACCAAAGATTATGCCAGTTTAATAAATGAAGATTGGTATGCGCGTATGAGGACTCTGGCGGTAGAAAATTGTATCGCAGTAGGGGGATCACTGATCGAAGAAGATTTAGCTGAATATTTCAATACCTTTGCTTTGTATGATAAAGAAGGAAACTTGCTGGGATCGTATCGGAAGATACATTTATTTCAAAAACTTCACGAACATATTCATTTCTCGGGCGGAAGAACTGTGGTGGTTGTTGATTCTCCCTGGGGGAAGATCGGATTAGCAATTTGTTATGATTTAAGGTTCCCGGAATTATTCAGGAGCTGTGCCATTCAAGGCGCGGAATTGATCCTTCTTGTGGCGGAATGGCCCAAAAGTAGGATAGAGCATTGGAAGATCCTCCTCCAGGCCCGGGCGATAGAGAACCAATGTTATATTGCGGCTGTGAATAAAGTAGGTACAAGCCAGGAAGCTCCCCTGGGGGGAAATAGTGCTATTGTCACTCCCACGGGTGAATTTGTGGTTCTTGGTGGAGAGAATGATGAAATGCTTTACGCCGATCTCGATTTGAGCGCAGTGTCAAAAATCCGGAAATGGATGCCGGTCCTTGATGACCGCAGACCAGGTGTTTACTGATTTTTTCACCAATGGAAGGTTTAATAAATCCACAAACCTCATTGTTGGATCGTCCTATTTATAAAAAAAAATCTGATTATCATCCGTATTGTATATGTAAATACGTGGCTTGTAAAAA
>Ga0209344_10006007_pt1 | contig 10183 bp, 11 predicted proteins | sample Cruoilmetagenom6_FD_187293 | JGI IMG/M metagenome (GOLD analysis project Ga0209344, IMG submission 187293) | Oil polluted marine microbial communities from Coal Oil Point, Santa Barbara, California, USA - Santa Barbara Oil Seep Sample 6 (SPAdes)... | ecosystem: Environmental > Aquatic > Marine...
ACAGAGATGGTTTCCTCGCCGCGAAGGCCCGCCAAAACAATGCGGATCTTCTCTTCGGAAGAATAGGCTTGCCGCGTCTTGCGGCGGATGGTTTTGACCAGTTTGTCAGCCGAAGCTTTGCTGGTTCCGGATTTCTTGTTCATCTTCACTCCTTGAAGGTTACGATGAACCAGAAATCCTCCGTTAGCTAAATCTCAATTCTGTCCCACAAGTGCTGACGTCAGACATTCTGGGGCATTGGCTGTTGGGATACATCCATCCTTATCCAGATGGAAACGGACGCCTCGCTCGCCTCGTGATGAACGCAATTCTTGCAAGCTCGGGATATGGATGGGTGGTCATCAGACTGGAGGAGCGCAAGCGCTACATGCAAGCGCTCGATGCTGCGAGCTTCGGGGGCGACATTGCTTCTTTTGCCCAGCTGATCGAAGAGCATCTTCAACACATCCGGTAAGGGGCTTGGTGATCGACGTGCCCCCCTTCTTCGCGCCGAACGGGCTCTCCATCCGGCGTGCGGACTTTGTCGAAACAACCGGCATTTCAAGTTTTCATGTCGAAGGCATCCACCTCGCGGTGCGCCAAGAGCGGCCACCTTTCGGGACAAGCCTGCGCGGCACGGCTGATTTGTGGCTGGTCTTCATCGAAGAGGCCTTCGAGCGCGTGGCAGCAGCCCCCACGGCCTTCAATTCAACCTAACGGCCCGACGCTTACTGGGCCAGCACCGATCCACGCAGCGGCGGTTGCCACAGGCCTCGGTGTTGGCCGCAGGATAAGCGCGGACATAGCAGGCATCGCTGTGTGGCAGGTCAAAGGCAAAGAAGTACGCCTTCTGTTCAATCCCACCGATGACAACCAACGCTTCGCCAAAATCCGCCTGGCCATGGCCGGGTGGGTGGGATAGCGGGACAAACATCTCCTTGCCGCCGCGCTTCTTGGCACGCACATAGTCTTTTACAATCGTGTATCCGCCATCATACCAGCATTCATCCCGCAGCCGTTCAAATATCCGCTTGGCTGTATGCCGCTGCTTGCGCGGGCGGGTCTTATCCTCGGCCAGCCACTGACCTATCTGGCCGGTGTAAGGATCTAGCTTCGGTCGCCTGATCGGCGCGGTCCTGCGATATCCGGGCGGCTCGGAATAGGCCAACATCTTCGCGACACTATCCCAGCTGACCTCAAAATCCCGAGCTATCCGACGCCCACTCAAACCTTCTTCAAAGTGAGCGTGACGGACCTTCAAATACAAATCCACGGTGAATATCCCCAAACCCTCCCATCAAATGAAAGGGCAAAAGTGGCCGACTTCTACGCCGCCCGCGACAACACAATGCCGCCGCTACCGTGGCCGAGTATTGCTCCGCCGTTCACACGCGGACATGACGCAAATCGTCAAGCGCTTCTGGCGCGAGTCGACGCAATCTGGAGGTGCAGAGACGGTGACGCGTACTGAAGCGTGTTGCCTGTGGATATATTGCAATTAAGGGTACAAAATTGCCCCAAAAGACCCTGAAACCGCAGAATACGGTTTATGAGGGTACAGTGACACCACGCTAGGCTTCGACCTTGCAAAGGCGGTATCGACCGATGATTTGTCCTGCACATCTATTTGCACGGTCAAAGCTTCGCCGCCGACATCGGTAATGTTCGTGACCGTCTGCTCGATCGTGGCCCTGTCGATATCCGCGACACCCACCGGCACGCCCATTCTGGCCAGCATCAATGACGTGGCACGGCCAATTCCAGAACCGCCGCCGGTAATCATGGCAGTGCCCTTTTCGAATGAAAACATCGGATTTCCCTTCTTTATCGGGCTACGAAGACATTATCCGGGGTAGCCAAGTGATTATCGCCGGGAATGCAAAGAGGATCGCAATCGTGACAATTTCCATCAGGACAAACCAGAACGCCCCCTTGAAAATCTCGGGCAATGGCGTTTCCCGGTCGATCCCTGCAATCACATAGACGTTCAGCCCGACAGGCGGTGTGATCAGCCCGATCTCGCACATCTTGACCGTCAGGATGCCGAACCAGATCGGATCGAAGCCCAGCGACTGCACCGCCGGGAACATGATCGGGATCGTGATCGCCATCATCGAGAACGCATCGAGGAACATGCCCATTGGCACGAAGACTATCAGCAGCATCGCAACGATCAGATAGGGTTGCAGGCCGGATTGAACGACCGCCTCCGCCAGTTGGTTGGGCACCTGGATCAGCGTCAGAAAATAGCTGAAGATAGCGGCACCGATCATTGTGAACAGGATCATCACCGTCGTGTCGATGGTCGAACGGAAACTTTCGACGATCCGGCCCATCAGGCCGGGCCAACTTGCGCGATGAGTGAGCAGCATGAGGAATGCGACGAAAGCCCCCAACGCGCCCGCTTCGGTCGGGGTGACGAGGCCTAGATATATCCCCCCCATGACCACCAGAAAAAGCACGGCCACCTGCCATGCCTTGCCGGTTTCGCGGATGGCAACCCCCCAAGGTGCGCGCGGCGATACCGCATTGCGCGCCGCGCCGCGCCGCGCAATGAAATAGATGCCGACCATGAATACGACCATCGTAAGCAGGCCGGGCAGGAAGCCCGCGATCAGCATCTTACCCGCCGAGGTTTCGGTCAGCGCGGCATAAAAGATCAACAAGACACTGGGCGGAATGAGAACCCCCAGAACCCCACCCGCAGCCACCGCCCCGGCCGACAGGCTGCCAGCATATCCGGCTCTTTTCATTTCCGGAATCGCCACCGAACCAACAGTCGCGGCCGTCGCCACGCTGGAACCGGATGTCGCGGCAAAACCCGCGCTGGTCAGGATCGCCGCCATCGCCAGTCCGCCCGGCAGATGCCCGACCCATCGGCTGGCCACGTCAAACAGTTTCTTGCCGACTTGGGCGTGTTGCGCAAAGCTGCCCATGAGGATGAACAACGGAATTATGGTCAGGGTGTAGACCGCAGTTGTCGAATAGGAAATCGACTTGAGCCGGGTCATCAGAAAGTGCAGATCTTCGACCATGATGATCCCCGCTGCGCCCGACAGGGCCAGTGCGGCAAAGACCGGCGTGCCAAAAGCCATCAGCAAAAAGATCATTGCCACGGCGATATACGGGGCGAGATTGGGATCCATCGTTTTTCCTTAGGTCAAGTGGGGCCGGTTCCGGCGCGAGCTTGCTTGCCCGGCTCACCGAATAGGAACGTCTGAATGGAATGGATCGCCATCTGAATGCAGGCGAACCACAGGCCGGTCGCCATGCTGGCTTTGGTCCACCAGATCGGGATCTTGACATACCCCCAGCGAAATTCGCGGATTGAAATGGAATAGATCGCTTCGTTCGTCGCCGGAATGGCCAACAACAGCAGCCCCAGTGCGCCAAGGCCCCAGCCAATACCGACAACCCAGACCCGGACGGGTCGGGATAGTTTGTCGGTCAGCACGGTCACGCGGATATGCGCATCATCCCGTTGTGTCCAACCCGCTCCGAAAAACACGATCATCACCAAAGCAAGTTCGGTGAACTCGAACACGCCGGAAATCGGGCTGCCGGTTATGGCGCGGGTAATTATGTCCAACGTGATTCCAAACATCAAAAAAGCAAGAAACAGCATGGCGACCGCACCCAGTACGTCGGACACTAATTTAAGGATCCTGTTCGTAAACTGCATTATCCAGTCCTTCGCTTGGTGCGATCGCCACTATCCATCAGGACGCTTGGCTGATTTCATAGGGACGCTTCAGCGTGCCCTTTGCGTCGTATTTGGCGATGGCATCGTCGATCAGAGATTGCATTTTTTCGCCATCAATGCCCGCTTGTTTGGCCGGACCGTCCAACCATGCATTGACCTGTGCAGGCTGCACAAGGTCTTTGGCCATGGCCTTTTGATCGTCCGGGATAGTGTGCAGCGTCACGCCCTCTGACTCGGCGATCTTGACGTATCTCGCCAGAACCTCTTCGTAGATGGCGCTGAACTTGCCGCCATAGATTTCGTCTACGATACCGTCGGAAACCTTGCGCACATCCTCGGGCAATCCGTCATAGACCTGCTTGTTCATGATCGTGGTAGCAGGCGCGTGCGGGCCGTCGCCGATATCATAGAATTCCGGGGCGGTTTCGTGCAGTTTGTAGGCGATTGCGGTTACGAAATCAAAACCATAGACCCCGTCGAGAATACCGCGCTCCAGTGCCTGATAGACCTCTGGGGCTGCCATCGGGATCGCGGTGCCGCCAAGCGCCTCGACCACATCGGCGGATACCCCATAGGCGCGGATGCGTTTGCCTTTGATATCTTCGATGGAATTGATGGGTTCACGCAGGATCATCGGCGCATAGTTCCAATTGGTCCAGTACAACACCTTCGAGCGATGGCGTTCTTCCCATTCGGCGCGCAGGGGATCAAACTGCTCATAAATATCTCGGCAGACCTGTTGCAACGCATCGGCGCGGTTCATGCGGAAATACCATTCCAGGCCGCGCGTCACCGGCAGTTCGGCCTGATAATAACCGGGCGAGATCAAGGTCATTTCCGACGTGCCGTCACGCGAGGCGGCAAGGTGCTCGCCGACCTTGTTGAGCGATCCCGACCAGTATTGGCGGATATTCACCTCACCCTCGGTGCGCTTTTCCAGTTCGTCGAGATACCAACGGTCGATCCAGGACGGGCCGGCAGTTTCGGACACATAGCTGTCAAACTTCAACGATGTGTCCGCCAGCACAAGTGACGGCGTTCCCATGATAAAAGCCCCCGACGCGGCGGCGGCGCCCGACTTGATAAATGTTCTGCGTTTCATGTCTCTCTCCCTTTATTGGGCCCCCTAATTTCGGGATTGGCCCTGTTGTTCCTGCAGGCTCGTGCCGACTGCTCACCTCCGAAGTTGAGCGGCACGTTCCCGCAGACTGGTTTTCAGGACTTTCCCGTAGCTATTCTTGGGCAAGTCCTGCTCAAAAAGATAGTGTTTTGGCTTCTTGAACGAGGCCATCCTGCTCTTGCACCAGTTATCGAGTTCTGCGGTGTTGCAGGATGCGCCCTTGCGCAGCACGACAAAGGCGATCACGTCTTCACCCCACTCTGCACTTGGCATTCCAATCACGGAAACCTCGAAAACCTGATCATGGGCCAAAAGCGTTTCTTCGACCTCGCGGGGATAGATGTTGGTGCCACCGGAAATGATGACATCCTTGGAGCGGTCGGTCAGGGTCACAAACCCGTCCGGATCCATCGACCCCAGATCGCCGGTGCGAAGCCAGCCGTCCACGATCGCGTCGGCGGTGGCCTCAGGATTGCGCCAATAGCCTTTCATTAGCGTATCGCCCGCGAGCACAATTTCGCCTACCTCGCCGACAGGCATGTCGCGCATTTTCTCGTCCGCCACACGCACCGTGACGCCGGCCTGTGCAAATCCGACCGAAACCCGCCGCGCACTAGCATTGGGATGCGTTTTATCGGCCACCAGATCGCGTGGTAGCACGGTGATCGCCATCGGGCTTTCACCCTGACCGTAGATCTGAACGAAACGCGGGCCAAATCGGCTGAGCGCCTCATCAATATCGGACAGATACATCGGACCACCGCCATAGATGATCGTCTTGATGCCGGTGCCGTCATACCCGGTTTCGGTGGCATGGGCGATCTGGCGCTTGACCATGGTGGGCGCGGCGAAGAACACAAGATTACCAAGATCCTGCGCCAGCCCGGCAATTTCTGCGGGGTCGAACCCACAGGAGCGTGGTATGATATGACAGCCCCCTGCCCGCAGGATCGGAAAATGATACAGCCCCGCGCCGTGCGACATCGGCGCGGCGTAAAGCGAATTATCCTTCGCCGATACAGCATCCACATCCATCGCATAGGCCAGCGACATTGCCATGAGATTGCGATGGGTTGCCATGACCCCTTTGGGGCGGCCGGTCGTGCCGGAGGTGTAGAACAACCATGCGACATCGTCGGCGGCTGTATCAACGGGGGGCGTCATCGACGCGTCATCCTTCGCGGCCTTGACAAGACCGCAATCATGGATACCACATTCGACGCACTCCCCTTCGAGATCGCCCGCATCAGGATAAATCTCGCCGGTTTCGGTGATCGCGACCTTGGCGTCGGCATTGCCGATGATCCACGCGGCCTCACGCGGATGTAATTTGTGATTGATAGGCACGACGATCGCTCCGATCCAGAGCACGGCGTGAAGAATTTCCAGATATTCCGGGCAGTTGTGCATGAAAAGTACAACCCGGTCACCTCTGTCGACCTTGAGCACATCAGCCAGATAGCGCCCCATACCCGCACTGCGTCTTGCAAAGTCGCCATAGGTCGCGTGCAACTCGGTGCCGAACCGGATCGCCGGCGCATCCGGACAGGCCCGCGCAGTTTGATAGAGCCAGCTTGCGATGTTCATTGCGACTCAGCCCTTTTGCGCTTCGAGAATTGATGCATAGTTTGCAACCGCCGATCCACCCATGTTGAAGACCAGCCCCAGAGCGGCGCCTGATTTCTGCATATCTCCGGCCTGATCCGTCAATTGCCTATAGGCCTGTGCATGCATGGAGACGCCGGTGGCGCCGACCGGATGTCCCTTGGCCTTGAGACCACCGGACAGGTTCACCGGAAGGGCCCCGTCGCGGTAGACTGTCCCATCTTCGATCGCGCGTGCCCCTTGCCCTTTCGGCGTTAGCCCCATGGCCTCATAGGTCAGCAATTCGGCGATGGTGAAGCAGTCATGAACTTCAGCAAAATCGATATCAGAAAGCGTCACGCCAGCGGTTTCGAACGCTTCGGCAAATGCCCGCTCCGGGCCCTCAAAAGCCAGGAAATCGCGGCGCGCCATTGGCAGGAAATCACTCACATGCACAGCAGCGCGGATGCCGACAGATTTCGGGAAGTTTGCAGCATTTTCGTCAGTCGTCAGCACCAGCGCGGCGGCACCATCAGTCACCAGCGAACAATCGGTCAGTCGCAGTGGCGGCGCGATCTCAGGGTTGGAGTTGGACACCGTGTTGCAATGCTCAAAGGTAAACTCCTTGTGCATATGGGCCAGCGGATTGGCCATCGCATTGGTGTGGTTCTTGACCGCGATCCGCGCCATCGCATCCAGCGGGCTGGCATGGCGTGCCTCGTAGTCGCGGGCCGCCACGCCGAACACCTGCGGAAAGCTCAGCGCTGCCTCGACTGGGTCGTTCTGATAGCCTGCACCGGCCAATGCCTTGGTCACTTCGAGCGTCGTACGGCTGGTCATTTTCTCGGCCCCTACGATCAGCACCGTGCGCGCCTTGCCCGCCTGAATCGCGTTTATCCCCGCATGGATCGCCGCCGACCCTGAAGCACAAGCGTTTTCCGCGCGCATCCCCGGCTTGAAGCGCAATTGCGGATAGGCCTGATGGATCAACGAGGATGCAAATCCGTCAGACACCATACCCGAGTTGAAATGCCCTAGAAACACGGCGTCGATAGCGGCGGGATCAATGTCGGCTTCCTCGACTGCCTCGCGCGTCGCCGCGACGATCAGATCTTCGAGGTTTTCCTGCAACCGGCCGAATTTAGTGTGGCCGCTACCTACGATGGAAATTCCAGTGCTCATGTCGCTCTCCCCAGGTTATCAGGCCAAAATAACACTGAAACCGTATGGCGCTATTGGTAGAATCACGTATTGTGGTACGTGGCTATACGTAAATCCCCAAGTGGTGAAATATTCATGACTGACACATCGACACCGCAAAAGGCGGCAATGCTCGGCTTTCTGGAATCTCCGGTGGCGCAAATCGTCGTGCGCCATCGTCGTATCATTGAAGTAAACAAAGCCATCGAACGTCTGTTCGGTTACAGCCGTGACAAATTGGCAAATCGCTCGGTGCAGAAGCTTTATCCCTCAACCGCCGATTTCACCCAGATCGGTGAAAAATGCGAAACGCGCATGCGCGCGACTGGCGATAGCTATTATGAAGATGAACGCTTCATGCAAACCTGTGATAAGAAGATTTTCTGGGTGCGCGCCAAGGGAATGACCCTGACCCCCAAGGATCCCTTCGCCCTGATGATCTGGAGCTTTGAACAGATCACCAGCAAATCCTATCGCTCCGTAAATCTCAGCCCACGCGAACGCGAGGTGACGCACCATTTGGTCAATGGCAGCACATCGCGTGAAATCGGCATAGCTCTGGGGATATCTCACCGTACTGTCGAGGTGCATCGAGCCCGCCTCATGCGAAAGTTCAACGTCAAAAATACTGCCGCATTGGTTTCTGAAATAGTACATGCAGTCTGAAAATATGGTTTGAATAGGCTTTGTTGCAGGGATCGTTCTCAGCCTGATACTGAGGTTGCTCCTTCCCATTCAGGATGCTGAGCATGCCGCACAAATTCAATGCTAACCGTCGAGGCAAAATTCCGAAGCAAATGTCACTGGGGAGTGGCAAAAGCCTGGGGATCAGGCCGCTCTGAGTTGCCCTTCTGTAAGTCTGCCATCCAGGACGGCGGCCCTCACTGTTGCCACTCGGTGCGCTCCCCGTGGAGACCAACGCATTCGCCGCTTCTTTCCCATGCGGGAGTTTGCGATTTCGTTGACCAGACCTTCAGCCCGAGATGTCGAGACCGCTTTCCCCTGTCGGCGCCGATGCGCATGGTTGATGACGGCTGACCGAAGGCCACGGGCACTGAGTAATCATTGCCGCGATAGCGCACCATAGATGTCGACGTGACCTGACCGCTTTGCAGATCACAGGCCTCAAAGGGCGCGGCTGGCAGGGTGCGCATCGCCGTCAAATCCGCTTCCAGCCGTTCACCGATGCTGATCTTGTGGCCCCGCAGGATGTCAGCCTGCCGTTTGCAGCATTGTTCTTCCAGATAGTCGTTGAACGCGCTCCAATCGGCAAACCGGGGCATCGGCACCATGAAGTTGCGACGTCCGTAGCCGACCAGGCCTTCGATCTTGCCTTTGTCGTTACCCTTGCCGGGGCGGCCATATCGATCCCCGATGACGTAGTGCGACAGCATCGCGCTGAACCGCTGCGTGCGTTTGCGCGTACCGTCCGGCATGATCCTGGCCACGAGGCAGCGGTCATTGTCGTACAGAACGGAACGCGGCACCGCGCCGAAGAAGGCAAAGGCATGCACATGCCCGTCAAGCCAGGCCTCGGTGTTGGCCGCAGGATACGCGCGGACATAGCAGGCATCACTGTGTGGCAGGTCAAAGGCAAAGAAGTACGCCTTCTGTTCAATCCCACCGATGACAACCAACGCTTCGCCAAAATCCGCCTGGCCATGGCCGGGTGGGTGGTACAGCGGGACAAACATCTCCTTGCCGCCGCGCTTCTTGGCACGCACATAGTCTTTTACAATCGTGTATCCGCCATCATACCGGCATTCATCGCGCAGCCGTTCAAATATCCGCTTGGCCGTATGCCGCTGCTTGCGCGGGCGGGTCTTATCCTCGGCCAGCCACTGATCTATCTGGCCGGTGTAAGGATCTAGCTTCGGTCGCCTGATCGGCGCGGTCCTGCGATATCCGGGCGGCTCGGAATAGGCCAACATCTTCGCGACACTGTCCCGGCTGACCCCAAAATCCCGAGCAATCTGATGTCCACTCAAACCGTCCTCAAAGTGAGCGTGACGGACCTTCAAATACAAATCCACGGTGAATATCCCCAAGCCCTCCCAAAAATAGAAAGGGCAAAAGTGGCCGACTTTTACGCCGCCCGCGACAACACAATGCCGCCGCTACCGTGGCCGAGTATTGCTCCGCCGATTACACATGGCGGCGAAAGGGTATTGGAATGTCTTCCAGTCGGTCAGAGGGGTCGTAGAGGCATCTCTTGGAAGTGGAAGTCCTGTCGTCGTCGGCGCGCATCTCGATGAGTGGTATCAGGATCTCTTTGCGCCATCGGTGGATGCAGGCATTCTGACGCCCGCCCAGCTGATCGGTTACCGCAACCATCCTATCTTCATTCGCACAGCCAGTCATGTGCCGCCTGCTGCCGAAAAGCTTATGGATGCGATGGAGACATTTTTCGAACTCCTCGACGAGGATTGTCCGTTGTCATATAAAATGGAACATCCTAGCGGCTTGAGCATTGGAGGCTCTGGTTCGTTAGCGTGATTGATTATGCCGCCTGTTTTTGATGTTGCAAGCGGCGGCTTTGGATTGTCAGTTTCTTGATCTTCTCCCTTTCCCTGATGATGGCTTTGTCGCGCCCGAAG
>Ga0209344_10006008_pt1 | contig 10182 bp, 10 predicted proteins | sample Cruoilmetagenom6_FD_187293 | JGI IMG/M metagenome (GOLD analysis project Ga0209344, IMG submission 187293) | Oil polluted marine microbial communities from Coal Oil Point, Santa Barbara, California, USA - Santa Barbara Oil Seep Sample 6 (SPAdes)... | ecosystem: Environmental > Aquatic > Marine...
CAGACTTTTTTTTTAAAAAAAATCTAATTTTATTATTCACTATCACTACCACGATTATCTGAATTACAGTGACAGTGTTCTCCACTAAAAATTAAAGCATAAACAGCCGAAAGTATAGCCACAAGAATCCATTGGGTTCCTGCTAACCATAAATTAACCTGAAATAAAGAAACCACACCAGCTAAAACCAACGCCACAAAAGAAAGGGGCAATAAAATTTTAGAGCTCATTTTGCAATTTTCATTGTTACATTTTATCATAAAAAATTTGACACCTCCTTTTCTTTTATTTTTGTTTATCTAAAATAATTTATTTTATTATATTATACACTAAAACTTGTTTACTTTCCACCTTAAAAACTACAAACAGAAAACTGCAAATTATAAACTAATTATAATCATAGCTTTTCTTCCCTTTTCTATATCTTCTTTCTCTCCGGTAAAATCGTGAATAGCATTATATAAAATATCTATATCATAAACATATCCCTCACCTCGCTTCGTTCCTGAATCATTAGTTATAATTAAGTCTCCATTATAGCCAGTTAAAACTAAATTATGATAAAGTGGTCCTGGTGGAGTAAAATAAGGATTTTCTAAAAGTCTTCCCGCCGTTGGAACAATAATCGGATTTCCTTTTGCCAATTCCTCTTTTATTTTTTCTTTTTTAAAGTCATAAATAACTTCTAAATTATCTAATTTGTAAAATTTTTTAGCTAACTCAATAACCTCTTCCATATCGCTATCTTTATAATCACCACTTTCTTTTATCTGAAAATCAACCATTTTTTGTAGTTCTTTTTCGGAAATTTTTGGTGTCAACTTTTCTCCACTTAAATATTTAACAACCATCAATAAAGATGCTTCTTCACAGGCCTCCTCATGTTTTTCATCCCACACTCCATACGGAGATTGAGAAGTAAAAGGAACAATTATTTTTTTACTCTTTGGTAAATTATTATTATCAACATTGTCTGGTTCTTCTATACTTGGCGTATTTTTTTCAACATATTGAATTTCATTTTTATTTTTAATTTCTATTTCTTCGATTGAAATATTCTCAATATTAAGATCCGCTGGAACACTTTTTTCAACCTCAAGCCTTTCTTCTTTTAAAAAAAACCAAAAAACAATTATCAAAAAAGAAACTACTGTTAATATTACAAAAAATATTTTCTTCATACTGAAATGTAAAAAATCTAATAAATAACAATGGGTGTTCCTATTTCTACCCAGTTATATACTTTATTGGCAGCTCCTATTCCCAATCGAACACAACCATGAGAAACTGGGGTTCCTAAATGATCCTGACCTTCTTTATATCCTCCTGGCCATTCTGGAAGTTCATGAATCCCAAATTTTCCCGAAGGAACAATCGCCATCCAGTAAGGCATATAGAGTCCATACTGCCCTGACCAAGGACGTGGATGTTTATTGCTTATTTTAAAATTTCCCTTTGGTGTATCCATCCCTCTTTTTCCAGAAGAAATTAAAAATGAATCAATAACTTTTCCATTTTCAAATATTGTTAGCACTTGAATATTTAAATTAATATCTACATATTTATCATCTTTAATTTTTGCCACGGTAAATTTTCTAGCTTGTTCTATCCTAGTTTCAAAATCCTTGTCCCATTCTTCTGGCAACGGGGCTTCTGTTTGAAAAACCGTCTTGTATATTTTATGATAATTTTTGTCGTCTTCTTTTTTGTGTTTAATAAAAAGAGTTATCTGATATTCTTGACCTCTCTCATATCCACCTTCAAAAGCAAAATGAACAACGCTTTTTTCATCATTAATATTATAATTTAGTTTTTTATCAGGAAAAACACTAATTTTAAGATTAAAATCATCTAAAGATTTATTGAAATTAATTATACCTGGACTTTCTATATCAATAATTATATCTTTAGCATTATTTTTTGGATAAAAATTACTTACTTTGGGATAGCTCACCGTATTAAAATTTAATTTTTCACTACTATTTACAAGTAATATATTTTTCAACCCATTAATTTTAACTGAGTAATTTTCTTCTAATTTCCAATTATTTTCTGGAGATATTTTTAAAGTTTTATTTGAATTTTCCCAAATATAGTTAACTTTTGTTGCTGGTTCAATTTCAATATATTTAGAAAAATTATTAGTTATCATATTATCAGAAAAATTTATTACAATCGTTTCATCGAAATCAATTTTCTCCTGATTACTAATAAATATTTTTGTTTGAAAAGCTCCTGCATAATTACCAAAAATATAAGTTATACTAAAAAATACCAGTACAAAAACAATACTCAGCAGAAAAATATTAAAAAATATTTTGTATTTTTTATTAGATGCCATTATTAAAATTTGAATTATTGACTAATTAAACCCCTCATCATATTCCATGTCTCAGGAAGACCTTGCTGAACTTTGAGCCAGTACCACCATTCTACTCCCCAAATATAAATAGTATCAAAACCAGATTTTTGGGCATAAACAATATTTTCAGATAATTTTTCAGCATTCATAGATTTAAATTGCTCTTCAAGCGGTTGGTTAGTCGTCCATCCAGCTACCCATGGTTCCCCTTGAAGTTCAATTACGATCGCTTTATCTTGATCAGCAAACTTTTCTATAATCCATTTTTTCATAAGAAAAAATTTTGGACCAATCGGATAAACATAATATCCCCAACCTTCTCTATATATATTTCGATACATAGTAGTTCCAAAAACATCCGCTCTTTCGGCCGCTGGAAGCCAAGTGCTCAATTCGCCACTGTCAGTAATTATAATTTCTCGATCTGGATCAATTGATCTAACTACCGCAATTTCCTTATCTAACATTTCTGCTCCAACAGTTGGTTTCGGGCAATCACCAAAAGCTAGGAATGGTTCATTTTCAATTTGCCAATATTTAATAACATCTCGATCTTTGTATCTTTTTATAACATCTCCCACAAATTCTAAAATTTCCTTATCTTTTAATTCTTCATTTTTTCTAACTTCATCCATATTTTCTCCAATCCATTTTGGGATAAAACATTCAGGCCATCTTGGAACTTTTTGACCGACCACTAATATTATTTCAGCATTTCTTTTTTGAGCCTCATCAAGTTGCCAATCAATATCAGAAAAATTATATTGGTCTTTTTCTTTTTCAACCAAATCCCAATAAACAGGAATTCTGATTTTTCTGATTTTTAAATCATCTAATGTAGCTAAATAAACCTCTTTCCAATCTAAACCAATATCTTGAGCATATCTGAGAGAAAAAGTTACTCCCAAATTAACTTTCTCAATCTTATTTTTCGTTGGTAAATTAAAATAAACTAAAGCAAAAATAATCACCAAAGTTATCGAGGTAATTAAGAGAACTACTGTTTTTAAAATTTTTTTTAACATTATTATTTTATAAAAAAATTAATAAATTGTAATCAATGCTATTCCTATTCCAATCATAACTATAGAGCTAATTTTTTGAACCCAATCCCAAAAATATAATTTTTCTTCAAAAATACTTGCATATTTTATTGAAGCAATACTAATCATAATAAGTACAAAAACAAATTGAACACTTCCTATAGCATACACCACCGCTACACCACCAGATGCAACAGCCATATTTATAAGTATAGATGAACTGCCTCCAGAAACTTTATTTAACATAAATATAGATATTGTTTTCAAGCTTCTGTGTTCTTTATATTGTTTATTTTTTTTAAACAGAGAATTTTTTATTTTTATTCTATATTTATTATAAAAAAGAAGACTAATTCCTCCAGCAACTAACCCCAACCTACTCCACAAAAAACCATTTACAAAAACATCTTCAACTCCAATTTCCTTAAGGTTTTCATAAAGGTATTCGAAAAGACTAAACGCTACAGCCATCATCACTCCTCCAATGAAAGAAAATTTGAAACCTTTAAAAATACGATTATATTTCAAAGGTAAATCAAATGAAATCAAAAAACCTCCAATTATCAAAAATATCAGTCCAATAAAATCACTTTGATAGAAAATATTTCCTAAAAAAAACACAGAGATAAACAAAGCAGTAATCTGAGAAATAGTTCCCACTAACGGAGCCACTTTAGAAATTTCATTTTCCTTAACCGCCTTATAATAAAATAAAAGCCCCCAGATAAAAACAATCCCTGAAATAATTGAAATTATGAAAAAATTAAAATTTATCCATTTAACACCAAAAGGAACTATCGCCACTGTAAACAAACTTAAAATTGCAACATAAAAAGCATACACCGCTGGTTCAGGAATGCGTTTTTTTAATAATAATTTATCCAGCACAAATGAAAATGCCAAAAAGAAATATCCTAAAAAAGATAAATACAACCAATCCATAAATTAAATAATCTAAATTATCCTTTTATTTTTTTATAAATTTTCTTTCCACCCCAGTAAATAATTACTAAAAATAATAAGAAAGGAATGAGTGAAGGAATTCCCACAATTACAAATCTTATAACTCCATCCACAAAATCCTGAATGCTACTGATAAGCTCTTTGCAAGACTGCTTCACAACTTGCCAAGGTCGCCAATCCTCACTAATCGAAGTAACTTCGGTATCTTCGCTTATACTCACAACTATGGTTGACATATCTGCTTGAGAATTGAGATATTTTATTTTGCCTTCTAGCCTTTCAATTTCTCCACGCACTCTAGCTATTTGTTTTGTTACTGCCAACACATCATCAATTTTTCCAGCTCTATCCAAAATCTCTACAAAACTTTTTTCTTCAGCTCTCTTGTTTTTAAGTTGAGCTTGAAAATCAGTGTATTTTTCTGTTACATCTTGACCAACGGTTGACTCTGAAATAACTTGAGTAGATACCACTTTTATTTTTTCAATGGTTTCCTTAAATTTAGTAACGGGAACTTTTACTGTCATACTTCCATTCTTTTGACCTTTTATTCTTTCATAAAAATTAGTAGCAAACACTTCTCCCTCCTGTTCTTTTGCAATTTGAGAAATTTTTTTAATTGCCTCTTCTGTTTTTTCCACTCTTAAACTGAGCCTTCCATTTTTAATTATCTTTTTATCATTTAATATTGAACTATCCGAAACATCTTCAGTTTTCTCCTCATCTAGCGTCATTCCTGTTGGATTTATTAAATGCTCTCTTTCTGGAGCTACACTTGATGAAGTCCCCATCATATTTGAAACATTTTTGTTTTGAGACCAATTCATTGGAGAGGGTGCAAAAGATTGCTCTATCTCACCACCCGTTCTGTTTCCTGCTCCCATAAATAAATTAAGGATTCCCCAGATAAATAATATCCCTAAAATTATACCCAAAATTTTAAAAGTTTTTTTGGTCTGCTCATTTAAAATAATCATAAATATTTTTCTTAATTTTTATTATTCTTATTTTACATTATTTAATCACTTTGTTCAACAATATTTTAGTTATCAATAATTTCCTTAACTGAATATCCTCTTGACCCTTTTGCTTTAAAATAATTTTTAATTAAAATATCAGCCAATAATCCAGAAACAAATAATTGCACACCTACTAAAATAAGCATTACACCAATCATCGGCCAAATTCTTCCCTGAAGTGAACCCTCGAAAAAAACTTTTTCTACGAGCATCCACACCAACAAAATTACTCCTAGCGTTGATAACGCTAATCCGCTAGCTCCAAAAAGGTGAAGCGGTCTATTGGAAAATTTTCTCCAAAACCAAATTGCCATCATATCAATAATTCCCTTAAAAGCTCTTTTCCAATTATATTTTGTTATTCCGTGAATTCTTGGATAATGAGAAACTTTAACTTCTCCCACCTTAAAACCTTCAATCTCAAGAAGAGCTGGAATAAAACGATGCATCTCTCCAAACAATTCTAAATCCTCAAAACATTCTTTTTTATAAGCCTTCAAACTACATCCGCTGTCGTGAATATTGTCGTGAATAAATACTTTTCTGAGTAAATTAGCTCCCCGAGAAAAAACTTTTTTACTAAAAGAATCTTTCCTTTGAAACCTCCAGCCAGATATAATGTCAAAACCTTCATCCATTTTATCTAAAAGTTTTGAAATATCGGTTGGATCATTTTGAAGGTCTCCGTCCAAAGTAATTATTATCTGACCTTGAGCAAGTTGAAAACCAGCATCAAAAGCAGCTGTTTGACCAAAATTTCTTCTAAATTTTATAATTTTCAGTGGAAATAAATTTTTACATTTTTCAACGGTTTTATCTTTTGAACCGTCATCAATAAAAATAATCTCAAAATCTTTTTTTATTTTTTGACATTCTTCTTTTATTCTTTTGTGAAGTTCTTCGACATTATCTTCTTCGTTAAAAAGTGGTACAACAATTGATAAATCTTTCATAATTTTAAATTTTTAAAATTTAATAATATTATTTATATTTCATATTTTTCATTTTTTGCTCTCTACACGCCCACTATATACCTAAAAAATACTGACAACACGGCACTCAATAATATTCCTAAGGGAGCAGAAAAAAGAAATATAAACATCAATAAAAATATAAATCCAAATTGTTCTAACGCCATTTTCTTTTGCTCACTTATTGGGATAACTGCAAAAAGTAATTTTGAACCGTCTAGCGGTGGAATTGGAATTAAATTGAAAACTGCTAGAAAAATATTTATTGTTAAAATCATCATAAACACCCAGAAAAAAATTGCTGGAAAAGATCCAGAAAGAAGAACACTCAAATTATGATAATCAAATATTCCTTTGGTAATTTCCATTTTTACCGTGTAACTAAGTGGAATAAATCTAGCTCCTAATCCAAAAATTATAGCCATTATTATATTTGAAAGTGGTCCAGCTATAGCTACCCAGGCTGGACCTTTTCTTTGGTCTTTTAGGTTGTAGGGATTATAGGGAACTGGTTTAGCCCACCCAAAACCAAAACCAAAACTGATAATCATTAAAAATGGTACGACAAAAGATCCCCAGAGATCTAAATGCTTCATTGGATTTAAAGTTAATCTTCCCGCATATTTAGCCGTAGAATCTCCCAAGTAAAAAGCCATCAGTCCATGAGAAACTTCGTGAACAACTACAGACATTATTAAAATAACTACTTGAAATGTTATTAAAATTACCTCAATTGACATAAAAATTAGTAATCAGTAACTAGTGATTAGTAACTAGTAACTTAAAATAAAACTGCTAAAAAAGACTTGTCAAACTTCACTGTTTATGATAATCTATAATTTGTAAATAAGCAACTAGAATACATTGGCACACTAAAATGTTAGTATGCTAAAATGTTAATATGAGTTTATGAGTAGAACTTGTGAAATATGTAATCGTGGAACAGCCTCAGGTCATTCTCGAAGTCATTCCAATATTGCTACTAAAAGAAAATTTAAAGTAAATATCCAAACTAAAAAAATTAATGGCAAAAAAACTAAAGTTTGTGTCAAGTGTATTCGCACAATGAGCAAAGCCTAGTTTTTGTTATTCTTTTTTCAATTAAAGTAAGTACTCGAGTACTTACTTTTTATTATGGGCAAAATAAAAACCAGCCACATACGCCTCCTAACTATTGTATATAACTGGTTGGATTATTTCATTCGAACTTATTAAAGACTCAATCACTTCCGAAATGGATCGACAATCCCAGCATCAATAACTTCTGGCAGTTGATAAGCTTCTTTTTCCAACTCACGATGTCGCTGGACTGAAGCAATAATGTCATCAGCTAAATAATCAACATTTCCACTTCCGCCATAGTTTTCCAAATGAGCGAACATTGTTGCTCTAGACGAAAAGAATATGGCACCTTGTCCATTCCATGGACCAGACCTGATCAATTCAGGCATAAGCTTTCTGAATGGAGTAAGTGGATCTTTTTTATCCACGCTTTGAGCACCAAAGCCAGGGTTAATACCGGTATAGGTTGGGTGTGCCCTACGAAATGATCCATCGCATTGATGCGTTGCACCAATGACCAATCCAAATTGAGAAAGCTCACCCTCTTCTAAGTCATACTTTTGGCTTAACAGATACGCATCAGCGGCACTGACGAGATCCAATGTGAATTTAAGACCAAGTTGTTTGAGTCGATCAATCGCTTCCCGTTTTCCTTCAACTTTCAAACTTTGATAATGTGGTCCGGAAGGATTGCTAGTGCTATCCACATAGACTAAACATTTGCCCTGTCGCAAAAGCTCCAATCCAAGAAGAGGATTTCCTTTACTGTCCTCCAGAACAAGTACATCTTGACCCATCCAGGGAGTTGGATTGATAACATCGAAATCAAACGGCTTGTAATCAATACCCCAAACCCGCTTGAGATTATCCATATAACCAGTCATATATCCCGCCTGAGTAGTCATGATATCTCCTGGTTTGCAATCAAGTATAATGAGAACACGAACCCCAAGTTCATTTGCCAAGTTCTCAATATACCATTTAATTCGCTGGAGCAACCGAATTCCCTCAACTGTAAACTGCACATACAGTCCAAATTGTGGCTTGAAAATACGAATGCCACATTCTCTCATTGACACAGAAATAACAAATTTCAGATAACGCTCCATCGCTGCCAACAAACTGGCATAGTTGTCTCTTGATCCTTGGGATACAGAAGAAAATTCAACCAATTTGCGATAATACTCGAATTCTTCTGTTCCTCTCATTTCTCCGCCAGTTTGAAAACCATATACAGCCATGTTAGCTACGTAGTTCTCTTCTGTTGACTGACTCGATTTACCAAATGCATGAAGATCCAATCCACACCCAAATAAGGTTCCTTGTACCCCTTGCTTGCGCTGAATGTTAGCCACTCTTACAAATGCGTGCTCTTTCATCTTGCTCCTCCAATTTTAATTTTATTTCATTGCAAGCAATTCACTGCGTGTGAATATTGTATGCACGTTGTCGTAACCTGACTTTGCTAAAAATTCTTTTCCTCCTTCCTGTCGGTCTACAACTACCAAAATCATACCGATCTTAAACCCTTCTCTTTTCAGAGCCACTATACCAGTTTTTAGTAGCGTTTTGCCGCTAGTAAGAACGTCGTCCAAAAGGGCAACGATTGCACCATCTGGAACCGTTGCTGCTTTTTCAATAGGAATATTTCATTAACATTTTTCCCAATTTATTTGTTTCCCAATCCTTTTCTATAACCATGTTTTTACCTCCCTGTATAATTATTTTTAATTTTTGAGCTAAAAGATTTTTTTAATCTTCTCTAGCTATTTGACAAATTAACTACGCTAATCCTAACTAATTAAGCAACTGGTGTCAATATTGAACACGCCGAATTCGAGGATTAATTGCAACACTAAAAACTTTATGCAACTGTTCACCTCTCTCCAGTTCTATGATTATTATGTCATCTCGGAAAACAGAATTTTACCAAGAGCGAAGCGATTGGATAAAATTCGTCTATCCGTGATCCAGAATTATATGGTCTGTGAGTTTCTAGATCACGGATAGTAAGAAATTCTAACTTCCGAGATGACAAACTGTAAGTTTTGTAGATAAAGGTGAATAGTTATAACTCTATAGCTTGATTATTAGTCTTAAATTATTTATACTGAAGTTACTTAAAATGAATGAATTATCAATAAACGACATTTTTAAATCTGCCAAACTTCCTCTTACAAAAGAAAGGGAGATTTTAATTACCAAAGCTTTTGAGTTTGCACAAAAAGCTCACTCTGGACAAAAAAGGCGTTCGGGAGAAGATTATTTTCAACATTGCATTGCCACCGCCCAAATTTTAGCTGAAATTGGAATGGGCTCCAAAACTATTTCTGCGGGACTTCTTCACGACACTCCCGAAGATACAAATGTTACTTTGAAAGAAATTAAAAATGAATTCGGAGAAGAAATTCATGATATGGTTGAAGGAATTACTAAATTAGGAAAAATAAAGTTAAGAGAAACTAAAGAGGAATATCTTTTGGAAAATCTAAGAAAGATGTTTTTAGCAATGGCTGCGGACATTCGTGTAGTCATTATTAAATTGGCTGACCGTATTCACAATATGAAAACTCTAGAATTTAATCCTCGTGATAAACAAATCAGGATCGCCAGTGAAACTATGGAAATTTTTACTCCTTTAGCTGACCGACTGGGAATTGGGGAATTTAAAGTTGAATTAGAGGATTTGTCTTTTAAATATCTTAAACCTAAGAATTATAAAAATGTAAAAAACTTACGAGATATTCATTATAGAGAAGGAG
>Ga0209344_10006009_pt1 | contig 10180 bp, 7 predicted proteins | sample Cruoilmetagenom6_FD_187293 | JGI IMG/M metagenome (GOLD analysis project Ga0209344, IMG submission 187293) | Oil polluted marine microbial communities from Coal Oil Point, Santa Barbara, California, USA - Santa Barbara Oil Seep Sample 6 (SPAdes)... | ecosystem: Environmental > Aquatic > Marine >...
TCGACAAATGCAACGGCGGAACGCTGAACGGCAAGTTCGTCTATTTCATCACCGACAGCTATCCCTACCTGCCGCATTGCGCCTGGGGCAAGGTCAGCAAGGACTTCGCAAGACCCTGAATTGGCTCAAGGCGGCCCGGGTCATTGGCCATGTTCCGGGTACGGCCGTGCTGAACCGGATCCTGACTGCTGCCTGCTGGGATTGATGCTCGTCAAGGCTGTCCCGCGCTGAAGCGTCTGTGAAACATCTGCGCAATCGCCGTCAGATGCTGCGCAAACCCGGTTCCGGGCACGACGCGCTGCCTTCAGTCATCATCACATTCTCCGAGTTTGTCGCCAAACCACAACCAGGACTCCGGGTATGGATCAATGAGGGCAAGATTGGTGAAGACCGCGCGGCTTTCAGCACTGTCTTCTTGGCGCGGCGCACAATCACCCTGACGTCGTCGGACAGCGAACAATCGAAAATCGCACCAAAAGGAAACGCGATCGCTTCGGCGCGATCGTCAATTTCTGCTGCTCCGTCGCGCATTATTCCACCGTTTCAACAGGCGCGATGCATCCTTTATGCGTCTCGCGCGTTGTCACCCGTATCGCGCCATCATTGGCGCCACGTGTTTCGAACGGGGGAGCAACATTCGATGGACGCCATCCACATCATTCTCGCTATCGCTGCGGCGACTTTTGCTGCGGCGGTAACCTTCGGCAAGGCCAACGCGGCACCGATGGACCCAGCCGCCATCAATGCCGCGACCTTTACGGGTCAGCAGTTGCCGGAAGGCCAGAGCCCGCTCGCAGTCAGGGTGCAAGTTCTTCTCGACAGGGCCGGTGCCTCGCCAGGCGTGATCGACGGCTACTCAGGTGACAATGTTGAGAAGGCAATCCGCGGTTTCGAGCAGGTCAACGGAATCGATGTCGACGGACTGATCGATCCTTTGGTGTGGGACACACTGCAGGCGATGGGCAGCGAAGTCATCGTCTCCTACACAATCACAGAGGAAGACGTTTCGGGCCTTTCGGACGAGTTGCCGGACGATTATGCCGAACTCGCCAAACTCGACCAGCTGGGCTTTACCAGTGTTGTTGAAAAACTCGCCGAGCGCTTTCATATGGATGAGGATTTCCTCACCGAACTGAACCCCGGTGCAAAGTTCGCGGCAGGAGAAACCGTTTATGTGGCGGATCCGGGGACTGATCAGGAAGCGCAGGTTGCTAGCCTCGTTGCCGACAAGAGCGAAGCGCGGGTGTTGGCTTATGATGCTTCCGGGACACTGATTGCCATTTATCCCGTCACCATCGGCAGCTCCAGCACCCCTTCCCCGTCGGGCACCCACACCGTCAACGCCGTCGCGATTGACCCCACCTACAGTTACAACCCGAAAAACTTTGTCCAGGGCAACAACACCGAGCCGCTGACACTGCCGCCAGGACCGAACGGACCGGTAGGCAACGTCTGGATTGACCTGTCAGAGCCGACTTACGGCATTCACGGAACACCTGAACCTTCAAGGATCGATAAGACCAGCAGCCATGGCTGTGTGCGCATGACCAACTGGGATGCACGGGAACTTGCCCACATGGTCAGCAAAGGCGTGTCAGTGGAATTCAGGGACTGAGCGGGATGTATCGCCTGTTTGCCCTGCCCTTTCTGGTCGCCGTTTCATTGGGCGTCACCCTGCCCGAAGACGGCCCGGTCCCGACGCGAAACCCGGGACCGGCGCCGCAGTCCACGGACAGTGCTCCCGTACCGGCGGCGAAACCGGCCAATGATGAAGCCGGCACACCATCCTCGGACGTTTCAGATACCAAGGACCCGTCACCTGCCAAACAACCCACCGGAAATGCGGATAGGCCCGCGCAAAAGCCTGCGATAACAGCGCCTGACGCCGACGAGGTGGCGCTTGCCCATTGTGAAGCCGAGCTCCGAAAGCTCGGAGCGGTGTTTGAACGCGAAAAGCCAGTTCGCGGTGAAAACGGCTGCGGAATCGAGGCGCCTTACAGGTTGGATCAGATCATCCGCAACGTTGCCCTGTCGCCGTCCTCTCAAATGCGGTGCGAAACCGCCCTGGCGCTGGCGCGATGGACCAACACTGTGGTGGCTCCGGCTGCTGAAGCGCTGCCCGGGGAAATCACCCTCACCCAAATCAATCACGGTTCGACCTACATATGTCGCCGCCGCAACAACAGCGCTACGGGCAAGATGTCGGAACACGCCATCGGCAATGCGGTCGACGTCATAAGCTTCGAGTTCAAGGGGCGCGACCCGATTCCGGTTTCGCCGCGCGCTGGCGACGGAACAGTAGAAGAAGCCTTCCAGCGCGCCGTCCGCGGCGGTGCCTGCCTGCATTTCACCACCGTGCTCGGCCCTGGCACCAATGCCAGCCACGCCGATCATCTTCATCTCGACGTGATCACGCGCAATCGCGGCTACCGGCTTTGCGAGTGAACATCATTGACCCGTACGCCGGGTTTGCAGTTTGGTCAGAACAAGCCTTCGATCTGCCCCGCCTCGTTGAGATAGATCTTCTCCGACGAAGGTGTTCTCGGCAGGCCCGGCATGGTCATGATCTCGCCGGTGATGACGACGATGAATCCTGCGCCCGCAGACAGCCGTACTTCGCGTACGGGTACGGTATGGTCCGTCGGCGCACCGCGCAAATTCGGATCGGTGGAGAATGAATACTGCGTCTTGGCCATGCAGATCGGCAGATTGCCATAACCCTGCTCTTCCCACTGCTTGAGCTGCTCGCGCACTGATTTTTCCGCAATCACTTCACCTGCATGATAGATCGATTTGGCAATTGTTTCGATCTTTTCAAACAGCGGCATCTCGTCGGGATAGAGCGGCGCGAATTGCGCCTGGCCGGATTCAGCCATCTCGACCACCTTGTGAGCCAGATCCTCGATCCCGGCCGAGCCCAACGCCCAGTGCTTGCACAGGATCGCTTCCGCGCCGAGGGTTGCGACATAGGCCTTCACCGCCTGGATTTCTGCGTCCGTGTCCGTGACAAAATGATTGATGGCCACCACCACCGGCACACCGAATTTCTTCACGTTCTGCACGTGACGGCCGAGATTGGCGCAGCCCTTTTCGACGGCGGAGACATTCTCGGTTCCAAGGTCGTCTTTCTTGACCCCGCCATTCATCTTCATCGCCCGCACAGTGGCGACGATCACGGCTGCATCAGGCTTCAGCCCGGCCTTGCGGCACTTGATGTCGAAGAACTTTTCCGCGCCCAGATCGGCCCCGAACCCGGCTTCGGTGACGACGTAATCGGCAAGCTTCAGCGCTGTCGAGGTGGCCACTACCGAATTGCATCCATGCGCGATATTGGCGAACGGCCCGCCATGCACAAAGGCCGGATTGTTTTCCAGCGTCTGCACCAGATTGGGCTGCATGGCGTCCTTGAGCAACACCGTCATGGCGCCGTCGGCCTTGATGTCACGGCAATGGATCGGCGTCTTGTCACGGCGGTAGGCAACGACGATCGCACCCAGCCGCTGCTGCAGATCTTCCAGGTCCTTGGCAAGGCACAGGATCGCCATGACTTCCGAGGCCACCGTGATGTCGAACCCGGTCTGGCGTGGAAATCCATTGGCGACGCCGCCAAGATTGACCACGACATCACGCAGCGCCCGGTCATTCATGTCCATCACCCGGCGCCAGACAATCCGGCGCGCGTCGATGTCCAGCTCGTTTCCCCAGTAGATGTGGTTGTCGATCATTGCCGAGAGCAAATTGTGGGCGCTGGTGATGGCGTGAAAATCACCAGTGAAATGCAGGTTCATTTCCTCCATCGGCACCACTTGCGCCATGCCGCCACCTGCGGCCCCGCCCTTCATGCCGAAGTTGGGTCCAAGCGAGGCTTCGCGGATGCAGATCATTGCCTTCTTGCCGATCCGGTTGAGCCCGTCGCCCAGCCCCACCGTCGTGGTGGTCTTGCCCTCGCCAGCGGGCGTCGGGTTGATCGCGGTGACCAGGATCAGCTTTCCGTTGGGTTTGTCTTTCTGCCGGGCAATGAAATCGGCCGACACCTTGGCCTTGTCATGGCCGTAGGGAACCAGATCCAGCTCGGGGATGCCGAGCTTTTGACCGATCTCCATGATCGGCTTCTTGTTCGCCGCGCGAGCGATCTCGATATCTGATTTGTACTCAGCCATGGTGTCGTATTCCTCTTCCCAACGCGACCGCATCCCCGCGCGGCCTTGGACCACGAATAGAAACCGAAACGCCAGCCGATGCTTGCATGAAACCGGACGCACACTACGCCAATTGCGACACACCGCAGACCAGCAACCCTTTAAAAGCTGCGGCTTGTCAAAACGACCAAATTCCGAAAAACATATGACAGGTTAAAGAAACAGAGCGCCAGACGGTTTATCTAGCCCATTGATAAGACGCGCACCACCAGCCCCGCGGAGCCGAAATCCGACACATCTCGATCACGATCCTTTGGCAGAACCCCGAAGCTTGTGTGACATCGACAGTGCATCTAATCGTCTGCGCTGCTCATTGAACAAGCCAATTTTGGCGAATTATTTGATATAATCAAATGAATTTTCAGGAAAGACATCAATATGAAGGCCCCATTGCATCCCCGGCAGGACGAACGTTTGAAGGCCTTGCACGCCTATGAAATGCTCGACACAGATCCTGAGAAGGATTTTGACGATATCGTTCAACTCGCCTCTTCGATTTGCGGGACATCCGTATCGCTCGTCAGCCTGGTTGATTCCGAACGGCAGTGGTTCAAGGCCTCGGTAGGTCTGGAGATGCGCGAAACGCCGGTTGAACAGTCAATTTGTTCCCATGCCATTCTAGAAGAGGATTTTCTTGAGGTCGAGGATACGTTGCAGGATCCTCGGATGGTCGATAATCCGCTCTGCATTTCCGAGCCGGGCCTGCGGTTTTATGCCGGCGCGCTGCTCAAGACGCCCGACGGGCTGCCGATCGGAACTCTCTGCGTGCTGGACCGCGAGCCCAGGAAATTGACACCTTGGCAACGCGACGCGATCAAGGTTCTGGCACGCCAGGTCATGGCACAACTCGAAATGCGCAAAGCACTCGGTTCGGCTGCCACCATGCGCCAGGAGGTCGATCACCGGGTCAAGAATTCGCTGCAGTCGCTCTCTGCTTTCGTTCGCATCCAGGAGCGCCGCCTGCAATCCGATGAGGCCAAACAGGCGATGACAAAAGTCAGGACCCGCATCAATGCGGTGTCGACGCTGCACGAGTATCTCTACAAGACCGATGCAGGGTCGAATGTTGACCTGGGTGTCTATCTCTCCAACATTGTCGACTATCTGACCGAAACCGCACCCGCGCACGTCACCATGGAGTTTGCTCCGGTCTCGGTCGTGGTCGGCTCCCAGCAGGCCGTTTCGGTGGGAACGCTGGTCAATGAGTTCGTCGCCAACTCCTTCAAGCACGCCTTCCCTGGCCAGCGTGAAGGCGTAGTGAGGATTGAACTGTCCGTTCCTTCACCTGGCAACATCGCCGTCACCTGCTCCGACAACGGAGCGGGCATGACCCCGGATGTCACCACCCAGTCCGGCGGACTCGGCATGAAGATTGCCGAAATCGCCTGCATGGAACTCAGATGCGAACTGGATCTCAAGATCGCGGCGCAGGGCGTCACCGCCTCGATCGAGTTCACCCCCGAACCGCGCCCCCAGTACCGGCGCTAAGCTCGAAGTCGCGCTGCAGCCGACACGTGTCGGCTGCTTGGGAAACCGGTTAGCCGGTTCTATCCGTCGCCCATCGCAATCAGCCCGGCATTGCCACCCGCAGCCGCAGTGTTGACCGAGATAGCCTGCTCAACCGCAAAGCGCATCAGGTAATGCGGGCCGCCGGCCTTGAAGCCGGTGCCCGACAGCCCCGAACCACCGAACGGCTGGGTGCCCACCACGGCACCGATGATGTTGCGGTTGACATAGACATTGCCGGTGTCGAGCCGGTCGATGACCTTGCGCACCGTGGCTTCGATGCGCGAGTGGACACCGAGCGTCAGCCCGAAGCCGGTGGCGTCGATGGCGTCGAGCACCGCATCGAATTTCTTCGCCTTGAAGCGCACCACATGCAGCACCGGCCCGAAGATTTCCCGGTCGAGCGCTGCCGCATCCTTGAGCTCAACGATATGCGGCGCGAAGAACAGCCCCTCGTTCGGTGTGTCCCCGGCATAGACCAGTTTCTGGGTCCTGGAGATCGTGGCAATATGCTCAGCCAGCATTTCACGCTGCGCTTCGTCGATCACCGGCCCGATGTCGGTGGACGGTTTGGACGGATCGCCAAGCTTGAGCTCACGCGCCGCGCCCTCAATCATTGCGAGCATGTGATCGGCAACATCCTCCTGTACGAACAGCAGCCGGAGCGCCGAGCAGCGCTGACCGGCGGAGCGGAACGCCGACATAACCACATCGTCGGCCACCTGTTCGGCAAGAGCCGTCGCATCCACGATCATTGCGTTGAGCCCGCCGGTTTCGGCGATGAACGGCACAATCGGGCCGTCCTTTGCAGCAAGTGTCCGGTTGATGGCACGCGCGGTGTCGGTCGATCCGGTAAAGGCCACACCACCGATCTTCGGATGCGACGTCAGCGCAGCGCCGACATCGCCCTCCCCCGGCAGACACAACAGCACATCTTTCGGCACTCCCGCCTCGTGCATCAGGCAAATCGCCTCATGCGCCACCAGCGCGGTTTGCTCTGCCGGCTTGGCGATCACCGCGTTGCCCGCCGCGAGCCCGGCGGAAACCTGGCCGAGGAAAATCGCCAACGGAAAATTCCACGGCGAGATGCAGACGAAGACACCGCGACCACGCCACCCGAGCCGGTTTTCCTCACCGGTCGGCCCAGGCATCGGCTGCATCTTGGAAAACATCTCGCGTGAGCGCGCCGCGTAATAGCGGAGGAAATCGACAGCCTCGCGGATTTCAGCGATTCCGTCGTCCAGTGTCTTGCCGGCTTCGATCGACAACAATGCCATGAAGCGGTCGCGCCGGTCTTCGAGCAGATCCGCAGCCCTGTCGAGCGCTGCCGCGCGAAGACCGGGGTCTGTCCGTGACCATTTCTTGAAGCCCTGCGCCGCAATGCCCACGGCCTTGTCGACATCCTTCGGATCGGTAAACCGCACCGTGCCTGCAATTCTCGAAGGATCGGACGGAGAGCGAACTTCTTGTGCCGCCCCGCCCTTCAACTCAGGCGCCAGCGGCCCGGCTTCGATGGCGGCGCCGGACCGGTTCATGCCTTCCACCAGCGAAGCCAGTTGGAAGCGGTCGCCAAACTCAACGCCGCGGGAATTGGGGCGATCGGGATAAATCGCCAGCGGAAGCGGTATCTGGCTGTTGCGGGCCGATTGCCCCCGGGCAAGCCCAAGCTTCGCATCAGGGCGTTCGAGCAGCGACGCGACGGGAATGTTCTTGTCGCCTGCCACCGCCACGAATGACGAGTTGGCGCCATTTTCCAGAAGTCTGCGCACCAGATAGGCCAGCAGATCGCGGTAGCCGCCGACCGGGGCATAGATACGGCACGGCACGCGGTCGTTGCCCTTGCTCAGGCTGTCATAGACAACTTCGCCCATGCCATGAAGGCGCTGGAACTCGAAGCCGCTGCGATCCTCGGCCATTTCGATAATGGTGGCGACCGTCAGCGCATTGTGTGTCGCAAATTGCGGATAGATGACATCGCGCAGATCAAGCAGTTGCCGGGAACAGGCGAGATAGGAAAGATCGGTCGCAGCCTTGCGGGTAAACACCGCATAGCCTTCCAGGCCGCGTTCCTGTGCGCGCTTGATTTCGGTGTCCCAATAGGCGCCTTTGACCAGCCGCACCATCATCCTGCGCCCGTGCTTGCGGCACAGCCCGGCAATGTGGTCGATCACTTGCGGAGCCCGCTTCTGATAGGCCTGAATGGCGAGGCCGAAGCCATCCCATCCGGCAAGCGACTGATCGGCAAATGCCCGGTCGATGACATCAAGCGACAGCTCAAGCCGGTCCACCTCTTCCGCATCAACGGTGAAGTTTAGATCATGCGCCTTGGCCATCTGTGCAAGCTCGATGAGATCTGGAACCAGTTCCTCAAGCACCTGCTCGCGATGGGTTGCCAGGTAGCGCGGATGCAGCGCTGACAGCTTGACCGAGATACCGGGACGATCCGGCAGCTTGCGACCGGCGGACACCTTCTTGGCCGACTTGCCGATTGCCGCAATCGCATCCGCATAGGATTTGAAATAGTGCTTTGCGTCAGCCCGGGTGCGCGCGCCCTCACCCAGCATGTCGTAGGAATGACGGTAGCCGCGCGCTTCGTTCTTGGCTGCCCGGCCCAGCGCATCCTCGATGGTTTCGCCGAGCACAAAATGATGCCCCAGAAACCGCATGGCCTGCCGTGTCGCGGTTCTCACCGTCGGCATGCCCATCCGCTTGACCAGCCCGCGCATGACGCCTTCAGGCGTTTCACCCGGCTTGATCACTCTGGCAGACATTCCCAGAGCCCAGGCGGAGGCGGACACGAACCAGGTATCGCCATGCGTCTCATGATCGCTCCAGCCGCCTTCCTTGAGCTTGTCTTCGATAAGCCTGTCTTGCGTAAGCGCATCAGGCACCCGAAGCAGCGCCTCGGCCAGCACCATCAGGGCCAGACCTTCACGGGTTGACAATCCGTACTCACGCAGGAAATCTTCAACTCCACCCATTTGGCCGGAATCGGAGCGAATAGCTTGAATAAGCTTGGTGGCGCGGGCATCAATTGCCCGGTCTTGGGCACTGTTGAAGCTGAGTCGCTGGCTGAAATCGTGGATCAGACGATCGTCGTCCGGAGCATGTGAGGCATGAAAGGCAGTAACAACTGGCGCGGCGGTGGCAGTCATGGCAATCTCCCCGTGAATGACACAACATAACTCTTGCCTGACAGGGTTTCTCACTATATTTAAATTTCAAGATTAGATTATTCTCTAATGTTTTGGGCATTCAGGGGGATTAAGTGAAGGAAATAGACCGCATCGATCGAAAGATCCTTCGCGCCATGCAGGACAACGGCCGCCTGACCAATCTCGAGCTGGCCGACAAGATCTCCCTGTCGCCTACCGCGACGGCAGAACGGCTCAAGCGCCTGAACCGTGATGGCTACATCCAGAGCTATACAGCCAAGCTCTCGCCGGAGAAACTTGACCGGGGCATGCTGGTCTTCGTCGAAGTCAAACTCGACCGCACAACACCCGACGTCTTCGACGCGTTCTCCAAGGCGGTGCGCCAATCAGACGATGTGATGGAATGCCACATGGTTGCCGGAGGCTTTGACTACCTCGTCAAAGCCCGCGTCAAGGGTATGGAAGCATACCGCACGTTTCTTTCAGATATTATTCTGTCCTTGCCGGGAGTTCGTGAAACACATACATATCCGGCCATGGAAGAAGTCAAGAACACAGGAAAACTCCCGGTTTGATCGACTTGTTACTTCGTGAAAATAGCTTGCGAGACAGATGACGCAAAAAGAACGCAGATTTGGCCGGAAGACACTCAGCACCACCCATGGCGCGAAAGTCTTTGCCATGACGAAAAACAGCTGATGTCGGATCACTTCCCTCTTTTTCAGAGCATGGAAACGATCAGGTCTGAAATCGAACTGGTCATTTTTCTCAAAAAGCTTTCCAGCCATTTCGATTTCGCCGGGTTCATGCTGGTCAGAATACCCGTGGTGACAGATGAAAACCTGCTTGCAAGGGTCGAATTGTCGGACCTGCCGGACGGACTTGTGGAAGCCTATGATGAACTGGGCCTGCTGAAAAACTCGCAGATCTTTCAAATGCTGCGACGCTCGACGATTCCGGTCACACTCGACACTCACACATCGAACGAAATGCGTCCGTCCGGAGAGGCCAAGACAGCGACCCGGTTTTTCGCAAATTACAACATCAGCACAGCCGCATTCTTTCCTGTCCACGGCGCCGGTGGCGCCCGCGCTGCATTCGGCTTTCTTGGCGACCGCAATCAGTTGTCGCATGCAGAACTCGGGGAACTGGGCGTGTTTGCCGCACACGCCTACAACATCTATTCGAACCTTAGAGTCTGACCGAAAAAGAAGTTGAGTGATATCAGTTGGTTGTGATTCATGAGGTTGCGAAGCCAACCATGGATACAACGATGTGGACTGATATCACCCGGGCACAACATGCCCGAAAGCATTGCCG
>Ga0209344_10006010_pt1 | contig 10180 bp, 12 predicted proteins | sample Cruoilmetagenom6_FD_187293 | JGI IMG/M metagenome (GOLD analysis project Ga0209344, IMG submission 187293) | Oil polluted marine microbial communities from Coal Oil Point, Santa Barbara, California, USA - Santa Barbara Oil Seep Sample 6 (SPAdes)... | ecosystem: Environmental > Aquatic > Marine...
CGAGCGTCATGTGTATACCGTTATGTTCGAAAACGGCCACCAGATCCTCGTCGATCGCCGGGTGGTTGCGATTGCCGTAACACGTCGTATAGAGGACAACCTTCCCCTGTGTGTTTTTGGTCGGGGTGGCGCCACTGGCATCAGCGCCCTCGAGCCTCATCAGCCGTTTCCTTGCCGTATTTGAGTGGTATTCCGGCACTGGCGCTTTGTGGTGAACACCAAGCGTCGACTCAAGAAGCTTGCGGCCCGCCTTGCTGCGATTCGTCGCATTGACGACGTTAACAACAACAGGAATACCGGCCAGTTTTCCAACGGTGTCCGTTGCGCTGAGAATCTTGTCCCGAAGCGGCGCGCCTTGTTTCTTAAAGCGCACTGCCTTGGCCCGCAGCATCAGGTGAGGAAAATCAACATTCCATTCGTGCGGCGGCACGTAGGGACACTTCGACATGTAGCACATGTCGCAGAGGTAGCAATGATCGACGACGTCCCAATAAACCTTCTTGGGTACACCATCAACCTCCATCGTGTCCGACTCGTCGACCGCATCGAACAAAGTTGGAAAAGCATTGCAGAGATTGAAACAGCGACGGCAGCCGTGGCAGATATCGAAAACACGTTCAAGCTCCTCAAAAAGAGGAGCTTCATCGTAGAATTCTTCAGACTGCCAATCGAGAGGATGCCGTGTTGGCGCCTCCAGACTGCCCTCGCGTCTGCCATTAGACACGCGTGTCGCCTAACTAGTCGTCGAGCGTGTCGAGCGCTTTTTGGAATCGATTGGCATGCGACCGCTCAGCTTTCGCCAGAGTCTCGAACCAGTCTGCGATTTCGTCGAAGTCTTCGTCGCGAGCCGTCTTGGCCATGCCCGGGTACATATCGGTGTACTCGTGCGTTTCGCCAGCAACCGCCGCCGCAAGATTCGCGGCTGTCGGACCAATCGGCAAGCCTGTTGCCGGATCGCCTGTCTCTTCGAGGTATTCAAGATGGCCATGCGCATGTCCGGTCTCGCCTTCGGCGGTGGAACGGAATACGGCGGCAACGTCGTTGTAACCTTCTACGTCCGCTTTTGCTGCAAAGTAAAGATAGCGACGATTGGCTTGCGACTCACCTGCGAATGCGTCTTTCAGATTTTGTTCGGTCTTGCTGTCTTTCAATGACATTTCTTGCCCTCTCAATTGAGAATAATTCTTATTAGAACGATTCTAAGATTCAATTACTCTAGTGTGCGACTATTGTTCTGTCAACCGCACCAACACGGAAATTAACATGGCTTCTGCCAAAAAAATAAACCTCGAAAAATCTCTTTCTGATCTCGAAGAACTCGTTGAAGAACTTGAGTCAGGAGACCTCCCACTAGAAACCGCCATGAAGAAATTTGAAGAAGGCATCAAGCTAACCCGAGGCTGCCAGACGGCGCTCAAAGAAGCCGAGCAGAAAGTCCAGATCCTGCTAAAGAGTGCTGGCGGGGAAGAGCTTCAGGACTTTGAAGTCGCCGACGAAGACTGATCGCGTATAAGGCTAGTGGTGTTGAGACTCGGCTTATTCGGCCATTAATTCCATCAGAGCTACTATCGTTGATTCAACACCTGCGGTTACTGCTGGTTCCGGTGAAATCTTGAATAGTGGTGAATGGTGGCTTGGGACTGCTTCGCCACCGGCTGCTTCTGCGTCAAATACGGCTTGTGGGGTCCCGCCTATGGCCCAGTAGACGCTGGTGATTCCTGGTTCTACTGTAAAGAATGGGAAGTCTTCAGCGCCCATACCTTTTGTTGGGATGTCTACAACCGCATCGTCACCTATGTTTTCTGACCAGGCTTGTTTTAGGCGTCTGGCCAGAGCAGCGTCGTTGATCGTTGGTGGGACGCTTTCGTTTGAGATGATGACTTCCGGGAGTTTGTCTTCCGGTAAGCCTGCTACGCGACCCATATTTACGGCTATGCGTTCAATGCCCGCGAGTAGCAGGTCGCGGGTTTCGGTACTGGTATTGCGGACTGTGAGCTGCAGGTGAGCTCGGTCTGAAATGATGTTGTGTTTTGTGCCTGAGTGGAATGAGCCGACCGTGACTACGCCGGGGTCGCGTGGTGACAATTCTCTTGCAACCAGAGTTTGTAGCGCCAGAACTATTTGGCTGCCCAGAACAATTGGGTCTTTGCCACGATGGGGGTGGGCGCCGTGGGCGCCTACGCCGTGGATGATGATGTCGACGGTGTCAGCACCGGCATACGGGCTGCCTTCGGAGACGTTGATGATGCCTGCAACGTCGTTCGAGGATACGTGGAATGCCAATGCGTAGTCAGGGGTGCCGAAGCGACCCCAGATATCATCTTCTTTCATTGCCGCTGCGCCGAGTACGCGTTCTTCTGCGGGCTGCACAACTAGCATCAGCGTGCCCTTCCATTCGTCTTTATTTGCTGCCATGTAGCGTGCTGTGCCGACCAGGCTTGTGATGTGAACGTCATGGCCGCAGGCGTGCATGGTGTAAACCATGTTGCCTGTGATGGGATCTTTCTGTTGCGCGCGGGAAGCGTTTTCCAGCCCTGACTTCTCTTCGACCGGGAGGCCGTCCATGTCTGCTCGCATCATGACCAGAGGACCGTCACCGTTTTCCATCATCGCAACAACACCGGTACCGCCGATGCCTTCAGTAACGTCGAAGCCTGCGAGGCTAAGTTCTAGCGCCATACGACGTGCGGTTTCGGTCTCCACGGTGGAGAGCTCGGGATTTCTGTGGAAATGATCGAAAAGACTGGCTAGATGGTCGTCGTAGTCAGCCTGAACGGAGTCGCCCAGTTCAGAGCCAGATGCGGAGAATGAAATTGCTAAGGCCGTTAGGCAGACAAATCGCTTAAACATGGGACACCCCTGAAGAATCCAGTGGAGCAGTTTAACGATATTCTGCCGATCTTGCCTAGGTGTTGGCGGCGCCCGTGCTTTGCAGACGCGTAATCAACGATCTCAGGAAGACTTTGTTGAAACGCAGCTGGCAGGCCGAAGAGACTTGCTCCATCAGCGTCGAGCTCACACGCAGAATGGTCACCTGACCGTCGGCCTGAATAGTAGCCTGGCGTCTGGCACCGCGAACGTAGCTGGTCTCGCCGAAACATTCGCCGTTGGACAGCGTGCCCACATTGTTGCCGTTCGACTGCACCTGAACCGAGCCCGCCACGATGATGTAGAAACGGTCGTCGACCTCGCCCTCTCGTACGATGTCATCGCCGGCCTGATACTCGTGCCAGTCTGACGCGCGCAATACTTCCCAGATTTCGGCGTGTGAGAAATCGTGGAAGAAGGTAAGCGTTCGCAGGAGATCAAAGTGTTCCTGATTATCAAGGCTGTCGTATTTCTGGCGCAGGTCCTTATAGACTCGAGTCAATTCCGCGGCCATCGCGTTGCCAGTTACGATGCGCTTGCTCGGCTCTTTCTGCATCGTCGTCATAACGACGTGCTCAAGTTCCTCAGGAAGGTCATCGCGATAAGTATGGATCGGCGGTGGTGTTGCGTACACGATTTGATGTAACAGCTTGGACAAATTATCTGCACGGAACGGCCTGAAGCCGGTCAGCAATTCGTACATAACAGCACCCAGCGAATACAAATCCGAACGCGGCGTCAGCTCTTCGGACTGGACTTGCTCAGGCGACATGTAACTTGGACTACCGGCGATACCTTCGATCCGCGAGACTTCCGAGTCGCTAACAATAGCAATACCAAAGTCGATAATGCGGACATCATTGTCGATCGTCAGCATGATATTGGAGGGTTTGATGTCGCGGTGAATAACACCCCGGCCATGTGCATAGTGAAGTGCCTTCGCGACTTTGTAGATGATCTCCACAACATCGTCGACGCGCAGCAAGTTATCCGGACGGCAATATGAGGCCAGTGTGCGTGCGCCCTGGATATGCTCGGTAACGACATAGTAAGCGCCGTCTTCTTCGCCAGCGTCGTAAATCGGCATGATGTTCGGATGCTGCAGCATGCCGACCATATGCGCTTCGTTAAAGAACATCTTGCGAGCAACCCGTGCGCGCTCTGCGTCGGAGTCTTCTTCGGAGTTGTAGACCTTAATCGCTACGTCGCGGCGATAGTACGGGTCGTGAGACAGGTAGACCATGCCCGTGCTGCCCTTACCAATCTTGTTGATAATGACGTACTTACCGATCTTCTCGGGCACGTCTTTCGAGCGCTGGATATTGCTGATGTTGCTAGCCATGGTCTCTCAATTGTCTATGTCATGAACCACCCGTATAAAACCAATAAAATGGCGGCATAGAGAGCGGCAGCGAGGTCATCCAGCATAATTCCCAGCCCCCCCTCTATTCTGTGATCCAGGTCTCTAATCGGCCACGGTTTTACAATATCCATTACCCGGAAAAAGACGAATGCGAGGACCCATCCGACCACCGAAATCGGCGCCGCTAGTAGCGTGACGTACATACCGACGATTTCGTCCCAAACGATGCCGCCATGATCGTGAACGCCAATTTTCCGCGCGCTCTCACCGCAGATCCAGATACCGGCCAGTGTCATAGCCGCCGCGACGCCCAATTGAACATAAAGTCCGTAGTCCATTGTGAGCCAGAACAGCAGAACGCCCGGCAAAGAGCCAAACGTGCCAGGGGCAAACGGGGCGAGACCCGTGCCGAAGCCGAAGGCGAGGATATGCACCGGGTCTTTCATTACGGTGCTGGCGAGACTTTCAGGTTGATCGCTCATTGGAAGTGACGGTAACCGCTGGCATCGACTTGCACAACGTCGCCATGATGCAGACAACGCAATTGCCGACCGGCGGTCACGGTGCCGATTTTCGTCGTTGCAGCGATAGTCTCGATGTCCGGGTCAGAACTTGTGAAACACAATTCGTAGTCATCGCCGCCCGTCAATGCCAGGTTCCGCTGTTGGTCGGCATCGAAATTTGAACGCAACGCAGCGGACAATGGCAATTTTTCGATCTCGATATCGGCGCCGACCCCACTGGCAGTCAGTAGTTTCTCGAGATCGCCTGCAAGTCCGTCAGAAATATCGATTGCGGCACTCGCACGTTCAAGCAACGCCCGGCCTATGGCGACGCGTGGCGTTGGGCGCAGAAAGCGCTTGCAGAGAAAATCATCCGCTTCACCCCGCTGCAATAACTGCAAACCCGCCGCGGCATCGCCAACAGTGCCAGTCACGTAGATAGAATCACCCTCTTTTGCGCCGCTACGCAATAAGGCCTTGCCTGTTTCCACCTCACCAGTTACCGCAATGCTTGCCGTTACCACCGGGCCGCTGGTGGTGTCGCCACCGACCAGGGCAACGTCAAATTGAACGGCGGCTTCGAATAATCCGTCGGCAAAAGACTGCAGCCACTTTTCATCGGAATTATTGAGTGTCAGCGCCAATGTCATCCAGCGCGGTGCGGCACCCATTGCAGCAATATCGGAAAGATTAACGGCAACACAGCGGTAGGCAATGTCAGCAGCGTTCGTGTGCGGCGGAAAATGCACGCCCTCGACGAGGGTGTCGATAACCTGGACTTGCTGCTTTGATGGGTCGGGAGTGAGGACTGCACCGTCGTCACCGATTCCGACGTTCACGCCGGTTGCCGTCGTTTGACGATCAAAATAGCGGCTGATCAGCTCGAACTCGTCCATGCCCGCAACTAGCCCTGTGCCTGTATCTCGATCTCTCGGAAGGATTTCGCGGCGACGTCGAGACACGCATTAATGTACTTGTGCCCTTCTATGGAACCGAAGCGCTTGGCGAGATTCACGCACTCATTGATGACGACCCGATACGGAACATCAATACGCGACTCGAGTTCGTAAACGCCAATCAGGAGGATTGCGAGTTCGACCGGATCCAGTTGCTCGAGTGGACGGTCAATAAGCTCGTCGATCTTCTTCTCTAATTCGCCCTGGGAATCGCTGATCGCAGGAAACTGCTCATCGAAGAATGGCTGATCAACTCGCTCGTACGCGACCTGCTCATGAAATTGCGACACGAGATCAGCTGTTTCGTGGCCTGCGATCTGTTTTTGGTAGAGCGCCTGAACCATCAGCTCACGCGCTCGCGTTCGGGCGCCGGCGCCCTTCGCCTTAGTGGCTTTGCTCATCAGTCGATACGACGCAGCAGGTTGACCATTTCGATGACGGCGAGTGTTGCCTCTTCACCTTTGTTGCCGGCTTTGGTGCCGGCGCGTTCTATCGCTTGCTCGATCGTGTCGACAGTCAAGACGCCGTTGCCGATCGGAATACCATGCTTTTGTGCGGCAGCGGTAACGCCCTTCACGCACTCGCCAGCAACGTAATCAAAATGTGGCGTGCCGCCGCGGATGACTGCACCCAATGCGATGATCCCGTCAAAGCGTCGAGTCGCAGCGACTTTATCGATGGCGATGGGCATCTCGAATGCGCCCGGCGCACGAATGATCTCGATATTGCCGTCAGTTGCGCCGTGCTGCCTGAGGCAATGCACTGAGCCTTTTATCAACGACTCCACGATGAACTCGTTGAAGCGCGCTGCGACAATTGCAAAACGGCCATCGCGAACGATGGCATCGCCTTCTGTGGTCTTAATCCTGTCCATGGTGTGGCGCTACTCTCAGACGTATTCCGTGATTTCGAGATCGAATCCGGAAATCGCATACATGTGTTTAGGCGCTGATAATACACGGATTTTGCTGAGGCCGAGGTCGCGAAGGATCTGCGCGCCAACGCCGTAGGTGCGCAGAACTTCATCACCAGATCGGCGTTCCTCCAGTTCATCTCGCTGCTGACCCAGCGTTTCGACCGAATCCATGAAATTACGTGAGGACTCCTGGTCTCGCAGCAGCACGATGACACCAACCTTCTCTTCGGCAACGCGCTTGATCGCGCTGCTCAAAGGCCAGCCCAACGAAGGACCTAGTACGCCGATTACATCGCCCAGTGTGTCCTGCAAATGTACTCGCACCAACGGTGTCTCTACGCTGGACAGGTCACCTTTCACCAACGCGACATGCACTGCGCGATTAACCCGATCGTCATAGCAAATCAATTGAAAGTCGCCGTATTCTGTTTGCACAGTTTCCTCGCCGATGCGTTCGACGTTGCGTTCTGTATCAAGACGGTAGCGAATCAGGTCGGCAATAGTGCCAATCTTGATGCCGTGCTCCTTGGCGAAGATTTCAAGATCCGGACGGCGCGCCATACTGCCGTCTGCTTTCAGAATTTCTACAATCGCCGCTGCAGGCTCGAGTCCGGCAAGCCTCGCCAGATCGCAACCCGCTTCGGTGTGGCCCGCGCGCGTCAGCACGCCGCCAGGTTGAGCCATGACGGGAAAAATATGACCGGGCTGGCTTAGTGATTCCGGCTTCGCGCCCGGTGCAACAGCCGCCTGAATGGTACGTGCACGATCATGCGCCGAAATTCCGGTCGTGATCCCTTCAGCCGCCTCAATCGAAATCGTAAAATTCGTCGCGTGGTGCTGGTCCGTATCGCTGACCATCAACGGCAATCGCAATTGCTTACAACGTTCACGTGACAGTGTCAGACAGACGAGTCCACGACCGTGGGTAGCCATGTAGTTGATGTCTTCGGGACGGACTTTTTCCGCCGCCATGATGAGGTCACCTTCATTCTCGCGATTCTCGTCGTCGACCATGATGACCATTTTGCCGGCCTTCATGTCCGCGATGATGTCGGTAATATCCGCGAACGTATTGTCGAGCGCGCTCGGGTGTGTCGTCGTGTTATCGGGCATAGCCATGTGCCTTTAGAAAATCGATTGAGATGCCGTCACCGTCTTTGCTGAGCAGGCGTTCAAGGTATCGAGCCAGCAGATCAACTTCAACGTTTACGGCGCTTCCGACGGCATAACCGTCAATAATGGTGGCTTCTGCAGTATGCGGAATGATATTCAATTCGAAGGCGTTTCCCGATACTTCGTTGATGGTAAGACTCACACCATCGACACATACCGAGCCCTTCTTGGCGACATAGTGCGCGTATTCCTCTGGGATTTCGATAGTCAAACGAATCGAGCGTGCATCGCTTGCTCGTGCGGTCACCGTACCCACGCAATCGACATGGCCGCTGACAAGGTGTCCGCCGAGCCGCTCGCCAAGGCTAATCGCCGGCTCAAGATTCACTGCAGAGCCCGCCTTCAAATTGCCCAGTGCTGTCACGTCCAGAGTTTCGACCGAAACATCAGTATCGAAACCGTCGTTATGCAGAGCAACTGCTGTCAGGCAAACACCGTTTACCGCGATACTCTCTCCGATTTCGTAGTCGCCCCACGGCAGACCATCCGATTTAACAGACAATCGAACGTCGCCGCCCTGTTGCTGCATTGCGCTAATTGATCCCTGAGCTTTTATGATTCCTGTGAACATATTTTCAATCGACGCTTGCGGTTATTCGGGTATCGGCACCCACTCGACGGACATCGGTGATCGTCAGGGATTTTCTGTCGGCCAACGATGTCCACGCTGGTGTATCGGCCAAACTGCGAGTACGGCTTCCCATGATATGGGGTGCCTGATAAATCACAAGCTCGTCGACGAGATTCGTGTTCAGTAAATGTCCGGCAAGCCGAGGTCCTGCTTCGACCAGAAGCTCATTAACGCCACGCGCCGCGAGCTCGCGCAGAACTTCGGCGATATCGACGCCATCGTCGGATGCCGCGAATGTCTGGATATCAACATTGTCGCTCGGTAGCCCGGCTTTACTAGTATTGTCGGTGCAGCAGATTAGCGTCCTGCCGGGAAGTGTCAGCATTCGAGCTGTCGGCGGCATTCGAAGTTTACTGTCCAGCACGACTCGTAACGGCTGCAAGCCATCGGTATCGATACTGGCTGCGCGTACAGTCAACGACGGATCATCCTCTAACACGGTTCCGATACCCGTCATCACAGCTCCTGAACGGGCTCGCAGCCGCTGCACGTCAGCGCGAGCTTCCTGGCCCGTGATCCACTGACTTTCACCATTCTCCATCGCGATCGCGCCGTCGATGCTGGCCGCTATCTTGAGTCGCAGGAACGGTCGTACGTGGATGACGCGCTGCAGATATCCTCGATTCATTGCCGCTGCGGCAGATTCCATAAGGCCGACCTGTACTTCAATACCGGCATCTTTCAATATCTGCAGCCCACGCCCGGCGACTTCCTGATGGGGGTCCTGCATTGCCGCGACAACCCGGCTAACGCCGGCGCCAATCAAGGCCTCGGCGCAAGGCGGCGTCTTCCCGTGATGCGCACAGGGCTCGAGCGTGACGTAGGCAGTTGCGCCACGTGCTGCTTCAGAAGCCACTGTCAGCGCATTAACTTCCGCGTGCGCCTCTCCGGCTTTTCTGTGAAAACCCTCGCCAACAACAACACCATCTTTGACAAGCACGCAGCCAACTACTGGATTGGGATGAGCCGTTAGGCGACCACGCTCAGCGAGGCGTAATGCTCGCGCCATATGCGCGCAGTCTTGTGCTGTAAACGCTGGCATCGTTGCTACTTCTTGGATTTCTTGCCGAGCAGTTCCGGCAAAAGTGACATTTGCTCGCGGCTCGCGGCCGTCTCGGAAATCTTTTGCAGGCGCTTAATCTCGTCCTCGAACTCCGTGATGTCCTGGAAACGCCGGTACACCGACGCGAAGCGCACATAGGCGACTTCGTCGAGCTCGTGCAATTCCTGCATCACAAGTTCACCGACCAGGCGCGACGGGACCTCGCGTTCGCCCATCGTTCTCAGTTTGTGAATGAGCCGACCGATCGCTTGCTCCAGCTCATCGCTGGGTACCGGGCGTTTCTCGAGCGCTCGCACCATACTGTAGCGAAGTTTCGCCTCATCGAATGGCTGACGGCTATTGTCCGTCTTTATGAGCCGCGGCATGACCAACTCGGCTGTTTCAAAGGTCGTGAACCGCTCATTGCACGCCAAACACTGTCTGCGCCGACGAATCTGCCGGCCGTCGCCCGCAAGACGCGAGTCGATTACCTTGGTTTCTTCATGGGCGCAGAACGGACAGTGCATTTCTTTTGATGATCGGGCGCTTGGCCGTTATGAACCGTAGACAGGGAATCGCTGGCAAAGCTCCAGCACCTGACTTCGTACCCGATCGACTATTTCCTCGTTTTCAACGTCATCCAGTATATCCGCTATCCAACCCGTCAGTTGGCGGGTTTCTTCAACACCAAAACCACGCGTAGTAATAGCCGGCGTTCCAAGCCGCAG
>Ga0209344_10006011_pt1 | contig 10179 bp, 8 predicted proteins | sample Cruoilmetagenom6_FD_187293 | JGI IMG/M metagenome (GOLD analysis project Ga0209344, IMG submission 187293) | Oil polluted marine microbial communities from Coal Oil Point, Santa Barbara, California, USA - Santa Barbara Oil Seep Sample 6 (SPAdes)... | ecosystem: Environmental > Aquatic > Marine >...
ACTTCCGATAGCGCCTTGCGCAGGCTTTCGCTCACACGCAACTGGCGCTGGGAAGGGCCCCGCTTGGCTTTGCCTTTGGACATGGATTTAAACCTGGTTAAACGAACAAGAGTACGCGATGCAACGAGCGCCTGAGACCTGCAACCCCAAGGACTTCGGCCCTAAAGGTTGCGCTCAATTTCCTCGATGGTGAAGCACTCGATGATGTCGCCCTCTTTGAGATCATGATAGCTCTCAAAACCCATGCCGCACTCCTGTCCGGCATTGACTTCTTTCACCTCGTCCTTGAAACGCTTCAACGTTGAGAGCTGACCCTCATGGATGACAACATCATCACGGATGAGACGAACACTGGCGCCGCGTTCCACCTTGCCTTCGGTGATGCGGCAACCGGCAATCTTGCCAACTTTCGAGATATTGAAGACTTCGAGGATTTGTGCATTGCCAAGGAAATGCTCACGAAGGGTCGGATCAAGCAGACCCGACATGACGGCTTTCACATCGTCCACCAGATCATAGATCACTGAATAGTAGCGGATTTCCACGCCTTCTGCTTCAGCCACCGAACGGGCTTGTGCGTTGGCGCGAACATTAAAGCCAATGACAGCGGCTTTTGATGCCGCCGCCAGCGCAATATCTGATTCTGTAATACCGCCGGCGCCCGAATGGACAATGAGCGCCTGAACCTCTTCATTGCCGACACCCTTGAGCGCGCCGTTGATGGCTTCAACCGATCCCTGCACATCGCCCTTGATCAGCAATGGAACTTCCTTGATAGAGCCTTCCTGCAAATCGCTCATCATCTGTTCCAGTGATCCTTGCGGACCCATACCAGCAGCGCGGACATCGCGATGCTTGCGCTCACGATAGGAGGTGATTTCACGCGCACGCGATTCACTATCAACCACGGCAAATTGGTCACCGGCTTCGGGCGCAGAATCAAAGCCCAGAACTTCAACAGGAACAGACGGGCCAGCTGTTTTCACCTGATTGCCCTGATCGGAAATGAGCGCGCGAACCTTGCCCCAGGCCGAACCGGCGACGATGACGTCGCCAATCGCAAGCGTCCCGCGCTGAACCAGAACGGTGGCGACAGATCCGCGTCCGCGTTCCAGCTTGGCCTCGATCACGACACCTTCAGAGGCGCGGTCCGGATTGGCCTTCAGCTCCATCAGCTCTGATTGGAGCAATATGGCTTCGACAAGCTTGTCGAGGCCGGTTTTTTCAATCGCCGAGACTTCAATCTCAAGCACATCACCGCTCATGCTCTCCACGATGATTTCATGCTGGAGCAATTCGGTCCTGACCCGGTTCGGGTCGGCTTCGGGCTTGTCCATCTTGTTGATGGCGACAATGATCGGTACTTCAGCCGCTTTGGCGTGGTTAATGGCCTCGATCGTCTGAGGCATGACGCCGTCATCCGCCGCAACAACGAGAATGACGAGGTCGGTCACACTGGCGCCGCGCGCGCGCATCGCCGTAAACGCTGCATGGCCAGGCGTATCAATAAACGTCACGCGTTGCCCGCTCTGGGTCGTCACCTGATAAGCGCCAATATGCTGGGTAATGCCGCCGGCTTCTCCCGATACGACATCGGCCTGGCGAATAGCGTCGAGCAGCGACGTCTTGCCATGGTCCACATGGCCCATGACCGTCACCACCGGCGCGCGCGATACCAGGCTTGCGGCATCATCATCATCTCCGATGAATCCTGCTTCCACATCGGCCTCCGAAACGCGCTTCACGCTGTGGCCGAACTCTTCGGCAATAATCTGGGCCGAGTCGGCATCGATCACATCATTAACCTGATGCATCTGTTCCTGCGAGATCAGATATTTGATGACATCCACGGCGCGCTCGGACATCCGGTTCGCCAACTCCTGAATGGTGATGGCTTCAGGTATCGTAACCGCACGGGCGATCTTGCCCTGGGCATCGGCAGAGCCGCTTGATTTCTTCTTTTGGCGTTCCTGACGGCGGCGCAATGACGCCAGTGAGCGCTGGCGCTGCTCATCATCAAGAGCGTTGGTAATGGTAAGTTTGCCGCGCACACGCTGCTGGCCACCCTTGCGTTTGGCGGTGCGGGTTTCCTCGCGCGGCTTTTTGAGCCGTGGATCAGGACCTTTGGGCTTGGCAGTTGAAGGCGCTTCGGGACGGCGCCGTCCACCGGTTTCCTCAGCCTTGCGCAATGTCTCGGCCTTCGCTTCGGCATCGACATCGGTTTTGGCTACGGCTTCGGGCTCTGGTTCTGGTTCAGGGGCCGGCGGGTTTTCTTTTTCTTCCTTGGCTTTGGCTTCTTCAGCCGCTTTGCGTTCCGCTTCTTCCGCGGCAAGACGCACTTTCTCTTCGGCATCTCGCGACTTGGCGTCACTCAGTGCGCGGGCACGGGCATCGCGTTCCCCATCGGAGAGATTACGCAACGCTTCGCTTTGCTCGGCAGTTTGAGCAGGCTTGGGCCCCTTGGCTGGAGCTTTTGCCTCCTCGGCGGAAACAGCCTCGGCTTTGCCGGCGCCAGGCGAGGGAATAATGCGCTTTTTCTTCTTTTCAACCAGAACGGACTTTGACCGTCCATGACTGAAATTCTGGCGTACATGACCCGCATCCACATTCCGCTTGAGGTTAAGCGTCATGGTTCCTGAACCACGTGTGGTCTTTTCGCCAGTTTCTTTTGTCTCACTCATCCGTTTTCCGTCTTTCAGCGGCTACGCGGCCGCATCGACTGCACTGCCAGCCCGAAATTGCTGCAGGCGCTCTACTGCCAACAGGAATTTCTGGCTTGGGGCACCGTTTCTCAGTGCAGCATGTACCACATTTGGCCGGCCCAATGCCAAACTCAATTGATCAGCGTTAAAAACATTCACGACCAGACCAGTGGGTTCCGGCCTGTTTTGCTCCCTTTTCAGGAAACGATCAAGCTTTCGGCAGCCATCTAGCGATGCACCGCTCGCATGAATCAACGACATTTCACCATTTCGGCGAAGCGCCTTTTCAATCTTGTCAAATCCCAGAATCAATTCGCTGGCCTTGTTGGCGAGGGAAAGACGCTGCAGCGCATCGCGCTCCAGCAGGGCTTCGAGCTGTTCAGGCAGATTGTCAGCGGTCTTTACGCTCTGACGGAAGCCTCTGTCAAACACATGAGATGTGATTGCCTTGCCAACAATCTCGTGGTTACAGGAGACCCAGACGCCGCGCCCGGGCAGCTTTGCTTTCAGGTCAGGAACCGCATACCCCTCAGGGTCTAATGCAAAGCGCAACAGCGCGCCGGGCGGCAAACGCAAGCGCGTAACGGCACATTGCCGTTCGCTTCCGCGTTCTTCTTTCCCAGCGCTCTTCGCCATTCCGGCCAGCTCCTGTTCTGCTTCAATGACACGCTTAAGCGTCCACGGACTTATCCGCTTCTCCGCCAGCGGGAACCGCTTCGCCCTGTTCAGCCGAATCATCCCCGCCTTTGTCTGAAGCTTCACTCGCTTCATCTTCTTCGGTTATCCAGCCAACTTTTACGCGCGCGGCAATGATCATGCCTTCAGCGTCAGGGCGCGAAACCTTGAAATTGTCGAGGAAACCCGGCTGACGAACTGATTCGCCATCAACCTTTTCGTGCCAGCCCACCAGATCGTCAGACGCGCAACCGGCAAAATCTTCCACCGTTATCACGCCATTCTCACCAAGCGCCACCATCATCTCGGGGGTTATGCCTGAGATTTCCAGCAAGGCGTCTTCCACACCCAGCTCTTTACGTTTGGCATCAAGTTCCTTCTCGCGGCGATCAAGATACTCGCGCGCACGAGTTTGGATTTCCATCGCCGTTTCCTCATCGAAACCTTCGATATTGGCGATCTCGGAAATCTCCACATAGGCCGTCTCCTCGACCATGGAGAAGCCTTCCGATGCAAGCAACTGTGCGATCACTTCGTCCACATCAAGCGTCTCCATGAACATCTTGGAGCGTTCGGCGAACTCGGCCTGACGGCGTTCGGACTCTTCGGCTTCGGTCAGGATATCGATGTCCCAGCCGGTAAGCTGAGAGGCAAGGCGCACATTCTGGCCACGCCGGCCAATGGCGAGGGAGAGCTGGGTATCGGGTACGACGACCTCGATACGCTCGGCTTCCTCATCCAGTACGACTTTCACAACTTCGGCTGGAGCCAGCGCATTGACGATAAAGGTGGCCGCATCGGGCGACCACTGGATGATGTCGATTTTCTCGCCCTGAAGCTCGTTTACCACCGCCTGCACTCGACTGCCGCGCATACCGACGCAGGCACCGACGGGATCAATGGCTGAATCGTTCGACAGCACCGCAATCTTGGCGCGGCTGCCGGGATCGCGGGCCACCGATTTAATCTCGACAATGGAGTCGTAAATCTCCGGTACTTCCTGTGAAAACAGCTTGGCCATGAATTCAGGGTTGGTGCGGGAGAGAAAAATCTGCGGGCCGCGCTGTTCCGGGCGAACATCATAGATGTAGGCACGAATGCGGTCGCCATAACGGAAATTTTCCCGCGGCAGGGCCTCATCGCGGCGCACAATCGCTTCGCCGCGCCCCAGGTCTACGATGATATTGCCATATTCGACACGCTTGACGAGGCCATTCACAATCTCGCCGATGCGATCCTTATATTCTTCAAACTGGCGTTCCCGCTCGGCTTCACGGACCTTCTGGACGATCACCTGCTTGGCGTTCTGCGCGGCGACACGCCCGAAATCGAGCGGCGGCAGGTCCTCCGCAATAAAATCACCCAACTCAGCAGCCTTGTTGCGCTTACGCGCTTCGTTCAGCGAAATCTGGGTTGCTTCCATCGTTACCGTGTCGACAATTTCCAGCAGACGCGTGAGTTGAATTTCACCGGTTTCGGAATCAATCTCGGCGCGAAGCTCATTTTCAGAGCCATAGCGGGATTTTGCCGCTTTCTGAATTGCGTCTTCCATCGCCGCGATAACGATGGTGCGATCGATCGATTTTTCGCGTGCAACTGATTCTGCGATCTGCAGCAATTCCAGTCTGTTCGCGCTGACACCTGCCTGAGCCATCTCAAAGCCTCCAGATATTCTAATCTCTTGCGCCGTCCGTTCGTTGGTCCTGGCGCGATAAATTTCTATTTCCCGGGTTTATTCCGAAGCGCCTTTTTTATGGACGCGTCATTCACCGTCAATTTCGCCTCGTCAATCAGATCAACACTCAGACCGATTGTCTGTGGTTCGTCATAGCCGTCCAACTCAACCCGAAGAAGCACTTCGCCGTCCTCAAACCCTTCGATCCTGCCTTTGAACCTGCGCCGTCCATCGACCAGTTCCTTCAGCTCAATCCTGGCCTGATGCCCGGCCCAGGCAACAAAATCTCTTGGGCGGACAAGAGGCCGGTCAATTCCAGGAGACGAAACCTCCAGAAAATACCCGCCCGGTATCGGATCATAAGCATCAAATACGGGCGACAATCCCCGGCTGACCGCCGTGCAATCCTCTATCGTAACCTGTCTATCCTTGCGCTCGATCATGATCTGAACAGTGTTGCCGTCCTGCCCCGACAGTTTCACCCGCACCAGATCAAAACCAAGTTCCTGCAAAACCGGATTGGCAAGTTCAGCTATACCCGCCGCCTGTCCGGTCTCTCGCGTAAATCTCTCATCCATATGTTGCGTCATTTGCGTCCATGCGCTGGCTGCGTTGACAAAAGCCACGAGTAAGCCATGCGCCACACAAACAAAAAGAGCGGACCGGTGGGCCCACTCCTGATCAAACCAAAACCATGAGTTGCTTTCAATATAGCTGACTTTGCGCTGCGTACAAGCGCTGTTAAGCGCAAATTTCAACTCGCCGCCAGTAAGGGTTAAATCCTCCTGAAGATCAAACAATGCCCTTTTCGCCCCTCCCGGATCGCTTTTTTCTCATAGCGAGTTTGCGGCCAATCCTCTGGCCGGGTCCGCCAGTCGTCGGGCCGCTCGGCCAGCCACTCAAATTCCGGCGTGGTAAATACCGATTCCAGAGTGGCGCGCACGTAATCAGGGATATCAGTGCCGATCCGCAATTGAGCTCCGTGGCGCATCACCCGCGCCAGCAATTTGAGTGTCGCTGGCGAAATCAGCCGGCGCTTGTGGTGTCGCACCTTTGGCCAGGGGTCTGGATATAGCACGAACACCCGGTCGATGGAGCCATCCTCCAGCCAGTCCAGTACATCCCGCGCATCATTGTTCCAGATTCGGATGTTGTTGATATTCTGATCATCGATCTCACCAAGCAGTGCCGCAACGCCATTGATAAAAGGCTCGCAACCGATGATGCCGGTATCCAAGTTGGCTTGAGCCTGCCAGGCCATATGCTCGCCGGCGCCAAAGCCGATTTCCAGCCAAACCTTCGTGACTCCAGGTGTGAACAGGCTCGTGAGCGAAGCGGGGGGGGGCTTGGTGAGGTCGAGCGAATTCTTAGGAAGGAGTTCATCCATCAGCCGCGTCTTGCGCGGAGAAAGACTATGCCCCTTGCGCCGCCCGAAAGTGCGTATGGAAAGATGTTCTTTGCCAGCCGACATGATTTGAAAATTTAACGCAAACAAGCCTGCCCGCAAGAGGGCGGATTAGAACTTACGTCAGCTCAATTCGCTCTTGAGCGGTTCAACCAGGTCAGTCCACTCCCAGGAAAACCCGCCATCATTGTCAGGCTGACGGCCGAAATGGCCATAAGCCGCCGTGCGCTCATAGATTGGCCGCGACAGCTTGAGATGTTCGCGAATGCCGCGCGGTGAAAGATCCATGACCTGCTGCAACGCCAACTCCAGTTTATGTTCATCCACTTTGCCGGTGCCGTAGGTATCGACATAAACCGAAAGGGGCCGGGCCACGCCAATCGCATAGGCCAGTTGCAGAGAGCATTTTTCCGCCAACCCGGCAGCAACCACATTCTTGGCCAGATAGCGCGCGGCATAGGCCGCCGAGCGGTCCACCTTGGTTGGGTCCTTGCCCGAAAAGGCGCCGCCGCCATGGGGCGCGGCGCCGCCATAGGTATCGACAATAATCTTGCGCCCCGTCAGACCGGCATCACTATCGGGCCCGCCAATGACAAAACGCCCGGTTGGATTGACGTAGAAATCTTCTTCCGGGCACATCCAGCCCTCTGGCATGGTCTCCTCAACAAAGCCGCGTATGATTTCACGCACTTTCTTGAGCGGCGTCTCTTCGGTGTGCTGGGTTGAAACCACGATAGACGCAGCCCCTACCGGTTTGCCGTTTTCATATTTTAGCGTGATCTGACTTTTGGAGTCCGGTCCCAGCTCCGGCGTCAGGCCAGAGTGGCGTGCTTTTGCCAACTCATGCAGAATCCGGTGCGAATAATATATCGGCGCAGGCATGAGAGGCTCGGTCTCGGTGCAGGCATATCCGAACATGATGCCCTGATCGCCCGCGCCTTCGTCCTTGTCCTGATCTTCGTTGGAATCGACGCCCTGGGCGATATCGACCGACTGGCCATGCACATGGACCTGAACTTCCGCGTTCTTCCAATGGAAGCCATCTTGCTCATAGCCGATCTCGCGCACGCATCTGCGGGCGGACTCTTCCATCGCCTCAGCAGTAATTTCAGTCGGTCCACGAGTCTCGCCAGCCAGCACAATAAGATTTGTCGTGGCCAGCGTCTCAACTGCCACACGCGAGAGCGGATCGGCCTTGAGATACAGATCGACGATAGAATCGGAAATTCGGTCACAGATTTTGTCAGGGTGCCCTTCGGACACAGACTCACTGGTAAACAGGAAATTTTTGCGGGTCACGCGCCCCCCCAATACACTTTTCGTGCTGCTCTGGAAAAAAGACCTTCTGGCAACCTTTGAGAGCTACGTCAAGCGGGAGTGACTTTTAGTCCTTGGTTTTACTGCGCCCTATAGACCGAACCAATTCGATCACGGATTTACGAACCTGGGGATCCGTCACTTTCACGAAGGCGCGATTTAACTCGAGGCCATCGCGCGTATTTAAAAATTCATAGAGAAACGATTCCTGCTTTGGCTCCGCCATTCCAACGGCAGTCGACGCATTGATTGCCTGCATTCCATCAAAGAAAAACTGAACGGGAACGTCGAGGATTTGGGACAGCCTAAAAAGCCGGCTTGCGCCAATCCTGTTCACCCCTTTTTCGTATTTCTGGATTTGCTGAAATGTCAGCCCCATACTCATGCCCAGTTTTTCCTGACTCAACCCAACAAGCATTCGGCGCAATCTCACTCGGCCGCCTACATGTATATCTACAGGATTGGGATTTTTTTTAGTGTTATCTGTCTTTTTATTATCCACAGATATAACTTGATCATGTTCCATTGTAACGGCTTCCGAAATAACGACTTCAGAAATTCTTATTCATGAAATTTAAGTACCGTCACTTCTATGGATTGTGATCCAAACCGTCAAGTGACCTGCGGTTGCAAGAGATACAAATATAATCGAAAGTTACTATATCTATTTGTTAAACTGATGGTGGCCTTAATCTGCATATGAACGATTTTTCACCGCCAGCCATATTATAAAAAATATTATCAGAAACACTGGCTTTATTACCCAACCCCAAATCACAAAAATCGTATCTCCAGCAGAAAGCGGTAATCGTGTATCCAATATTCGTGCAGAATTTCTGGGGATCGTTGAAATAATTCGGCCCAAAGGTCCTGTGACAGCCGTAATTCCAGTGTTTGCCACACGCAATAGTGGTAACCCTTGCTCAACGGCGCGAACTCTGGCCTGATGAAAGTGCTGATAGGGACCAATGCTGTCCCCAAACCAGGCGTCATTGGTGAGATTGAGCATCCATTGAGGCGCTGGACCGGCTTCACGGATGGCATCAGGAAAAATAACCTCGTAGCAAATCAGAGCAACGAAGGGAGGAATATTGGGAGCGACAGTAAGACGCGGTCCGCTGCCGACGGCAAACCCGCCACGCACCCGCGTCAATTGCTCAAGTCCGACAGTCTCCAGCGCTCGTTGAAAGGGCAGATATTCGCCAAAGGGGACCAGATGCACCTTGTCGTAATAGCTGAGCATCCGGGCCTGGCCGTTCATCACGAAAAGAGAATTATAGATACGCAGACGTTTTGTAGTCTTCGTCGCGGTCTTCGCCTTTTCTCTTTCTCCACGGGCGGCCCCGGTTATGAAAACCGCATTATCGGGAAGCATGGCGTCAATGGCATCCAGCGCTTCTGGCGTCTCTTCCAGCAGAAATGGAAGCGCCGATTCGGGCCAGATCAAATGGGTCACGCCCTCGATCTGCCCGTCAGTGTCGCCATTACGGCTGAGCTTCATATAACGCTGGAAAATGGCCGCCCGGTTTTCGGGCTTCCATTTCTGATTTTGCGGGATGTTGGGCTGTACGAGGCGCAACCGAACCCCATCGGCAAATTCGATATCATTTGTTTGCAAACGCCAATATCCCCAAGCGGTTCCACCTGCCAGGAGAACTGCCATAACAACTGGAAACCCGAATCGGTCGCGGGTGTTTCGCGTTCGCATGCCCTCTATCGCCCAGAAGGCGGCAGGCGCACAGAAAATCAGCACCGCCAGCATCGACAGCGCATAAATACCGAAAAGCGACGCCCATTGCATCATCGCGTCGCCATTGGTGAGCGCATAGCCGATTGCGTTCCAGGGGAAGCCCGTCAGTATTTGACCGCGCAACCATTCGGTTATGCCGAGCGCGATTGCAAGGCCAACAATGCGTGCCAGGCCGGGTCGCCACAACGGACCGGCAAGCGCAGTCCCAAGCGCAAAGAACAGGCCCATTCCCGCCGGGAACACAGCAACGGCCAGGGGCAAAAGCCAGGCAAAAGTTTCCGCCTCGACAAGAAAGGCAATACCGATCCAGTACAGCCCGGCGAAAAAAAATCCAAATCCAAAAGCCCAGCCTGTTTTGGCGGCAGCGAGAAGCTCTCCGCGCGGTACGCGCCAGTTACGAATCCGCGCCAAATAGCATCCATCGAGCAGCCAGACGAGAACCGGCATGGTCAAGAACATCACCGGCCATGCATGAAACGGAGCGAACGACAAAACCGACAGCGCGCCGGCAGCAAAAGCCGCTCCAAGCCGCCGCCAGCCGGTCAGGTTGCTTAAGGTGAATACGATGCGCTGCATTGTAATCCCAGGATCAGGACGAGGCGCGGTTGAGATGGATTTTCAGCTTCTTGATGCGCCGGGCATCGGCGTCGAGAGA
>Ga0209344_10006014_pt1 | contig 10177 bp, 9 predicted proteins | sample Cruoilmetagenom6_FD_187293 | JGI IMG/M metagenome (GOLD analysis project Ga0209344, IMG submission 187293) | Oil polluted marine microbial communities from Coal Oil Point, Santa Barbara, California, USA - Santa Barbara Oil Seep Sample 6 (SPAdes)... | ecosystem: Environmental > Aquatic > Marine >...
CAGGTTCTTTTCATAGACCTGTTGCATGGCATCTTTCGTAGGCCATGGTTTTTTATTTCGTTTCGCTTTATTTTCTTTTTTATTCACCGTACTCTATATTAAAAAAAACAAGCCATAAACTTTCGTTTATGGCTTGTTAATATACTTTAAAATAGATGACTTCTAATTATTTCTGAGTTGCTATCCAAGTCTTTACTCTACGTTCTAACAATTCTAAAGGCAAAGCACCTCCGCCAAGAATAGTATCGTGAAATCCTTTAATATCAAATTTATCACCTAACTCGGTTTCTGCCATTTGACGCAATTCTTGAATTTTAAGCATTCCTATTTTATAAGAAGTCGCCTGCCCTGGCATTACCATATACCGCTGAACTTCTGCAACAATAGCACCTTTAGAAATAGAAGAATTCTCTGTAAAATATTTAATTGCATCTGCTTCTGTCCATCCTTTTGCATGTATTCCTGTATCTACAACAAGACGTATTGCTCTCCAAATCTCGTTAACTAAACGTCCAAAATCATAGTATGGGTTTTGATAACCGCCCATTTCTTTCGCCAACGCTTCTGAGTATAAACCCCAACCTTCACTATAGACACTAAAACCAGCCTGAGTTCTAAACTTAGGTACAGATTCTAATTCTTGTGCTATAGATATCTGCATATGGTGCCCTGGGTTACCTTCATGATACGCAACACCCTCCATAGTAGATTTAGGCATAGCATTCATATCTGATAAATGCACATAATACGTACCTTTTCTAGAACCATCGGGCGTACCTGCAGAATAGTGCTGTGGCGCACCATCTTGTTCGCGAAATGCCTCTACCCTTTTTACCTGCAACTTTGCTTTTGGTAAAATACCGAAGTAGTCTGGCAACTTTTTAGTTAGATCATCTAAATACTTTGTGGACTCATCTAAATACCCCTGTCTACCTTCGTCTGTATTTGGGAAAAAGAATTGCGGGTCTGTATTTACAAATTTGAAAAAAGAATTTAAATCACCATCAAAACCAACTTTTTCTTTAATCGCCATCATCTCTCCCTTTATCCTTGCTACCTCTGCCAGACCAATTTCATGAATTTCGTCTGCTGTTAAATCTGTGGTAGTAAAAACTTTTAATCGATAATTATAAAAATCTTTACCGTGCTCATGCCGACTTACGCCCGTTGGTGTTTCTTCCGCATTATCAACCTCACTTTCTAACCAAGCCAATAATTTATCATACGATGGTGAAAAATAATCATTAAGAACCTTTACCGATTCTTCTTTTAGTGAAGTAGCCTCTTCTGCCGTAATTTCTTCTGATGCTACTAGCGCATCAATTTTACCGTTCATATCATTCAGCAATGGCGTACCATCTTTCAATGATTTTGTTTGAGCAATAACCGTAGTGAACGCAAATTTTGGAGGTAAATTTCCTGCTGTGGCTTGTTCTTTTGCTCGCTCTACCAATTGATCAATTCCTCTGGAGACCTCTTTAACCCTAGAGATATAAGCGTTCATATCAGAAAGACTATCTACCTTATGAAAATTGATTAAATAACTTGGTAAACGCGTATGCATACCACGCATTTGATCAAAAACGTAATCTAAGTTCTCAAAAGTGGCACCTTCTTTTAATGTTTCATATTGGTAGACCCATAAATCATAAGAAGTTTTGTCAGCATCATTTAAACTATCATAGTCAAATTTTTCTTTTAGTTCATTGGTAGTCTTAGTATACCATTCCAGTTCCTTTTTCTCTGCAGCTTTACTTAAATCATCAATTTTGTCATACTGATCTTTTCTACCCTGAGCAGTAAGTCCTAACGGACTCATTTGTAATTTCTCCTCATATTTTTCATCGAACCAATTATTCAATTCCGCTGTTTGGTCTACGACCGGTTTTGGCTCTTCTTTACAAGAAGAAAGTACTAAAAACGCTATTGCGATACTGGTAGTAACAAGTTTTTTCATGTGTAATGATTTTGATTTAGTCAATAATTGAAGTGTTAGTTTCGGGAATTAAAATACATCATTGGGAGGATGTTTTAAAGATATAGCTATTTGTTTAATTCCTTACAGTACACTAAAAATTTATTACTGAATAAAACCAGTAAAATTCAGCCTAGTCACACAATCGCAAACTGAAAAAAGAGATTAACTTTTATAAAAAATATAGATCCAGATAGATCTTGACATTCTAAAATGACTGTACTCAATAGAATAGGGAGTACCGAAATTATTGTAAATACATTAGAGTTTTTTGATTTTGCTTACTTTTCAAAATTCTTTAAATCTAAAATGGGAATGACCCCTATGGAATTTAGAAAAAAGTTTTTTCACTAAAATAACCACTTAAAAATAGCATTATTATGAACCTAAAGAGAAACAAGGAAAATGCCATCGCATTCTACAAAACAGCTTATTTAGGGCAACCAAAACTGGCTATAGAGAAATATGTGGGTAACGAATACATTCAACATAACCCAGATGTAGCTAACGGCACACAAGGTTTCATTGATTATTTTGAACGTATGAAGACAGAATATCCAGAAAAGTCTATTGAATTTGTAAGTTGTATTGCCGAAGGTGATTTAGTGGCATCACATACGCACCAAATATGGCCAGGAAATGACCAATACATTACCATGGATTTTTTTAGATTTGATACCAACGGTAAAATTTGTGAACATTGGGATTCAATTCAACAAATACCCAAAAAATCTAAGAACCCAAATACAATGTACTAATACAATAACTGACAAAAGAATTCAACTTTATGAAAACTATTAATATTCAAGGTCTTAATTGGGATGCCAAATCATCGTTTCAACAGGGTCCGGCAAAAGCTCCTGCTTTAATTAGAAGAGCATTATACAGCGATTCAATGAATCTATGTACCGAATTCGGGGTGTCAATTGAAAATGATGCCATAACCGATAAAGGTGATTTTACCATAAATGAGTATTTTGATATTACAGACATTACCAGAAAAAATATTGAATCTGGCACTAAACTACTTTCATTAGGCGGTGATCATTCGGTTACTTTTCCTATTATAAAAGCGTTTCATGAGCACTACCCAAAACTAGACATTCTACATATTGATGCCCATGCAGATCTGTACCATGACTATGAAGGCGACCCGTATTCTCACGCATGCCCTTTTGCAAGAATTATGGAAAATGGATTTGCCGTAAAACTGGTTCAAGTAGGTATTAGAACTTTGAATCCGCATCAGGCTGCACAAGCAAAAAAGTACAATGTAGACGTTCATGAAATGCGAAATCTTGACCTAAATAACATTCCTAAATTTGAGAATCCGTTGTATATAACTTTAGACATGGACGGTTTTGACCCTGCCTTTGCACCAGGAGTTTCTCATCATGAGCCTGGCGGCCTCTCTTCACGTCAAGTGATAGACTTAATTCAAAGTATAGATACCGAAATTGTTGGTGCTGATATTGTAGAATACAACCCTGATCGCGATTTTAACGACATGACCGCTTATTTGGCTGCAAAAATGATGAAAGAGATTTTAGGAAAAATGATGTGACGTTGAAATCATTTTTCAATAAAAAACCATTAAATTGACTAGCCTTTAAATCAAAGCCCCTAATGCCGACTAATTTTAAAACTTTTTTGAAACTCCATCGAGTTTCCTTGATATTAGCCGTTTTAAGCTTTGTCTTTTATTACACCTTTGCATATCATTTGCAGCGAACAGATTTCGTTAAACTACTAACGCTTTTTGTTGCACTTTTCTTTTTTTGCTTCAAATTGATTCAGTTCGAGAAATTGAACTTTAGATTCCTATTAGGGTTAGGCATTATTTTTAGACTTGTTTTTCTATTTACAGAACCCAATCTTTCTCAAGATTTTTATCGGTTCATATGGGACGGACATTTGGTTGCTAATGAGGATAACCCCTATCTACACACACCAGATGACCTTATAAAAAACATGGTTTCCATCATACCCAATGCCGATGTTCTTTATGAAGGAATGGGAAGTTTAAGCGCTCGGCATTACAGTAACTACCCTCCATTAAACCAACTTCTATTTGCACTGGCATCGTTTATTGGCGGTAAAAGTATGTTTGGGTCTTTACTGGTTCTAAGAATCACTATCATTCTTGCAGATATTGGTGTGTTCTATTTTGGTAGAAGGTTGTTAAAAAACCTTAATAAATCTCCTCACTTAATATTCTGGTATTTTTTAAATCCGCTAGTGGTAGTTGAACTAACAGGTAACCTTCACTTTGAAGGAGTCATGCTATTTTTCTTCATCCTTTCTATGTTTTTATTATCTATCAACAAATGGAAGATTGCAGGTATTGTTATGGCATGTTCCATTTCAGTAAAACTAGTGCCCCTATTATTTTTACCACTTTTCTTTAAGTACTTAGGATGGAAAAAAAGTGTCATTTTCTATACGATTATTGGTATCACTTCAATCGTTCTTTTTCTACCATTTAATACCCCAGAGTTTATAGACAACTATTCTAAAACTCTGAAGCTTTGGTTCTCAAATTTTGAATTCAATGCAAGCATCTATAATATCGCTAAAAAAACTGCCATACATTTTGATGCAAAGCCGTGGGAGTTCATTAAAGAATATGGTAAAATTACCCCGTTACTTACCATAGCAACCGTAGGTCTATTTACATTTTTACCAAAAAAATATGACTTAAATAGAGTGCTTTGGTCTATGATGTGGGTTTTGACCATCTATTACTTTATGTCTACTACGGTACACCCTTGGTATCCTATTTTTCTAGTATTACTATCTATTTTCACTACCTACAGATACGCTATTATATGGTCTGCAGCCATTGTACTTAGTTATTTCGCATATTCACAAGCAGATTTTAATGAAAACCTATGGTTACTAGGCATTGAATATACTTCAGTGTTCGGTTTCATAGTTTATGAAATTGTTACGCATCATAACAAAAAGTGAAGTTTTTGTAAAAATTTTCTCATGCGGGTTGTCAAATAAATATAATTTGTACATTTACCCTGTAATGAACGAAGAAATCTACTTTTTATATAGTACCGTGAGCCCAGTTGCTCTTGCGCGTCCGTTCACATCTCGCCGTCGTCGCCCGTAAGGGTAAGATATATTTATGGAATTAGGTGAGTCCATTTCCGCACAGAAAATCAAAACTTTTTTTACACTTTTAAATCTAACTGGCAATGAACTTAATTGTTGCTAACGAATCACATTTTAAATACGCTCAGGATATCTGCGACACCATAGCAGATTCGGCTAAAGTTCGCGGAACAGGTATTGCGAAACGTACACCAGAATACATCCAGAGAAAACTATCTAACGGCAATGCTATTTTAGCCTTGGACGGAGAGAAATTTGCAGGCTTTTGCTATATAGAGGTTTGGGGACATGAGAAATTTGTTGCCAATTCCGGATTAATAGTACACCCTGATTATAGGGGGCAAGGACTTGCAAAAAGCATAAAAGCTAGAATTTTTGAACTCAGCAGAGAAAAATTTCCTGATGCCAAAATATTTGGAATCACCACTGGTTTAGCTGTTATGAAAATTAACTACGAGCTTGGTTACAAACCTGTTACCTTCTCTGAACTCACTGATGACCCAGAGTTTTGGAAAGGCTGCCAAACTTGCAAAAATTTCGATATCCTTACCAGAACAGAACAAAAAATGTGCTTATGCACCGGTATGCTCTATGATGGTAATGTTAAGAAAAAAACTGAAGAAGTAAAGCAAGTGAACAGTAAGGCTTTTACCAGATTAAAAAGTATTAAAGAGAGTTTGTTCCTTAAAAAGAAAGTCGAAAAAAGTAAATCATAATTCTGAAAAGAGACAAGAACGAGCTTCTATTTTAAAATATAGCTATTCTCTATTCAAATTGAATCATATAATTACCCGGATATACTGGGATTGAAAATATTAAAATGAAAAAATTAGTACTAGCATACAGCGGCGGATTAGATACATCTTATTGCGCAAAACATTTATCAAAAGACAAAGGCTTTGAAGTTCATGCAGTAAGTGTAAACACAGGTGGTTTTTCATCAGATGAAATAAAGGAAATAGAAAAAAAGGCTATTCAGTTAGGTGCTACTTCTTACACCTCTATTGATGCCGTACAAACGTTTTATGACAAGGTAGTTAAGTACCTTATTTTCGGAAACGTTCTAAAAAATAATACATACCCTCTTTCTGTTAGTGCAGAGAGAATAGTACAGGCTATTGAAATTGTAAACTACGCCAAAAAAGTAGGTGCCAAATATATCGCACATGGTAGTACAGGCGCAGGAAATGATCAAGTACGTTTTGATATGATTTTCCAAATCATTGCTCCTGAAATAGAAATTATCACCCCCATTAGAGATAACAAATTGGCAAGGGAAGAAGAGATTGCTTATTTAAAAGAAAATGGGGTAGATTATCCTTGGGAAAAGGCAAAATACTCTATCAATAGAGGTTTATGGGGAACATCGGTAGGTGGTGAAGAAACTTTGACTTCAGACAAAGCATTACCAGATAGTGCTTACCCAAGCCAGTTACAAGAAAAAAATCCGACAGATATTACTTTAACTTTTGAAAAAGGAGAATTAGTAGCGGTTAATGGAGACAAAGATACGCCGGTTAATAACATTGAAAAAATTGAAGCTCTTGCATCTAAATATGCAATTGGTAGAGATATTCATGTTGGTGATACTATTATAGGTACTAAAGGAAGAGTTGGTTTTGAAGCTCCCGCCTCTTTAATTATTATAAAAGCACATCATCTTTTAGAGAAGCATACGCTTACTAAATGGCAACAATACCAAAAAGAACAACAAGGTAATTTCTACGGTATGTTATTGCATGAAGGTAATTACCTAGATGCGGTAATGAGAAATATAGAGACCTTTTTAACCGACACTCAAAAAACCGTTTCAGGTGATGTATATGTTGGCTTATATCCTTTTCAGTTTAGGCTGCACGGTATTTCATCTAAACATGATTTAATGACAGATGCTTTCGGTAAATATGGCGAAGTAAATAAAGGCTGGACAGCAGATGATGCTAAAGGCTTTATAAAAATTCTATCCAATTCTGGAAAGATATATAACCACGTAAATTCATCGGATGATTAAAGCAGGTATTATTGGTGGATCTGGTTACACGGGTGGCGAACTTATTCGAATTCTATTGAATCACCCCGCCGCGGAAATAGATTTTGTCTACAGTACCACCAGAGCAGGTAAAAAGGTTACTACAGCACATCCAGACTTATTAGGAACAACAGATCTAGAATTTACAGGAAATGTAAACCTGAATGTTAATGTTGTTTTTCTGTGCCTAGGCCACGGTAACTCTACGGCATTTTTAAAGGAACACAGCTTTTCTACAGATACTATTATTATCGATTTAAGTAACGATTTTAGACTAGTTGCAGATGCTAATTTTGATGGTAAACAGTTTGTATACGGATTACCGGAATTAAATAAAAGCGAAATAGAAAATGCCAAATACATAGCCAACCCTGGTTGTTTTGCAACAGCTATTCAATTGGCATTGCTTCCATTGGCAAAAGCAAAGTTCTTAGAAAATGAAGTGCATATAAATGCCGTAACAGGTAGTACAGGTGCTGGCGTTAGTCCGTCAGCCACTTCACATTTTTCATGGCGAAACAACAACGTAAGCTGGTACAAACCTTTTACGCATCAGCATTTGGGAGAAATCAATGAGAGTTTACATTCGCTTCAAGAAAATACTGGAAACTTATTTTTTATGCCCAATAGAGGAAATTTCACTCGTGGAATTTTAGCGACTTCGTATACCAAATTCGATGGGGATTTATCGGAAGCTAAAGTATTGTATCAAGATTTTTATAAGGATGCGGTCTTTACCCAAATTTCTGATGAGCCTATCAACTTAAAACAAGTGGTGAATACGAATCAGTGCCATATTCATTTGCATAAACACGATGATTTATTACTGGTGACCTCAGCAATTGATAATCTATTAAAAGGTGCATCTGGGCAAGCCGTTCAAAATATGAATTTGATTTTAGGACTAGAAGAAAATTTAGGACTGAATTTAAAGGCAGGGGTATTTTAACTTCTGCTACACTCAGTACTTTACTCATTACTAAATACTAATTACAACATGAAAATAGCTATTATAGGTACCGGTAATTTAGGACTTTCCATTGCAAACGGAATTCTAAAAAGTAATGGTGCCACTAGTATGTACCTTACTAAAAGGGATATTACATCTATTGCTGATTTTGAAAAATTTGATAAGGTTACGGTTACCAACGACAATCGTTTGGCCGTACAAAATTCAGACATCTTAATATTTGCCGTGCAACCTGTTCACTTTGCCGAAATTTTAGAAAGCATAAAAGACCTGTTAACTGAAAACCATGTAATTATTTCTACCATAACCGGTTTTGGAATTGAAAAAATAGAGGCAGTTATAGGTAAGGATAATTACATTGTTAGAAGTATGCCTAATACCGCTATTTCTGTAGGCAAATCAATGACCTGTATTTGTAGTAATGAAAAAGGTAAAAAACGTATCGACTTAACAAAAGCTATTTTTAATAGAATGGGCCATTCTATGGAAATACCTGAAAACCAAATGCAGGCCGCAACGGTTATTTGTGCCAGTGGCATTGCTTTCTGGATGCGTTTAATACGTGCAACTACCCAAGGTGCCATACAATTAGGGTTTGATGCAAAAGAGGCTCAAGAACTTGCTATGCATACCTGTAATGGCGCCGCAAGTTTACTTATAGACTCTGGCAACCATCCAGAAGAAGAAATAGACCGTGTTACTACACCAATGGGCTGTACAATAACCGGATTAAACGAAATGGAACACCAAGGTTTAAGTGCGTCTTTAATACGTGGCATTATTGCTTCTTATGATAAGATTACCGAATTTAAAACCAAGTAAAACAGCAATTAAATGAGTTCTTTTTTGAACTTGAATCTTTTTGAATTATGAAATTATTCGACGTTTACCCATTATATAATGTAACCCCTGTTTCCGCTAAAGGAATTGTAGTGACCGACGATAAAGGTCAAGACTACTTAGATTTCTACGGCGGGCATGCCGTAATATCCATTGGTCATACGCACCCACATTATGTGCAACGTTTAAAAGACCAGTTAGATAAAATAGGGTTTTATAGTAATGCTGTTCAAAATCCGCTACAAGAGGAACTAGCAGAAAAACTTGGTGTAATTTCTAAGTGTGAAGATTATAACCTTTTTATGTGTAACTCTGGCGCCGAGGCAAATGAAAACGCACTTAAAATGGCATCTTTTGCAACAGGGAAATCTAAAATTATAGCTTTTAACAACGGATTTCACGGGCGTACTTCTGCTGCCGTGGCGGTTACGGATAATCCTTCTATAAATGCTGAAATTAACCAACAGCATGAAGTAGTTTTTCTTGACCTGAATGACATAAAAGGTTTTGAACGAGAAATTTCCAAGAATGTCTGCGCCGTAATTATAGAATCTATACAAGGAGTAGGTGGACTAGATGAACCTACCACAGAATTTTTACAGAAAGTAGCAGCACTATGTAAAGAAAATGATGCTTTATTAATTGCTGATGAAGTACAATCGGGATTTGGTAGAAGTGGTAAGTTTTTTGGATTTCAGCATCATAATATACAACCTGATATCATTAGTATCGCTAAAGGTATGGGTAATGGCTTCCCTGTTGGCGGCGTTCTTATTCATGAGAATATTAAGGCAAAATACGGAATGCTAGGTACCACTTTTGGTGGTAATCATTTGGCTTGTGTAGCTACATTAGCTGTTTTAGATGTCATTGAAGGAGAAAACTTAATTGCAAATGCTGAAGAACTCGGGATTTATTTCAATGAAAAGGCAAAAGAAATTCCGCAAGTAAAACGAGTAAAAGGAAAAGGTTTAATGCTAGGATTAGAATTTGATTTTCAAGTAGCTGATCTACGTAAAAAATTGATTCACGAGCATCAACTTTTCACCGGTGGTGCAAAAGATAAAACGGTACTTAGAGTATTACCGGCATTGAATATTACCAAACAAGATTTAGACGTGTTTTTCACCGCTCTTAAGACTGCTTTATCATGATAAAAACGCTCAGCTTAGCAAAAAGGAATGCCGTTCTAAAACGCATGGCAGAATTGGTTCAACAAGAAGAATCTATTTTAATATCT
>Ga0209344_10006015_pt1 | contig 10177 bp, 10 predicted proteins | sample Cruoilmetagenom6_FD_187293 | JGI IMG/M metagenome (GOLD analysis project Ga0209344, IMG submission 187293) | Oil polluted marine microbial communities from Coal Oil Point, Santa Barbara, California, USA - Santa Barbara Oil Seep Sample 6 (SPAdes)... | ecosystem: Environmental > Aquatic > Marine...
AAAGGCTACTTTTACTATCAAATAAAAAAAGGGATAAGCTCAAAAATATCTTATATGCGTTGGTCTAACGCCTTTATGTTTAATGCTATGGCTCATTATTGCCTAGAAATGCAATTAGAAAACAAATGATAACAGAATTTCTAAATGGCGTTAAAACCTATGCTCCAAATTCGCGAAAAAAATTAATGGACTATGCGCTTGAGCATAAAAAAATTATGATTGCCGTTAATGCAGAAAAAATTCTACATGCTACAGATGAAAGTCGAGAGCTTATAAATAGAAATTTAGGCTATCCAGATGGGATTGGTGCTGTTTGGGCTTTACATAAAAAAGGACATCCAGATGTTGTTAAAATCCCTGGATGTGAATTATGGCTTGATTTAGTTCAAACATTTTATAAAGAAAAGTCGTTTTACCTTATTGGAGGGAAACAGGAAGTTATTGAGGATACAGTTAAAAAGCTAAAGGTTGATTTTCCAGAAATAACTATTTCTAATTTTAGAAATGGTTATATAAAAACGGAACAAGAAGAATTAGATTTAATTGCCGATATACTTAAATATCAACCAGATATTGTTTTAGTAGCCATGGGTTCACCAAAACAAGAGTTGTTAATGGAACGCATTCAAAAAGAACATCAGGCAACGTATCAAGGTTTAGGAGGAAGTTTTGATGTTTATACAGAACATGTAAAAAGAGCACCCGAATGGTGGGTAAAAAACAATTTAGAATGGACGTATCGATTAATAAATCAGCCATCAAGAATAAAAAGACAAATTCATTTGGTGAAATTCTTTGTTAATTTGCAATTGAATAGGTACTAAATAATCAATAACTACAATATGTATAAAATCACAATCATTGCAGGAGCAAGGCCTAATTTTATGAAAATTGCACCAATTATTCATGAAATAGAGAATGCAAAGAAAAATGGACATGCAATAGATTATCGATTAGTCCATACTGGACAGCATTATGATAAAAATATGTCTGGCGATTTTTTTGAACAACTTCAAATTCCAGAACCACATGCCAATTTAGAATGTAGTGGAGGCAGCCAAGCAGTTCAAACAGCTAATATTATGATTGCCTTTGAAAAAGAGCTGTTAGCAAATCCTGTAGATTTAGTGTTAGTGGTTGGAGATGTCACGTCAACAATGGCTTGTGCATTAGTTGCTCAAAAATTGCAAACAAAGGTAGCTCATGTTGAAGGTGGAATTCGTTCAAACGATTGGACGATGCCAGAGGAAATAAACCGTTTGGTAACAGATAGTATTACTAACTATTTCTTTACAACTTCAGAAACTGCTAATAAATATCTTAAAGAAAGTGGTGTGAAGGAAAATCAAATTTTCTTTGTAGGCAACACTATGATTGATACGCTTTTAAAACAAATGCCAAATTTTAAAGCACCAAAAGTATGGCAGGAATTGGATTTAAAGGAAAAGGGATATATCGTTATGACTTTGCATCGACCTGCAAATGTAGATGAAGAAAATCAGCTTAAAGATATGATTAGTGAGATTATGGCACATTCTTGTAATATGCCAGTTGTATTTCCAGTTCATCCTAGAACGGCTAAAATTCTCGAGAATCTAAATATCAAGCATACAAGATTGCATACAGTAAGTCCGTTGAGCTATTTAGAGTTTAATTATTTAGTTAAACATGCCAAAGCAGTTATTACAGATTCAGGAGGTATTACCGAAGAAGCATCTATTATGAATGTGCCCTGCATGACTTTAAGAGACAATACAGAACGTCCAGAAACTATTACTTTAGGAACTAACGAGTTGGTTGGTACCAATCCAAAAAATATAAAACCTTATTTGGATAAATTGTTTGATGGAAATTGGAAACAATCTCAAGATATACCATTATGGGATGGAAAAACTGCAGCTCGTATAGTTGAAGCAATATTAAAGTTTCACAATAACAATTTAAAACGATTTTTAGATTAAATAATCTAAGAACGTATTTAGTTAAAAAAAATGATGGATATTTGCATCATTAGATTTAAATCATACCCAAATGTTAGAATTTTTAATTAATGTTTTTAATCCTGAAGACCATATTGTAGTTTGGTTAATTTCAGCATTTGTTATGGCATTCTTTATAGCATTCAGTACATTTCCAACTATTTTATATGTAGCTAAAGAAAAGCATTTAGTGGATGAGCCAGATGCCAGAAGCACGCATTCATATAAAGTTCCAACGCTAGGAGGAATAGGTATCTTTATAAGTCTTGTTGTGGTTATGACAATAACTGGAGCATTGTTAAATACAAAAGTGTTACTTCTTGTAATGGGAGCACTTACAATTCTGTTCTTTTTAGGCCTAAAAGATGATTTAACCATCCTTTCTGCACGTAAAAAATTTATAGGCCAATTATTTGCTGCATTATTATTAATTGTTTTTACAGATACAAGAATAATTGGTTTTTCTAAAATATTAGATGTTGAAACGCTACCATATTGGGTGTCGATAGGTTTTACATTGTTTGTGTACATTCTTATTATTAATGCTTATAATTTAATGGATGGAGTAGATGGGCTTGCAGGTTCTTTTGCTTTTTGCGCATCTGGTGTTTTTGGTGGGTTATTTATTATAACTGAAAAATATAGTTTGGCAACTATATCTGTAGCATTAATGGGGTCTTTAATAGCATTTTTAAGATTAAATTTTTCATCAAAAAATAAAATATTCATGGGTGATACAGGCTCTATGATTGTTGGTTTTTTATTGGCATTTTTTGCTATTTGCTTTATTTCTCATGCTCAAACTGATGAGTTATCACAATTTCATAAAGCATCGCCAGCTATAGCGTTGTCAATATTGTTTTATCCACTTATGGACACGTTTCGAGTAGTCGTAATTAGGTTGTTTTTCTTAAAAGTGAGTCCTTTCAAACCAGATAAAAATCATATTCACCATATGTTTTTGAGAGTAGGTTACTCGCATGTTTACACCACATTATTCATTGCTATTATTAATTTAACTATAGTTGGAATAGCTTTTAATTTATTACATCTAAATTTAAATACTCAAATAGCTGCATTGCTTATTTATGGAAGTATTTTATATGTTCTACCTTTTGCATTCCGTTATATTCAAGTAAAAAAATTAAATTTTAAAGAAGATCATTAAATTAGGCTATATTTTGTTAGGCTTTTAAAATATTATAAATGCTTTTGCAATTGAAACAATAGCAACTATATTTGTATCTATTAATGAACAAACTTAATTAAATGAAGATAAAGTTAGTAGGAATTATTCTTTTGGGAGTTTTGAGTTCTTGTGTCTCTAAAAAAGAAATATTTTATCTTCAAGATGTAGATGATTTTAATAACACAAGCTTAGTATACGATCAAATTACTATTCAACCCAATGACATATTAAATATTTCTGTTGGAGCTTTAGTTCCTGAAACAGCAATACCATTTAACAGAAGTTTCTCCTCAGAATCTCAACAAAATTCTATTGAAATTATGAAATTAAATGGGTATTTAGTTTCAAAAGAAAAGACAATTATATTTCCTTCTTTAGGTTCTATAACTGTTGAGAATATGTCAACTACTCAGTTAGAAAGACACATAGAAAACAAATTAACAGAAGGAGGGTATTTAAATGATCCTACAGTTAATATAAGAATCCTGAATGCTAAGGTTACAGTATTAGGTGAGGTTACAAAACCTGGTACATACTCTTTTACTGAAGAACGTATAACCTTACTTCAAGCTATTGGTTATGCAGGAGATTTAACAATTAAAGGAAAACGTGATGATGTATTAATAATGAGAGAAGTAGATGGAGTTCGAAAAGTAACACATTTAGATTTAACCCAATCGATCTGGTTAGATAGCTCTTTTGCTTATGTTAAACCTAATGATGTTATAGTTGTAAATCAAAACCCACCTAAAGTAACTTCAGCAGGATATATTGGAAATATTGGGACACTTTTAGGAGTATCTACTGTAATTTTAAGTATAGTAATTTTAGTAACCAATTAATATTTATGGAAGAAAATTTAAATAATAGTTACTTTCAGAATGATATTGATTCGGTTGATATTAAGCATGAAGTAAAGAAATATCTAAGATTTTGGCCTTGGTTTTTACTCTCTGTATTTTTAACATTATCTGTTGCTTATATTTATTTACGTTATTCTCCAAGGATTTATGAAACAAGCACGAAAATTAAAATTTTAGACGAATCTGATGGACTAGAATTACCTACATCTGCATTTGTTTTCAAACGATCAAATATTAATCTTGAAAATGAAATTGAAATTTTAACTTCTTATAGGATTATTGAACAAGTAGTTAGAGAGTTAAAATTGAATACGACTTTTAAAGAAGAGGGACAAATACAAACATCTCAATTAGCAGAATTGCCGTTTAGATTTGATCAACATATTCAACCAGATAGCATTACTAGTAATTATAAATACGAAATTATAGTTAATGATGCTGATTTTGAAGTTAAAGATGTTAAAACTGAAGAGGTATTGATTTTCAAAGGACATGATTCATATAGTATGTCTCATAATTTGCCTTTTGATATTAAATTGGATAATTATACTAAAATTCCAAATATTAAGGATAAAAAGTATGTAGTAAATCTTTTTCCAATTAAGATAGCAATTTTAAGATTGAAATCAAAAATAAAGACAGAGCCAATTGGTGAGGTTAGTGATTTGTTAAAATTATCTATGAGTTCTGAAAGTGTAGTTTATTCAGAAAGAGTGTTAGATACACTAGTAAGTGTTTTTAATAAAGATGGGATTTATGATAGACAAAAAGTGTCAAAAAACACATTAGATTTTATTGAAAACAGGTTTATATTTTTAGCAGAAGAATTGGATTCAATTGAAGTTAATAAAAAAGAGTTTAAGCAAGTCAATAATTTAGTGTTTCTAGAGACAGATGCTGAATTAAGCTTGCAAAAAAGAGCACAATCTGAAAAAGAGCTATTTGATATAGAAAACCAAATTTCTTTAGTAGAACTCATTAAAGACGTTCTAATAAAACCAAATACCATTGGTGCCTTGTTACCTTCTAATATAGGTTTAGAGGATGGAAATGTCAATGTTTTAATTTCCCAGTATAACTTGGCAGTTTTAGAGTATAATAAATATGCAAGTAGTGGAGGGGTTAACAACCCAATGGTAAAACAACTTTCAACTACTATTGATGGGTTAAAATCTAATATAAATGGGTCATTGTTGTCTTATTCAAACCAGCTAAAGATTGCAAGGCAACAATTTGAGGGAAGAAACTCTAAAATTAGAGGAGAGGTTGGAAGCATTCCTGAAAAGGAAAAATTAATAAGAGCGATAAATCGACAACAAAAAATAAAAGAAAGTTTATATTTATTACTGCTTCAAAAAAGGGAGGAAGCTGCAATTAATTTAGCAATTACAGAACCATCCATAAAAATTGTTGAATATTCTCTATCAGGTTCTTTACCAATTTCTCCAAAATCTAATATTGTATATGCTGCAGCGATGTTGGCTGGGCTCTTATTGCCTTTTGGTAGTTTATTTTTATTTTTTATGTTGGACACCAAAGTTCATGATAAAAAAGATGTTGAACGAGTTGTGAAGAATGTCCCAATTATCGGCCAGATTCCGGAAGTAAAAGATAAATCGAAACTAATTTTTGAAGACCCTAATGATAGATCGATATTGTCTGAGTCTTTTAGAATTTTAAGTTCTAATGTAAAATATGTTTTGCCATTAAAAGATAATGATGATGGGCAAGTTATTTTTTGCACTTCTACTATAAAAGGAGAAGGAAAGACCTATGTTAGTATTAATTTATCCTTAGCCTTATCAAGTTTAAATAAGAAAGTGTTATTAATAGGTGCTGATTTAAGAAATCCACAAATCCATAATTATTCTACAAAAGATAAGAATGAGCAAGGGTTATCAAACTATCTATACGATGTAAAAATAGATTGGAAGCAGATATTAATAAAAGGGTTTAAGAACCATGAAACTCATGATGTACTTTTGTCAGGTTCAATCCCACCTAACCCTGCACATTTGTTAACTAATGGACGTTTCGATACACTTATTGAAGAAGCAAAAATACTATACGACTATATAATTGTAGATACTGCTCCAACAATTTTGGTTACAGACACCATGTTAATATCACATTTATCTGATGCACATGTATATATTGTAAAAGCAAATTATACAGAAAAGAATTTATTAGAATTTTCAAAAGAACTAAATGAGTCAGGTAAATTAAAAAATATGGCTTATGTAGTAAATAGTGTTGGTGCTAGTAAGTCACATGGGTATGGTTATAATTATGGTTATGGTTATGGCTATAGTGACAAAAGTTAATTAAGCTTATGATTAGTTTATATTACTCCCTTTATTAAACCCGTTTTTATGTAAGCTATTTTTTTAGATAGCGACAACATATTTAACTAACAAATACTTGAAGCAATGAACTCCATTTGGTTTTTTGATGATGTCAATTTATTTAAAATACTTTGTCCTCATAAATTCAAAGCATATAAGAACTGCCATAGTTTTGATATCTATAATAAAAAAGACTATATTTATTTTGAAGAGGATTCAGCTTCTAAAGTATATTTAATCGAAAAAGGTAAAGTGAAAATTGGTTATTATAATCAAGACGGAACTGAGGTGGTGAAAGCCATACTTACAAATGGAGAATTATTTGGTGAACAGGCCATTTTAGGTGAAAATATTAGAGAAGAGTTTGCGCAATCTTTAGATAACAAAACATCTATTTGTCCAATAAGTGTTGAAACCATGCATGATTTAATGCGTGACAATCAAACCTTCAGTTTTAAAATATATAAGTTTATTGGATTTAAGTTTAAAAAACTCGAAAGGCGATTGCAGTTGCTTTTATTTAAAGATGCTAAAACACGTTTAGTTGAGTTCTTAGATGAATTATGTGAAGAGTATGGTTATGATTGTGAAAAAACTGGCGACCATGTTATTAAGCATCCATATACTCAAAAAGACATCGCTTCTTTAATTGGCACATCTCGTCCAACATTAAACATTTTACTTCAGGAACTTAGAACAGAAAACTATATAGATTTTAACCGTAAAGAAATACGTATTATAAAAAAATCTGCTTAATGTTAGCTAGCTAACATTTTAAATCCTTACATCAACTTATTTTTGGATTATAAATTTAAAAATAAAAATGTGATGATTAAAAAAATGATTTTCTCAGTATTAGCATTATCTGCTTTACTCGTTTCTTGTAGTAATGATGATGATAACAACGTGCCTCCTACAACTTCAAATTTAACATTAAACCTTTCAGGTCTAGAGTCTTTAGGGAATGATTTTGTTTACGAAGGTTGGATAATTGTAAATGGATCACCAGTTTCCACTGGAACATTTTCAAGTGTAACTTTTCCACAAACGTTTTCAGTAAACACGTCGCAACTTAATAGTGCGACAACATTTGTTTTATCTATTGAACCAGCAAACGATACTGATCCAGATCCAGCAGCTACTAAAATTTTAGCTGGAGATTTTTCTGGAGATTCAGCAAATGTAAATACTGGTATTGTTGGTGATTTTTTGAACTCAGAAGGTTCCTTCTTTTTAAGAACTCCCACAGACGAAACTGGAATGAATAATGGGAATGATGAAAATGGTATTTGGTTTGGAACACCTGGAGCACCACCAACACCAAATTTTGTTTTACCTACACTACCTGCTGGTTGGGTGTATGAAGGTTGGGTAGTTGGAGACTCAGGACCTTTAACTACTGGAACTTTTAATATGTTTGATATGGCTGACAATGGGGCTCCATTTAGCGAGACCTTGCAAGCTGGACCTCCAGTTCCAGGAGAAGATTTCTTTTTAAATCCACCAACAGGAGAAACGTTTCCATTAGATGTTAGAAATAGAACAGTAGTTATTTCTATTGAGCCAGTTCCAGATAATTCACCTGCACCTTTTGCTATGAAGCCTCTTGTTGGTACAGCTGGAGATACTACAGCACCAGCTACGCATGATTTTGGATTAAACTTAGTGTCACTTCCAACAGGAATGGTAAGTAGATAATTACTTACATCGACTTTGTTTTTGTTAGTTTTAAAGCATATTTTCGTCAAAGAGACTATGCTTTAATTTTTTATATGAAAAAACCAAAAATTAATATAAGTAACATAATATTTTTGCTAGTTATAGTATTATTAATAGTGCCACAAACTAGACAACCAATACAAATATTTCTTCATAAAGGGCTAGCTTTATTTGGTCCTTCTATTGTTGAAGAATCAAAAAGGAAAATATTGACTGACTATAATTGGCAATTAACAAATGATTCTGGTGAAATATTTGATTTTAATCAAGCAAAAGGGGAAGTCATAGTTATTAATTTTTGGGCAACTTGGTGTCCACCTTGCATTGCAGAAATACCAAGTCTAGAATCTTTGTATAATTCGTATCATAAAGAAGTTGTTTTTTTGTTTGTCTCTAATGAAAAACCTGAAGTTATTTCAAATTTTATAACTAAAAATAAATATAGTTTTCAATTTCATTCACCAAAATCAAAAAATCCAAAGTCTTTTGAAATAAGTTCAATTCCTAGAACTTTTATTATTGATAAAAAGGGAGGAATTGTAGTAGATAAAACTGGAGCTGCTAATTGGGATAGTAATAATATTAGGAAGCAGTTAGATGTTTTATTAAAAGAATAAATAATTGTGCGCACGAGAAGACTCGAACTTCCACGGACTAATGTCCACCAACCCCTCAAGCTGGCGCGTCTACCAATTCCGCCACGTGCGCAAAATGAAAAAGCAATATAAATAAAAAAAGTTAAGCAATAGCTTAACTTTTTTTGTGACCGGGCTGGGGCTCGAACCCAGGACCCTCTCCTTAAAAGGGAGATGCTCTACCAACTGAGCTACCAGGTCATTTTGTAATTCTCTAACGAGGGTGCAAATATAGAATGTTTAATTAATAATCCAAACCTTTTTATTAGATTATTTTTCTTTTTTTCTTTTGTTACTTTGCAAAGATATTTAGTCTAATTTTTAGATCAATTATGAAAATTATTTTAATAGGTTATATGGCTTCGGGAAAGTCTTTAATAGGCAGTGAATTAGCTGAAATTTTAGGCGTGAATTTTATTGACCTAGATGAATATATTGAAGATAATGAAGGTAATTCTATTAAAGAAATTTTTTCAGAAAAAGGAAATATTTTTTTTCGAAAAATTGAAAACTCCCATTTAAAGGAAATTCTTAGTTCAAAAGAAAACCTTGTTTTGTCACTAGGAGGTGGTACACCTTGTTTTACTAATAACTTAGAGTTGATTCAAAGAACTACTGAAGCTAAATCGATTTATTTAAATGTTTCAGTAACGGATTTATCTAAAAGGTTGATTAAAGATAAATTAAATAGACCTTTGGTAGCACATATTCAAACTGAAGAAGACATGCTTGAATTTGTAGGAAAACATCTTTTTGAAAGATTGCCATTTTATAATCAAGCAGACTATAAAATAGATGCTAATAATGCAAAAGAAAAAATTTTAGAAGATATTTTGTTTAAGTTATTTTAAGTAGGCCTTAAAGTCTTTTCCTTCAAGTATAACGTCTACGTGTTCATTTAAAGAAGTAGATAAAGAGATGCCTTTAAAATCTGCTTTAACAGGATATTTTTTATGATTTCTGTTAACTAATACTGCTGTTTTAAATTGTTTTAATGGAACTTCCAAAAAATGCTTTACACCATAAATTAAAGTTGTGCCAGAATTTAAAACATCATCGATTAAAACAACTGATTTATTCTCATATTCATTAACCTTTATAGATGTAATTATTTCTTTTCTAGGATTTTTTTTATCGATAACAACTTTACATAATACAGGAGAAATTGGAGATATTTTATTTAATATGGTCTTTAATTTTTTTGCAAGAATATAACCATTACTATCAATTCCAGCTAAAACAACCTCAGTTTCATTAACATTGTTTTCATAAATCTGATAAGCTATTCGCGTTATTTTATGATTTATTTCTTCGTGGTTTAAAATAATGTTCTTGGTTAAAGTCATGTTTAAAAGTTGTTTGTTCAAAGATAAAATACAATTTTAAGAATAAATTGTTTTTCACTCATTTTCTATTTGGTAATCATCGATATCTCTTCTATCTTTTT
>Ga0209344_10006016_pt1 | contig 10172 bp, 9 predicted proteins | sample Cruoilmetagenom6_FD_187293 | JGI IMG/M metagenome (GOLD analysis project Ga0209344, IMG submission 187293) | Oil polluted marine microbial communities from Coal Oil Point, Santa Barbara, California, USA - Santa Barbara Oil Seep Sample 6 (SPAdes)... | ecosystem: Environmental > Aquatic > Marine >...
GGTTGCTAATCCCGCGCCTGTGGGCGTATCAACTGGAAAGGCTCTGGTTCAAGTCGGATGAAAATTCAGTGGCAGGTCACTACGGGGTCGTCTGTGATGGCAGCACAACAGATTGCTTTTTTGGCGACCAGTGCACCGGGGTCGCAGGGCGTTATGCCAGATAGTGCACCCGAAAAGGTGCCAATGGCGGAACAAACGGCCGAAGTGATAACGACGGTTTGGTCATGATATGGATCCGGTCAGAGCGAAAATGAAACGGGCGGAACCGGCGCGGCTTGAGATGGCAGGCAGGCGCGTATGACAAAATCCTGCACAGTATCGCTAAAAACCTCTACGGTGATGTTGCGACGTCGATACTTGGTCCGCTTGACATACCAATCCTGCAGCAGGGGCTTGATCAACGCCGGCAGAATTGCGGGGACATTGGGCCTGAACAATCCCTGATCTGAGGCAACTCTGCACACGTCAGCGAAATATTGTTCGGTCAGTTCCTCGCTATCGATCGCCATTCGCCGCTCACGGGCCGGAAAGTTCTTGGCCTCCATGAATGAGAAAGTGAACCATGGCAGCATTTCTTCGGTCATGCGAATATGTGTGTCGATCAACCACTTCAGATGGGTCACAGGATCGGAAGTCACCTCGGGGGGCGGGGTGCCGAGAGTTTCTTTCACGGTGATGGTGACAGTGGACAGAATCATGTGCAGAAGCGTCGTTTTGCTGTCGAAATATGCATAGAGCCCCCCCATAGACACGCCCGATTCCTTTGAGAGTTCGCGAAGTGACATTGCCTGAAATCCCTGCGCATTGGATAGCTTCAGGGCTGCAGCTACAATGACTTTCAGCTTCTTCATCGCAATCTTGGGATTGCGAATGGATATAGTGTCGGCGTTTTTCTCAAGCATCTTGCGGCAGAGATCATCGAGCTTGGTTCGTCTGGGCGCTTTCATGCCGTCTCCAGAAGTGGTCTGAAGTTAAATTTTATATCCCTCGCCCTCTCGATTGACAAGGTCAACATGATTGAGGATAAATCGAGCGTTCGTTTTATAAAAGTGTCCCAATGAAAGCGCATAGCGATAAAGTAGATCAATGGCCCGGTTTGGTAGGAGCGTCTGCTCTGGTCACGGGGGCTTCTTCGGGGCTTGGGGCCCATTTTGCGCATTTGCTAGCAGCACAGGGGGCAGGGGTCACTCTGGCCGCGCGTCGGGCAGATCGTCTAGATGATGTTTGTTGCGACATCCGGGCAGCCGGGGGGCAAGCCGAAATGGTGGAGATGGATGTGGCGTCAGCGACTTCGGTTGACCAAGCCCTGTCGGGAAAGGTTTTCAGCATCGTGGTGAACAACGCCGGCACCACCTTGGCGGCCTCAGCCCTTGAGCATGATACAGCGGCGATCGACCAAATAATCGACGTAAACCTCAAGGGCGCATTCCATGTTGCACGAACAACAGCTCAAGCCATGAAGAACGCAGGCCGGGGTGGTAGTATCGTCAATGTCGCCTCGATCCTCGGCGTGAGAGTTGCAGGTAATGTTTCAGCCTACGCCGCCTCAAAAGGTGGTCTGCTGCAATTAACCAAAGCACTGGCCCTTGAATGGGCCCGCTATGGCATCCGGGTCAATGCGCTGTGCCCTGGGTATATTGAAACAGACTTGAATCACGCATTTTTTGGTTCCGATGCGGGTAAGGAGCTGATCCGCCGTGTACCCCAACGCCGTCTTGGCCAGCCTACGGATCTGGACGGCCCGCTTCTGCTTCTGGCTTCCGACCTTGGCCGTTTTATGACTGGAGCCGATATTGCCGTCGACGGCGGTCACCTTGTTTCAACACTCTAAGGATAGCATAATGGATTTTACGATTTCTGCCGAAACCGAGCATTATCGTCAGCGTATCGAACGTTTTGTAGCTGACGAAATCATGCCCGTTGAAGCTGACCGAAACACTTGGGATGCTCATGGGAACATTGGTCGCCCTGCGCTCAAGATACTGCGCGAAAAAGCGAAATCCGAGGGGTTGTGGTGTCTTCAACTCAAGCCCGAGACCGGCGGACAGGGGTTGAGTAAAACGGGCATGGCCGTTTGCTACGAAGAAATGAATCGATCAATCTTTGGACCGGTGGTGTTCAACTCGGCTGCGCCGGACGACGGGAATATGATGGTGCTGGAACAGGCGGCCACTGAGGCGCAAAAGGGGCGTTGGCTTGATCCTATCGTTTCCGGACAGGTCGGTTCAGCCTTTGCAATGACCGAGCCTCATCCCGGCGGGGGATCTGATCCTGGCATGTTGATGACAAAGGCGGAGCGCCACGGCGACACCTACCGCATTAGTGGGCACAAATGGTTCATTACAGGGGCTGAGGACGCCGACCACTTCATCTTACTCGCGCGAACCTCGGACGATCCGCGCCGGGGCCTGACTGCCTTTCTGCATGATAGGAATGATGCGGGTTGGAAGATCATACGACGCATCGGCATCATGGGACCCGAAGAGCATGGCGGCCACTGCGAGATGGAGTATGACGGGTTAGAGTTGCCCAAGGACAGGGTACTACTTGGCGAAGGGTTGGGTCTGAAGGTGACCCAAATGCGATTAGGGCCAGCCCGTCTGACCCATTGTATGAGATGGCTCGGCCTCGCTAAGCGTTGCACCGAGATCGCGACGGAGTACGCTGCTGAGCGGCGTGGCTTTGGGGTTCGGCTTGCTGATCGTGAAAGCATTCAGATTAAGTTGGGCGATTTGGCCATGGGGATCGAGACCGGGCGACTTTTGGTGATGAAGGCAGCTTGGGCGTTGGATCAGGGCAGCTTTGCGCGCAAGGAGGTGTCCATGGCCAAGATTCATGTCGCCAATCTTCTGCACAAGGCAGCCGATACAGCGATACAGATCAATGGTGCGCGCGGCTATTCTACCGACACAGTTCTGGAATGGATTTACCGCTATGCGCGGCAGGCGCGGCTGGTTGATGGTGCCGACGAAGTCCATCAAATGGTGCTGAACCGACACCTGACCAGCGAGGGGCGCGATTTCTGGAAGTGGTCTGATAATACGAAAGGGGAATAACATGTTTAAGGCCCCGCATTTGAATTCGAACGAGGCGAATTTCCGTCCACTTTCCCCGTTAGACCTGCTGTCACGGACGCTGGCAGTACACGGTGCGCGCACCGGTGTGGCTTGGCGAAAGCACAACTGGACCTATGATCAGTTCGGGGCGATGGTCGGGCGCATGGCAGGCTGGCTAAAGGCCCAGGGGATCGGGCGTGGTGACGTAGTTTCAGTTATGCTTGGGAACCGGCCCGAGATGCTAGCCGCCCATTTCGCCGTTCCTATGCTTGGGGCGGTACTGAATTCAATCAACACCCGATTGGATGCGGATGAGGTGGTGTATATCCTCGGACATGCAGGCAGTCGGTTGCTTATACGTGAACCCAGCACGGGCCCCGCGGTTGATATGCCAGACGTTCCTATCTTTGTTCTTTGCGGGGATCCCGAAGATACGCAAGGGCTGAACTTCTTTACCGGAGCGGACACTGATATTCTATTGAATGCGGACATCCGTTCAGAGACCGACGCCATCGCATTGAACTACACCTCTGGGACGACCGGAAGTCCGAAAGGTGTAGTCTGCACCCACCGTGGTGCCTACTTGAATGCCCTAGGAAACGTCCTTGCTCTGCGGCTTACCGCCGATAGCCGCTATCTGTGGACATTGCCGATGTTCCACTGCAATGGCTGGTGCCATACTTGGGCTGTGACAGCTGCGGGAGGGATGCATGTTTGCCTTGATAATGTGGAACCTGCCCTGATCCTCGACACGATTGCCAAGCGGGAAGTCACCCATATGTCCTGCGCGCCGGTGGTTCTCTACATGTTGCTTGATCAAGGCGGAGACGGCCCATCAGTGCGGGTTCGCGTTGCCACCGGCGGCGCGGCACCGACGCCAAGCCTTCTATTCGGGCTAGAACAGATGGGGTTCGACCTGATGCACCTTTATGGCCTGACAGAAAGCTACGGCCCGGCCACACTGAACGATCCCGGTCCGGATGCGCCCGCTGACCTTGAAGCACGTGCGACCTTTCTGGCACGCCAGGGGCGGCGGCATGTGACCGCCGGAGAGGCACGCGTAATTGGTCCAGATGGAAATACAGCGCCTGCCGACGGCCAAACAATGGGCGAAATTGTACTGCGGGGTAACACGGTAATGGCAGGCTACTACCGCGATCCTGAAGCGACCGCTGCCGCTTTCGCTGGCGGGCAGTTTCACACCGGCGATCTTGCCGTGATGCATTCTGATGGGCAGATTGAAATTCGTGACCGAGCGAAGGACGTCATCATTTCGGGCGGCGAGAATATCTCCAGCCTCGAGGTCGAAACAGTATTGCAGCGGCATCCCGACATTCTTTTCGCGGCAGTGGTAGCGGCGCCCGATGAAAAGTGGGGTGAAACGCCATGGGCCTTTATTGAATTGAAAAATGGGCGCAAAACCGGAGTTGAGGAGCTAGACAGCTTTTGCAGGAAGAATTTGGCAGGGTTCAAGCGACCTCGGCGCTTTGTGTTCGGGGCGCTACCGCGCACGTCGACAGGAAAAGTGCAAAAGTTTATTTTGCGGAACCGGGCCAAGGAAACTGCTAATTCATGAGAAATTTGAACGAAGAAGCCCTGTCGAACTGGCTGAAGGTTGTGATGCCCAATCAGGTCGGCCTGACGACTCAACGCGTTAGCGGCGGCCAGTCCAATCCGACGTGGTTTGTCACATGGGGAAAGCGCCAACTGGTCCTGCGCAGCAAACCGATGGGCCCGATCTTACCCGGTGCCCACGCGATTGAGCGGGAATTCAGAGTAATGACAGCCCTTCGAAGAACCGATGTTCCCGTTCCCCGCACCCTCTGGTTCGAGGAGGACAGCGATATACTCGGCACGCCCTTCTACCTGATGGAGCGGATAGACGGTCAGGTTCTAAGTGATTGTTCGCTTCCCGGGATGACACCGGCGGCGCGCCGATCAACCTATCTGGAGATGGCTCGCACCCTGGCGAGGCTGCACGCGGTTCGCCCGGCAGAAGTGGGGTTGGAAGACTATGGCCGCTCCGGAAATTACTTTGAACGCCAGATCCGCCGCTGGACGCGCCAATACCAAGAATCTGACGTGGACCGCGTGCCGGCACTGGATCAACTTGCCGCGTGGCTCCCTGACAACATGCCCCCTGACGATGGTATTATCTCTATCGTCCACGGCGATTTTCGGTTAGGCAACTTGATGTTCCACCCGGAACGGGCAGAAGTCGTCGGAATCCTTGATTGGGAACTTTCCACCTTGGGTCACCCGCTGGCAGACTTGGGGTTCTGCGTCATTCCCTGGCATAGCGCACCTGAAGAATACGGCGGTATTCTTGGCACCGCATGGGAAAACAACGGTATTCCTACACGGGAAGAATTTGTCGCAGAATATTTCCGACATAGCGACTTCGACAGTAGTCTCTTACCCTTCCACATTGCTTTCGCCTTGTTCCGGTTCGCGGTAATTTTCATCGGTATTGCTGACCGCGCCCGCGGTGGTAGTGCTGCGTCCGAAGAAGCTGATAAACTGGCTCCGTTGGCCGAAGGGTTTGCGCTTCGTGCATTGGAAATTCCCGGCGTGGGATAAGACTTGTGGATGCAGTAAGGGCCCGTCGGTTGACCATTCATCTGTGTGTGGGTCGGTTTCTGTTTTGCTAACTGTATACGGATGGATAGATCAACAGGTCCAGTGCGGGTCTGTGAGAGGGCACATTCATGATGCGGGCACAAATACCAACCGGCCGGCGTCATTAAATTCTGCCTTCAGTTCTGAACCTGAACGAAGTTCATTTCCGCTCTTCTGAAGCACTGTCGAAACAAGTCGGGGCCCTTCCTCCAGCTCGACCATGGCGACCACGTATGGCACGGGATGAACCGGGGAATAGCTGATGCAATACTCGTTGAACGCGTGCAGACGGGCGCGCCCGCTTGCCTCAACCCATTCCAGATCAGAGTTTGGATGCCGCTGGCAGAGCCTCTGAGAATACGGCAGGATCTCGTGGCACTCCCCACACCTTGCCAGGCACAGTTTGCGCTTCTCATAAAAGGTCTGAAACGTTTTCAGAAACGAGGAATGGCGGTGATCAAGCATCATAGCACCTCATGTGGGCTGGCCAGCATTGCGGCGTGATATTCAAGACGCCCCCCGCTCCCGGTTACGAGAATCAGATTGTTGCGGGGCGACTGTCCGTCGCCTCCTTGGGCGCGCCCCTGGATCACCGCTTCAGATACCGGTGTCATGCCTTGCAGATAAAAACCCGAAAGATGTCCACCACCCGTGTTCATCGGCAGGTTGCCGCCGGGCGAAGTATGCCCATCGGCAATGAAATCCGTCGACCGGCCACGTTCGACCAGTCCATATTCTTCCAGGGTGATGACCCCAACATAGGAGAACGCATCGTATGCCTGCACCATCTCGACCTGCTGCGGGCCGACCCCGGACAATCGCCAGAGATTGCTCGCTGCAATCCCGCCGGACTGCAGTTCGGGCTCGCGCTCTGAGAAGTTCCCACCGCCGGTATGGCCTTGGGCGAATGCGTGCAGATAGACAGGCGGCTGAGCCTGATCTTTTGCGCGTTCGCAACTGGTTACGATGACGGCGATCGCCCCGTTGACGGGATAGGCGCAATCGAGAACCCGGAACGGTTTAGTTACGAATTTCGAGTCCTCATATGCCGATAAATCAATGGGGTCGCGCAGCATGGATCTGGTGGATCTTCTGGCCCATTCCCGGCATGCAACCGCATAATGTCCCAGAGCATTGTCCGGCAGGTCGTATTTGTGCAGATATCGCTGGGCCGCCATCGCATACGGACCAGCAGCACCGAAGAGCCCATAGGCATCTTCCCAGTCGCCCAGTCCTGACAAGGGCATGACCCGGTTGTACGAGCTGCTTCCGGTTTCCTTGCCGGGCCTGAGAGGGACGTCCGCGAGCACACACACCACGACGTCGGCCAATCCGTGCCGTATGTGCAAGCTCGCGTGCTGGATCGAGGCCACAACCGAAGCCCCCTCGACCTGCAAATTGCCCAGGAGGTTCAATTCTGACATCCCGAGATCCTCACGCAGCCGGAGCGGCAGCGTGTTGAGCGGTGCCGACGGGCTGCTCGTCAGCATCAGGCCGTCGATATCGGAAAGATCCAACCCGCAATCCTTTGTAGCGGCAACGATTGCGTCTATAGCGAGATCCCTCGGCGTACCGATTTCCGTCCTTGCCAATTCGCTGAAACCCAGGCCGGCTATGGCCGCAAATGGGGTGCGTCCGGCGCCCGTCATGACCTGGGGGCTCATTCCTGAGACCAAGGGAAAGTGTGGGCCTGTTCGTGCATGAACTTTTGTATGGCCCGCTTGTCCACCTTTTCCGTGGCAGTGCGCGGAAAACTATCCAGTCGCAGCACATGCTTGGGCAGTTCCATTCCGCTTAGATGGCTACTACCGAAGCTTCGCAGGTCCTCCACGCTTGGAACGGGGCTTCCGTCGCTCGGCGAGATGATGGCAACCACTGTTTCGCCCCACTCCGGGTGCGCAGCGCCCAATACGCATATTTCAGAGATATCCGGATGCTGTTCCAACACCTTTTCCACGCTCGATGGATAGACATTGACTGCACCGGTGATAATCATGAAATTTTTCCGGTCGATGAGGTACAGATATCCTGCCTCATCAAAGCGACCGATATCGTTGGTTCTCGACCAATCACCAACAAGAACCTCTTTCGTCAATTCAGGCAGGTTGCGATACCCCAGCATCGTCGTTTCACCGCGAACCCAAATCTCTCCTATTTCGCCATTCGGCAAAGCTATACCGTCGTCGTTGCGTATCGAGATCTCATACATTCCGCCTGGACGCCCGACTGATTGGAGCAAACCCGGATTATTCGCCAATGCGTAGTCATGATCATTGGGCGTCAGCTGACTCAACCAGCCTGCTTCGCTCAGTCCGTAAGAATGCAGGAAACGAACATCAAGCGCCTGCATAACACGATTGAGAAGACTGACCGTCATCGGCGAAGATCCATAGGCCAGCAGACGCAAAGAAGATAGGACTTCCTCGCGGCCCTTGCATGCGTCCAGAACACGATAGATTATCGTCGGCACCAAGATCGTGGCCGTGACCTGATGGCGCTCGACCTCGGAAAGGAAGGATTCCACCTTAAATGATCCGTCCATTATGACGGTGGTCATGCCATTGGCCAGCCCGATCATACTGAGAACACAGGCCATCCAGGACGAAGAAATCGCCGGATACCAGACGTCATCCGTGGTCAACCCGCGAGCGACAGCCCCCTGGTATATGATCAGTGCCACACTTCTGTGGCTGTGGATGACTCCCTTGGGGACGCCGGAACTTCCGGATGTGTAACTGATAACCAGCGGATCCTCAGGCTTCAGGTCCTGATCTTCCAGTGGATCCGCCTTCAAAATCAACTCGTTATAGTCCAAGTCCAGGCCCTGCCCTTCCCCGTATCCAACCACTTGGCAATCCCCGCTACGCCCGGCAATTTCGAGTGCGTCCTTCAACACATCGACAAATTCGGGCTGGACAAGCACGATTTTCGCGTCGCAATCCTTCAGGATATGGGCGAGTTCCGCAGCCGCGTAGCGCCAGTTGATCGACACCCGGACGAACCCGCCCATCATGCAGGCGAAGTAGTGCTCGAAAACCTCGACCGAATCCTTGCCCAGAAGTACGACGCTGTCGCCTTTGGTTATGCCAAGGGACATCATCCCGGATGCCAGTCTACCGGCCCGGTCATGCATTTCGCTCCAGGTTCGGGATACCTCCCCACAGTGGAATGCGGTCTTGTTACTATAGTTACGGCTGATCCGGGCCAGCATTGTCGCGGGAAGTATCATCAAATCACCAATATTCAGATCAGAAAGGCAAGGGTCGGCAGCGGATCACTGGAATTGGTCAGCCCTACCCGCTTGTAGAACACACCAAAAGAGTCACCCCTTCGCCGCAACTTGTACTCGTAGCGTCCGGCCCAGATCGTCATTTCTCGCGTGGCCTGGATACGATATTCGAACAGAGCAAAGTTGCATTCCACGCTGAACTCATTCTCGCTCAGTGCCTTGAACTCAAAATTTGACAGCAAACGACGCATTGGCGAAGCTGGCTGCTGGGCAAGGCGCAGACCGGTTTTCAACTGCGCGATCCTGTTTTTGAGACGAGTCCGGTTGTCGGCAATGACCGAAACCGTGGTTACCGGATCCGGATCCTCGGCGTCTCCTGCAGGTACCCAGTAGAACATGTCGGGTTCCAACAGTGCTTCCCATTCGTCGTAGCGAGCCTCGTCAGCATACTTGGCTTCGACAAAGAGGAAATCAATCATGCTCTGCCGTTCGGCCGCACTGATTTCTGCTACGTTAATATCTTTTTCTTGAGCGGTCATTCTTGCATCACCTTCTTATAATGAGACCAAAACCCTCGGTTAGTGGTTTCGTCGCTGATATTTCCCCAAATGGCATCCCCACGTTTTTCCTCGCGTTTGAGGCCACGGCTAAGATCCATCCAACCCCCACGCCCGCCGCAGGCCACCTGCTGGCGCTCGGAAATGATTGCGTCGTCGGCCAGAAGGAAAGATGCAGGTCCCATTGCTGCCTGGGACTGGCGAACGATCCGGGCATTCACCTTGTCAGGTGCACCGTCGAGCAACATCGGTGCATGCCACAGCACGCATTCGTTGACGCTGATCGGTTGAAACATCACGATATTCATCTCGCCCAGGAAAAGGTTGGGAAATACGGTCATATGCGGCGGGCCGTCGATGAGTTTGCTTATCGCTTCTTCTTCGCCATAGGCCTCCTTCATGGCCGCAACGTATTCGGGCGATTTTTCCTCAGTGGTACCAAGCCACTGAAGCGGCTTTTCGTATGAGGGGGAATGTTCCACCCCGACATGGCCTTTGCCCCAGTCGACTGTCTTGGACTTTCGCTCATCTTCGCCTTCGGAGAGCATCTCGTACTGGGAGTTTGGTGCAAAAACCCGAAGGAAAGACGCGTGGGTAAACGGCGCGTGGTAACCGTCGGTGGAATTTTCCGGAAGCATCTTCCAATTGCAACGAAAACGCTGTTTCAACCATCCAGCCGTGAGCTTGATGTTTCCGGTCGTTGAAAGCGAA
>Ga0209344_10006017_pt1 | contig 10171 bp, 6 predicted proteins | sample Cruoilmetagenom6_FD_187293 | JGI IMG/M metagenome (GOLD analysis project Ga0209344, IMG submission 187293) | Oil polluted marine microbial communities from Coal Oil Point, Santa Barbara, California, USA - Santa Barbara Oil Seep Sample 6 (SPAdes)... | ecosystem: Environmental > Aquatic > Marine >...
TTAAATAATTTGTATAATTTCTTAAATTATTATTAGCATAAAATATCAAAAATTGTTATAATTCATATAGAGCAATGAAAATTTTATCTTACTATTTAAGATTGAATCTTAAGTAATGATCATTCTTTTTTAATTAAATGGTTGAAGCATTATAATAATTAAAAAAGACTACTCTACATTATAGTAATAAAGTAGTTTTTTTGTCGACAGCGCCAATATCTTTAATTAGGATTGTATTATTTATCATGTATATGCTTTATTGTTGAAGTTGTTATAACAGATGAAAATTTATTTGGGATGGAATTTATGGAAAAGGAAAAATTATTAGAAAGACTTAAATCATTACTTAAAGAAGAACAGTGGGGAAGAATCGAACCTAAGGACATTGGCATAACTAAATTTAAGATTTTAGATGATCTTTTTAATAATTTTGTAGATAAGGGATTATTAGATGAAGTATTGAGTTTATGTAAAGACCACCATGGTGAATATGATAATTCTATTACTGCACCATATTTAATTGGCCTTATCGGTTATCATACTAATAGAATTGAGGAAACAGTTTATTTGAGGAAATTGACTGAAGTCTTTCTAGTGAATCATAAATGGTCTGTAGTTGAAAAAATTTCTGAGAAGGTACTTGAATATGGGGAAGCTAAGTCAGCATTAAGGTCATATGCTATTAGTCTTGAAAAGCTCGGTAGAAATAAAGAAGCAATACCTATATGGGAGAATCTCCTTAAAATTGATAGATTTGATGCAAATGTTGCAAAAAAATTAGCCTTTGCAATAATTGATGATGATTTAGAGAAGAGCATTCGATATATGAAGTTTTCTATTGAGGGCTTCATTAAAAGTGAAGAATTTACTGAAATTATTGAGCTATGGAATAAGCTAGTTTTAGTTTCAGAGGAAGATTTGCAATTTTTTGATAGAATTGAAAGAATGCTTGTTGAGTCACAGCAAATGGAGTTGATTGTTTCTTTATTGAAAGTAGTAATGAATAAATACAGGGATGAAGAGAATCCTGATAAATCAATAGATATTCAAAAAAAAATATTGGAATATACTCCTGATGATACAACTACTAGAAAAGAGTTAATTAGGTTATATCAGAAAAAATATGGGAATCATTCTCAATTCCAGCAATTTATAAAGCTTTCTAAGATTTATAATTATAAATACCCGATAAAAAATGCAATTATTGATTTTGAGACGAACATTGTTTTTGATAAAGATAACTATGCATATCATAGATCATGGGGTGTGGGCATGATCATGGATATTACTAGTGAGTATATTATAATTAAATTTAAAGAAAAAGGTGACCATAAAATGTCTATACAGATGGCCCTTCAATCCCTCACACCAATTGTTAAAGAACATATGTATGCAATGGAATACGAAGATGATAATATTCTTTATGAACTTTTTAATGAAGATTTTAGGCAATTTTTTGAGATTTTATTGAAGTCTTATGATGGTTGCCTTTCAATTGCTAATATTAAAAAGGAATTAATTCCAAAATATGTTGAATTAAAAAATTGGTCAAAGTGGTGGAGCAAAGCGAGAACAAAAATAAAGAAGGATCCACATTTTGGAGTATCTGATAAAAAGGCAGATAAGATCTTTCTGAGAGATAAACCATTAACTCTTATTGATGAATTGCTCAATAATTTTATAAAGACAAATTCCTTTAGTGAAAAATTAGATATAGCCATTGAGTTTAGTAATAATGTTGAAATTGAAGAGGGAGAGGCTTTCGCCCAATATTTTATTGATTTTTTCATATCACAAGTAAAAGAGGGGGCACCAATTAAGAAGATCCTCTCTTATTTTATCCTAACAAGTTTTTCAAAATATGTTGATCCCAAGAAGGTGAAACTTGAAAATATAAGAGAAAAGATCGTTGATTTTATTAAGAAAAGTAAGGACTTGCCAATAATCTCGATGAGGATTTCTTCATATGACTATAAGAAAGATTTTGTGAATCTCATTATGGAGGTGAGGGATGATTGGACCTATGTTTTATCTGATCTTTTATTTGAGATTCCTGTAAGAATTAATAAATATATAATGAATTTATTAATTAGGGCACATTCATATAATATAATCAATAGCTTTATTAATAATGTTATAACTGGATCAAAACAGTATCCAGATATATTTATTTGGGTATCAAAAAATTTATTATGTAAAAGTTGGGACTATGATTGGTTAGATTATTCTATGGAACGATTGACCCTTTCATTTTTTAGATTTTTAAATGATCTAAAGAAGATTGAAACCAAGGGAAATCGTCTAAAAAATTTTTCAATGGATGTCCTGTTTCAAAATGAAAAAAGTGTTTTAATTGATATTGTTGCCAAAAGTGATCGTGCATTTCTGGGTAAAATTTTTGACCTGTTTAGTGGGATAAGCTATATTGAGGATTCACATCTTAAAATATTCCATTCTTTGATAATAGAAAAGTATCCAGATTTTCAAAAAACAGAACATAGTAAAGCTTCCGAGGATTGGGAGTTAAATATTGAAAAGTTGGTCGTAACTCAGGATGGATATGATAAGAAGATGGCGGAACTGGGGCGTATGATAAAAGTAGATATGGTAAACTTAACAAAGGAGCTGACAAAAGTATCGGATGTTACAGGAGATCTCCGTGAGAATGTTGAATATAATGCCTTTATGGAAAAGCAAACAATATTAAAAAAGGAAATTAATAAAATGGAAGATGATTTAAAAAAAGTAGAGATACTTAATCTAGACGATATTTCATCTGACATGGTAAATATTGGAACAAATGTGATATTTGAGGATATCGATACAGGTGAAAAGAGTAATTATACTATTCTAGGTCCATGGGATGCAGATTTTGAAAATAGGATATTATCATATAGAACACCAATTGCACGAGCCCTAATGGAGAAACGGCAGGGTGATGAGATAAATTTAAAAATTGGTGATGATGAGAAAAAAATTCGAGTAGTATCTATTTCGAAATTTCATTCATGAATAAATATATAAAGAACGTGGTTTCTCTTAATACAATTTTAAAAGATTTAGGAATTATATTTGACAAATGGTAAATGTTGAATAATTAGGGGTTAATAATCATCGCCGCGATGGCGGAATTGGTAGACGCGCCAGGTTCAGGGTCTGGTAGGTGAATACTTGTGAGGGTTCGAGTCCCTCTCGCGGCAGTTTCTTTTTGATTTTTTTTCTAAGATAATGGTATATGTTTTAATATTTTTTCGGACAAATCAATGAAGTTGTTTCTTCTTTTCAAATTCTTTTTCTATCTCTTTAATGATTATTGGTATCTCTGTGAATTCATTTATTATCCACCTTGTTCCTAATATCTCTTTTTCTCCCACATGCCCGTAGGCACATCCAATAAAGGGAATATTGTTCTCAAATGCTGCTGTTCTATCTGATTCTCGATCTCCAATCATAATTATCAGACTGTTTTTGGGGATTATTTTTTTATATTTCATTACAATTGTGGTCTTATCAATGATTTTTTCATTTAAATGAATAATTGGTTGTGAAAAAAATTTCATTATTTTTGTGCTTTTTAATGCTGCCTCAATATATTTTATCCTGCCATTTGAGGCAAGGAAAAAAGTATATCCCTTTTTATGTAAATTTTTAAGGGTAGAATAGGTGTTGTCGTATAACCTCCCTCCTCCATTATATATCATCTTCGATAAACTTTCTGTACATTGGTCATTTATTATTTGAACCTTATCTTCATTTAGTTGGGGGAAAAGTGTTTGATAGATATTTTTGGTTGGTATACCAATAAAAGACATAATTTTTTCCTTGGAAGGAACTGAAATATTACTATGTGATGATTTGTTAAATTTCCTTATGCCTTCCTGGAAGGCATCTAGAATGATATGGTCACTATCGAATAGTGTTCCATCAAGGTCAAATAAAAGATATATCATATTGATTATTCTATAATTTGGAAATAGATTTAAAAAGTAATTTTTTTGATTATACAATATTAAAAGAAAAAATTATAAATTTTTTTCTTTTAATATTGTATAAAAAATTTAGGTTGTTTTCAAGTTTTTATATATTATAATTATGAAATAGTGTAAAATTCTATACTTTATAGCATAAAAGTCTAATTATGTCGAATATATTTTTTATACCTCTAATAGATACTATTTAATTTTAGCTATAAGAGATTAATCCCGATATTTTTTAAGGATAAATAAATTATATGAGTAACAATACAAGCCATCTGTGACATAATGATGAAATTTTTTTTATTTTATTGCTTTGATTGATAGTGCACTGTCCCCCTTTGAATTATCTACTTATAGATAATTCAAAGGACCCATGAGTAATGATATTTCGATTACAGTTTCAGCCTTCTAATAAGGTTATTATGTTGAATACATCTGTTCATATAGGTAGTTTGAAAATAAAAAATCCTATTACTGTTGCTTCTGGTACTGCTGGGTATGGGGAGGAGTTGTCAATGTTTATGGATATCTCCCGATTAGGCGCTATTTTTACAAAGGGACTATCACTGGAACCAAGGGCAGGGAATATGTCTCCCCGAATAGTTGAGACACCATCCGGTATTTTAAATTCTATTGGCCTACAAAATGTGGGAATAGAGGAGTTTTTGAATGAAAAACTACCCTTTTTGCTGAAAAAGGGGGCTACAGTCATACCAAATATTGCAGGAAGAACAATTGATGAGAATGTGGAGTTATGCAGGATTTTAACAAATACTGAAGGGATTGATGCAGTTGAACTGAATGTTTCCTGTCCAAATGTGAAGGAGGGGGGTATTGCTTTTGGGCGAGAGTTGAGCGTATTTACAAAGCTTATTCAAAAAGTAAGAAAGTTTTGTAATTCGGTATTGATAATAAAATTGTCACCCAATGTTTCAGATATAACAGATTTTGCCTATACGGCAAAGGAGATGGGTGCTGATGCAATTTCAGTTGTAAATACAATATTGGCAATGAAAATAGATATTAAGAAAGGTGTGCCCTACTTTAAAGGTAAAGTGGCAGGGTTAAGTGGTCCTGCAATTAAACCTATTGCTGTAAGAATGGTATATGAAATTTTTGAGCGGGTTGATATTCCAATAATTGGCATGGGGGGTATCTGTAATATTAATGATATACTGGAATTTATGATGGCTGGTGCTACAGCAATATCTCTTGGTACTATAAACCTGGTTAATCCAGTTGCGGCGATTGAGTGTATAGAGAAGTATGAACAATATTTAATATCAGAAAAGATAAATAATATTTCTGAGTTAGTTGGTGTGGCACATCGAAATACAATGCCTCATTGAAGGAGAAATGAATGAAGTACTGGAATACTAAACTAAAAGAGATGACCGAGTATATTCCTGGTGAGCAACCAGGTGGGGGGGGTGGTATTATTAAACTAAACACCAATGAGAATCCCTTCCCAGCGTCCCAAAGGGTGCTTGATAGAATTAAGGAGGCCTGTAATCAGTCCCTTAGGCTTTATCCCAATTCAACATCACTATCGTTAAGAAAGATCTTTGCAAAGGATAACAATATTGATTCTGACAATATTTTTGTTGGGAATGGTTCCGATGAAATATTTACTTTAATTTTTCGTGCATTTATTGAAAATAATGGAGTAGTTGCTTTTTCCTATCCCTCTTACTCACTTTACTATACTATGGCTGAAGCAAATGGAATAAAATACAAAAAAATTAATCTTGATAAGGATTTTAATGTTGATTTAGATGCATTTTTGAGTAAGAACTATGATCTTGTAATATTATGTAATCCAAATAATCCCACTGGGAAGGGTTGTGATGTTGATGATATAAGAAGATTCCTTGATAAATATAAGGGGCTTCTTATTGTGGATGAGGCATATGTGGATTTTTATGGAGAAACTTCAATTGAAATGGTTAAAGAATTTGATAATATTATTGTAACCAGATCGTTCTCAAAGTCCTATTCGCTAGCTGGTCTAAGGGTTGGACTTGCTATTGCACAGAAAGATATAATAAGGGGATTTTTAAAGATCAAGGATTCTTATAACGTTGATAGGCTCGCAGAAGCAGGCGCATGTGCTGCCCTTCTGGACAAAAAGGGATTAAAGTATAATATTGATATGATGAAGAATAATAAAGAATTTTTAGAAGAAAAGATAGAAGCGCTTGGGTTTCAAGTTGTTCCCTCAAAGGCTAATTTTCTTTTTGTCAAGCATTCTCATGTCCAGGCAGTAGAGATTTATAAAAAGTTAAGGGAAAAAAAAATCCTGGTAAGGTATTTCGATGGGCCAATCCAAAGCGAATATTTAAGAATATCCATTGGGTCGATGATGGAGTTGAAAACATTAATTAATGGTCTTAGCTCTATATTGAAAGATTGATTATTTTCCCATCGGTATTGGTTATAGGATTTCTTTCAATGAGTTCATTAGTTGTTAGATGTTTTCCCTCATAACGAATTACATCCGTTTTTACTATCCAAATGTTTATCATTTCAGGGCGGCTGTTACCTTCCCAATGAATCCCTATAACCATCCCAACAATTTCTTTTTCAGAGAAGATTGATTTACAGGAATTAACAATATAAAGGAGATCCTTCAGGTATTTTTTGAGTTGTGATAATGCAATGTCATTATATGAAGAGAGGGATAAAGAAGGGTCAAGAGAAATAGAAATTTCTACTCCAAGGAAGAGTTTAGTTTTGGTATTCTCTTTTTTATCATAATAAAAACCAATACTTTCTTTTATAATGGACAGTCCTTTTTCCTCTACAATGGTCCGTGCGATCCCAATTAAGTGGTTAGAATACTTTTTATGAAAAATAGTAGCATTTGTAGTATAATCAGACGGGTTTACAAGAAATGATTGATATTTATTAATTTCTTTTTTTGGATAGTTTAGTAGTATCTCTTCTCTATCCTTTGTTAATGCACAGGTATGAAGGAGGATAAAAATAAGAAGAATAAATATTCTAATTAGAAACAATTTTATTTTTTCCTTATATAATTATATTAAATTTGTTTCTATAAAATAAATTATTATACGATATTATATGTTTACTAATAATATATTACTATTGTGAAAAATCAAGCTTTATTTACAAAAGGATGATAACCTGATTTATTAGATTTGAAAAGATGTAAATTTAATAGTACAATTTTTGTAACTACACAGCTATAATGATAATCATGAACAGTTTAAAATAAGAGTTATAGAAAGATAACATCCTTCCCGCCGATGGCGGGGAAGGATGTTATCTTTCTATACATTTTAGATTACTTTTCAAAATGGAAGTGACAGCTGAGTAGTTACAACTTTTTTTAGTATTGATTTTAGAGGATATTTGATGAAGAGAATAGTTATTTATATTATCCCATGGTTTTTCCTGCTTTTATTTGATTACTCCTCTGGAGAGGGTTCATATTATCTTTCCGCCCCCAATTCCAAAAGAGTTTACTTGGGGTTGGAGAATTTTATTGATAATTATGCATTGGAGTATAAGGGGAAAAGAGCCGTTGTAGTAACTAATCATTCTGGTGTTAACTTCTGTCTTGAGAGAAACATTGATCTAATCAGGAATAAACATATTGAGATAGCCTTTGTCCTTGCGCCTGAACATGGAATTTATGGTTATCAGAATGAATACGCTGAGAATATGTATAATGTTGATGATAGGCTAAATATAATTATTTATAATCTGCATCATCTAAATTCTAAAACTCTAAAACATCTCTTAAAAATTGTGGAAATTGTGATATTTGATATTCAGGATATGGGAATGAGGTGCTATACTTATGTGTCATCATTGAAACTGATAATTGATACTTTAGATGGAAGCGATATTGAATTAATAATATTAGATCGGCCAAATCCATTGGGATTCCTTGGAGTGAATGGATCTGATCTGGAGGAGAGCTTTACTTCACGACATATTAGCGCATTCCCCGTACCATTGCTTTATAACCTGACCATTGGGGAGGCAGCTTTATATTACAAAGGGGAGTTTAATAAAAATTTAAAAATGAGAGTTGTTCCTCTTTTAGGGTATAAAAGGGAGATGTTTTTTAATGAAACAAAACTACCATGGGTGCCACCCTCTCCCAATCTACCTACCTATGAATCTTCTATTGTTTATTCAGCAATGGTATTACTTGAGGGGATAAACATATCATTAGGAAGGGGTACTACAAAGCCCTTTGAATATATTGGTGCTCCATGGATTGAACCTGATTCTTTCTGTAATGGATTGAAAAAATTAAATTTAAAAAATTTTAGATTTAGACCAATCTATTTTAAGCCAACATTTTCCAAATATATGACGGAAAGATGTGGTGGGGTGCAGATTTTTTATATAGGGAAAAGCTTTGATCCTAGCAGTGTGTCTTACAATATAATTAAATATATTCGTGAGAATTATGAAGAATTTGAGTGGGAAAGTTATAAGGGTTTTATTAATCTCGACTACCTTGCAGGCACTGATAAGTTTAGAAAGGCAATTGAGGATGGGAAAGATTTTATGACTTTTTTGAAAGATATCAGGAGTGGAATTGAGGTGTTTGAAAAGAAAAGGGTTAAATATTTTATATACGATTAAAGAGATAAACAACTTCCTCACTAAAGACAAACCCTGAATTGCTCTAAAGTATCAGTATAAATAATGGTATCCACCATGGCAGGATAATAGTCTAGCTATGGTGGGTTTGTTAAAAAATATAATTAGTAAAGAACATTGAATAGTTGACCATTCAGGTGTTGAATGAGAATGTACTTAATCGAAAGTACGCATATATGCACCAGCACCATTAGTGCCTACGTATATGATTTTGGGATTAAATTGGTTTACTGCAAGATGGCTATAAGAGTGTAATGCAGCTATTCCAGTGACATCTTCCCACGTCTCACCGCCATCCCTACTTCGATATATTCCTCCCTGAGAAATTTGACCAGGGAAGTTATGAGCTACTATAAAAATGCTGTCGCCACTAAGCACTATATCCGGTACAGCTGTACAATTAAACATGTTATTCCATGTTACTCCTTTGTCTTCGCTTTTATATAAACCCCCATCATACATATGATATCCATGAGGGCTGTCTTCAGGGTGGTACCATGATTTGGTGGCAATATATATTATATTTTCGTTATCAGGATCAAAGGCTATGCTGGAAACACTTGCCCAGTGATGATCACTATTTATTCTTGACCATGTATTTCCATTGTCTTCACTTTTGTATATTCCTCCAAGCATGTTGCTTGGAGAATGACGTACATAAGAATTTAATGTGCCATAATCATAAATATTTTCACTGGCGCTTAATGGTACAGGCATTATTCCGCTTGTGGAGTAAAGGACTTCCCTTTCTTCATTGTTGACTGACTCAATGCGAGAATATAATCTATAAAAAACAAAGGCATCTTCAATTTTAATCCCTGTATTAATTGGAGATACCCTATTCCAGTTATCTCCTTTATCATCGCTATAAAAGAGTCCGCTTTTTTTTGTCAGGAGTATTCTCCCATTATTTAAAATGATTAGGGACAAAGAAGTTAGATTTATCCCTTCAATATTTGTCTCGTCATGTACTTCATTATGGATAGAAGTAGCATCAATTGTCATAAGTTTTTTTGGCCATGTCTCAGTGTCGTTATTTGATCCCCATGACCAGCCTCTGTCAGTGCTAAAATAAAGATATCCATTATTTCCAATTGAAGCTGCTCCACAGATATATTCAGGATCGTTTGGATCAAATGCTACTGAAAAGAATGGAGCCCTGAATCCAATTCCATCAAATTCTTGCCATGAACTAACCTGGGTAGAAGTAAATGTTTCCCCCCCGTCATGGCTACACCAACCGCAGTAATCATGCTCACCTATCATGATGGTGTTTGGATCATGTGGGGATGTTTTTAAAGCCCTGATAAATGTGCTATCCATACCCCTGGTTTGAAAAAGTTTCCTGCCCCCATCAGTAATATTATTCGTATATATTTGATTCCAGCTTTCTCCAGCATTATTAGTTGAAAACATCCTGCAATTACCATCGCAATAGTAAATGATATTAGGATCTTGCTGTGATATTGCGAGCCCTTCAACCCGGTCTTTTCTGGTTTGATTCCAGCAGTTTTCCATATCCTTGTTCATTTCATGTCCGTGATCATATG
>Ga0209344_10006020_pt1 | contig 10165 bp, 10 predicted proteins | sample Cruoilmetagenom6_FD_187293 | JGI IMG/M metagenome (GOLD analysis project Ga0209344, IMG submission 187293) | Oil polluted marine microbial communities from Coal Oil Point, Santa Barbara, California, USA - Santa Barbara Oil Seep Sample 6 (SPAdes)... | ecosystem: Environmental > Aquatic > Marine...
ATTAGAATAGGTATATATGGAAAACCTGTGGAAAACGCCTGGGATATAATAGTAAAAGATACCATTGATTTTCAAGGAGATGAGTATGGACATGAAAACAGTTATAGGAATGGACATATTTTTGATTTGGGAAAAGTTAAGCTAAGAGCTGTTTATGCACCAGGGCACTCTGAAGGTCATTACTGTTTTTGCGCTGAAAATGAAGATCTTTTTTTTGCTTCAGATCTTGGCATTGATTCATTTGGCCCGTGGTATGGATATTTAGACTCCAATTTAAGCGACTATATAAAAACATTGGAATCTATAAAAAAAAACAATATTGGGAAATGTCTTTCAAGCCATTTTGATAATGTTATCTATGATATTGATATATGGCTTGAAAAATGTTTGGACATAATAGCTGAAAGAAAAAATAAAATAGTCAGATTTGTTCAAAATGAGCCAATGAGCATTGTTGAATTAGCTAAAAAACAGATAATCTATAACAATATCGAAAGGCTTAAATGGCCAATGAATGAATTCGTAACGCATTTTGAGCAAAACATGATCAGGCAGCATTTAAAATTATTATTAAACAGTGGAAAAGTTAAACAGGAAAATGGAAACTATTTTGCTGCATAAAAAATAGTTTTATACAGCAAAATATTCGCCAGCAATATTAGTTTTTGCTACACACCCTTGAAGTTTGGTTTTCTCTTATTTAAAAATGCGTCCATACCTTCCTTAGCATCTTCGGTCTTAAAAAGCATTCCCATAGCCCCTGAAGCATAAGCCAGCTCTTCACCGTGGAGCTGTCTGTTGACTGCTGACTTAATTAGTTCAATTGCAACAGGCGCTTTGGATTTTATTTTCTGTGCCATTTCCATTGCTGCATCCATAAGTTCATCATGGGGAACAACTTTATTTATCAACCCTATTCTTAAGGCCTCTTCAGCTGAAATCTGGTCACATGTCATTGCAAGTTCTTTGGATTTTGCTCTGCCAACAATTTGGTGAAGTCGCAGGATTGCAAAACCAGGCACAAGGCCGATTGCAGACTCAGGCACTCCGAATTTCGACTTGTCAGAGGCTATTATGATATCACTTGATATTGCAATCTCAAGACCTCCTCCCAATGCCAGGCCATTAACAGCAGAAATTACCGGTTTGGGATATTTTTCCAGATAAGCTAAAAAATCCATGACTTCATACATAAACTTTTTTATGCTTTTGGTATCAAATTGAAAACCGCTGATGTCAGCCCCTGCGCAAAAAGATCTTCCGGATCCAGTTAATATAAGAACTCTCACGTCGTCATCATTCAATGCCTCTGCATAAGCAATCTGAAGATCTTCTCTGATTTGAACGCTAAGAGCATTAAGTCTTTCAGGGTAGTTCATAGCAATTATTGCAACACCGTCTTTTTTTTCATACTTAACAACTTTAAGATCCATGAATTCCTCCTTTAAGAATAAATAAAAAATCGAAAATTTTGTATTGGTGCTTTTGTGCTAACTCTTTAAAAACTGTTTAATAAAAAATTTAAGAATAGCAATGTAGTAATATTTCAAACCAAACATTTTTAACAAAATCATCTGTTTTTTGAAAAATATAGTGGAAAAGTATTGCAAGATCCGTTTTTTGTGTCAAGAATAAAATCTTAACTTTTTTTATTGGCTTTTTTAAAGTATGTTATGGAACATAAGTTTTCTTTGTGATTTAAAATACAAGTAGTCTCAGTTAAAAATTTTTGATTATGGTTTTTTACAAAACAAATGAATCACATAACTTTAAAAATTATGGAGGAGTGTTATGGGAAAAGATGAAAAAAATTTTGGATCAGTAAATGTGATAGAACAGGATAAGTATGCCAAAGTTATTTTAAACCGGCCGGAAAAATTAAATGCATTGAGCCCGGAATTGATACATGATTTTATTAAAGCATGGGATTATGTGGTAAAAGAAGAGGCAATAAGAGCTATTATTATCACAGGAGCAGGCCAATCATTTAGCGCAGGAGGCGATGCAGAAAAAGATATTAATCCTTTAAGGAGCATGGGCGCAACAGAATTTAGAAAATATTTTGCAGTAGCAGAAGTTATGTACAGTGGAATAATTAAGGTGGAAAAACCAGTCATTGCTGCAATGAACGGATATGCAGTAGGAGCAGGTCTTGATTTAGCCCTTGCATGTGATATAAGAATTGCAGCTGATGATGCTAAAATGGGTGAATTTTTTGTAAGGATGGGACTTACTCCTGAATTAGGTATTTATATGCTGCCAAGACTTGTGGGATTAGGCTGGGCAAAACTGATCTGTCTTACAGGTAATCTTATAGATGCAAAAAAGGCCGAACAAATTGGTTTGGTTGAGATGGTGGTCTCACCTGATGAGTTAATTCCGGAAGCTGAAAAACTTGCCAAAAAGCTTGCCAATGGTCCTGTTGCCATAGGATCTATAAAAAGGGCAATTGATGAATCACTTAAAATGACCATTGAATCTTCTGTAGATTACATTTCCAGGCTGCAGTACGAATTAAGCAATACAGAAGATCACAAAGAAGCAATAACATCATGGCTGGAAAAAAGAAAGCCAGTGTTTCAGGGAAAATAGGAAATCATTATGAAAGAAGTCAGATTTCATGGTCGAGGCGGCCAGGGTGTAGTAATAGCTGCACAATTATTAGCAACAGCCGCATTCCATGAAGGCAGGTTTTCACAGGCATCGCTTTCTTATACTGGTGAAAGACGGGGATCACCTGTACTGGGATATGCCAGAATATCAGATAATCCAATTATTGAGAAAAGCAAGATATATAATCCTGACTATGTTGTACTCATGGATAATAAGCTTTTAATGACTATAGATCCTTTTGAAGGGATAAAAAAAAATGGTATTTGTTTGATAAACTGTTCTGATCCAATGACTGTTCAAAACAAAATAGGAAAAAATACAGCTAAAATATTTACTGTTGATGCAACCAGGATTTCAGAAGAAGTTTTTGGTGTGAAAGCAATACCAATTGTAAATGTTTCTATTCTGGGAGCTTTTGCAGCAATAACAAAGGAGGTAAATCCTGAATCCATTAGTGCAGTTCTGGATCAGTTTTTACCTTTGGACGTTATTGAAAATAATATAAGGTCTGCCAGATTAGGGTATGAAAATGTAAAGGAAATGACAGGATTTTCCACAAAATAATAATTAACTGTTTAGCTTGCTTAAAAAAAGCTAAACAGTTCAAATTTTGTCTTTTCAAGTTTTTCTTGTTCTAATTATGCTGATCAAGTTGTTTTTGAATTTAAAAATTTCAGGAGAAGTTAAATGGCAAAAGAAACCATTACAGGGCCAAATTTAATGGGGCCTATCACATATCAAGAGCTTCCTATTGGCTGCACTTTTATTGGAAAGCCTCCGTTTACTATTTCTACAGGTATGTGGAGATATGCTCGTCCGGAAATGAGAAAAAAAAATTCGCCTTGCACTGAAGCTTGCCTTATTGGTCAGGATATTAGAAAATGGATAAAATTTTTAAGAAAAGGGGAAATAGATAAGGCATGTGATGCTGTTTTTGAAGAAAATCCGTTTCCTGGTATTGTAAGCAGGGTTTGTTCTCATCCTTGTGAAGATGCATGCAATCGAAAACAGTATGATGATGCTCTTATAGTTCACGACATTGAAAGATATATTTCTGATTGGGCAATTTTAAATAAGTATAAAATTGCGCCTTTAGCCTTAAAAGATAAAAAATGCAATATAGGTATCATAGGTTCAGGGCCAGCAGGTCTTGCGTGTGCGTATTTCCTCTGTAAAACAGGTCATTTAGTAACAGTATATGAGGCGCTTTCTGTTACAGGCGGAATGCTCAGAACAGGAATCCCGGAATACAGGCTGCCTAAAAACATTGTAGATGAGGAAATCAAACGTATTCAGGATATGGGTGTAAAAATTGAGACAAACATTCGTGTTGGCACTGATATTTCGTTTAATACTTTAAAGGAAAAACATGATTCTTTATTTATTGCACAGGGATTTGAAATCAGCAGTCATTTGAATATTGAAGAAGGTGACTTTGATAAGGTTTTATATGGACTACCATTTTTAAAACAAATCAATTCAGGTCAGCTGCCCGAATTTTCAGGATCTGTGGCAATTATAGGCGGAGGAAACGTTGCTGTGGATTGTGCCAGATCTGCAAAGCGTATCAATAATCCTGATGTGCAGCTTTTCTGTCTGGAATCTGTTGACGAAATACCTGCTTTTCCAGATGAAATATCAGAAGCAATGGAAGAAGGAATTGTATTTAACTTTTCAGTGGCTCCTCAAAATATCGAAATTGCAAATGGCGTAAATCAAATCAAATTTATCAAAGTATTGTCTGAAAAATCAGTATTGTCTGAAAAATCAGATGACAGAAAAATTTTATCATTTTCACCAATTAAAGGAACTGAATTTTATAAAAAATTTGATTATGTAATAATAGCTGTGGGCCAGACTTCAAATATTGACTATCTTTCAAAGGCAGTTGATATTTGTGGAAACAAAATAGTTATTGATGATCAATGCATGACATCTGAAAATGGTATTTTTGCAGGAGGAGATATTGCTGAAAAAGTACTATCTGTGCCAGCAGCTATTGCGTCTGGAAAACGTGCAGCCATTTTTATGGATCAATATCTGTCTGGAAAAAAAAGGTTGTCTGAGGCCAAACCCGGTGACAAATCGCAAGTTATGTCAATGAGAGAATATCTCGGCAATGATGATAGCAAAAATAAGCCTTCCAGACAGCAAACAATAGAGTTTGAAAGAATAAATACTGCATATTTTGACAGGCAGATAAAAGAAAAAACAGAGAAAATTACAGTTTCTGAGAGAATAAAATCATTTTCAGAAGTAAATTTGACCCTTTCAGAAAAAAAAATGTTATCTGAAGCAGACAGATGCTTTACATGCGGTGATTGCAGTGCTTGTGATACATGTTTGATTTTTTGTCCTGATATGGCCATAAATAAAAATAGAGACACCCTGAATAATGATATTGATTATCAGTTTTGCAAAGGATGTGGTATTTGTGTTAATGAATGCCCAACAGGATATATTGATCTTGAAAAGGAAAAATAAAAATATAATTATTATTTTTATGTCAAGGAGAAGAAATGGCTAAACAGATGATGCTGACAGGCAACTATGCAGCAGCCTATGGAGTAAAACTTGCTGATGTGGATGTTGTCCCGATATATCCTATAACTCCGCAAACATCAATAATTGAAAAAATTGTTGAACTCATTGACAAAAAGGAAATTGACGCAGAATTTATTCCTGCAGAATCAGAGCATAGTGTAATGGCGATGGCTGTCAGTGCCCAAGCCACAGGAGCAAGATGTTTTACAGCATCATCTGCTCAAGGGCTTGTCTACATGCATGAAAATCTTTTTGTTGCATCTGGGTGCAGATTGCCTGTTGTCATGTGTATGGTATGCAGAGCACTTGGAACTCCCCAGGGACTTGGATATGATTTCGGAGATGCACTTGACCAGAGAGACACCTCATGGATACAGATATATCTTGAAGATGCTCAGGAAATTCTTGATATGGTAATTCAGGCATACAAAATTGCAGAAGATAAAAAGGTGCTGTTACCTGTGGCAATTGCATATGAGGGTTTTGCTATTTCCCATTATCTTGAACCTGTAACCATTCCGGATCGAGAAATGGTTAAAACATTTTTGCCCGCTTACACGCCGCATGTTGCACTGTCTGATGTGGAAAATCCGGTGCAGATGGGCTATTGCGATATGAATGGATCTCTTATGACAGAAATTCGTTATCAGCAGCATGAAGCAATGGAAAATGCAAAAAGTGTTATTGAAAAGGTGGATCTGGAATATGGCAAAATATTTGGAAGAAGTTATGGCGGGCATATTGAGAAGATAATGATGGAAGATGCACAAATTGCCATACTTGCCATGGGCAGCATTGTAAGTACATCAAGAATTGCTGTTACCACCCTAAGAGAAAAAGGATTAAAAATAGGACTTTTAAAACTTCGGGTATTCAGACCATTTCCCTGGGAAAAAATAATCGATATCACCAAAAATCTTAAAATGTTAATTGTCCTGGACAGAGACGTATCAATAGGTTCAACAGGAATCGTATACTCCGAGGTTGCAGGAGCGCTTTATAATTTAGAAAAACGGCCTTTGCTGTTAAATTATATTTTAGGGCTTGGAGGAAGAGATATTACTGTTGAAATGATAGTTGATATTGTATCAAAATCAATAAATGACACCAAAAATGGAAAAGTGCAAAGTCATGTTAACTGGTATGGAGTAAGGGGCCTTTAATATTATGAGAAAAACATTTGAACATATGGTGCAAGACAGCGATACATTGCAAGGTATTCGGGCAGGGCATTCTTTTTGTCCGGGCTGTCCTGGAGCGCTTTTGCACAAATTTGTTGCACAAGCCATGGGGCCTAATACAATTATCAGTTTTGGGGCAAGTTGTGTTGCTTTGCCTGGCATGATATTTCCCCAGGCAACCACTCTTGGTTCTATTTATATATCAATGGCAAGCTCAGCAAGTGGATTAACAGGAATAAGCGCTGCCTTGAAAGTATTAAAAAGGAAAAAAAGACTAAAAAGCAAAGAAAAAATTACTCCCATTGGAATAGCAGGAGACGGCTCTGCCTGTGATATTGGCTTTGCTGCTTTGTCTGGTGCGGCAGAAAGAAATGATGATGGAATCTTTTTTGTTTTTGACAATGAAGCATATATGAATACTGGTATTCAACGAAGTGGTCTTACTCCTCAATACAGCTGGACAGTAACTACTTTGCAGGGAAAACAGCAAAGAAAAAAAAATATACCGAAAATAATGGCTGCCCATGACATCCCTTATTGTGCCACAGTAACTTATGCATTTCCTGAAGATTTTATCTCAAAAATAAAAAAGGCAAAGGAAATGGGACCTGGATTTAAATATTTCCATGTACTTTCACCATGTCCCACTGGATGGAAATTTCCAGAAAGTAAAACAATAGAGGTATCTCGTTTAGCTGTGGAAACAGGAATGTGGGATCTTTTTGAAGTTGAACACGGAAAACTCAGGATAACTTACAGGCCTAAAAGAAAAAGAGCTGTTAAAGAATATCTCTCTCTTCAAAAAAGATTTGCCCATTTAACAGAAAAAGAGTTTGAAAGTATACAACAAACAGTTGATAAAAAATAGGTAAAATTTTCTATAGAAAAAAAGTAATAGTTGGCAATATTGTGGCCACCGCCTAAAAAATTTTCTTATATTTTTTAGGCAGTGTATTTTAGTGGCATGCCTTATTTAACTTAAAAACTTAAATTTTTGTCTACACAACCGAAAGGTTAAAAAGATTATAAAGAAAACGACCTGTTATTGCTAATGGATAAGCAAACATATCTAGCATTAAAACAAGTGAAGCTGTTACAATAAAACCACCTTCTATATTTTTCATTTCATCAATATTTAACGCTTCTACCCCATATCTATCAATATTTTTCATCACTGTTCCTTTTTAGATATAATTAATTTTTTAAATTAGTAAACTCTGCATGCCAAACTAAAATCTAAAATATTAATAGCACAATTTGTGCCAAATATGATAGCAATAAAGAAAACAGCTGACGGTTTAACTTTAAAACAACAATCACACCTATCATTATGGGCAACTATATATATAAAATATAAAAAATATTTTACACATTACACCCATCCGCATCCGCATATATTTAGTCCAAAAACAAACAATTGTAAAGGATCAACATAAGAGCCTGTTTAAAAATTATTTGTAACGTCTAAGCATTTTTCCAATTGATGCAATATAGAGCATGGTGTCAGCGGAACAACTTTGTCTTTCATAGTCAATCATAAGCCTTCTGTCCCACTGAAACCACCCAAATGTTCTTTCGACAGGCTGCCTGCAAAACGCAATTTATCCAATTTCTACGTTAGAAAATTAATTTAATCCTCTTAAATACTATCTGTATGTCTGCAGTCAAATTAATTTTCTGCCTTGAACTTAAAAAAATTTTCACTCAGGAACAGCCTGTCGAGAGCTTGGATTTTGAGAGATAGAAGTGTACATTGTCAATATCTGGAGAAACGGAGTCAGGATATTCTGATGCAGGTAGTATTTTGCTAACTGTCCTGCCCATGCCTTAAAAAAACCTAAAAAAATGAGCGAAGCGAATTAAATGATTTTTTTAACATAATTATAAAATAAAAAAATTTAATTTAGGCGACAACTTCCTTGACAAACACCGTCCTATCAACCTGTTTATTCTTTTTCCTTCTTTAGGTACAGGAACTATTACTGAAATTGACATTATTAGTTTCCTCAAAATGCTTTAAATCGCGTATTGTATCAATATCATTTAAAACAGGAAGAAGGTATGGAGATGTTCCATTTTCAACCATCCTTGAGACTGTCTCTTTTAATACTTTTTCTGTGCTCCAGCTTATATTTTCAAAATATAGCCCATTATAGGTTTTTTTATCAACTCCAATAAGATAATAACCACCATCCTCTGATGGCCCTAAAACCGGACTGTTATTAATATTTTTAAAACCCTCCTCAAATATTTCTTTACTTAAATCAGGTATATCAGATCCCGTTAAAATCACTTTATCATAACCCTTATCAAGGGTATTGAAAATAGCATTTTTCATTTTCTCTCCAATATTTTCACCTTGTTGAGGGTAAAATTTATAACCTGAGCCAAGCCAGGATCTTATCAGGTTAATCTCATTTTTTGGGTAAAAATGTATTTCCATATTAAACTCTGTTTTTTTTATCTCCTGAATTATTTTTTCTGTAAATTTTTTATAAAACCTGCATGCTTCATTATATCCCAAATCCTTTGCAAGTCTTGTTTTTACAAAACCGGGTTTTGGAGCTTTTATAAATAATATAATACAATTGGTTTTCATATACTTAGACTCTTTTTTTTATCCTCAGACAGGCTGTTAAGGAGAGCAGATTTTAAAAACTTATATACAATACAGTCTGCTTATTGCAAATAGATTGTGCTATATAATGTGTATGAAAAATGTTTTGTTTAGCTTGCTAACAACCTGTTGATGGACTATTGTGGATTATCACTTTTAAAACTTTCCCATAAAACCACTTCATGTTATTATCCCATGAATTTTAACCGTATTTAACCAACACCAGATGCTATATAAAAATCTACATTAACACAGTTTTTAGATTTTGATCTAAAAATCTAAAATTTCAGCAATTAATACTAATTCTATTCACTTCATTTTATTAAACAATCGTTTTAAATGCCATGTATACCAGCCATTAAAGGCAACTTCAACTTTTCCATCTCCTATATATCAGGGTTTACAATTTTTAAAACAATTTTTACTAAATATAATTCGTCTGTTTAATTTAATATATTAAGTTGGTTATATTAATATCTTAAGAATGTGTTAATACTCACCCCCATGCTCCCCTGTCTCTTTTTAGAGGACTGGCAGATGATCTTGAATTAGAAACATGGCTTAATGATTATATATTCAAAACTGAAGCAAAATATATAAATCCTGAAAACACCAGATTAGGCACTCTTATCTCATGTGCTGAAATGCTGCTTTCCGGTACAACAACTATATGCGATGGTTATTTCCATGAAGATATTGTTGCAGCTGTTGTTAATGAATCAGGGTTAAATGGCATAATAGCCCAGGGTATTATTGATTTCCCTGCTCCTGGAGTACCTGACCCATCACTCAAAATTCAAAATGCCATTGATTACGTACCCATGATAAAAAACAGATATTTAAATATACTGCCTTCAATTTTCTGCCATTCCCCGTATACATGCTCAACAAAAACTTTAATGGATGCAAAAAAAGCAGCAAAACTGCATAAGGTAATAAACCTTGACCCAAATGTTGCAGATGCTGTATCAATTTTTAAAATGGCAACAATAAATGGTGCCCGCTCCATTGGAATAGGTGAAGAGCCAGGCTTTCTTGAAGCAGGGAAAAAGGCAGATATAGGTGTTCAGATAATAAATTTCATAAAACCAGATGGCAAAACTGAGCTATGGTGAAATTTAAAAAACTCTGACTGTTTGAGCGCAGCGAGTTTCAGAGGTTTTTAAATTTTATTACAGCTCAGTCTATTGCTGAAATTATTTATGTGACG
>Ga0209344_10006021_pt1 | contig 10165 bp, 9 predicted proteins | sample Cruoilmetagenom6_FD_187293 | JGI IMG/M metagenome (GOLD analysis project Ga0209344, IMG submission 187293) | Oil polluted marine microbial communities from Coal Oil Point, Santa Barbara, California, USA - Santa Barbara Oil Seep Sample 6 (SPAdes)... | ecosystem: Environmental > Aquatic > Marine >...
TAACTCAGCACTTCAGGCCTTTCTCATGGCTGTTTGGCGGCGCAATGCGAAAATCACAGTGACCGTTCCCCCTGACCAAGTATCGCCGTTTACAAACCGAGGGTGGCAATCGTTACTGCGACAGCATAATCTTGATGCCAGTATGAGTGGTCGCAAAACTTGATATGATAAAACTGTGGCTGAAAGCATCTTCCAGCTATTGGAGCGAGCGCGGGTTAGGCAAAAAACATACCCAATGCGTGACGCGGCAAGGCAGGTCGATTTCGACTAAATCGAGATGTTCTACAACCCAAGTTGCAAACACACGAACAACGGGATGCTGTCACCTGTCGACTTTGAAAACAGACGGCGGAATATAAACAAAGCAGGTGTCTAGAAAACTAGGGGCTATTCACGCAGTGGGAACGTCCCGGCCTTTTCCAGTCTGGCCACGTGTTGTGGTGAATACAGAACCATCTCCTTTAGTTGGCGTTTTGAAAGTATCCGCATCTCGATCTCTCCTTGATTGAAGAGCATCGCGATGCCCTAGGTTACGACAATACCAAGGCCGGGAAACATTAGCTTTATTTGTCTGGAATTACCAAGCGATTCAATAACACCACTACAAAATACGAGGTCGCTGAAACTGGGTACATCACATGACCCACGAGAAAATGCGGGACGAGAACGGGAACTGGACAAAACAAATGAGCTGACAAACACTTGAAGCAATCAGGCCATTAGAGCACTCGAAAATTCCTGTTGCGTAGAAGGTAGAAGATTGTTCCAGGTCGCCATCGGGGCGTCACGTTGCAGGCTGGCATCCTGATCTGAAGTTGAGACACGCGCATAACCGAATTTCATGCAGGCATTTTGCAACAGGGTTTTGCGACAGCCAAGCCCTTGAAATCATTCACCCACAGAACGCGGTGCAAAACCGTTCACTTTTAGGACTGAGGTGGTGTTGATCGAATAAGTTTCTTTACTAGAACGCTGGCAGCTATTGCGATCAGAAGGTAAAAGCCCGCTACAATCACTATAACCAGAATAGTTGGAAGGCTGAAGTCAACGAGCCATGAACTCAGGTTATATGGATGTGTTATTTGTAGAAAGTCAGCAATTATTGCTGCTGTTACAAATAGTCCGCCTATTATGGATTCGAAATATTTTCCCATTTTCTCGATTTACCGATACCGCCCTCTGATAATACCGCGAATGAGGTCAATTCCGAAATTCTGGCCCTTTATTCGAGCTTGGTGGCTCATATACCCAATTGTACCGAGCGTTGCCGCTGTATTGGTGGCCGCACTAGCTGCGAAGCCAGCATATGGGTTTTTGGTTAGCGCTGTTGTTCCGACCCCTGCGACGGCGCCGGGAGTGAGTCTGCCAGCAAAGTAGCTCGGGTTCTCGCGTATGGCTGTGGCAACTTGATCCGCGACATACGCATTAACTTGTTGTCTAACAAAGCTAGGTCTTTCATTATGAATCCCGATTGCTTTTCCTATCGCTTGAACTCCATCGTCGCAGTAACTTGCGCAGTGCCCCAGTCCTCAAATACTGTCCTGTACGCCGTGGCCAAATTGAATGGGTCCCTCATTCAGAGAAATCATTGGTTCTTGTGCGGCTTCGCGTACTGTAATTCCGCGGTTCGCGAGGCTTGTGGCTTGTTGTCGGGTTCTTACGGAACTCGGAAAGCCCGCAAATTGTGAGCCACTTGCAAAGTTTCCTTGAATTATAGGATCGCCGCTTCTGGCTTGCTGTGCATCGCCGACACCATAACCACTTGGCGCAAATGCATCTGGAACACCATCACCGTTGGTATCGACGCCGTAATCTGTTCCGTCCGGCTCATAGCTCTCGCCACTTGGATCGCGCAGATTTATTGGATTATTAGCAGAATAGGCATATCTATTTGTACCGACACCGGGCTGCGTGGGATCAAGCGTATCGGCTTGAATGAACATCGCAGAAGCTTGCGAAGCAAAAACCGCAAAGAGCGAGGTCAGAATAAATTGCTGCAAAATACGGAGCATAGGTTCTCTCCAAACGTGTAATTTAGGTTTGAAGCTGGCCTATCTTTCGACAGGACGCCAACCTAAAGATTCCGCCCTGTCAAACATGCCCTGATTGACCCGCTGAAAGTAGGCCAGAAAGGGGCTAGATCGCCCGTCGTCTGAGTCTGACTGTGCGAGTTGGCGTTCCCATTTTTCGAGGGAACCGATCAGCGTTTTCAATCCTTTTCCATCCAATCTCACCACTTTATTAGACCCTCATGGGTTTTCGCGGAAAATGCGAGAACAACACGCCGGCACAGTCGCCAGGGTATTTGCGCGGCCCCTATAGATCAGCTCCTTCAGCGCTGGTATCGAATAAAAATCTTAGCGAAAAACGCCGGCAAGACGGTACTGTTTCACCGCCATCTCGCAGCAATTCGGCGCGGGGTTTTCGATCATGGCTCGCCGGCTCAATACAAAACAGGTTCATATCGGCCTCGGCGCGCCGGTAGGTTTGCAGCCAAGACAGATCCTGCCCCTTAAATTGGACCGTTAGCGCGGTGGCACCATTTTGCACACTGGCGGTATTCATACCGATATCAGCCGGGCCAATTTGCACCGCAGGTACTGGCAACAATCGGTCGCTCAGGTCATTTGCATTCAAACTTACGCGGGAATCGGCCCCAATCAGGGCCTCCCCCAGATTGATGTGATAAAGCGCAAATATTGGGCTGTCTGGCGTGGTAGTGACCAGATCTTGCAGTGAAATCTCATTGCCCGAATAGGGCACGCTAATGCGCCGGGTCAGAGTGTATTCGGCCCCATCAGGTGCCTGCGCATGCGTCACCGCCTCGACCTCGAAACCCTCAACTGAGGGTCGCGAGGAATGCAGCCTTAGCGTCTGGCAAGGCGTCAGTGCCATGTTGCCATGCAGCGGATATGCGTGGCCTGCGTGGCGCACAGGTTGGCGAATATGGTCAAAACCACAGGTTGCCATCAAACCGCCCAAAGCCGTGTCCATGCTAACGCCCGCGCCCTTGCTGGGCAGGCCCCACGGCCCCATCCAGGCAAAAGGCACCCCTTGCAGCCAAACCTGCCCGATATCAAGGCAGCGGTCCGGCAGCAGTTCAATGCACAATCCCGAGGCATTGCAGATCTGCACCAGACGCCCGCCTTTTTGCGGCCCATCCTTGCGCGGGGTCTGCCAGATGCCAATGTTTTCCGCAGCCGTATTCATCGTCTAGTTACGGGTCAGGCTTAACCCGGTTTCGCCGTCAAACAAGTGCCACTCATCCGGTCGAAAAGTCAGATGCAGGTCTTTGCCTGCCTCCAGATCTGCCCCTAAAGTGACCTGCATTTTAGGCTCAATCCGCAACACGATCGGCGCGCCATCACGCTGGCCGGTGACGAATGCATCATGGCCTGTGAATTCAACCACGCCGATATTCATCGTGAAATCCGAGGTCTTGCCGGGCTTGGCAAGGTCCAAGTGTTCGGCCCGCACGCCCAGATCGACCAGTTTGCCGATCGCCCCGGCAGCCTGCAACGCCGCCAGCCGTTTTGCTGTGGTGGGCAGGGCAATATCATCCAGCTTCAACACCTTACCATCCAGACGCAGGGTGCCTTTTAGCATGTTGATTTCTGGCGAGCCGATGAAACCCGCAACAAAGCGATTGGCCGGGTTATCGTATATCTCTCGTGGGCTGCCAACTTGTTGCACGATACCATCGTCCAGCAACACAATGCGATCGGCCATGGTCATCGCCTCGATCTGGTCATGGGTGACAAAGACCGAAGTGGCACCAAGGCGTTCATGCAGCTGGCGCAGCTCGGCGCGGGTTTTGGCGCGCAGCTTGGCATCCAGATTGGACAGAGGTTCGTCAAACAGGAACACACCGGGTTCACGCACAATGGCGCGCCCCATGGCAACGCGCTGGCGCTGCCCGCCCGACAGCTGGCCAGGCTTGCGGTTTTCATAGCCTTCAAGATGCAGGATCTCGATCGCAGCCTTCAGACGCTTTTGTACTTCTTCCTCAGGCGCTTTGCGCATGCGCAGTGCGAAGGTCATATTTTCCGCCACCGACATGTGCGGATACAGGGCGTAGGATTGAAAAACCATCGCCATATCCCGGTCACTTGGGTCGGCACGGGTTACATCGCGCCCTCCCATAATAACGGCGCCGCTGTCAATTTCCTCAAGCCCGGCAATGATGCGCAACAAGGTCGATTTGCCGCTGCCCGAAGGGCCGACGAGGGCAACAAATTCGCCATGTTTGATCTCCAGGTCCAGCCCGTTGATCACGCTGACAGAACCAAAGGATTTTTGGATGGATTTTAAGGTAAGGTCAGCCATGATATCCTGCTATTTCACCGCGCCAGCCAACAGGCCGCGCACTACAAATTTTTGCCCTAGCAGGATCAACATCAGCGCAGGTAGCATCGACATCGCCGCCCCCGCTGCCATTTCTCCGTACCGGATTTCATATTCCTGCGCATAGGTGGCAATGGCCACTGGAGCCGTCATAGTTTCAGTCGAGGTCAGGTTCAGAGAAATCGCAAAATCGCTCCAGGAAAAGATGAACATCAAGGCCGCCGTGGCGATTAGACCGCCGCGCACCAGGGGCATGACGATACGCCAAAAAATTGCCCCGTAGTTACATCCATCCATGCGTGCAGCCTGGATCAGTTCCTGTGGCAGCGCGCTGATAAAGGTCATCATCAGGAACAAAGCCATAGGCAGGTTGAACACCACATGGGTGATGATCACGGCAAAATAGGTGCCGTGCAGCCCGACCGTTTTAAACATCATATACCATGAACTGACAAAAGTCAGGGTAGGCAACATCTGAAACAGCAAGGCCCAGCCCAGCACGGTCCAGCGCACCCATCCCGGCACGTTTAGCCGCGTCAGTGAGAACGCCGCCATCGAGGCCACCAGAATAACGATCAGCGTCGAGCTGCCCGCAACAATCGCGCTGTTTAGCAGGTTATCCAGAAAATGCGACTGGCGCGAGAACAACAATTGATCAAAATTTTTCCAGGTGAATGTCGCGAAAACTTTGCCGGTCAGAATGTCGATCTGATATTTGAAAGCATTCGACATCACCCAAGACATCGGGCCCAACACCAGCAGAGCATAGCCCCAAACAAGCGTGTTTGAAAAAACGCGACCGATACCGGCCCGATTGCCGCTCATGATGCGTCCTCCATGTGGCTGGCGCTGCGGCGTGCCAGTTTGATTGCCAAATTTGCCAGCACGATCACGCCTGCCACCGCAACCAGCGTCACCAGTGACATGGCCGAGCCATCGCCGACACGGTCCTGGGCAAAGAATACCCGATAGATTGAAAAATTCACCACTTCGGTTGAGGTACCCGGGCCCCCCGAGGTGAGCAGGTAAACTTCGTCAAACACCTTGAATGACAAGATGATGCGAAACACCATGGTGATGACAATCGTCGGCAACATCATAGGCACCAACACATGGCGCAGTTCTTGCCAGAACGATCGCACATCGATGCGCCCGGCCTCAAGAACCTCTTCGTCAAGCCCCTCCAACCCGGCCAGCATCAGCAGGAACACAAAGGGCGTCCAATGCCAGATATCAACAAACATGATCGCACCCAGCGCAATATCGGGATTACCCAGCCAATCAACCGGCCCTGCGCCGAAAACCCCAAGGATCTGGTTGAACAGGCCAAATTCACGCCCCAAAATCAGGCGCCACATGGTGCCGATCACGATAGGCGGGATGACGATGGGCAGCAGGAAAACCCCAGTCAGCAACGGGCGCCCGATGGACCCCGCCCGCATCACCGCCAAGGCCATGGTGAAACCAAGTGCCATCTGAAATGTCACGACGGTAACCGAAAAAACCAGCGTATTGCGCACCCCGGCCCAGTATATTTCTTCCTCGGTGAACAAGTATTTATAGTTTGACAGGCCAACGAAATCATAAACCGCTTTGCCTTCTTCCCAACTGACCCTGAACAGGCTCAGCCCGATCAGATTGAACACGGGAAAGGCGGAAAGCAGCGCGAAAATTGTGATAGCGGGCAGTAAAGACATGGCAATCCAGCGGCGGTTTCGGCGCTGCGTTGGGGTCATGCCATGCAAATTTGTCATTGGATCGCTCGTGTAGGGGGGATTTTGGTTGAATATTCTGCCCCGCCCATTAGGACGGAGCAGAATTTTGTTGCCTTACAGGTCGACGCCGCGTGTGACGGTGTAACCTTCACGCTCCATGATGGTAGCGATGTCAGCAGCGGCAGCGTTCAGCGCCTCAGCCGAAGATACTTCACCGATAACTGCCCGATTAAGCTGCAATGCCACCGCGCTGGAAATCTCCGATGCTTGCGGCACCGGCAGACCCATCACCGCATTCGCCGCGTTAGCGGAATATGCGTCAATAAAGCGGTAGCTGTCGTCAGCGGATAATGCGCCACCGGCAAGGTCGCCACGTACTGGCACACCGCCAGCTTGCACATAAGCCGTCTGCACGTCTTTGTCCTGGAACCATGTCAGGAAGGCCAAGGCGGCCTGCTGGCGTTCGGGCGAAATGTTGGCGGGAATACCGCCAACCCAGTGCCCAGCGGACGAAGCCGAACCACCGGCACCAGCCGGGATCAGGGCTGCGTTCAGCTTACCGACAACGGCCGATTTCTCAGGGTTCTCAAGACCACCCCAGGCACCGATCACCGCAATTGCCTGACCCGCGCGGCCCGTGGACAGCAGTTGAATCAAATCACCTTGTTCCACAGCACCTGGGCTGGGGGGGCCGGATTTTGTCGCCAGACCAACATATGTATCCAGCGCAGCAAGGCCTTCGGATGAATTGATGGTAACGTTGATACCGTCCTCGCCGACTTCAAAGAAGCTGCCGCCGTGGCTGAACAGGTAAGGCGTGAAGTTATAAACGATGGATTTGCGCCCCGAGCGGGTTACAAATCCATAGGCATCACCAGCAGCCTGAATGGCGTCGGCGTTGGATTGCACTTGGGCCCAGGTTGTTGGTTCGCTCAGGCCCAAACCAGCGTAGATTTCAGTGTTGTAATACAACACCTGTACGTTGCCATTCAGCGGCACGCCCATCAGCGTGCCTTCGGCGGCAAAGGTGCTGCTGGCCGCATCCCAGGAAACTGTGTCGCCATAGGTCAGCACACTGTCAGCCAAGGCATACCCATCGCTCAGCTCACCCAGAGGGGCAAGGAAACCGCCGGAATAAATTTCGGATAACCACAGCGAATTGATGTTCAGCAGGTCAAATTCACCGTCTGCGCCACGGACAGAATTGCGGACTTTTTCCAGCAAACCAGCGTAGGGTGATACGTCCAGTTCAATCTTATTACCGGTTTCGTCTTCGTATTTATCAACCATGGCGATAAAGCTATCCAGCCATGGCGATTGGTTGATCGCCATCTTGATGGTTGGCTGGTCAGCGGCCAGTGTTGCACCAGCACTTGCAGACAAAACTGCCGCCAGTGCCAGACCACCGACAGCGCGCCGGGTGATCTTAGGTCGTTTATTGGTTTGATCGAACATGTTGTTCCTCCCTGTTCGGTTTCGTGTGTTGTTCTTAGGATCCCTCAGGTTTCAGCCCCATCCAGGCATAGTATTCAGGCGGCGTATCATGCAGCGCCAGCAGGCGAATGGCCTGCGCGTGCAACTGCGCCTCAAGGGTCCGGTCCCGGATAGGCTGAGTTTGGTTCGGATCCTTGATATTGTCGTAAACTGCGGTTTCAAACACATGGAATTTAGTGCCATCCAGCCCCGGTGGGCGGCGGGCCTCGTTCAAAGCGTCATAGCGGATCAAGGGCAGACCTTTAGAGAAGTCAAACGGCAAGCTGTATTTCCCGGTTGCGAGTTCTTCGGGCGTGAACATGCCGGTCATGTGAACTGGCATCAGGGTGTATTCACCCAGTTCTTCGTTAAACAGGTCATCGGGGTACAGAAAATAGCTGTAGTTTCCGTCCGTTACCGCCAAAGGCCCACCAAACATGCCGAATATCAGCGCTTCGTGGCTGTCGGTGCCGCGCGCAATATCCAGGATGGATTTACTGGTGACTTCGGGCGGAACTTCCTGGCCGTGAAGTTCCAACATCGTTGGCATCAGGTCAGTGGTCTGGGTCAGCGCCTGAATACGGCTGCCGGCTCGATCGGCAAATTCCGGGTGATGCATCACCAAGGGGATGTGCGAAATCTCTTCGTAATATGGCGTCAGGTTTTTGCCCCACCAGTCATGTTCGCTAAGCAAAAATCCGTGGTCCGTGGTCAGGATCAGGCAGGTATCATCCCACATGTCATGTTTGTCAAAATAGTCCAGCAGTTTGCCAAACCAAGCGTCACACATTGCCACCAAGGCGGCATAATTGGCGCGAATTTCCGCAATTTCATCGGGGTGTTCATTGACCGGCGCGTATTTTGGCCAATCCAGAATCGGGCCTTTATAGTCGGTCTTGTAGGCGTCCTTGTATTTCTCAGGTGCGAAAAAAGGCTCATGCGGGTCAAAACACTCCAACTGCAACATCCAGTCATCGGCGTCGCGGTTGGTGTTCAGAAAATCAAAGGCGCGCTCAAAGCATTTCGGGCCGGGGAAATCACCCTCGTCGCGGATCACTTCGCGGTTGATCTGATGCTGGGTGCGCTTGGTTTCGGTTGGCACGTTGTAATGCTTGTCGGAGTACATTTCGCTAAAGCGTTCCATAGGTGGCTTCACCATGGCGATCCACGGATCATATTCCTGCCCACGGATGAAATCCCAGGTGTTATAGCGACCATGATAGGTGGCGCCGCCATCCTCAAAATAGTGAAAATGGTCGCTGATCAGGTGGGTGTAGGTGCCGCCCTTCTTTAACAATTCCGGTGCTGAATTATCAAACGGCTCAAGTGGCCCCCAAGACCTGTGCATGAAGTTCAGCCGACCAGTATGCATGTCACGTCGCGCGGGCATACACGGCAAAGAACCAACATAGTGGTTATCAAAGCTCATGGCACGGGCGGCAAAACGGTCGAAATTTGGCGTCGCTACAGCATCACCGCCATAACACCCCATCGCCGCGCGATTAAGCGAATCAAACAAAACAAAGACTGTCCGCATATTCCCCCCTGAGCCGCGCAACTATGGACAAGCACACAAACCCTGTCTAATACAATTGGGTATGCTTGATATAACCATGGGGTATATATGCAGCAGATCTGGCGGCTGAAACATTTCCTGGCAGTGGCCGATAGCGGCTCGATCCAAGGCGCGGCGCGGCAACTAAACATCAGCCAACCCGCCCTTACCAAATCCATCCGCCTGCTGGAAACCTACCTGAACGCAACACTGTTTGATCGTTCGGCGCGGGGCGTGACCCTTACCGAAATGGGGCGGGATTTTTACATCCGCGCGCGCCAAATCGAAGAAGAATGGCAAGCCGGGCTGGCGGATATCAGTGCGGCAAAACAAGGCGCTCGCGGGTTGTTGCGGCTGGGGGTGGGACCAACCTATGCCGCCTTGTTCCTGCCGCGGGTTTTAGACCGGCTTACCCAAAAATACCCAAATATTGAGGTCGCGGTACGCACTGGAGTCGGCACCGAGCTATTGCCTGCCCTGCGCACGGGAGAGCTAAGCACCTATGCGGGGGGGCTTGATGAAGAAGGCCTTGGCGACGCCGGGTTGTTTGAAACGATCCCGCTATACACCCAATCCAACGTGTTGGTGGCCGCCCGCAATCATCCGGCCTTTGCCGGCGCCCCGCCGCCGCTGGGCGATGTCGCGAAAATGCGCTGGGTGCGCCTAAGCTATGACGCGATAGGCAGCCATAAAATCACCCGTTTTTTTCAGGCGGCTGGTTGCGAAAAACCCCGGTTCTCTGTCTCAACCAGCTCGCTGGCTGCGGCACTCGATCTGGTATTATCACACGGGTATCTGACCGGTTTACCGATGCCTTTCCTGCATTCCAGCCTGGGGCTGGAGCTGAAAGCCCTGCCGTATCCAGAATATGAATGGAAAATCCCGACCGGGTTAACTTTGCGTAAATCCATTACACCCTCGGCAGCTTCGGATGATTTGATCCAGCTTTTCACGCAAGAGGCGGTGCAATTTGTTGATACCTTTGGGCACGAACAAACCGATGCCCAAACCCCGTAAACGCAACAAGACGATTGCACCACACGGTTCGAACAACACGTCTTTCCCTATTCGCACAGAT
>Ga0209344_10006022_pt1 | contig 10164 bp, 9 predicted proteins | sample Cruoilmetagenom6_FD_187293 | JGI IMG/M metagenome (GOLD analysis project Ga0209344, IMG submission 187293) | Oil polluted marine microbial communities from Coal Oil Point, Santa Barbara, California, USA - Santa Barbara Oil Seep Sample 6 (SPAdes)... | ecosystem: Environmental > Aquatic > Marine >...
CGACCGATGCCACGGTGACTGTGGTTGAAAACCACAGTCGACTCCGCCGAGATCACCGGTGCGATGAATCCGTGAAATCCGCGTCCCATTTGTGACGCGCGATGGCTCAGCGACTCAGAGATTCTGCCTTGGACCTTTGATGATCCGTGTTCATCCGTGTCCATGCTGCGATGGGTGATGTCTTTGTGGTTGCGATGGCCGAAGAGAACACGTCTGCGTCGTCTCGGCGCCTCAGCGTCTCCGCGGTTTCATTGGGCTCACCGGCGGCTGGAGTCGCCCGAGTCAGGCGTTCTTTTGGAGGGCGAAGGGGTAAATGGGGCGGCCCTGGAGCCGGTACTTGTGCTCGAAACCGGTGAGGGGAAGACCGGCAAAGGCCTCCTCCGGATCGAGAGTTGTGAAACCGGCGGCGCTCCCCAGTACCTCGGAGATGACTTCCGAGTAGCCCTGGTGATCGGTCTTGATCAACAGGCGGCCGCCCGAAACCAACGCCTGATTGAGGGCTGCGACCACATCTGCTTTGATCAGGCGGCGTTTGTGGTGGCGTTTCTTGGGCCATGGGTCCGGGAAGAGGATGAAGATACTCTCAACCGTTGCGGGCTCGAGCAATCGGAAGAGAAGGTCCTCCCCGCTGGTTCGAAGCAAACGGACGTTTTTAATCCCGCGCTTTACAGCCCGCTCGCAGCAGAGACGGTGGTACTTGCCGGCTCGTTCCACGGCAAGGATGTCCCGTTCGGGCCGCATGGAGGCAAGTTCCAGGAGGAACTTGCCCTTGCCTGAACCGATTTCGATATCCACCGGAGCCGACCGGCCAAAGATCGCGGGCCACTGAAGTGGGACTGCGATCCGGTTGAAATCGAGCTCGCTCATCACTCCGACTGCGGATCCTCGAGCCCAAGGTGATCCATCGTCACACCGAGTTCATCGGCAAACTGAAGGACCTTGTCGTCGCGATAGAACTCACCGTAGTGGACAGAACGAATCCCTGCGTTGACGATGAGTTTGAAGCAGTTGAAACACGGTGACGCGGTGACATAGATTTCCGCGCCCTCGAGACGGACACCGTGGTGCGCTGCCTGAACCAGGGCGTTGGCCTCGGCGTGGACCGTCCGGACGCAGTGGTCGTTCTCCATCAGACACCCCGCCTCGGTGCAGTGCGGCGCGCCGCGAACCGAACCGTTGTAGCCAGTGGACAAAATGGTCTTGTTGCGAACGATCACCGCGCCGACATGCTTGCGGGGACAGGTGGATCGAGTCGCAGCCTGGATGGCCAGGTTCATGAAGTAGCGTTCCCAGGAAACGCGGACCTTGGTCTCTTCTTGGCTCACACGAGCTCGCTGGCCGCGAAGAAGAAGGCGTTCTCGATGGCGGCGTTCTCATCCGAGTCGGATCCATGGATCGCGTTGCGCTCGATGGATTCGCCATAGAGGGCGCGGACGGTTCCGGCGTCGGCATCGGCCGGGTTGGTGGCGCCCATGGTCTTTCGCAGATGGGGCACGGCGTTCTCGCGCTCGAGCGACATGGCCCAGACGGGACCCGATGTCATGTACTCGACCAGATCGTTGTAGAACGGCCGTTCGGAGTGGACTGCGTAGAAGGCCTTCGCCTGGTCGACGCTGAGATGCGTCATCCTTCCGGCGACGATGCGGAACCCCTCACCCTCGAGATGGGCGATGATCTTGCCGACGTTTTTGTTCTGAACTGAGTCCGGTTTGATGATCGTGAATGTGCGATGATTCATATTGCCTCCGGGTCCGATCGGGACCGGCAGGGATCATACACGAGAAGCCGTGAAATTGGCGGTTGGGAGAGACTCCAGATGAAGATCACAGCCTCCACCGAGAACCAGATCACCGTCCTCGAGCTCGATGGGAACCTGAGCATTGGTACCGCAGACGAGGTTTTTTCGGCGGCCATCGAGCGGCAACTCGATGGAGGTCGCCCGAATATCGTGCTCGATATGGAACACGTCGGACTTGTGGACTCGACGGGTTTGGGTTCGCTGGTCCGCTGCCACCACCGGTGCCTCCAGGCTGGGGGGGGATTGCGGCTCGCGCATTTGGATTTCCAGGTGTGGGAACTCTTTCAGGCGGCACAGCTCACCGGCGTGATTCCGATTTTCGAGAACCTGCAGATGGCTCTGCAGGGGGAGAATGAGGACTGATCGGTTGATGTGAAACGTAATAAATGGGCCCGTCTCGGCCCAGACGGGTCATTGTTGGGTTAAAACCGATGGGAATCACATCCCGACGGGCAGGGGTTGTCAGATAGTGATTCAGCAATGGAGCCTGGCGGCATCCGTTCTTGGTCGTCGTTGCATCGAGAAAGGAAAACCAATGAAGTACGTACTTTTGTTTACCGTGATGTGCATTTCGATGATCGGGGGACTCGCCGCTGAGCCGACCGCGGTGAATCCGACGGAATCCGCCAAACCAGCCATTCAGATCGTGGGTGAGGATGTCTACGAGACTTATTCGTCGCCGAATCCGTATCCTGGGATCTGGGAACAAGGACAGCCCCAGCTCATGTGGTCGGATGTCCTCCACCACCCCGAAGCCAGCTATATCTGTCCCCATTTTAGCCGCATGGAGCTCGGTGAGGGCGACTTTGTGATCGTTCGCTCGCCCGATCATTCGAGGACCTGGCGCTATGAGGGCGACGGCGTGGATGGACTCGGCGCCGGGATTGAGGGTTTTTGGGGAATCCACATTGCCGGAGATACGGCGATCGTCGAGTTGTGGAGCACCCGAAGCGGAGGCGGATTCGGCTATGTCATCGACCGGTATGCTCGAGGTTTCACCCGAGAAGAGGTCGAGGGTGATGGATCACCAGAGGCCCTCATCGGAACCGACGACTCGGAATGGGCGCCGTGCTATGAGACCACCGATCCTGTCGTCTACGACAAGAGCCGTGCAGTGGCACGGATGCTCGTTAACGGTTCGGGCCTGTGCACCGGTTGGTTGGTTGGCAACGAGGGCCACTTCATGACCAACGAGCACTGCATCACCAGCCAAGCCCAGGCGTCGAACACCAACTACGAATTCATGGCGGAAGGGGCGACCTGCGCCACCAACTGCTGGCAGCTCCAGTGTCCCGGCACCATCGTGACCACATCTGGAACCCTGATCCAGGACTCCCCGGACTACGACTTCGCGCTCGTAGAGCTCTCGACGAATCCTGCGCCAACCTACGGGTTTTTCACCCTGCGCGCCGCCGGCGGGACTGTCGGTGAGCGCCTGTACATCCCGCAGCACCCCGCAGGATGGGGCAAGAAGATCGCACTCTACAGCACCCACGCGTCGGATCCCGGTCATCCGATTGTGGTCTCCAAGACCTACGGCGGTTGCGGCGCCAGACCCGGGCCGGACATGGGCTACAGGGCTGACACCCAGGGCGGGTCGTCGGGATCTCCCGTCGTTGCCTACAGTGACGACCAGGTGATTGCACTCCACCATTGCGGGAGTTCGACTATCAACACGGGTGTTCTCATCGAACAGGTGATCTCGACCCTCGGTTCCAACCTCCCAGCCAGTGCTCTCGGCGTTCCGGGTTTGATTTTCCAGGATGGCTTCGAATCCGGAAGCACCGCATCGTGGGGTCAGACCCAACCCTAGATTCCCAACATCTGTGCATGACCGGAAGGCCTTGCCTGGCCTTCCGGTTTTTTATACCTAGGGTGAGCGATTCTGGCGGATGAGATGCGCCAAGATCTTGATGCTCTGACGTTTGCGAAAAACGGAGGCATACCCGTTGGTATGTCGAGTATTTTCGCAAAGGCCAGAGCGCAAGAGATTTGTGCAGATCGCCGCCGAGAATCGCTCATCCTAGGTAATACCTTGTTTTCAGTGATTTGGCCAAGTGGTTGGGTTCTTGAGTCGATCCCCGTGCTCGATGTGTTCGATTTTGGTGGACCGTCCTGGCACGCGTTGTCCCAGGATCGAACAGATGATGCCCATCACCCCGGATACCGGGTGGAGCGAAAGCTGGCACGGACTTTGCTGTAAGGGGGGCATGGAGGCACAGATGCTCGAACGTAGACAACACCCGAGGCACCATCCGACCCGCGATATCACCGGAAAGGTGAAGTCCACGATGGAATTCCGAGTCGTGGATATCTCCGAGGGCGGCGTCTTGGTGGAAACCAGGCTCGGACTGCCTCCCGCAACCGTGTGTGAACTCAAGGTCTCAGCGTACGGGAATGAGTTCATTGTCAAGGCCGAGGTGCGTCGTTGTCGTGCCCAACTGACAAAGACCGACAGTGGCTGCAAGGTCGCCTACCGGTCAGGACTCGAGTTTGTCGACTTGGACGAGGACCGCATGAGCGGAGTGCGCCAACTCATCGCCAGCTACTGCCCGCTTGAAGATGGAGCGGACGAGGCCATGTCCGTGACCCAGGGAGCGGTGGTCTCCGGATCTTTGTACACAGTGTGACGTCGGAACCGCGTCTCGCCCTCCGAGCGGAACGACGTCCGATTCCCGCGGGGCCTTTGGCCCCGCGGTTTTTGTTTGCCCTCGGAGTGGGCACGATGCGCTACTTGGTGCGCAAGATGACCACTCGCGAGGCACCACCCTTGAGGTCCCGCACGATCTCGAGCTTTGAGAGGGCCGGCTCGACCTCGGCCTCTGCCGGACACTCGAGACAGATGGTGGTGTCGTCCGATGCGAGCCCGGCACCCACCGCGGTATCGAGGACCTCGGCGCCTTCCTGCCAGATTTCAAAAGGCGGGTCGGCCCAGATCAGATCAAAGATTCGAGCGGACCGGTTGAGATCGCCGATCGCTTTGACGGCCTGGCGATTGATGACCGATGCACGGCTGGGGGGGACCTCGAGCGACTCCAAGTTTGCTCGGATGAGCTTGACGGCGCTCCGGTGGATCTCGACGAAGACGGCGCTGGCCGCCCCGCGCGAAAGAGCTTCGATCCCGACGGCGCCGGTGCCCGCATAGAGATCGAGCACCCTTGCGTCAACCACCTTTGGGCCGAAGACCGAGAAGAATCGTTCGCGCATGGCGTCGGGCGTCGGCCGCAATTTCTGGTTCTTGGACGGGCCGCGAAGCCGACGAGATCGCCAGATACCTGCGGTCACTCTCACGGCGTCGACTCGGTGATTCTGAGGATGACCTTGGCGCGATTGACCTTGGCCACGTTGTAGGTCATGACGATGTCCTCGCGTTGGAGGACGATGGCCCCATCCTCGGAGATGGCCATGACACAGGCTTCACCCCCTTGGCGGAGCTCGACGCAGTCCCCGATCTCGGGCTGCCATTGCATGATCTCGAACTCGCCCGGCAGAGCCGCCAGGGCCCTATTCTGGAGGTCGTCCATCACCGATGCGATCTTACTGACGGGCAGGCTCAACGATGAGAGGGGAGAGTAGCGGAAGACCCTTGGAGCATCCGGGCCGACATGGATGATCAGAACCGTCGTACTTTCGCGGCTCTCGACGCCTGAAGCCACAGGTTCGGCGTCGATGTCTTCCGCTGCCAGGTTGAGCGCCTGAAGGTAGACCATGTACTCGCCATAGTCGAGAGTCGCCTGATGGACGTAGTCCTCGGTGTCGGATCGGATCGACACCGCGACGACATGGTTGGTGAAAAGCGAGACCCGGGTGGTCCGGCCGAGATGGGTCGAGACCCGCTCGGCCACCGGAGTCGGCGCCTGCGCGGTTGCCTCGAAGGATGCCAGGATCGCCACCGCAAGCAACGCGGCCTTCACCCTCATGTCGAGATCTCCTCGTGGATCCGCCGGGCGGAGGCGATGGCGTAACCCAGCGACTCGACCTCGTCGATTTCGCCGTCAATGATGGCGTCACGGGTGTTCTTCAGGGCCTGCCCGATCCAGGGTCCGGGCTCCACACCCGCCTCGACGATCTGACCACCGGTGGCCGCAGGCAGGATGCGGACCGCTGCCGCTGCCGCGTCGGCGAGCCGCCGCCGGGCATCGAGATTGATCCCGGCCATGGCGAGGAGAATCACCTCCGCGTGACGGTCCTCGACGGATCGGACCCGAGCGGAACGACTGAGTTTGGGTGAACTCGCATCACGGACCTGCGCGACGTTGGCGGGAAGATCAAGGATTCTCCGCCGTTGGTCCCCAGTGAGCTGAAGGCGATCGACAAGTTGACGAGGCATCTCCATTCCGGACGCGAGGGCGAGTCCGCCGAGAAAGAGCATCCACGGCTCCGGGTTCGACCCGAGTTGCTCGAGCTCGAACCACGCGAGTTGACCCTCCAATTCAAGGAGAAATGCGCGAATGTCCTCCGACCAGACGAGGCCCTCGCAGATGGCGGGGAGGAGACCGAGTTCGGCGATCAGCCCGATGGCGGAAGCCGGGTGATCCTCAGCGAGGAGCGTCTCGAGTTCGCGGCGCAGGCGTTGGCCTGAAAGCCGGTCGAAGACGCCTTCGCCGACGGCGGTGGCGATGAGGTTGCGGGTGTCGTTCGCGATGGTGAAATCGAGCCGTCGAGAGTAGCGGACCGCTCGAATCGCGCGGGTCGGATCATCGATGAACGAGAGCGAATGGAGGACGCGGATCTCGCGTCGGTGGAGGTCCTTGCGGCCACCGAAGAAATCAACCAGCTTCCCGTGTTGGTCACCGTGGAGCGCAACGGCGAGTGAGTTGATGGTGAAATCGCGCCGATAGAGGTCCTGCCGGATCAGCGAGTTTTCGACCTCAGGGAGCGCGGCGGGTGTCTTGTAGAACTCGGTTCTGGCCGATACCACGTCCACGCGGTGTCCATCCGGAAGAGTCACGACCGCGGTGAGAAAGGGGGTGTGGGGGTGGCAGCGCCCATCGACATAGGCCGCCAGGGCGTGGGCGAAGTCGATGCCGGACCCTTCCACCACCAGATCGACATCCTCGTTCGGGCGACTCAGGAGAAGATCTCTCACCATCCCACCGACCAGGTAGACCGGGATACCGACGGTGTCCGCGACGGCCTTGGCCGTCCGGAGCAGGTCCTGAACCCAGGGGGCCGTCTGCTCGCGCAGAAGGCGGGTGATGCTCTGGCTCATGGGTCGGGCTCCGGCCATCCGGTTGTCCAGGACCGACCCTGCGGCGTGTTGTCGTTCAAAGAGCCGGCGGAAGAGCTCCATCCGGGTGACGATTCCGGCCGGCTGGCCGTCTTCTTCGACCACGACGAATCGGTGGGATCGTTCCAGAAAGAGATCGCGGAGTTCGCCGAGTCCGAATCCTGCCGGCACCAGAGGCAGATCGGGTTGCATGATGGTTCTCACGGGTCGGTCGGCCATCCCGTGGCCGAGGGCGCGATCGAGGATCTGACGGGTGACCATTCCGGTCAACTCACCGCCGCTTTGCCTGACCGGCATGGCGTTGAGCCGAAGCTGGTTCATCCGCTCCTTGCTTTCCGCCACGCTGTCGTCGGTTTCCACCGAGAAGATCCGACGGCTGGCGACATCGATGGCGGTGGCCGGGGGCGGGAGATCTTCAGCCAACGCGGCGAGCAGTTCTTCGCGGAGTTCCACCGGCATCCGATCGGCGACCCGGGCGGAGGCGGCCGTGGCGTGCCCGCCACCACCGAATCTCTGCGCGATCCCGCCGAGGTGGAGCCCCTGGACACGGGCCCTGAGGATGAGGTTTGTATTTGGTGGTTGCACCAGCATCACGATCCCCACGGGCAGCTCGAAGGTCTCGACCCAGCGGTGGACCACATAGGCGGCCTCTTCGTGGTAGTGATCGACCTCGACCATGGCGAGGGAGACGGGGATGTCGTTGATGGGGATCTGCTCGGCGGATTCGACGATCCTGTTGAGCAGGGCAAGCTGATCCGGTTGGAGTCCCTTGAGGACCCAGCGGCGCACCCAGGCCAGCGAACCGCCGAGCTCGATCAGCCGGGCGACCACGCGGAGGTCGTCGGCAGTGGTTTCGCGGTAGGAGAGACCGCCGGTGTCCTCGTAGATACCCATCATCAGCAACGATGCCTCTTCTTCGGTGGGCTCGATACCCCGTTCCGCGAGGAGATCGGCGATGATCGTGCAGGTCGCACCCACCGGGCGGAAAATCGTAGTGTCGGCGGTGATGCCGTCGGGGCGCTCTTCGACGTGGTGATCGATGAGGTCGATGGGGCATTGATCCCGTTGGATGAGATCCCAGACCTCGCCGAGGCGGGCCGGGGTGGAGGTGTCCACAACCACTGCGTGTTCGATAGTTTCGCGTCGAGCGCGACGGAGCTTGAGCTCGGGGAATGGCATGCCGGTGTCCGAGATGAATCGGCGCACCGCAGCCTCATGCGAACCGGGGAAGAGTACACGGTGATCCGGATACAACCGAGTCGCGCACACCGCCGCGGCGAATGCGTCGAAGTCGGCGGAGAGATGGGTCGTGATGATCTTCACGCCTTCATTGTAGGCGATGGAACTTCCCATTTGCCTGACCGTGGCCGATGGTGCGCCGCTGGGCCGCCGAAGGCGGACCAGAAGGCCGGAGCAACAGGAGACCGGCCACGGCATGCATCTCCCACCCCCCGCGACGCTGGGTCGCCTAGGGCGACCCAGAAGGCCGGAGCTGAGCCTGATCCGATGCCTGTGGCACCGTCGCGCCCCATGCCGAAGTGTCACCGCTCTCGAAGCGGTCACGGAAGATCAGCCCCGGCGGTGGCGAATCGAAGCCGAGGATCACGATGTCATCGATGTGCCAGCCGTCCCGAGTCTGGCTGCCATCGGTGTCGATACGAAAACGGATCCGGGCATCGGGCGCGTGGTCCAGCGCCGCGAGATCGAGGTCGACCCGATCCCAGGATGAGGTCTGAACACCGTTGAAAGATGCCGCCCCCGTCCAGCTCGCCCCACCATCGGTTGAGTACTCCACATAGGCATAGTCATAACCGCTTTCGAGATCGTAGATGTGGGAGAACTCGAGTCGTACTCCGGCGATGTCCAAGAGATTCAAAGGTGGTGAAATGAGAGAGAAATCCCAATAGTCGCCGTAATCGCCACCCGGGCTGTCGGTCCACGAGTGGTCGGGGCTTGCCGAAGTCTCGTCGGTGATGGCCCAGCTTCCCTCTGGGGTCCAGCCGAGATTGCCGGCTTCGACGCTGTCGAAGAGGGCGGTCTCGTACGGCTGGAGAGCAAAATCGGCCTGGCTGGTGGCGCCGGCCGTTGCCGCGACGGCCGGGATGGTTTGGCTGGCGTAGCCGTCAATGGATGCGGTGACGTCGTAGGTCCCCTCGAGGAGCATGAGATCGTAGGCGCCGGTGGCGATGTCGGCCACTGTCGTGAACGCGCCCGCGGTGACGGTCGCTCCCAGGGTTGATCCGCTGACGATGTCGGTCACCGTCCCGGCGATGTGTGCCGCGCTGGATGGGTCGAGGACCCACACGAAAGCCGCGCTGACGGGGCCCCAGTTGCCGACGGAATCCTGCGCGTGGATGAAGACCGTGTGCCGGCCGGTGGCCAGCCCCGTCGTGTCGAGGGTGCCTTCAAGGGCCTCGGACGTGGAATTGAAGCTGCCGTCGGCGGCGGTCATGGCCACGGGAGTCGCGCCCGACTGCCAAGGGGGCGCGTCGAGAGTGAATTCGGCGGCGGCGATGAGCTGGCTCGGTTCGGTTCCGTTGGTGTTGTTGAAACGTCCGTCGTTGGCCTCAGCTGCAATGGTGACGATGTCGCCGGGTGCGACGACCGTCGCCGAGGAAGTGGCTCCGGTGACCTCTGGTCCGGCCGGCGTCAGGTATGGCGTCCGGACCACCTTCGCAGCATAGATCAGCGCCTCGAGGTTGTCGGGGAAGATGGTCGATTCGAAGTCGGTGCAGTCCTCGAAGAACCAGGTTCCGAGTTCGAAGAGACACGCCGCGACCCCGAGATCGCCGTAGGCGAAGTCCACCGTGGTCCCATCGGTGGGATACAGACCGATGGCCTGGTCCGGTTCATACCCGTTGAAGAAAGCGAGTTTTCGGCCGAGAGTCTGGAGCGCCGCTCCGTTGCCTGTCGGTGTTCCGGTGAATCCCCACGGCCAGAGGACGAGTTCGGAGTAGGAGTGGATGTCGATGTAGAGCCCGGTGGCGTCGGTGGGCGCGGCGGCGCCGAGGTCATCCGCACGTTGGTCGGGGAAGATGGACCGTGCGTAGGATTGGACCGCCTGAACCTCGGGCTCCGATGTCGGTGAGACGCCACGATAGGTGTTCGAGCAACTGTCACCGCTGGACCCCCCGCA
>Ga0209344_10006024_pt1 | contig 10162 bp, 8 predicted proteins | sample Cruoilmetagenom6_FD_187293 | JGI IMG/M metagenome (GOLD analysis project Ga0209344, IMG submission 187293) | Oil polluted marine microbial communities from Coal Oil Point, Santa Barbara, California, USA - Santa Barbara Oil Seep Sample 6 (SPAdes)... | ecosystem: Environmental > Aquatic > Marine >...
ATGCGGCGGCGCAAAAGCTGGTAAAATGTACCCAGTCCAGGGGTTAATGTGCGCAGGTCCAGCGTTGAAATATCTGGAACCGGTAGAACCATGACACCGACGTTGTGTGTGACAATATTTTTAATATAAGGCGTGCAGGGCGATCCAGATCAACAAGTTCAGAATGACCCCGACCGCTGCAGCAGCTTTTTGCAGATAAAGCATCCGCCAACCCTGGCCTTGATGAAACCGCCAGCGCCGCGTCTCTGGTAGCGATCTGGGATCAAGGGCGAAATCTTCTTCAACGCAGATACCAATAATGAAAGGTTGTTCTGGCGTACTTATTTATCGCAATAGTTGTTTTGTCGTTTTCTCATTTTGAGAAAACAGCATGTATTCTACCTGAATTCAGGTCCGGGTTACGATTCTTGGGCTTGCTGCCTCACGGGGTGTTCGCATTTGCCCCGTGGAGATTGAACGAAACCAATCGCCGGAATTGTCAATTGAGGTGTAGGTGCAGGCTTCTGTTGCCAGGTGCCTGCGAACCCCGCCTTACGCGGCTAGGCGCAAGGGCTTAGTTTTCAGCGAACTCGTACTGCTTACGCAGCAAGAGCCATAGCTGGAGCTTTGTTGTCATTTGCAACTAGCTTTTATGTACCGATAACGGTGGTAACTCACCGAAACAAAGCAAACCCCTTTAGACGTTCGTCGATCCTGTTTCGACCCCATGATCCCCAAATGAAGGATGTTTGGTGGAGTCGCCGGGTACCGCCCCCGGGTCCGATCCGCTTATTACGAGCGCGTTTATGTCCATAGTCCCGTTGCCGGAACAAAAGAAACTTATGCGTTGCGGCGGAAAACTTCAACCCGCGCTTTCAACCATCGCATTAGATCTGTGGTTATGGGCGATCCTGGCTTTTTGGACCCCGTCGGCCTTTAATTCGCCTCCGGCGGGGATATTTTTGGGAAAAAGAAACTGACGGCTTCTTCTGTTCTTAAATATCCTCGCCGAAGGCGAATTGCACGAAGTACCTGAAGAAGCGCGCGCAATGCGAACTCGTTTAATCTTGTTTAATATCAGATTATTCAAATCAATAATCAGTTGACATTTGTAGGGACCGGCGAAAAGTTTGCACGTGTAGAGTTTCTGGTCAGAGAATAGCTTTTTGGGGGATAATTGCAGAGCGCATTGATATTACCACCCACACGGGCGTTGCAATGGCTTGGTTTCTATCTGGCGATCCTCATTGCGTGGTGGGGGATGTATTCGATGGTGCGCGGGGATGGGAACTGGCTTTGCGGCCCTTCAACTTTGCGCTTGCTGCCATTGGGTGGATTCCGGGTGTTTTTTGCGATGTGGGCAGTGATGATGTTGGCGATGATGTTGCCAACACTGGTGCCTACACTTCGAACATATGATGAATTGCCAACACGCGTCGGGGCAACCGGGGCAGGGTGGTTTGGCATCATTGCCGGGTACTTGTTTGTTTGGCTGGCCGGATCCGCAGGTTTTGCCGGCGCGCAAGTGATCGCGTTGAATGCCGGATGGATTGACGCAACAGGTATTGTCAATTCGCCCTGGCTGGCAGCGGCCTTGTTGTTTCTGGCCGGAGGGTACCAGTTCAGCCGTACGAAAGATGTGTGTCAGGATGCCTGCCTGACACCGATGCAATACTTTATCAGCCACTGGCGCCCGGGGTTTAACGGCGCTTTGCGCATGGGGGCAGGTTTAGGGGCATACTGTGTCGGTTGTTGCTGGGCGATAATGACATTGGCCTTTGTAGGTGGGGTGATGAGCCTGCTTTGGATGGGAGTTGCCACACTGTTTATGGTGGCAGAAAAACTGCCGGAGATTGGGCAACATCTGCGTCGCCCTGCCGGAGTGTTGCTAATCGGTGCTGGGATATTCATGGTGTTTCAGGCATTTGGTTGAATGTAGGGAAATTGGACAGGAACCATAATGGACGGAAATGAAAACAAACCATCTGATCGCATTCGCGTGCGTGACCGGATTGTGCAGAAAATCGGAAATCCATTGCGGCGCAAACAACAGCCGACAAACTGGGCAATAAAAGGTGAACTGTTTTTAAACTGTTCGTGTACGGTATTTTGCCCATGTGTCGTGTCATTGGGTCAGCACCCGCCAACGGAAGGTTATTGCCATACATGGATGGCGATTGCGATCGATGAAGGGCATTTTGAAGGGGAAAGCCTGAACGGCATCAACATAGGATTATTGGTCGAAATTCCAGGCCGGATGAGTGAAGGAAACTGGAAGGTCGCCGCCTATATCGATGAAAAGGCATCACAAAAAGCTTATAATGGCTTACTGCAGATCCTGTCAGGTGCGGCAGGGGGAACCACCGGTCTGTTTACCATGCTGGTCAGTGAAATATTTGGCGCTGAACGTGAAAAGGTGGAAATCATACGCGAAGGTAACCGCCGCTCAATCAGGGTTGGGCGAAAAATTCAGGGTGAAATTGAAATGCTTGTTGGAAAAGAACCCGACAAACCTGTGGAGATTAAGAACACTAAATATTGGATGGGACCCGATATTATCGCTGCGCGTGGCGTAAAAAGCCGGGTGCGTGACTATGGCCGGGTGTGGAATTTTGATGGAAAATCCGCTGAAATTTGTTCAATAGACTGGAAAGGCCCGGGGGAATGATAACGCCGGAATATTGCCAGGTTATGTCGCGCTATAATTTGTGGCAAAACAAAAGCTTGTACCGTGAAACGGATGTTTTGACGGATGCTGAACGTCATGCTGACCGCGGTGCATTCTTTGGGTCGGTTCAGCGGACGCTAGCTCATATATTATGGGGTGACACGATGTGGATGTCGCGGTTTGACGGCTGGGCTGCAGCCGAGGGCGGCATTAAAAACAGCGATGAAATGATCACGAACTGGGATGAAATGAAATCTGCAAGGCGCGCTGCGGACAAAAAGATCTGTGATTGGGCCGGGCGGTTAGACCATGATAGTCTGAGTGGGGAATTGTCCTGGTATTCGGGTGCCATAAAAGCAGAAATGTGCAAGCCGGTTTCACTGTTGGTGACGCAATTCTTTAATCACCAGACCCATCACCGCGGGCAGGTTCACGCGATGCTGACGGCAGCAGGGCGCACCCCAGATGCAACCGACCTGCCATTCATGCCAGACGGTATCTGATCTGGTATTGAAATTAGCGCCACAAAATCAACTGTCGGCGCCAGAGGCCCCAAATTAAAACAAAAAGGAACCGGTTACATGTTCAAAGCATTGGTTGTTGAAAAAGACGATGAGGGCAAAACCAGCGCCTCGGTTCAGGATATGGATACAGCAAGCTTACCCGAAGCAGAGGTGACAGTTGCGGTCGAGTATTCAACATTGAACTACAAAGACGGGCTTTGTGTTGGCCCGGGCGCCGGCTTGGTGCGACACTACCCCCATATTCCGGGTATTGATTTTGCCGGAACAGTGGAAACATCTTCTGATGCGCGCTACGCGCCCGGCGACAAGGTCATTTTGACCGGTTGGCGGGTGGGCGAGGCCCACTGGGGTGGATATTCACAAAAGGCGCGGGTTCTGGCTGATTGGCTGGTTCCACTGCCAGAAGGATTAACCACACGAAACGCTATGGCCGTGGGAACCGCAGGGTTTACGGCCATGCTGGCGGTGATGGCGCTGGAAGATCAAGGACTTGAACCGGGTCACGGCCCGGTACTGGTAACTGGTGCCGCGGGTGGGGTTGGTTCGGTTGCAACGGCAATACTTGCCAACCTTGGATACGAGGTTGCGGGTGTTACCGGTCGCCCTGAAACCGCTGACTATTTGCGCGAACTTGGCGCGACACAGATCGTGGCGCGCCAGGATCTGGGCGAAACCGTTAAGCGCCCTCTGGAAGGCGAAACATGGGCCGGGTGCGTTGATGCCGTCGGTGGGGCGATGTTGGCGCGGGTGCTGGGACAAATGAAATATGGGTCTAGTGTTGCCGCAGTTGGGTTGGCAGGGGGGGCTGACCTGCCGGCAAGCGTTGTCCCGTTTCTGTTGCGCGGCGTGAACCTGCTGGGGATAGACAGTGTGATGCGCCCTTATGGTGATCGGGTCCGGGCCTGGGGCCGAATAGCCAGCGACCTGCCAATGGACAAGCTGGAGGCGATAGTGCAACCGGCAACTCTGGCAGAGGTGCCGGATCTTGCGCGCGCCATTTTGAAAGGGCAGATCAAGGGCCGCGTTGTTGTCGATGTAAACCGATAGCGTCAGGTGGAGCGCTGACATTTGTCACGAAAATTGAGTCTGCAATGCGTGCATTGTTTCTGGCAAATCGTGCAATTCACACTCCGCTAGGGGGATATTTAAGAACAGAAGAAAAGTACTTTCTTGTTAGTTTTGACCCGGGATTGTCAACAAATCAGACATAATTGTCGCTTTACGACGGAAATGTTCGCCATTATCGCCCATTTTTGCTATGTTCACACCACTCTCTACAGAGGGGGTAAAGACCTCTGAACAACTTGAACGGGGATTTTGATATGTCTACAGCAGATGATCCGGACCAGGCCGTAAGCGATAGCGAATACGAGATTGGTCAGGACAATATTACGACAAATATTGGCCCATTCGGGCTTGATATCCATAATCCGGTTTTTCTGATTGCCGGGCTGGGAATTTTTGCCTTTGTAATTGGCACGCTGATGGTGCCTGAACAGGCAACCACATTGTTTAAGGCGATGCGGAATTGGGTGACTGGAAACTTTAGTTGGTTCTTTTTGCTTGCGGGCAACATCTTTGTTTTGTTCTGTTTTTTGTTAATCATCACACCGTTGGGATCTGTACGTCTGGGGGGCGCAGATGCTCGTCCTGACTATGGATATATTGGTTGGTTTGCGATGCTTTTTGCTGCCGGCATGGGCATTGGCCTTATGTTCTTTGGGGTTTCAGAACCATTGTCACATTTTGGGTCTTCCTTTGCAGAAGGGGCTGGTTCGCCTGAAAGCTGGGCGCCACTTGCCGGTGCTGCCGGGGACGCAGCGGGTGCTGCCCGGTTGGGTATGGCTGCAACGATTTATCATTGGGGGCTACACCCTTGGGCGATGTATGCAGTTGTTGCGCTGGCACTGGCATTGTTCAGCTATAATAAGGGTTTGCCGCTATCTATCCGATCAGCGTTCTATCCAATTTTTGGAGAGGCCGTCTGGGGTTGGGTCGGGCATATCATCGACGTTGTGGCAGTTCTGGCAACTATTTTTGGTCTGGCGACTTCCCTTGGATTTGGAGCTGAACAGGCAAATGCCGGTATGAATTTTCTGTTTGGTATTCCCGAAGGTAACGGGACCAAGATAATCCTGATTGTCGTGATTACCGGTGTTGCGTTGGTTTCGGTTATGGCGGGATTGGATGGTGGCGTAAAACGGGCCTCGGAGATCAACATGGTTCTTGCAATGTTGCTGCTTTTGTTCGTGCTGATTGTTGGACCGACGGGCGATATCCTATCCGGTTTTTTCGGTTCGCTTGGTGCTTATGTGCAAAATCTGCCAGCGTTATCGCAACCGTTTGGTCGTGAGGACGCGAACTTTAGTCAGGGTTGGACAGCGTTTTACTGGGCCTGGTGGATCAGCTGGTCACCATTTGTGGGCATGTTCATTGCAAGGGTAAGCCGAGGCCGCACAGTGCGCGAGTTTTTGATCTGCGTGATGCTGATCCCTTCGCTGGTATGTGTGTTGTGGATGAGCGTTTTTGGTGGCACCGCCGTTCAGCAGGTCGTGCAGGATGGGTTTACCGGGGCGCAGGATGCGGCCTTGCCGACGCAGTTGTTTGAAATGCTTTCCCAGTTGCCCCTTGCCAGCATTACATCGCTGATCGGGATTGTTCTGGTGATCGTATTTTTTGTAACGTCGTCGGATTCTGGGTCACTGGTTATTGATACTATTACCGCTGGCGGTAAAACTGACGGGCCTTTGCCACAGCGTGTATTCTGGTGTGTGTTCGAAGGGCTGGTTGCGATTGCATTGTTGCTGGGTGGTGGTCTGTCTGCGTTGCAGGCTATGGCGGTAACCACCGGGTTTCCATTTGCAATATTGCTGTTGTTGATGTGCGTGGCGATCTTCATAGGATTGCGTCAGGAAAGACAAAAGTAGCCCTGACACCATACTTTAGAAATCGGCCCTGCATATTGCTGGGCCGATTTGTTTTTATTCACCCGCGCCTGCCATTGAAATACGGGTTGAATGGGGGCTTGACCTGAACCAAACCCTGAGAAATATCTTGTCTCATGAAACTTGATATTGATTTTGTCCGGGCGCAGTTCCCGGCTTTCGTGGAACCTTCACTGAAGGGTCAGGCCTTTTTTGAAAATGCGGGCGGGTCATATACTTGCACGCAGGTTATTGATCGTTTGTCGCGATTTTATCGCGAACGCAAGGTGCAGCCTTATTCTTCCTACGACGCCAGCAGAGTTGGTGGCGAGGAGATGGATGAAGCACGATTTCGTATGGCAGCGATGTTGGGGGTGGAAACTGACGAGGTTAGTTTTGGCCCATCAACCACTCAGAATACCTATGTCTTGTCTCAGGCATTTCGCCAACATCTGAGCACTGGGGATGTGATCATCGTGACCAATCAGGATCACGAAGCCAATTCCGGCCCCTGGCGACGGCTGGAAGCAGAAGGAATAGAGCTGCGCGAATGGAAGATTGACTCCGAGACCGGGCATCTTGACCCAGAAGATTTGCGAGCTTTGCTGGATGACCGGGTTAAGTTGGTTGTATTTCCCCATTGTTCCAATGTTGTGGGCGAAATTAACGATGTCGCTGCAATCAGCAAAATTGTTCACGATGCTGGGGCGGTGGTGTGTGTGGATGGCGTTAGTTATGCACCACACGGTTTGCCGGATGTGGGTGAACTTGGCGCCGACATTTATTTGTTTTCCTCTTATAAAACCTATGGCCCGCATCAGGGTATCATGGTGATCCGGCGCGCGATTGGGCAGCTGCTGCCGGCGCAAGGGCACTGGTTTAATGGTGATGTACTTTACAAACGCTTTACCCCGGCGGGTCCGGATCATGCACAGATCGCCGCCAGTGCGGGAATGGCGGATTATGTTGATCTTTTGTATTCTCGTCATCATTCAGAACATGCAGATGCGTCAGAGCGTGCAAAAGTCGTTCATGATTTGATACGTGCGCATGAAACTGAATTGCTGCAACCCTTGCTGGACTATTTGAAAAGCAAAAACTCGGTCCGTCTGTTGGGGCCGTCACAGGCAGTAAAACGGGCACCGACCGTCGCAATTGAATTGTCAGGTTCTGCCACGAAATGTGCCGCTGCGCTTGTTCCACATGGTATCATGGCAGGTGGGGGCGACTTTTATGCCGGACGACCATTACAGGCTATGGGGTTAGATCTTGAAAAGGGTGTACTGCGGATGAGTTTTGTTCACTACACCAGCGTCGCCGAAGTGGATCATCTGATCAAATCACTGGATCATGTGCTGTAATCGGATCGGTTTGCTGGCGCAGCGTCGATGTTTTTTCGATAATAAATCAATAGGTTTTTGTAATATGACGGCGTTTATGCCCACGGATTGGGTGGCATAAATAGAAAAACTGTTGCTAGGTTGCGTCGGTTTTGGCTAGCCTGCCTTATCAAAGGGGGGGTATTTATGAAGGTTCTGACTTCGACGAAAGGGCAAAAGAACCTGCCGCGTTATTTTTCGCAGGTATTTTTTGTCGCCAATAGGTTGGAAAGCGGTCGGCTGGATATGGTCTTGCCCGATGGCCGTCGGTTTCGCGCAGAGGGCAACAAACCCGGCCCGGTTGCCGAGTTGCATGTGAATAACAACGATGCGTTTTCCAGATTGATCCGCGAAGGTGATCTGGGATTTGCGGATGCCTACCTGGAAGGCTGGTGGTCTACGCCTGATCTGCAGGCATTTATGGATCTGATGTTTGCGGGCAATGATGACATGTATAACGGTTTTCCCGGTATGTTTCTTGTTCGCATATACGAACGAATTAGGTTCCTGTTGCAGGCTAATTCCAGGCGGCAGGCCAGAAAGAACATTTCATACCATTACGATCTGGGAAATGAATTTTATGGATTGTGGCTTGATGAAACGATGACCTATTCATCTGCCAAATTTGAAAACGGGCAGGAAAGTCTGGAAAGTGCGCAAATCCGAAAATATGCAAGTATGGTTGACCAGATGGGGGTCAATCCGGGGGATCACGTGCTGGAAATCGGTTGTGGTTGGGGCGGTTTTGCCGAATACGCGGCCGGCCAACGAGGCTTGAAAGTAACCGGGCTGACGATTTCGCGTGAACAGTACGACTTTGCCGTAGCGCGGATGAAGCGGGCAGGGTTGGCCGATCAGGTGGAAATAAAACTGCAAGACTATCGGGATGAAACCGAAAGCTATGACGGAATTGCCTCAATCGAGATGTTCGAAGCCGTGGGTGAAAAATACTGGCCCGTTTATTTTGATAAGGTGCGAGACAATCTGAAACCGGGGAAATCCGCAACTTTGCAGATCATTACACTGAACGAAAAGCAATTTGAGATTTATCGGAAAGGTGTTGATTTCATCCAGAAATACATTTTCCCGGGGGGGATGATCCCAAGCCGCACCGTTCTTAAATCCGAAGTTGAACGGGCTGGATTAAGCGTGGCCCGGTCAATTGAGTTTGGGGAAAGTTACAGCCAAACGTTGCGCAGATGGCATGACGCTTTTAACGGAAAATGGGATCAGATCGCGGGTCTGGGCTTTGACAACAGATTTAAGCGTATGTGGAATTTTTATCTGACCTCTTGCGCGTCGTCCTTTCGCAGCGGTAACTGTGATGTAACGCAAATTACTGTAACAAAACCCGTGTAGAATTTATGCCCACTGCAGCAAAACTTACCGCCGCAACATTCTTTGCCCTGCTGGGCTGGTTTTCTGGTGATTTGGTCCGGGAACTTTTGCCCGAAGGATCGCGAACCGGCTTGTTGAACGTCGTCTTGGCAGGCATTGGCTTGCTTAGTGGAAATTTTATGTCTGGCAGACACGCCGGTGACGGCGTTCGTGCGGCCTTAGGGTACGGGCTGACCAGCTCTGCGTTGCTTGCGTTTTGGGGCGTATTTATTTTTGCCGGGTACGAAATGCTGCAACGATCAATTGGCCGGCGGTATGATGGGGCGGTTGAAGCGCTTCAGTCAATGGTTGCTATCGGGTTGGAATATGGGATTTTGATCGCAACGCCCGCAATTTTCGTGACACTGCTAATTGGTGGATTGTTTGGGGGCTGGATAACCGAATGGGTTGCCGGGCGCTGGTCCTGACGCGAATTCCCCCGCTTTTTATCTACGATACGTTGTGTCACCGCCCGATGCTGAACATTGTATTGGGCAATAGCGATCATTTGGTGATCAGTGATGCGATATTGGCCGATCATGGGGTGTTCTGGGCAGCGGGGAATTGTTTTCCGGTCATTCAGAAATACCCAGGGGCCAGCGCAAAGGGAATTCTTGTTTCTGGGCTTACAGCGGCAGATATTGAAAATTTAGATTATTACGAAGGTGGGTTTAAATTTGAACTGGCTGCTTGCAAAGTAACGGTTGGCGATGGTTTCCGGGCCGCGCAGATTTACCTTCCCGGGGAAGGGGCCCGGGAACCGGGGCAACCTTGGTGTCTTGGCGACTGGATTGCAAAGTGGAGCGCGATCAGCCTTAGGGCGGCCGATGAAATAATGGGATCGCGTGGTTCGGTTAGTGCTGCGGAAATTGCATCGCGGTTTTCGCAGATTATGCAACGCGCGGCATCCGGCGTTCGCGCTGTTTCTAATGAAAATCCTTTCAGAGTCAGATCAGATTTTGATCGTTCCAAGGTCAGAGAATTCAATAAGTCCCGCCCCTACATGAATTTCTTCGCCATTGAAGAACAGGAAGTCAGCTACACAAAATTTGACGGAACGATGAGCGAAAAGGTAGCTCGTGCTGCATTCATTGGCGGGGATGCCGTGATTGTTCTGCCGTATGATCCGGTGCGTGACAGGGTCATGATTATCGAACAGTTCAGGTTTGGATTGTTTGTGCGCGGCGATACACGACCCTGGTCACTGGAAGCGATTGCCGGTCGCATTGATGCAGGCGAAGCGCCGCAGGAAACCGCGCATCGCGAAGCACAGGAAGAAACCGGGTTGGATATCCGCAAGTTGCTGCCGAT
>Ga0209344_10006025_pt1 | contig 10161 bp, 7 predicted proteins | sample Cruoilmetagenom6_FD_187293 | JGI IMG/M metagenome (GOLD analysis project Ga0209344, IMG submission 187293) | Oil polluted marine microbial communities from Coal Oil Point, Santa Barbara, California, USA - Santa Barbara Oil Seep Sample 6 (SPAdes)... | ecosystem: Environmental > Aquatic > Marine >...
TCCAAAGCCTCGGAAGGCTTTAGTGAAGAGGATACGCAACGTTACGCCCCTGAACTCGGCGCTTCATTTCGCTTGCATTATTTTGCGGTGATCGCAAGTCTTCTGGATGTGCGCGTTGTGGACGGAGGGACCCTGCCAATCGATCCGGAAGCAGCCAATTTCGCCAAGGATTTGCTGGCTGGCGGCGATTACCGGTTGCTGCCCTGCCATCCGTGGCAGGCCAACTATCTGTTGAGTCTGCCTGAAATTGCTGTTTTAATAAAAGACCATTCTCTGATCTCTTTGGGTCCACTGGGTGACGTAGCATGGCCCACATCTTCGGTCCGTACCGTGTGGTTGCCCAGCCAAAGTCTGTTTCTCAAGCTATCGCTTAACATCCGCATCACAAATTTCATACGTAACAATCCCTCCGAACAGGTCGAAAGAGCACTGGATGCAAGCCTGGCAGTGTTAATGCTGCCTCAAAATGTACTCGAACAATCGACATTCCGCATTCTGCCGGAACTAGGCAGCAAGACTTTAAAACTGCCAAGTGAAGCGCTACGTGCCGCCTGCGCAGTGGTATACAGGCAAGCGATGCCAGCCACCGCAGCTGATGAGGTACAAGTAATTGCATCGGTACTGGAAGAGCCGGCCGATGGAGAAATTCCATTGCTGGCTTTACTGCGTCAGGCAGCAGGGGGACAAATACCCGACCAGGCACTGATTCGAAAATGGTGGGCACGTTATCTCGACGTCACACTGCTGCCGTCGCTAAACCTATTCTCCAATTACGGCATTAGTCTGGAAGCACACATGCAGAACACCATGGTCGCTTTCCGAGACGGTTGGCCGGTGTGCGGTTATGCCCGCGATATGGAGGGTACCTGCATCAGCCGCAAACGCTTTCCATTCCTCGATCGTATACCGCCCGACAGTCCTGCTCTATACGATGAGGAGCAAGCATGGCATCGATTTCAATATTACGTGCTGGTCAATCATGTCGGCCATGTGATTGCCTGCCTTGCCCGTACCGGGCTAATCACAGAGGCCACTCTGTGGCAAAACACGGCAGAGCGACTGGATGCAACCGGTAATCCGCTGGCGCAGCAGTTGCTCAATCAGACTACGCTGCCAGCCAAAGCCAACATGCTCAGCAGTTTTCATCAACACGGTGAATGTCCAGCCTGGGTCGGGATTCCCAATCCAATGCTAGCCCAAGGAAAAATCAATGCAGCCATTTGATTATAAAACACTCATAGATAGCCATGCCTACCGGCAAGCTAGCCGTCGCGTGCTACGCCAATTGCTGGAGGCGTTGTTATTTGAAGACGCACTGCCACACTGCAAATGGCAGGGCGAAACACTTACTTTACCCGGTCGGCGATTCGACAGCACACCAGTCAGCTATCAATGTCAGGCACAGCAGACTTTCAGCTTTGATCGAGTGCGAATCACCACGCCGCTGCTGCGTAGTGATAACGACGTCATCAAAGAAGCCAGTGACCCTGCGCTATTTCTGGCAGAAATAGCGCCATGGCTGACCGCTGACGAAGTGCGGCTCAGTCAATTTTCGGCTGAGCTACTGGCGACCCAGGTCAAGGATGCGCAAACCTTGTATGCACGAGGCAATGAGGTATTGCGTGGTGCTGACTATGACACGATGGAAGCCCGACTGACAGATGGCCACCCCTACCATCCGAGCTATAAATCAAGACTGGGCTTTACGCTGATTGACAATGGCACCTATGCACCAGAATTCGCACCTAACGTGACACCGCTGCTGTTGGCAGTGCGCCGTGACGCTAGCCGCTGGGCCGTCAGCGGTACGATGGAGCAGGGCGTTGAGGCGCACTCATTGCTGGGAGAAGCCGACGGGCAGCATTTTTGCGACGAACTAACCCGGCGCGGCTTGCAGCCCGGAGACTACCTGCCGCTGCCGGTTCATCCCTGGCAATGGGACGAGGTGATCCTGCCGGGCTACCATCAGGCGCTGGCGCGCGGCGAATTACTGCCGATAGGATCGCTGGTGGACAATTACCTGCCGCAACAATCGATTCGCACCCTGAGCAATCAGAGTGACTGCAATCGCCTTTCGCTTAAGCTCGCAATGAATCTCGTTAACACTTCTACATCGCGAGTGCTGGCACCACACACAGTTCAAAATGCGCCATTAATCAGCGACTGGTTGCTAGCGCTTGTGGAGAGTACTGACTGGTCAGAACCTATGGCACGGCCAGTGTTGCTGCGCGAAGTGGCTGGTGTGAGTTTTACATCTCTGACTCCGGCGCTCGGTCAGTATGGAGCACTGTCGTGTATCTGGCGCGAGAGTGTGCATAGCCACTTGCGACGGGGTGAAGCTGCAGTGCCAATGACCGCCGTGATGCATGTGGATGCTGATGGACGACCCTTAATCGATAAGTGGGTAAAAATTTACAGCCCAGAATGCTGGCTGAGACGGTTAGTCGAGCGGGCTTGGCTGCCGGTGCTGCATTTGCTTTGGGAGCATGGCGCAGCACTGGAATCACACGCGCAAAACATGGTCCTGCTGCATGAAGACGGGCTACCGAGCCGTGTAGCACTGAAGGATTTCCACGACGGCGTACGCTTCTGCAAGTCACTGTTGTCCGGACCGGCTCCGGCACTTATCTCACCGCCTGCTGAGCACCAGCGAATCAACCCGAACTCCTTTCTGGAGACCGACAATGCCAACGAGTTGCGTGACTTCACCTTCGACGCGCTGTTCTTCGTCAACTTGGCGGAACTGGCTTGGCTGTTCGAGCGTTTCTATGACATGTCTGAAGCAAGGTTCTGGCAGATCACCCGTGAAGTTTTGTGTGCGCACCAAGAGCGCCATCCAGAGAGTGCGGCACGCTATGCACTGTTTGACTGTTTTGCAGACAAAATTGCCATTGAACTCCTTGCTAGTCGTCGTTTCCAGCCGGAAATTCGGCTACGCACCCGATTCGCACCCAACCCACTCGCGCAAGAATGGAAGCCGTCATGCCCAGCCTGAAAGCGCGTCTATCCCTAAATGACCCCGTTTACGGCCTGTTCTGCTCGACACCTGCCTCGCTCACTGTGGAGCTGGTTGCAGCGGCCGGTTACGATTTCGTGGTTATCGACATGGAACATACGCTGATCGGAGCAGAACAGCTCGCTACCATGCTGTTGGCTGCACGGGCGAGCGGGATAGCCGCGCTGGTCCGGGTAGCAGCACCGCATCAAGTGGTACAGGCGCTGGATGCTGGTGCGGAGGGTATTGTGTTTCCGCGCATCCGCTCAGCGCAAGCCGCACACGATGCGGTGTGTTTTTGTCATTTCGCCCCGCGCGGCGAGCGCGGCCTGAACGCCACTTGGCATAGCCGCTATGGGCGTGATGATCTGTTAGCCACTATAGATGCCGCACGCAAACAAACGCTGGTGGTAGTGATGATCGAAGATGCTGAAGGACTTGGTCAGGCTCACGTCATTGCGGCAGTAGATGGGGTGGACGTACTACTGGAGGGGGCGGCGGACCTCTCTCAGTCGCTCGGATTTCCTTGGCAGACCCGTCATCCGGAGGTGTTAACGGCGGTGTCAGATATTCGCGCAGCGGCGCGACACCACGGCAAAATTTTTTGCGCGTTGCCGCGCGCGCCGGAAGATTTTCAGGCTTCGTACCAAGACCAAGTCCGAATGTTCATTCTAGGTGATGATCGCGGAATTGCCCGTCGCGCCATGGCGGCTCATTTAACTCAGCATCAAGTAAGAGGTATCGGGCAATGAACTTACAATTCCTGCGTAATTATATGGATAGGGATGCCGAACCTGTGTGCGCCTATCTATACGACCTTGACCATCTGCGCCGACGCGCCAATATGCTGCTTAGCAGTCTGCCTTCACAGTGCAAGTTGTTCTATGCCATCAAGGCTAACAGCGACGAACCTGTTTTGCAGGCTCTGTTGAACCACACCAACGGCTTTGAAGTGGCATCTCTGGGCGAAATTAAGCGCGTGCGTGCTGTCGATAAAACCGTGCCAATTGTGTTCGGTGGCCCCGGCAAAACCGATGCTGAACTGGAAGGTGCCCTCGAACAGCAGGTTATGCTGATCCATGTGGAAAGTGAGCACCAGTTGCGCCGTCTTGATTGGATCGCTCGCCGTCGTAATCAGGTGGCGGACATCTTGTTGCGTGTCAACCCGGCGCATGTACCGCAGCAGGCCACATTGCGCATGGGAGGACAGGCGACCCAGTTCGGCATCGAAGAAGCGCATATCCCTGCTCTGATAGAGTTAGTTCAGACTCTGCCGGGTGTGCGCCTCCAAGGGTTACACTTCCATGCGATTTCCAACAATCTGAACGCACAGACCCATCTCGCTCTGCTGGAGCATTATTTTAATTTGGCGGAAGCGTGGCAGCGTCGCTACCAACTGACTTTTAAGTGGGTTAACGTCGGTGGTGGCATCGGCGTGAACTACGCCGACCGGCATACGCCGTTCGATTGGGAGAGTTTCTGCACAGGATTGTCGGTGTTGATAGCAGCACGCCGATTCGACTTCCAGATCGTATTCGAATGCGGCCGTTTTCTCACCGCCGACTGCGGCTACTACCTGGCCGATGTCACAGACGTGAAGACCACCCACGGCAAGCACTTTGCCATACTGCGCGGCGGTTCGCACCATTTTCGGTTGCCAGTGTCGTGGCAGCACAACCACCCTTTCGTAGTGCTGCCACGCGATGCTTGGCCTTATCCGTTTTCACGACCAACTGTGCATGATGAGCCGATTACGCTATGCGGTGAACTGTGCACCCCCAAAGACGTCTTGACGCGCGACGCTCACGTCGAGCGCATCCGAGCTGGCGATTGTGTGGCCTTTCTAATGGCCGGCGCTTATGGCTGGCACATATCCCATCACGATTTTTTGAGCCACCCCCATCCCGAACGGGTATACCTAGACAGCAGTATAGAAAGGATTTGACAATGCTCTGTGCGCTTCCTATCCAATATGTTCGAGTAGACCGGGTTCGCCCGAACGAGTGCCATTATCCCGAACATGCAACAGTCTTGGCCAGAACGATTCTGAGCGAACAGCTCTGGAGAATACCCATCACACTTGAACGAAACAGCCTGGCGGTGATGGATGGTCATCATCGTGTCGAAGCAGCTCGAATACTCCAGCTGAAATACATTCCGTGTCTGTTTCTCGATTATGATCAGGTGACAGTAAGCGCCTCGCGACAAAACTATATTGTCACGCCGCAGGAAATTGTCCGACGCGCCAAGTCGGGAGAGCTATATCCACCCAAAACGACCCGCCATCAATTTCCATCGTTGCTTCCAATCTGCAACATCTCGTTGTTGCTGTTGCGATGTAATCCCTACCGGAATTCAAAACCAGTCTACTCGTGGAAACCGCCAGACAGTAGCGTTCTAGCCAAGCTCAGCGAGAGCGTGCTAACACGCCCTCAGTTCCCCGTCGAAATCTAATTAAAATTTTAGGAGTATACCCATGCAGTTTCGTTTATCCGTGCTTACAAGTGCGCTTTCGCTGGCGTTTTCGGCTTCCTGTGCAAACGCCCAAACTTCTGGCCAGACTGAACCAAGCACAGATGTCCCCGTTATAACTGAACCAAGCACAGAGGTCTCCGTTGCAAATGAACCAACCAAAGAACTCCCCGTTGTAAATGTAGCGGCTGAGCGCGCGGGCAGTTTTAAGACCAATTTTGTCCAGGTTGGTACGTTTCGGGACATGGCGCCACTGGATATCCCGCAGACCAGTAATGTAATCACGCGCGAAGTACTCGATGCACAGGCCACCACCAGTCTGTTTGGAGCCTTGCGTAATACGGCCGGCGTTACACGTTCGGCGATAAGTGGTTCGACTTATGACAACATCGCCATTCGTGGCATCTTGGTAGAAAATCGCGGCAACTACCGCCTGAACGGATCACTGCCAATAATCAACTTGATCTCCACCCCGGTGGAAAACAAGGAGCGTGTCGAGGTCCTCAAAGGAGCATCCTCGTTATATTACGGCTTCGTACCGCCATCCGGCATTATTAATCTGGTGACCAAGCGAGCTGGCAATAAACCGGTAACAAATCTCAGACTGATGGGCAATCAGTATGGTGGTGCGAATGCTCACCTCGATGTTGGCCGACGTTTCGGTAGCGAGCAACAATTCGGCGTACGGGTTAACTTGCTTAAAGGTCGCGAGGATATCGGCATTAACCACTTTTCTGGTGATCGTAAGCTGGCCTCAGGTGCATTCGACTGGCGAGTTAACGACAAACTGTCCTTCAAACTCGATGTGGAACATTACAGCAAGGACGTCTCGGAGCAGCCGCCGATCTTAGTGCCGGCGGCTGTTAACGGCGTGATCACGCTGCCGCCCGTACCGGACAACCGGCAAAACCTGAGCGGCAAATGGCAAAGGTACGATGCCAATGCAACGAATTTACTGTTCCGTACCGATTACGCGCTGAGCGATAATTGGGGCGTGTTCTTCGAGGCCGGCAAGGCGCGTACCACCCGCGACCGCGCTTTTTCCCGCTTTGAAAACTTCGACCTCACTACGGGTCAAGGTACGCTACGTACCTTCTCCTTTACTCGCGGTCAAAAATTTAACAACGAGAACTACCGCGCCGAGATTTATGGCCGCTTACCGGGCACATGGATAACACACGAATTGTCGTTGGGATTTACCGCCAACGAGCGAAGCCAGGATGGGCGGGCTTTTACTGGCGTCACCAACCCGCAAAATTTATTCAACCCAGTCGCTATCGCACCACAGTCACCCGTCGGCGCGTCCAGTCCCCTTTTCCCGGGAACGATCCGGGACCGTGGCTGGTATCTGTTTGATCGTATGTTGATCGGCAAATGGCAGGCCATGTTCGGTGCGCGCGGCAGCAATTACAAGAGCACGACGCCTAACTCCCGCTATACAGCGGATAAAGTGACCCCAACGTTTGCTCTGATGTACAAGCCGATCTCTAACGTCTCCATCTATGGAAGTTATCTGGAAGGCCTTGAGGAAAGCGACACTGTCGGACCCGATCGCGCCAATTTCGGGCAAGTGCTACCGCCCGCGATGTCGAAGCAAAAAGAAATCGGCATAAAAGCGGAAGTTGCTCAGGGCATACTGCTGCAGGCGGCGTATTTCGACATCGAGCGTTCATCAACTGCGATAGATTCGGTTACCAACAACCTTACTCTGAACGGTCTGGCCCAGTACAGGGGGGTGGAACTGGTCGCCTCAGGCGAAATTACAAAACGACTATCGCTCATCGCCTCAGCCGTGTTTCAAGATGCCAAACAATTGAACGCAGACAACGCAGCGACATTCAGAAAGACTCCTGACAATACTCCGGAACAGACTGCAAGTCTTTTTTCCGAATATCGTCTACAGAGCGTTCCGGGTCTGGCGCTTAGTGGAGGCTTGTATTACGTGGGCAAACGTCCGGTCAATAATCAAAATCAAGCTTTCGTAGACGATTATACGACCGTGTCATTGGGCGCCCGTCATACCACAATTATCGACGGCAAGCGAACTACATTCCAGGCGGTTCTCGACAATGCAACCGATAAGAACTACTGGGGTACTGCGGGCAGTAATTTGCTGGGTGTGGGAGCACCGCGCATGCTTAAGGTTACAGCCCAGATGCAATTTTAAAAAGTAACTATGTATGGAGCCGGGACATAGTCTTTCGGGTCGAATTGATTACGTAAAATCGGCTCCATTTGATGAAAAATGCTTCTGCTGTAGGCAGTACTTCATGAAGCGAAAAAAATCTGCCGGAGATATGCTGTGACTGCAAGAAAAGTTGCTTCAAAACTACATATGTATACTGGTTTGGCTATTGGATTGCTGCTGGTATTAAGCGGGCTGACTGGTAGCGTGTTGGTATTCCGCGATGAGATTGAGTCGCTGGTATATCCAGAACTGATGACATCAGTGCCGCGTGACGAGCGTGTTTCTTTACAGACGGTGTTGGATACAGTGCAGCACGCCTATCCAGCAGACAAACCGTTTTTCATCCGTATGCCGCGAACGCCAGAGCAAACCTATTTAATTAAAATGAACAGTGCGCATGATTTGTTTGTCTATGTTGATCCTTATAACGGCATGATTCTGGGAGAACATCGACAGGCAGACACATTTACTGGATGGATCTCGCTATTGCACACTGAACTTTTAAGTGACGAACTTGGCGAAATTATCCTAGGAGTAAGTGCACTGCTACTGATTGGAATGAGCATAACGGGCCTTATATTATGGTGGCCCCGAAAAGGAAAGTTTTCGCCGGGGTTTAAAATTCAATGGGCTGCGAATTGGAACAGAAAGAATTTTGATATACATCGCGCTTCGGGTATATACGCCGTTGTTTTCCTTCTGCTGACTGCTTTTACAGGCGCGTCTTTAGTATTTAATCAAACGGCTATCAACTTGATCAATGCAATCACGCTAAGCCCACCACGGAATGCCTTACCGCTGTCCGACATTCATCAAGCACAAATGACGAGGCCCGCACTTGATATACTTTTACATCAAGCCGACATTGAGTTACCCGCCACCACCACTTGGGTTAATCTTCCCCGGAAACCGGAGGCACCCCTGGTGATAAGAAAAAAATTGGATGAAGAATTCCATCCAAATGGAAGAAGTTTCGTCTATTTTGATCAATATTCAGGAAAGGTATTACAGGTGGAAAATGCTATGAAGGTTCCTTTAGGCACGCGAGTTTATAGCACACTGTACCCGATACATATCGGCACAATAGGTGGGACATATACCCGTGTTTTACAGGTGATCGTCGGTTTATCGCCACTTATTCTATTTGTTACCGGCGGTTTTATCTGGTGGAACAAAAGAAAGGCGAAGCGATATAACACTCACAAAATATATAAGGCGCATTCACTTTTATAAACGCCAAATAGAAATGCCCGGTTTTTCTATTTTGTAGCTTCGCTTGCACGGTCTAACGTTATTTGCTGGACATTTGCTCGTTCATTTTCATTTGACGGATTAATTAACACAGGTAATAGTGCATCCGATAAGCTCATCAACGCTTTCAAGTGAAATTTGAATCTTGCATTCATTTCTCAATTTAGATAAACATCTCTTAAGCCACCAAACCTAACCAATTATTTCATATAGATATATTTTGAGTGATTTTCGGCCTTGGCCCGATTACCCTGCCACCTTTTTCTCAGGACTCATACCTCAATCGGTGGATACTGTTTTGAGGTTGTCGTATAGCAACCGATTTAGTAACTTCGTAGAAGCTTATCTACGACCTGAATAGTGCCATCGTTTCCGTGACGCAAGGATGAAAGCAGGGTAACTAAAGTTGAGTTACCCGAAACAGACAGGCATTTGGACCAACTGAATCTGAGTTAAATAAACATACGGGAGCACTGGTAATATTGGCGTATATCATGCCGCAAGACGTTTTGATTAAAACGCGGCATCGAGTACCGCCGATCAACACTTTTGAAAGGAAACCGATATGCGAAAAATATTGATCCCCTGTGACGGTTCAGACACTGCATTACGGGCGGTGCAGTATGCAGTATCTGTGGCGAACGATTTTTCCGATGTACAACTGGAACTGCTATATGTACAGGATCCCATCCTGCTGGATGTGTACGCCGACTCGTCTGTGCAAGACATTGAGCATAATTTGCAAGTTGAGGAGGCCAACCGTATTTTGCTTTCCGCCAAGCAGATTCTCGACACGGCGGGAGTACCTTACCAGGTACATGTGCGCGTCGGCTCACCCGCCAATGAAATTGCGCAGCATGTGGCCGAAAAACATTGCAACGAAATCATCATGGGAACCCGTGGCTTAGGTTCGGTAGCCACCATGATAATCGGCTCAGTCGCCACCAAAGTCATACACCTGGTCGAAGTTCCAGTGACTCTGATCAAATAACCTGTCATCACAGCGAGCTCAGCCGCACTTCAGCAACATACTGCCCGTCTGGCTCTAATTTTGCACCTACATAATGCTGACCATTATGGACGGGTACTTGGTCGAGCATTCTGGCGGCATGATTGCCAACAAGCTTGGGCGGATTCAACTCTGAAGTGCAACTTTTGTAAGCGAATTTAGGTGGCGAGCTGCGTTAATATCGGAGCCACTTAAACGACCAAGTAAAAGGAGCACAGATGAAGAAATATAAGCAGCTCACCATCG
>Ga0209344_10006026_pt1 | contig 10161 bp, 9 predicted proteins | sample Cruoilmetagenom6_FD_187293 | JGI IMG/M metagenome (GOLD analysis project Ga0209344, IMG submission 187293) | Oil polluted marine microbial communities from Coal Oil Point, Santa Barbara, California, USA - Santa Barbara Oil Seep Sample 6 (SPAdes)... | ecosystem: Environmental > Aquatic > Marine >...
TTGTTCGCTGTGAATTAGAGCTTTCCCCAAAAGCAGAGCGTGAAAAGCATAACAATCCATTAAGCCTATGTGTAAAAAATGGGACTGGAGAAGTTCTCCAGCTTCTGCCTAAAGAAATCCCTCAAGATATTTTGGTCGATGAAAATTCAGATAGTGAGCGCTCTCAATTTATTTCAAAGTCCATTTATGATTTTTACCATGACAAAGCACTTGATGATTTGGATGAAATTATTAAGAAAAGGAAGGCACTACTTGAGCAGAAGTTATCAGAACAAGAAAGCAATGCTAATGAATCGCTTGAAATAAGTGCGAACAAATTAAAGCAAGCAGAAGAAAAACGAGATGCTGCTATAAATATAGTTAATAAGCTTAGCGCGAGGCAGAGTGACCTTGAATTGCTTACTCAAAAATTATCTCTCGATAAAACAGAAAAACAAGACGCGATTCAAAGACTTACTAAACACTATGCCCAGATTGAGGCCGAAATGAACATCAAAATCGAACGATTAAAAACCTATGTATCAGACAAAGCCCTATTTCTAAGAACATTTGAGTTTGTTGATGAAGAAGATATAGACCAATTTTTGCTGAAATCTAAACCACAGTCGAAACGAGTTGAGGGTGTATCTTTTAGTGAAGTACTGAATGGTGATTATAGAAAAGCAGTTTCCTATATCCAGTCATATTTAGTTAAAAATGATATTTTATATCCTCGGCATGTAATTGAAAACTATATTACACTTCTTCGAACAAAGGATCTTATCATCCTTGCTGGAGACTCTGGGTCAGGTAAAACAAACTTGGTAAAATCTTTTGCAAAAGCAGTTGGTGGTAAATCCATCGTTGTGCCGGTTAAACCAAATTGGACTAGCTCTGAAGACTTGTTGGGTTATTACAATCCACTTGAGAAAAAATACTTATCAACTCCTTTTTTGGAAGCAATGATTGAAGCACAGAAAAATCCAGAGATTCCCTATTTTATTTGCTTAGACGAAATGAACCTGGCACGTGTTGAGTACTATTTTGCAGACTTTTTATCGCTTCTTGAAACGCGAGATGAAGACCCTGAAATCACACTGTATAACGAAGATGAATCTTCTCATGTGTTATCTGAGCTCAAAGCTGTTGTTGATATTATCCAATCGACTAAAGAAAAATACAAACAAGATGGTGTTGTAAATTTTATAGAACTTTTAAAAAATGAAGAATTAAACAGCCAACTTCGCATGGCTTTTGGCTTTAGCGACAAAGACTCTCTTATTAAATATCACAGTGAGGTGCGTCGTATGCTCTCTGCTGTGATGACCATGCCATCAAGTATAAAAATGCCAGCAAACATGCACATTATTGGTGCGATAAATATTGATGAAACCACGCATTATCTGTCACCGAAAATTTTAGATCGTGCGCATATCATGCGATTTGAATCACCACTTCTATCTGACTGGGATGCGATTTTAGAGGAAGTTGCAGAGTATGATTTTGAAGACACCTCAAAACCGCTTCTTTTTGGTATTGAAGCACTTGGCTATCGTAATAATTATCCTAAATTTGATCGTAGTAATCAGTTTTGTGAACTGTTTATTGAGCTTAATAAAGAATTTTTCCATAAGCTTGGAGTTGAGTTTGGTATGCGAACTATTCGCCAGGGGCTTAATTATCTTGAACTATTCAAAGATGTAAATGGAGATTATGAGCTTGCTATTAACAATTTCTTGCTCCATAAGGTGTTACCAAAACTAACTTTTGATGGCAATAAGCATGTCGGCGAGCAAACTAAACTTGATCTAATAGAGCGAGTATTTTCAGAGCGCATCAAACTAGAATTGCCAAACAATGAAAATTATAGCGAAGTTTTTTCAGCAGTCCATTCCCTAAATAATGTTGTAAAAGATGCTAAAGAAAATGATGGCGTTGTAAATTTCTGGACATAATTATGAATCCGAATTTTGAAATAAAATATCTAGAAATAAAATGGTATAACAAAGATACATTAACAAAAGTTACTGAGTCGTTGAATGCCCTACGCATTGAGCATGATGAGAAACGTGAACTCTTTAAGGCTGAAACTACTATCTATCCAAAGCTAGCTGGTGTGAATAGAGGGCAGCTAGCTATTCGCTTTTTTAATGAAATAGCCGAAAAACCATATATTGAAATGCCAAGTGGTGAAAGAAACTACCTTAGCACAATTAAAGATCCTGACACTAGTATTGTTTGGTGGATAGTAAAAGAGAAGTGGATAAGTGAACAAAATCAGTGGGTTGGTATTGCGCCTAACATAGTAGGAACTATCCGCCTCTTACTACAAAATAAGCTTTGTGAAATCGATATTAATGGCTCTGACTTTACTCGTAAACAGTTAGACCAATACCTAAGAACATTTAAAAATGATCTGTGGGAACTCATACTTGATGAAGGCAGTGCAGTTCAAGCTGAAACGAAAAAAACACAAGGAATAGGTTTTAATATTGAGGTAATTGAGTGTATCAATAGCCTCGTTTTTCATGCCGATAAAATATTGAAAACCCCCAAAGTAGAGCTTCGTGAAATACAGGCTTTAAAACCCAGAAAGACAGTGAAGCCAGTTAAACGAACCTTTTTGGAGCTTGCAACAAAAACCAACCAACGTTTCTTAACCAGTCGAGCAACAGAACCTTCTTATAATGTAGCTGAAAATCGCTATGTTTTATTTGCCCTTGAACGGTGCTATCGCATCATCAAGCAAATTGTGATTCTTGCTGAAAATAAAGCGCAACGATTTCAAGACACAGTTGAAAAACTTCAAAACCAGCATGATGCTTTCACAGACAAAGTGAAAGTTAATCGAGATATGGTTGTTTCTGATCTCAAAAAAATACGCGAACGTACAAAGGTAGAATATTGGCAGGAAAAAATCGATAAGGATCTTAAAAAAAATGGCATTGAACTTAACCCTTCAGCTTTTTCTTCGGATTTTTTTATAAAGCTTGATGGATTTTCCAAGAATCAAAGTACCGATAAAAAAGATGGCTTCTTTTTACGTGTATGGAATGGCTACGACTGGATAAAACCTGAGAACAAAAGCGGCATTTTAAGTTTACGCTATAGCTATTCAAAGTTTGTTCATATTTTTGAACCAGGCATGACTTTAAGAATCAATTGCGATTATACATCACGGTCAACTGAACGTTCTGTTCTATTTAGTTTTCAACGTGTTCACGCTATTGAACTTATAGACTCGGCAGCAATACAAAAAGCTAAAGAAGCTTTTGAAAAAGAAAAAGAGATTGGGAAAAAACTAGCCGCTAACGATTGGATGAAGCTGTTATCAAAACAAGAACTTGATGAACAGGAAAAAGAAAAATTAGCGCTAAAGAATAGAGTAGATTTTTATAATAAAAATCAGAAAATTTCTTCTTATGTTTTTGAAAAAGTTAAGCCAAAACTTCGTGCTATCAAGAAACATATCAAGTGTCTCGAAGCATTGAATGTAAAGCCATTTTCTAATTTTCCTAATTCGATGACTTTTGTTCGTAACCCCCACTATCAAGGGCTACATAATGGTTATAAAGCTCTTCGTGATATTACAAACCTTAATGATGAAGATCTTTTAATAAGCCTGGAAGAAATAGATAAAATTGGACTGATTAATATGCCGCTCCTTTACGAGAGATGGACTCTAATACAAATAATATTAGTTCTTAAAGAGATTTTTCGATTCATACCTAAAGGTGACTGGAAGTATCAGATTATTAAAGCTGTTAAGACTAATAAGACAGATATTGAAATAAATTTATCAAATGAGTCAGCTAAACGATATATTTCTTTATGGTATGAAAAGAATCTCCCTAACAATAGACGGCCAGATTTTGTTATAGATTTAACATGGTTTACAGATGATGATTTTGAAAATAAAGATTATAGATTCAAACGATTTGTTTTAGATGCTAAATTTTATGATAAAGGTACCTTTGGCCGTGCTGGGGGTATGATGGCAAAAATTAACGAGTTGTATAAAGATAAAAACTACAGTGAAAACTCCGTAAATCCGGTATTTTTAATTCACCCATGTGATGATTTGATCGAAGATCAAGTTACATCACAAAGCTGGAGTAAATATAGCTTCTTAGGAGAGTTAAACTTCCCGGATGATGGAGAACTTCATTCGCATAATAAAGGTGCTGTTTTTTTAAACCCAATAAATCGCACACTATATAGAGATGAGCTGCAACGTTTGTTAGGACTTTTTATTCAATATAAGCTAGAGCCAAGTAGTACGGAAAGCTCAAGTAATGACAGAACTCAAGCTGTACCAATCTGTATTCGATGTGGGTCTACTCATATTAAAAATTTAGAAAAGTCCTCATATTATGTGAACAGTAGAGGAGTACGCGTAGAAAGAACGGTACGCTCTGTTTGGATGCAATGTACAGAATGTGAACAAATGCAAATTTATAATCACTGCGCAAATCGGGATGATAATGAAACACGGCTTATAAAAAATGGGCTCTATTGGAGTTATCATTCAGCACGAGCACTTGAACCATTTAATATGAAATGCCCAAGTTGCGGTGAATGGGGGGCTTGGTAGGTGAATCTTTTTTTGTCATAGGTTTTTGTCGGGGGCAAGAGCCTAACGAATGGCGGCAGACAGATGCCCTTCGGTCACTTCTGCGCCAAGCGTTAAGCGTTATATTAGTGAGACGTAAAAGGCCGCTCTTGGCCGTGTGCAGAAATTCAAGCTACTCTGATAGTGGTACGGTAGTTGGCGACCCTGAGCGGAAGTGCCGGAAAATGCAGCGGGCGGGCTAAAACTGGATATGCAGCCTACTGTGAATTAGCAATTATACCTATCAATAACTTAAAGTGAACTGTGTAGGCTGCATTTGTCGGATGAAAGTGCTGGCGCGTTCATCCAATCATACGATAGGGAGTCTAATCCGCTATTAGGATAATTTAATGCATGGGAGGTATTGAAATGTCTGAATTTTCTGAAGTATATAAAATATTCATTGAAAACATTGGAGAGATAGCAGATAACGGAATCAGTCAGCGTGAATCTCGAGGAGAGGAGTTAGGTATATTAAAGGAAAATTTGTATCAACTAATAAGTGAAACGAGCAGCGAATATGCAGAATTGGCCATCGATTTCGCGGTAATGCATCTTAATCCCTCGGTACGTGAGCGCTTATTTAATGAGATGAAATTCTTCAATAGCCTAAATGATGCAGGTTCTAGGGATGGTGACAATGTAAAGAGTAGCTTAGAAGAAATGCTAGGCAAATGGCTTCCAGACTGGCTAATGGATAATCTTAAAGTGCTAAACGAGTTATTGAGTTTTGGTCGAGGATAAAAATGCCTAACAAGGCCATGAAGTCTTTTCCGGGCCGACGATCCTCCATCAGACGCGCTTTTCATATTGGAGCTTATGCTTGTCTCTGAATTGTAATCTATGAATAAAGTCATCGAAGAGAAACTTGAGGGAAATTTCGAGACGGCGCTGTTTTCCGCCGCGCTCGAAATCTTGAGACCGTTGCAATCCTTTTGCGGTTCAACAACTTAGTGTACGCGACGCGAAAGTTTGTTCTCAGATAATGGCACAACTGGCCCCAGATGATGAGGTTCGAGCCTGTGCCTGGTGCAAAGAGGAGACAGGTAGGCCTAAAGGGATCTCAAGACGATAGCGGGTCTATTATGCAGTCCAAGGTGTCCTTTCCGACGAATACGTAACGGATGAGTTTGGCATTGATGTAGGTGAAATCCATCGGCGGCTCCGCGACTCGATTGATAACTTGAACATTTTCCGAAGCATCATCTACCTCTATCCCTAGATACCTGACGGTGCTTTCAAGCTTCGTATGACCCAGGAGCAGTTGCACTGACCTCAAGTTTTTCGTGCGACGGTATATCAGCGAAGCTTTCGTACGACGCATCGTGTGCGTGCCATAAATTGACGCATCTAGACCTCTTTCGGTAACCCAAGCTTTGACAATACGGGCATATTGGCGCGTTGAGAGATGCTTTGCGCTATTGATTCGGCTGGGAAATATGAAGTCTTCGTTTCGGAGCTGAGCCAGCTGTATCCAGTCGATAATAGCGATGCGCGTTTGCTCGGTTATTTCGAACTGGACAGGTCGATGCGTTTTTTGCTGCATCACGATCGCTCGTGGGAATATACACGCACATGAGCTATATCCCGTACTCGTAAATTGACGAGGTCGCAGCCTCGTAATTTGCTATCGATGGCTAAATTGAAGAGGGCGAGGTCTCTCGTCTTTTTGGCAAGCTGTAGACGAACACGGTTGGCCCAGATGTCTCGAAGGCGCAGAGGCGCCTTCTGTCCAACCAACTTGCCTTTATTCCAAGGTGTAGGTGTACAGGAGATTTCAGTCGGAACGTTCATGGCATGATCCTCCATCAGGTGGAGGTCAAAGAATGGATCAATTCGTGCACATCATGTGCTAAGGTTAATTTAAAGTCGGGGCTCGACCCAAAGCGGACTTTTCGGCGAAAGCGGCATGCTGATTCAGCCGTGTTATATATGAGGGAAGTTACCCATGAATGAAGACTCACGGTTCTCAACTCGTCATGGGTTCAGGGAAATTAATGAGGCTGAGATTACAGTTCGTTATGACGCGCCACATGAGCTGCGTGGAGTAATAGTTGATCTCGCATATGAAAGTGGACTTCGCCCTAAAACACTTAGAACTTTGGTGTGTAGAGTGTTGCGGAAACGACCAGATTCAAACAACTGGTCCGAATATCCAAATGTTGACGAAGAGAATCGGCAGCTTATCGATAGCGCTGAATGGTATAGAGTGTACGATCTGATAGAGGCTATTGCTGAACAAGCGCACGACCCGCATAAGTTTGAGAGCGAGCTAAATATCTACTTCATTGAAGAGGGTATTGGCTGGAAGTTATCTAATTGCGAGCTTGAGGCGCGAAACCCTGAAGTATTAGAGCAAACTATACGTTCTGCAACAATTACGCTACAGGGCGCTGGCAACCAGACTGCTCGAGGTGAACTACATGAAGCTTTGGTAGATTTATCTCGCCGACCAGAAGCAGATATTACCGGGTCGATTCAACATTCAATGGCCGCTCTTGAGTGTGTTGCTCGTGATGTTGCTGATGATCATAAAGCAACTTTGGGGGAGCTGTTAAAAAGGCATCCTGATCTTATTCCACCACCCTTGAACCAATCTATAGAAAAACTATGGGGGTTTGCATCTGAATATGGTCGCCATATCAGAGAAGGTAGAGAGCCTGAATTTTCAGAGGCTCAGCTAGTTGTTGGCGTTTGTGCGGCAGCGGTTACTTACCTCATTGGGAAGAAAAATGTATAACAAAGCCATTAAATTCGCTCCCTTCGGTCGCCGGACGCTCGTTCCTCGCGCCGTTTATGGCGGGCGTTGGGCATAAAGGACAAGGAAATGGGTGTAGACGGTACTTCAGCAAGTTCATATGGGCGTTTAGATGCTAGCGTGCCGGAGGGCGTGTACGAGGCAGGAAAGATATCGACTGTTCGAATTGTGATTCGAAATCCTTTTGATGTCCCAGTTGAGATTTTGGATATTCAGGGACCGCGATCATCGCATTTGCGGCATGTTCGTCCTCCAGCAAACGGTACATGCGACGCAGAAGAACAGGAAGGCAAAGACGGCCTTTGGAAAAGAATAACCAGAATGCTAGGTTCTGTAGGTGCCGCTGCGGCTGGCATAGCTGTTTCTGAGGTCCGCTTCGGTGGCGTTCATGCGGTGTTTCCTGAACGGCGCAAAAGCCTCAATATATCGGCCCAGCCTCAATCAGAGATCGATATTATCGAAGATCTTGATCTTTATGATTCGGTAAATGTGAGTGCTGATGAAGGTTCTAAGGTCTTCATTAAGCCGCGATCGCCTGAAAGCCAAGAGGGCTCCGCCGCTTCGACAATTGTGCAACCTCACTGTGAAACTGTTGCGTATTTCGAAATATCTTCAACGGGGTGGCTTTTCTTTTCCCCAATGCGGCAGTCACTGAGCACAAAAATTACCTATGTGGTAGACGGGCAAGAACGAACGCAAGTGGTTACATCTGAATTTGAGATAAAACCGCCTCTCGCGTCTATGGTGGCAGGCTCTATCTGTGGGGCGTTCTTAGGGGCTCTCGCTAAAGAACTGACGACCCAGCCTTTGTCGTCATGGCAGTCAATGGCTGTATCAGTAGGTGGAGCAGTAGTCATGAGTCTTATTGCAACTGTTGCGCTTGCGCGAAAAACTGGCGCTCAGGGATTTATCACGGTTGAAGACTTTTTTGGTGGTTTTGTGGTTGGCGCGCTGATTGGCTATGGAGGGAAAGAATATTTCGAAAATGCTATTGCGCCTGGAAGCGAAGCGGCAGCACCGCCCAACAATGCAATGCAGCCGACCGGCGAAATCGCCGGCGGCTGATCGCTGGCGTTATGCTCGAAAAAATTAGAACTCGAACTAGGTCAATTAATGAAGAGCGAGAAGCACGAATTTCTTTACCAATATGCCCGCGCTGCGTTCGAAGACGAGCTTCAGAGATTCCGGAATATCGAAGATAAGGCAGCAAAATACCTCAGCTTTTTATCAATTGGGATTGTTGCATATTCACTGATGCTGCGTTTTTTTTCTTCTGACTTTTTTCCACCCGAAGGGATCTTACAGTGGGCAGCTTGCGGTGTTATTGCCTTCACGTATTTGGTATTGGTCTCTGCATGGAGTTTCTTGTATCGGGCGCTGAGATTTATCGAAATGCCCCGATTGCCTCTCCACGAAGCTTTCATCAATGAGTACGAGCCCAAGTCTCTACCCACAATACATTTTTCATTGATGCGGACGTGCTCAACAGCTTTGGAGTATGCCAGGGCAGGAAATGCAGAAAAATCTCAACTTCTTATCAAGGGCTATCGGGAAATTGGGGTGGCAATGTGGGCTATTAGCATCTCTGCTATGATCATTGTTTTAGCGAGTTTTTTTCAAAATCAGGAGTCAAATATGTCGGATAAAGATGACAAAAGCCAGTCAAGCCAACAAGAAACTTCTGCGGAACCAGATAGAAACACTCCGCCGCCTGAGGTGACCTTCGTTCTGGATCACAAAATTCCGGAAATTGAGAAGAAGCAGCAGCAAATCAACGAGTCCGGCGAGAAGAACCGGGGGAGCTAGAATAACCAAGCCATCACCGTTGACAAAACCGGCGCGAAGCATAGGTTTGTCAACGGTGATGGCAGGCGTTATATCAGAGCCGCCTAAAAGACCGTTCTTGGCCGAACAACGACGGCCCGGGATAGGTCGTCGTTTGTCCTTATTAAACTTCTGTCTGTTCTGCCATTTCCAACGCATCATCGACCTCTATCCCTAGATACCTGACGGTGCTTTCCAGCTTTGTGTGACCCAGGAGCAGTTGCACTGCCCTTAAATTTTTCGTTCGACGGTATATCAGCGACGCTTTGGTGCGTCGCATCGTATGCGTACCACATACTGACGCCTCCAGACCTATTTCAGTGACCCATGCTTTCACGATACGGACATACTGGCGTGTTGAAAGATGCTTTGCGCTATTGATGCGGCTGGGAAACAAGAAATCTTCGTTTCTGAGTTGAGCAAGCTGTATCCAATCCATAATAGCAATGCGGGTTTGCTCGGTTATTTCGAACTGGACAGGTCAATGCGTTTTTTGCTGCATCACCATGGCTCGTGGTGATATGGACGTACCATGGGCTATATCTCATACTCGTAAATTGACAAGGTCGCAGCCTCGTAATTTGCTATCGATGGCTAAATTGAAGAGGGCAAGGTCTCTCGTCTTTTTGGCAAGCTGTAGGCGCACACGTATGTCCCAGATATCTCGAAGGCGCAGAGGCGCCTTCTGCCCAACCAACTTGCCTTTATTCCAAGGTGTAAATGAGATTTCAGTTGGAACGTTCATGGCATGATCCTCCATCGGGTGGAGGTCAAAGAATGGGTTGCCTCAGATGTCATGGCAAACAACCCATAAAGGAAAAAGTTGAGATCAAAATGTTCGGGCTAATGCACGTGAGGATAATATCCATAGTGAACATGAACAACTGAGTGATTTATCTTCGAGTAGATATTGTTACTTAATAGCAATCATCCTAAGTCGTAAAGCATTGCCAATCACGCTCACTGAAGAGAGTGACATCGCCGCCGC
>Ga0209344_10006028_pt1 | contig 10160 bp, 11 predicted proteins | sample Cruoilmetagenom6_FD_187293 | JGI IMG/M metagenome (GOLD analysis project Ga0209344, IMG submission 187293) | Oil polluted marine microbial communities from Coal Oil Point, Santa Barbara, California, USA - Santa Barbara Oil Seep Sample 6 (SPAdes)... | ecosystem: Environmental > Aquatic > Marine...
TTGAAACTATTGAAATAAGAGAAAGTATCGGGCAAAACCGAGTAGGTGAAAATATAACAGTATTTTTAAAAGATAATGTAGATATTAATAAAACGAAAAAATCGATAGACTCTAGCCTTTGGTGGTATTTTGAAGAAGATATGGTTGACGAGTAAGGATTAATTTCCTTATATTCATTAATAAGAAACAAATAAAAAACCTCAATATTTACTATAATATTGAGGTTTTTTATGAGTCTCTATGCTCGTAAAAAACTAATTTATTTAAAAAGGAAGATCGTCGTGGTCATCTTCTTTTAAATCTCCTGCTGGTTCAAAGGCATCCATTGGTGGTACTGGAGGTAAGTTTTCGCCCGAAGCATCAGCTTGTAAAGCTTCAATCCTCCAGCCTTGAATAGAGTTAAAGTACTTAGTTTCTCCTTGTGGGTTTACCCATTCTCTACCACGTAAGTTGATATTTATTTTAACTTGTTGCCCTACTTGGTAGCTGTTTAGTAAATCTGTTTTATCTTGAACAAACTCAACCATAATATGTTGCGGATATTGCTCCTCTGTAGTTACAACAACTTCTCTTTTTCTAAACCCATTACTTCCAAAAGTTTGAGTTTCTCCAATCATTTTTATTCTTCCTTGAACTTCCATTTAATCTATTATTTATTCTTTATTAATATTCTTTATTTAGTACTGTTTTTTAATTAAGATAGTAATATTTTCCATGCACTTACTACATCGCCAAAACTTAAATAATTTCGTGCTAATTTATGTTTTTGCCTATGTGTTGCCGTTTTTATATTTGGATAACGCTCACCCAAATCTTTTACAAAATCTTTCACGCTTTTTTCTGTTGGTAAAGCTTCAATATTAGCTAACATACCTAAATCATTTCCCGTTAATACCATACTGTTTTTTACGAAATCAGGAAAATTATCTACGCCAATGCCTAAAGTTGATAGCGGTTTTGGTATTTCAAAAAAGCCTTTTTTAGCACGCGTATAATAACTGCCTCCGGCTCTAGCAACTAAATCTAATTTTTTCTGATTTATTGCATTTTCCTCATTTAAAACATCATCATCTATATGAAGTTTTACAACTTCACAAATAATTAAATTTCCCGCACCGCCTTCTGCCCCTAATTCTACAATGTCGTTAACTTTGCATTCAAACTGTACAGGCGATTCGGCAACACGAAACGGTTTTACAATATCCGATTTTAGCATCGTTAAACCAGCTTTTTCAAACTCATTAACACCGTCGGCATATTCGGTACTGCTTAAGGACGCTTGATGAACCATATCGTAATTCACCACATTAATAACAACCTCCTTTATAGCTTTAGCATTTTGCAATGTATGCTTTGTTGTGTTATCTCGAACACGACGTGCTGGCGAAAAAATCATAATTGGAGGATTCGCACTAAATACATTAAAAAAGCTAAAAGGTGACAAATTTGGGTTACCATTAGCATCTAAAGTACTTGCAAAAGCAATTGGTCGAGGTGCTACAGAGCTTAACAAATAGCTGTGTAATTTACCTGTTGAAATATCTTTAGGTTCAAACGACGCCATAAAACTTTTTTAGTTTCAACAAAACTAATCAAAAAAAACATGATAATTTAAACTAGTTTTCAACATTAGTTTACCTCTGTCAACAATTTAACAATATATTCCATCTAGAGGAAATGTAACTAATCTCCTAATCAACTAAAAATTCATTTACTAACAACTTGCGCAATAATATTAACAGATTTGCATTATATTACATGTTAAATTAGTAGTAAATGATTTTTACCGAGTATCGAAATACATTTCGTTGGATTATGATAGCCGCATCATTTATAATGGTATCGCTTATTTTATGGAAAACCTACGAGTTTTTTCAACACTTTAAGGAAGAAGAACGTGCCAAAATGGAAAATTGGTCGTTTGCTCAAACGGACTTGATAAGAACAGATAACCTTAATGTTGATATAGGAAACTTACCATTGAAAGTTATAACAAGCAATAAAACAACACCTATGATTCTTGTTGATTTGAGTGGTAAAGTTTCAAGTTATAATAATATAGATGAAAGTAAAGCAGCAGATTCTACATATATACAACAGTTGATATTGAAATTTGAAAAAGAGAATGCTCCTATTGAAGTTGTTATAGATGGCAAGCTTCATAACAAAATCTATTATGGTAATTCACCATTATTAAATAAACTAAAATACTATCCTTTAGCATTAATTCTTATTATTGTTTTGTTTGGTGCTGTTATTTTCTTCTTTTACAGTAGTAATAAAAATGCAACTCAAAATAAGTTATGGTCTGGTATGGCTAAAGAAACAGCACATCAAATAGGGACACCTTTATCCTCTTTAATCGGTTGGACTGAAATTTTAAAAAGTGAGCAGGTTAACCCTGAATACATTGTTGAAATAGAGAAGGATGTAGACCGTTTGCAAACCATTACTGAGCGTTTTAGTAAAATAGGATCTATACCAGTTTTAGAAACTGCCAATATTATAAAAGAAACTATTGATTCTTATGATTATTTGAAATCTAGATCGTCTAAACTTATAGATTTTGAAATTATTACCCCAAATGGCGATATTCCTGTAAAATTAAATAAACAACTCTATAGTTGGGTTATTGAAAACTTGGTAAAAAACGCTATTGATGCTATGAAAGGTAGAGGCAAACTTACCGTAGAAATCTCTCAGTTAGAAAATAACGTAAAAGTTAGTGTAACAGATACTGGAAAAGGGATCTCTAGAAGTCAATTTAAAAAAATATTTGAACCTGGTTTTACTACCAAAAAACGTGGTTGGGGATTAGGCTTGTCGCTTACTAAACGTATTATTGAAGATTTTCATAATGGTAAAATTAAAGTTTTACAATCTGAAATAAATAAAGGTACAACCATACAAATTGCTTTAGCTAGAGCAGTTTAATAACCTCTGGAGATTATGTCTGAAAAATTTATAACTGTAAAAGAAGTGGCACTTAACAATAACTGTCCAGAATGCTATAGTAAAGATGGTTTACGTTTAACTTTTAAGCAGAAGTTTTTAGAAACTAAGCTTTACAAATCAATTTCTAATGAGATTAAAAATATTATTACTTGTAAAACCTGTAATACTACTATTTATCCAGAACGATGGACTGATGATATTGAAAGGGTGTTTGAATATCATCAAAGGGCTTTTGTGCCTAAAAAAGCATCAACTTATTTAAAAAAATTGTCTTGGTTTATAATTGGAGCTATTGTAGTAATTGGTATTACTGTTTTATTTTTTATGTTCTACCCAAAATTATAATTGTGCTTTTATAGTTTCGGCAGTATGTTGAAATTCTTCAGCTGACAACTTTATTTTCTGAATAAATCTAGCATCATCCATAGAATGTAACGGAATTAAATGCACATGTGTATGTGGTACTTCTAACCCAATTACTGTCATCCCAACACGTTTACACGTAATAGCTTTTTCAATTGCTATAGCAACTTGCCTTGAAAAGTGCATTAAGCCATTATAGGTAGTTTCATCTAAATCAAAAATTTTATCAACTTCCTTTTTAGGAATACAAAGCGTGTGTCCTTTACTATTTGGGTTTACATCAAGAAATGCTAAAAAATCATCAGTTTCGGCAACTTTATAACAAGGTATTTCGCCATTTACTATTTTAGTGAAAATTGAAACCATATATCTTGAGGGTTTTGAGAGTATATGTAAATATAAAAGATTCCTGCTTAACTTAAACAGGAATCTTTTTAAAAAATATTTTCACGTTTAATTATCTGGAAATCTCGATAATATCAAATTTCATTACACCATTTGGCACTTGTATTTCGGCTACATCGCCAACAGATTTCCCTAATAATCCTTTTCCAATAGGTGAGTTCACTGATATTTTACCTGAGGCTAAATCGGCTTCGCCATCGGCAACCAAAGTATAATTCATCTCCATACCATTGGTTTTATTTTTTATTTTAACTTTTGATAAAACCAATATTTTAGAGTTATCTAATTGTGATTCGTCAATTACACGAGCACCAGCTAAAGCGTCTTCTAATTTAGCAATTCGCATTTCAAGCATACCTTGTGCTTCTTTTGCGGCATCATATTCAGCATTCTCACTTAAATCTCCTTTATCTCTAGCCTCAGCAATGGCTTTGGATGCTTTTACACGTTCAACATCTTTTAATTGCTTTAACTCTTCTCTTAATTTTTTTAACCCTTCTGGTGTATAGTATGATACTTTACTCATAACTTCATCGTTTATTTAATAAAAAGATTCCGAAACACATCTCGATTTTATTGATATGAGTATTCGGAATAAAAAAATCCCGTTTCCACGAGATTGTATAACAAAAATACAAAATTTTTGTCACAATCTGCTTTTTGTTAGTAAATTGCAATTTAATTTTTAAGCACAATGAAGCCTTATTTCTATCTCATAATCTTTATTATTTTTACTGGGTGTAGTAAAAATTCAGTTGATAAAAATTGTAATTTTTTACTAGATATTGGTGTTAATGTAACAATAAATATGAGCTTGCCACAGTATAGCCAATTAGCGTTTGTTAGTAATCCAGTTTATGTGCCAAATGCTGGTAACGGCGGTATTTATGTTACTAATATAGGAACTGGTTTTGTTGCATTTGATGCTGCAGACCCAAACCATATACCAAGTTCGTGCTCAGTATTAACATTGTCTGGAATTAATGGTATTTGTGGTTGCGATGATAAAAATGAATATAGCTTATTTAACGGATTACCAATAAACAACTCCAGTTTGAGATGCCCTTTAAAAGCTTATCGTGTTGAAGAAAACGGAAATATACTTTTAATTTTTAATTAAAAAAGCCTCAATATAAATACTGAGGCTTATACATTAATTCTCTTTTTTAAATTAAAATTTTAGAGCAGCTCCAATTAAAAAATTAGTTGTTGCTTGCGGATAATAGCCTGCACCTTCAATGGTAGATGTAATTCCTGGAGATGACCAAGTATCATCATAAGTGTAATAATAACCATTTGAAATATATTTTTCTCCAAAAACGTTATTCACTAACCCAGATAAAATAATAGATTTGAAAACAGATTTTGGCTTAATCTCATAAGTTATATTAAAATCATTTACAAAATAACTATCTAACTTTGAGGTTTCCGAATCGTTATTTCCCATGAATTGCTCGCCAACATATTTACTTAAAAATGACATTTGCAAATTATTTGTCGGACTAAAAACCAAAGCATTTGCCGCTACTAATTCTGGAGAAAATGAAAGATTCGTTTGTCCTAAGTTTTCTAAAACACCATTGCGTTGAAAGAAAGTTTCTTTATTTTTATTAGAGCTAAAGGTAAAGTTTGGTTGTATAGCAAATTGCTCTGAGATTTGAATTGCAGCATCAACCTCTAAACCTAAACGGTAACTCTTGCCACTATTGGTTCTAATTGGTGTGCCTGTGTTATCTATGGCACCCGTTAAAACCAACTGCTCGTTATATAACATATAATAGGCATTAGCACTTATTCTAAATTTTTCATTGTTATGTCTCCAACCTAATTCAAAATCGTTTAACTGTTCAGGCTTTATACTTGGATTGCTTTCAAAATCGCTACGACTTGGTTCTCGGTTTGCTCTTGCATAAGAAAAGTATAGGTTGTTTTTATCATCAAACTCATAAGTAATCCCTGTTTTTGGATTGAAAAAATTATACTGCTCGTCAACTAATAAATTAATTCTATCTGATGTTAACCCTGTAGTTTTATAACTTACAAAACGCATTTGCAAATCGCCGTATAAACTCACTTTATCGTTAAGTCTATAAGTAGCTTTGGTAAATACATTAAAGTCTTTTTTCTTGCCTTGTCCGTTATAATAATTATCCCCAATTTCAGAATCACTTGCAAAACGAGCCCAAATGATTTCGCCAAAATGATCGCCTATATAACTACTGTACGATAGTCCAAAATTAATATCTAACACATCCTTTTTATAATTTGCACTTGCATTTACAACATAAAAATTATTATCTAACCAACGGCGACGAATTAAATCAGTTTCATCAATTGTTTCGCTTCCAATAGTAATTTCTGTTAAACCGTATTCATCAAAAGATTCATCTTCTTTATACTGCTCAAAATAACCGCTACCTTTAGTATAATTTAATCCTAAATTTGTTGACCAATTGCTACTATGGCGTTCGTTCCAATGTAATTGATAATGGTCTTGTTTATAGTTGTCAACTTCATCTTCGTGAAATCTTGTTACACCATTTTCATCGGTGTACATTCCAGCTGTATTAAATGTTCTATGGTTAGCTAAAAGGGCTAAATCTTCTAAACCGTTCCACGATTGGTATGTAATTTCGTGTCCGCTAAAAGTAATGGCTTTTATTAGAGTGTTATCATCTACATAAGACCCTTGAAGAAAGTAAGATTTTAAATCTGATGACGCTCTGTCTATGTAACCATCAGAATTTATTTTGGATAAACGACCGGCAATTTCAAAATGATTATTGATTTTTCCAGTACTAAATTTTACGGTATGCTTTCTGGTATTATAACTTCCAAAAGCATTAGAAATTTCGGCATTGGCTTTTTCTGAAACGGCATCGGTAAGCACATTAATACTCGCTCCAAAAGCACCAGAACCATTGGTTGATGTGCCAACACCACGTTGTAGCTGTAAGCTTTCTACAGATGAAGCAAAATCACCTAAATTCACCCAAAATGTCCCTAAAGATTCTGCATCATTATATGGAATTCCGTTAATTGTGATATTGGTAGATTGTGCGTTAATACCACGAACGCGAATACCTGTGTAACCCACGCCAGCACCAGCATCGGTTGTTGTAACTACAGATGGCAAATAGTTAAGCAAAATAGGGATGTCTTGTCCTAAATTACGTTTTTCTAATTGTTTTTTGGTAACGTTAGTATGTGTAATTGGCGATGTTGCATTTACACGAACAGCTTTTACTAAAACTTCGTCTAGTTTTTCGGTTTTAGTAGAATCCTGTTGGGTTTGTTTTTGTTGTGCGTTTGCACAGACTGATAACACTAATAGTGTTAAAAAAAGAAAAATGTTTTTCATTACGATTATGTTTATAATCGAATAAAAAGAGGTAATTATTCTTTAATAATTATTAAATAATTTCGATAAATATTTTTAAAAAGACCTTTCGCGACTGCGCTCAAGGTAACAAATTGCAAAATATTATATCTAAATGGCGATTATCGCCTTCCTTAGCAGCATTACCTGCTCAGGTTCTATGGGTATGATCTCAGCCGATAATAGGCACCCCTTTTTTGAGAACGTTGCAAAAGTACTAACCAATTATAAATTATCAGTTATAAATTATAAATTATTTTAATCGATATTAGGTTTTTTTCTATTCGCCTTTTTTTCTGAAAGATTTCGTTTGTTTTTTAAACGTTTTCTAATGACAGATTTTGGGGTTTTAGTTGGAATTCGCTTTTTAGGAATTATTAAACTAACATTGATTAACTCTAAAAAACGCTTAATAACAAGTTCTTTGTTTTTATGCTGACTTCTGCTTTCTTCACATTGAAGAATTAAAACACCATCTTTAGTTAACCTATGTTGAAGTTTTTCTTGAAGCAGATTTTTTTGGTCATCGTTAAATACTACAGATTCCAACAGGTTAAAAGTCAATTCTACCTTTGAAGACACCTTGTTTACGTGTTGTCCGCCAGCACCAGAACTTCTAAGTGCTTTAAAAATTAATTCTTGTAAAAGGGCTTCTTTATTAAACATTATTATGCTTGATGTTGCGGCTTTAATAAATCATTTACCGTTTTAACAGGATTAAATGTTTCTACAGGAATTTCAACAAAAATTGTATTCCAAAAAGCCATACTTCCATTCCATAAACCTGGTAATTCTAATGCCTTTATATCTACACCATTTTGTGTTTTCATAGTTATAAAAGCAGCATCAGGATCTACAAAATTTAAAAGATTAAACTTTTCGTTTTTGTAGTTTTTAACTCCACAGACTATATCGACTGGATTGAAGTGTGTTGCATTTTTTAAAATATTTAATTGGTTTTTATCAGAGTTATCAATCTGAGCAGATTCAACAATTTGTAATGATGTATTGCCTTTTTTATCTTTAACCCAAAATGGTCCACCGCCTGGTTCGCCTTCATTTTTTACCATACCACACACACGAATTGGGCGGTTTAACGTTTCTTTTAAATACTGTTTCTTTTTTTCTGAAGTTAAATCATCAAATTCATCGTCAATTGAAACATTCATTTTTTTAGATAGAAACATAGCTATAATTAACATGTCTTCTTCTGTAATAGATACATTATCTAATTTGTGTAAAAATGAAAAGGCTTTTTCTTGTGCTTGAATAAGCGCACCAGCAATAAGTTTTTTGTAGTTAGATAGCTTTTTGTTTTTATTAAAAACCACAATGTTATCTATGTTTTTAATGAAAATAAGATCGCTATTTAAGTCGTTTAAATTTTCTAATAAAGCGCCATGACCTGCTGGCCTGAATAATATTGAGCCATCTTCGTTTCTGTAAATCTCATTATTTTTAGTTAGTGCTAAAGTTTCGGTTTCCTCTTTTTGATAAGAAAAAGACACATTAAAAGATGTATTTGTTTTTTGTTCTAATTCGTTTTTAATCTTGTCTAATTCCGAATGAAAATATGTGTGATGGTTTTCTGAAATTGTAAAATGTAGATTAGCTTTGTTATTTGCTGACGCGTATAAAGTAGATTCTAATAAATGCTCTTGAAAGGCTGTAACTACTCCAGTTTTGTATTTATGAAATGGTAATAAGCCTTTAGGTAAAAAACCATAATTTAATACATCTTCGCTCAACATAGTTTTTACAAACTCTAAACAAGCGTCATCACTAGTTAAATTTTCAAAATTTGGGTTTAGGTTTTTTACTTTTGATAAGACTTCGTTATAAAACGGAAAATCTTCTAAGCCAGAAATAAAGGTTTTTATAAGATTATCATTCTGACTTTTAGTATAATCCTCAATAGTTTCTTTTGAAGAATTGAAATGGTTTAAAAACTGAAATAAAAATTTAAACATACGTGTTGCTGCCCCAGAAGCTGGAACAAATTTTACAATATCTATGCTACTTTGTTTAGTTTCGTATAAATGAATTAAATCTTGAATTTCAAGCTCATTATAGCGTTCAATACCATTTCCAATATTTGCTGCAGCCACTAAATTAGAATAAGACATTCCATTTTGTATACGCTCAACTTGATCTTCAACTTGGGCAGTTGTAATACCTTTGCTTTTTATTTGCAGAATATCTTTTTCTGAAAACATTAATTCTTGAGGTTTATTAGTTTATTAATATGCTTAATTGCTATATCTAATCTTTCTTTTTTATTCCCTTTTAGTAAAACATAAGGTCTGTTGTTTTTAATTAATGCTTCTTGAAATGCATTAAACATTTCCTCTCTATGCTCTGGTTTATCACGTAAATCATCTGCTTCCCAAGGTGTGTCAATATATGTTAAAAAATATAAATCATAGGTGTTTTCTAAAGCATACTTTTCAAGAATTGGGTCGCAAGTTCCTAGATAATAAGCTTCGGAATATACTTTTGTTTCTAATAAATCGGTATCGCAAATTAAGACAGAATCTGTTTTATGAGCTAACTCATTTTCGAGTTTTATTTGTCCTTCAGCAATAGGTAATAAATCTGTTGGCTCGCATGTTTTACGATCGTTATTCCATTTATTTTGTAAATATTCGCGTGCATATTCTGGTACCCAAACCGAATTATAATAACGCGCTATTTGTTTGGAAAGTGTTGTTTTTCCTGTAGATTCTGGGCCAAATAAAACTACTTTTATGCAGTTAGCGGGTTGCTGTTTATACTTTTCTTCCATACTAAATAACCTTGAATAGCTAAAATTGTAAATATTAAATACTGTAACGATAACATACCTAATCCTCTATATGCATAAAGTGGTATTGTAACCAAATCTGCAATAATCCATAATGTCCAATTTTCTAATTTTTTATTTGCCATATACCACATAGCTGTAAAGAAAATACCCGACGTAACTATGTCTATATAATTAGGGATTTCTAAAGTATAATTAAATCCTTTATATACAAAATAGGTAACTACCATTGTTAATACAAATAACAAAACGCCA
>Ga0209344_10006029_pt1 | contig 10160 bp, 8 predicted proteins | sample Cruoilmetagenom6_FD_187293 | JGI IMG/M metagenome (GOLD analysis project Ga0209344, IMG submission 187293) | Oil polluted marine microbial communities from Coal Oil Point, Santa Barbara, California, USA - Santa Barbara Oil Seep Sample 6 (SPAdes)... | ecosystem: Environmental > Aquatic > Marine >...
GACTGTTCGCCCCCGTCAGGGTCAGCGTACCGGTGCCGGATTTGGTCAGCGACCCGGTGCCGGAAATGTCACCGGTGTAGCTTAGTGCATCAGAGCGGTTGAAGATCAGGGCGCTGTTGTTGACAATGTTGCCAGTCAGGCTGCCGCTTGTGCCGCCATCGCCGATTTGCAGTGTGCCTGCGGAAATTGTCGTGCCGCCGGTATGGCTGTTCGCCCCGGTCAGGGTCAGCGTGCCTGCGCCGGCCTTGGTCAGCGACCCGGCGCCGGAAATGTCTCCGGTGTAGCTTAGTGCATCAGAGCGGTTGAAGATCAGGGCGCTGTAGTTGGTGACATTGCCGCTCAGGCTGCCACTGGTGCCGCCATTGCCGATTTGTAGCGTGCCGCCGGATATGGTCGTGCCGCCGGAATAGGTATTGTTGCCGGTCAGAACCGTGGTGCCGGAATGCTGTTCGAGAACGCCGGCGCCGATAATATTGGAATCGAGCACATAATTCACGTCTGTATGATTAAGAACGAGCTTGCCCGTGCCCGTTCCGAAACTGATTGTAGCAGCATCGATCGTCCCCGGTGCCGCGGCCACCTCGCCTGCGGCATCGCCAATATTCAGGACACCCGAGGAGCCGCCGTACAGAGCAATATGAAGGGTGCCCGCTCCGCCCTTCACCACCACGGAGGCACCGTCCGAAACGGTCAGTGTGCCGGCACCGTAGTTTCCAACACTTAGCAGTGCGTTTATGTCCATGCTGCTACCGGCACCGGTGACCGTGACTGTGCCTGTGCCGCCGGATCCAGCCCCCAGAGAAGCGAAGAGGCCTCTCACTAGGAGGAGCTTGCCGCCATTGGATATGACCAGCGTGCCGGTCGCGCCCGTACCGAGGGAGCCGAGATAAAGGTTGTTGCCTGTTTTTATCTCCCATGTACTGTTGGCACCGGTGATCGTGACTGTGCCGTTCCCGTCATCGTCCCGCCCCACAAAAGCCTGCCCACTGCTGACCTCGCCGCCATCGGAGATGGTGAGTGTGCCGGTGCCTTCCAACCCCACGGATAAATCGTCGGCAATATCCCACGTACTGCCCTTTGTGCCGCCGCCCGAGCCGATCACGGTCTCGTCGGAATTGACAGTCTCGTCAGCCCAAACCTGCATCGTCAGAGCCGGCATCAGCACAAAACTGCCCGTCAGCGCCGTTGCCAGCATCAGGCGGGTGCGGCAACTTTTGGACACGGGGGGCTGAGGTGTGCCTGTTCCGGCACTTGTTTGTTGCGATGAATTCCGGGCCGTCAGCATGTATCCTGAAAAGCGCCTGAGAACTGGCGCTACATCTGTGACAAAAAATTGGCGTGCGCTTCCAGCAATCATGCAAGGCAATGCGCTTCGAGAGGTTCTTTTCGGATCATCCACGATGGATCGCTATCCGATTTCGGCAATACGGCGATAAAATCAGACGTATCCCGCAATCAAGCAACCAGAGAGCGCGCGGAAATCGACGGCAAAGTGTCAATCGATCAATCGAAAGCTGTCAGGCCCCCAGTGTCTTCGACGGGGCTTCACCGAACATGGACTTGTAATCACCGGCAAAGCGACCGAGGTGCAAAAAGCCGTAACGCATCGCCACTTGCGTGATCGTGACTTGCTGCGGGTCAGACCTGGCAAGCACGGCGCGGACGTGGTTCAACCGGCGGGTCCGCAGATAGGCGACCGGAGACATGCCGACATATTCGTGGAAGGCATAGCGTAACGTCCGCTCGGACACGCCGAGTACCGCACAGATGTCGACAATTGTTGGCAGCACGTCGGCATCAAGGTGATCCTCGACGTAGCTTCGGGCCTTTTTACCGATCTGCATGGCCCGCAAGCGCTCATTGAACGTCGGTGCAATGTTCTCTTCCGTGACAACGGCTATATTCAGGACAGCCTGCAAAACCTGATCGCGGATGACATCAGGATCCAGCGGCTCGCCGCGCGCGGCCGCCTCCGGTGCCGCTTCGAGCCAAAGATCAATAGCGCCCTTCAAGACGCTTCGCCGGTGCGTGCTCAAAGGCACAACGCCTTTCGGCGGATTTTCCCAGAATGCCGGATTGAGGATCCGGGCCCCGCGCAGGAATTGCTGCTGGCTGAAGCCGACATAGGCGGTCTCGGTTCCGGCCGGCACAAAGATGTCGTACTCGACGTTTCCGGGCATGAAGAAGACCGTGTCAGCCTCTTCGCCGCGGTGCTCGGAAAACCGGACCGTTTCTGCTTGCGTGCAGATGGAGACGCTGCAGAAGTCGGCCGGCACGGTGCCAAGTTTCTGCACCGATGCCTCCTGACGCTCTCGCACGCCCCGCAGTGTCCCGAACTCAAGACTGTCGAATTGCGCCACTTTGCGGCCATGGCTGAGCTGGTGGCATTCCATCTCGACCCAGGGCTGAAGCAGGGCCTGAGCGGCTGGATCCTCGATTTGTGCCGAGAGCAAGCCGCCGCTATCGTCGGCCGGTGGGCGAATGTCAACGCCGCCTTCCCGACCGGCCATGTCATCAGGGGGGCGTTTCAGCATGATCTTGTCTCGCCGGATCTGACCGCGTTCAAGTCCTGTTTGCCCCTGAAGTATCGATATCCATGCGAATTTGTCTATAGCGCGACGAACACAACTGCAAGTAGCTACCCCATCATTTCAGGTTGCAGGCGCGAGCCAAGCCTCCGGCAACCTCACTTCATTCGTCCATTCGTCGATTTGGAAACTGGACAAAGCGCAAAGGCCGACCGCTCCCCGCCCAACATTCCATCAGGTGAGGCCCCAAACACAAAATGCCCCCGGATCTCGCGATCCGGGGGCATTTTCAATTCGTCAGTCTCAGGCGGTTATCAGCCCAAACCTGGAAGTCTCGGGGCTTATTCGCCGCCTTCGACTTCCTTGCCGGTTTCCTGGTCGACGACCTTCATCGACAGGCGGACCTTGCCGCGTTCGTCAAAGCCCAACAGCTTGACCCAGACCTTCTGGCCTTCCTTGACCACATCGCCGGTCTTGGCGACGCGTTCGGCGGCCAGCTGCGAGATGTGGACGAGACCGTCCTTGGGGCCGAAGAAGTTCACGAAGGCGCCGAAATCGGCAACCTTGACGACCGTGCCTTCATAGATCACGCCCACTTCAGGCTCGGCAACGATCGAGTGGATCCACTTCTTGGCGGCCTCGATTTCCTTGCCCGAAGACGAGGCGATCTTGATTGTGCCGTCGTCGTCGATGTTGATCTTGGCGCCGGTCTTCTCGACGATTTCGCGGATGATCTTGCCGCCGGTGCCAATCACGTCACGGATCTTGTCGACCGGGATGTTCATGACTTCGATGCGCGGGGCGAATTCACCCAGCTGGCCACGGCTTTCAGTCAGCGCATTGCTCATTTCACCGAGGATATGCAGACGGCCGTCCTTGGCCTGGCCGAGAGCGACCTTCATGATCTCTTCGGTGATGCCATCGATCTTGATGTCCATCTGCAGCGCGGTGATGCCGTCGGCGGTGCCGGCGACCTTGAAGTCCATGTCGCCGAGGTGATCTTCATCACCGAGGATGTCAGAGAGAACCGCGTAACGGTCGTCTTCCTTGATCAGGCCCATGGCGATACCGGCAACCGGCTTGGCCAGCGGCACGCCGGCATCCATCAGCGCCAGCGATGTGCCGCAAACGGTGGCCATCGACGAGGAGCCGTTGGATTCGGTGATCTCGGAGACCACGCGCAGGGTGTAGGGGAACTGGTCGGCAGACGGCATCATCGGGTGGATGGCGCGCCATGCGAGCTTGCCATGGCCGATTTCGCGGCGGCCGGGCGAACCGGTGCGGCCGGTTTCACCAACCGAGTAGGGCGGGAAGTTGTAGTGCAGCATGAAGGTGGCCTTGTAGGTCCCCGTCAGGCTGTCGACATACTGCTCGTCCTCGCCGGTGCCGAGCGTGGCAACAACAATGGCCTGGGTCTCGCCGCGGGTAAACAGCGCCGAACCATGGGTGCGCGGCAACAGGCCGACTTCGGAGACGATCGAACGCACGGTCGACAGATCGCGGCCATCGATGCGGCTCTTGGTGTCGAGAATGTTCCAGCGGACGATCTTGGCCTGCAGCGACTTGAACACGGTGCCGATATCATCGGACGAGAAGCGGGGCTCCTCGCCTTCTGCGGGGGCAAAATGTTCCTTGACCTTGGCCTTGACGGCGTCAACGGCATTGTAGCGTTCAGCCTTGTCGATGATCTTGTAGGCATCGCGCAGACCGGCTTCGGCAACGCCGAGCATTTCGGCTTCGAGCGCCGAATGATCGGGAGCAGTAAAGTCGCGCGGCTCCTTGGCTGCGGCTTCGGCGAGCTGGATGATCGCATTGATCACCGGCTGGAAGCCTTCGTGACCGAACATGACAGCGCCGAGCATGACTTCTTCGCCGAGTTCCTTGGCTTCGGATTCAACCATCAGCACGGCTTCCGAGGTGCCGGCAACGATCAGGTCCAGTGCCGATTCGGGCATTTCGTCGACATGCGGGTTGAGCACGTACTGGCCGTTGATGTAACCGACGCGCGCGCCGGCGATCGGGCCCATGAAAGGCACGCCGGAAATGGTCAACGCAGCCGAGGTGGCGACCATGGCGAGAATGTCGGGATTGTTTTCCAGATCGTGCTGCAGCACGGTGATGATGATCTGGGTGTCGTTCTTGTAGCCGTCGGGAAACAGCGGACGGATCGGCCGGTCGATCAGGCGCGAGGTCAGCGTTTCGTTTTCGCTCGGACGGCCTTCACGCTTGAAGTAGCCACCCGGGATCTTGCCGGCGGCGTAGGTCTTTTCCTGGTAGTTGACGGTCAGCGGAAAGAAATCGCGGCCCGGGGTCGGGGTCTTCTGCGAGACGACTGTGGCCAGCACCACGGTTTCGCCGTAGGTGGCGATGACGGCGCCATCAGCCTGACGGGCAACCTTGCCGGTTTCCAGTGTGAGCGGACGGCCGCCCCATTCAATCTCGACCTTGTGGGTATCGAACATGTGTAGTCCTTCGTGTGCGGGCATGTGGGCCCGGCCGCTTTATCGGCCGCGCGCTTCACTGTCCCGATTGTTGTGGGCGCATCACGGGCAAGACAGCGGGAGGCTTTGTGACTGGTGGCCACCGGTAAAGGGTGGCGAAAGCATCCTGCAATCCTGCCCCATGACAGGCCATGTCGTATGTCCGTGACCGGGATTGCCGGTGCGACGGACGGTTAAGGTGCTTGGAGTCCGACCATCGGCCGGATTGGCGTGCACCTGAACGCCGCGGCCCCGCAAGGGGCCTTGGAATTGCAATGGCGGGCGAGGCAGTTGCCACGCCCGCCAGAAGCGATGTTAGCGACGGATGCCCAGACGGGCGATCAGCGCGGTGTAGCGCGCTTCGTCTTTACGCTTGACGTAATCCAGCAGGGACCGACGCGTGGACACCATGGTCAACAGCCCGCGGCGTGAATGGTTGTCCTTCTTGTTTTCCTTGAAGTGACCGGTCAGATTGTTGATCCGTTCGGTCAGAATGGCAACCTGGACTTCCGGAGACCCGGTGTCGCCTGGCTTGGTTGCATATTCTTCGATCAGCGCAGCCTTGCGCTCAGCAGTAATCGACATCTCAAATCCTTTCAGTCTGGATGGGAATGGCGCCCGCTGCCGGGATGTCGTCCAGCAAGGGCCTCGAAGTGTCACGCCAAAACTGCCCGTGAGGACAAACCGGGCGCAACGGCTGGGCTATAGGGCAATTTCTGCCCAAATGAAAGGGAAATGTAGCAAAACCGCCAGCAGCAGCCGACCCCGGCTATTGCGCGCCGTGACAAGCGGGGCTTCAACAGCCGCGTTTGATGTAGGCATCCGGCACCGCCTCGATCCAGGCCACCGTCCCAGCATCGTCTTGCGAGACATAGGGACCATCGGCAACGCAGTAAAACCCGTCGCGGAAACCGTCGAGATCGGATGTGTTGAGCACCCGTGTGCCGGCGCCGCCGCCGACCATCGGCCCGCCCAGATCGGCAAGCTGACCCTTGGCCGACATGCGGCTCTGGGTGCAGCCGAGAATGATGTACCAGCCACAACTCTCGGCATCCCAGCCCGGCTGCAAGGCGCGCGCTGGCGCAATCGCCGCGCTTGTCACAAGAAGGGCCACGGCAGCAGCCAGACAGGTATGTTTCATCGACAATCCCCTTTTGCAGCCGAAAGTGCCCCAGCACAGCGGATGAATCAAGATGCGGCGCGGCGAGCCGGCTTTACCGAGAGCGTGCAACGCCCCGGGGGCAGGGTATTTACCGGCGCAGATAGAGGCTGCGCTTGACAGGCAGGCAGCGCCCGGTCGATTTTCGGGCGTACGACGATGAGCAAAAGGACCCCACGGATCATGCCAGCAAGCAGACGGATGCGGCTCACCCGGCGTCATGTCGACCACGTGCACCGGCCGATCGACGATCCCGGTCCAAAGCTGCTGCCGGGGTTCCGCTCGGCCACCGAAGATGACTACAGCGAAGCGGTCGCGGGCATGCTGGAGACTCGTCCGACCGGTGATTTTTGGTTGTTTGGCTATGGTTCGCTGATCTGGCGACCGGAAACCGCCTTTGAGGAAAAGCGCAAGGGTACCGCCGCCGGCTGGCACCGGCGGTTTTGCCTGGGGCCCGATTACCGCTATCGCGGCAGTCCGGAGCTTCCCGGATTGATGATGGCGCTTGATCGCGGCGGCCAATGCACCGGCATGCTCTACCGGCTTCCCGAAGCCGGACTGGAGCAGGAGTTGCACCGTCTGATCCGCAGAGAGCTGAGCCAGTTGCCCTCGGCGTTTCCGTGGCGATGGATCAAGGTGCGCACCGATGAAGGCCCGGTTCCGGCGCTGACCTTTGCCATGGACCGCAACAATGCGCGTTATGTGGCGGGGCTGTCCGACACCGAGGTCGCCGCGGTTCTCGCCAGCGCCTGCGGCTTTCTTGGCTCGATGGCGGAATATCTGTTTTCGACCGTCACCATGCTCGAAAGCCTGGGCATTCATGATCGCAAATTATGGCGGCTGCAAAGCCTGGTGGCCGATCTGATCGAGGCAAGGCTGAGCGCCTCGCGTTGAACTCGGTGGGTTTATGGCGCCCGCGCAAACTCGCGCGCCAGCACAAGATCAGCTCTTGAACACCCGGCGGGGGTGAAACTCGCCGCCGGCGACTTCGCCAATGGCAACCAGCGCACCGCGCGCAAAAGCGCAGGCATCGTCGGTGGCCACAGGCGCATCGCGGCCGCGCAGGATGATCGAGTTGCCCATTTTGAGCCGGTGCGCCTGATCATCGCTGATATCGATGCGCGGCAGGCTGACAAGCACCTCGCCTGCAGGCACCAGAAAGGCATCAAGCCGGGCCAGGCGCTCGGCCTCGTCTTCGATTTCTTCGAGCGCGACAAGTTCAGACAGCGGCACCATGGCCGATTCGGCGAAAGGCGCCACCATGGAGCGGCGCAGCGCCGATATATGGCCATAGCAGCCAAGGTCGCGGCCGAAGTCGCGCGCCAGCGCCCGCACATAGGTGCCCTTGCCACATTCGACCTCGAACACGGCGTGATCGGCATCCGGGCACCCCAGAAGGGTTATGCGATGGATCTCGACCTCGCGGGCGGGGATCTCCACCACTTCGCCGCCGCGGGCCATGTCGTAGGCGCGTTCACCGGCGATCTTGACGGCGGAAAAAGCCGGCGGCACCTGTTCGATTACACCGGTATAGTCCGGCAGCAGCGCCTCAATGGCGGCACGCTCGGGACGGGTATCGCTTTCAGCCGTGACCTCGCCCTCGAGATCGTCGGTGTTGCGCTGTTGTCCCCAGGCGACAGTGAATTCATAGATCTTGCGGCCATCCATGACATAGGGGACGGTCTTGGTTGCCTCGCCGAGTGCGATCGGCAGCATCCCCGAAGCAAGCGGATCGAGCGTGCCGGCATGGCCGGCCTTGTCAGCCTTGAACAGCCATTTTATTTTCGACACCGCCTCGGTGGAGCCAAAGTCCCACGGCTTATCCAGCACCAACCAGCCGGAAACGGGCCGGCCTTTCTTCTTGCCGCGGCGTCCCATCTCAGGCGTAACCCGGCTTCTTGCGGTAGGTCGCAGCGGTCCTGGCAACGCTGCCTTCAGGCATCGGCTTTGTGGGCCCCTTCTCGCAATCGAGCGCGTAGAACCGCTTGGCAACCAGATAACCTGCGGCAACGGTCGCGCCATTCTCGTTGCTATACTTGTCACCCAGTTTCTTGACGATCAGCCGTTCGATTCTGCCAAGCGGCGGCTCACCCTGTTCCATCGCTTCGAGCAGAGCCTGCTCATTGGCCCGCGCATTGACGATAAGTTCAATAGCGCGCATCTCCGGGTCGGCGTGCGAAATTTCCTTCTTGCCGGCATAAGGCAATCCGCTTTCGACGATCATCTCGACGATGGAAACGGCATCCTCGCTGTCGGCTGCCCGCATGCAGTTTGCATAGAGCGTTGTCCGGGCCTCGGTGGACATGGCAGCTATCTTTTCCGATGTTATGAGCGTTGCCATTTTATTTTTCACCGTCAGTGTCAGTGTTAACGTCGGGGTCGAGATCGCGGGCGACCTCGGGTGAGCGCAACAGCGCGTCGATCTTCGAGTAATTGTCAAAGCTGGTGTCTTCGCGGAACCTGAGTTCCGGCATGTGCTTAAGCTGGCTGATCTGCGGGGTGATGCGGCCGCGCAAGTAACGCGCATGGCGGTTGAGCGCCTCGATGATGGCAGCATGATCCTGCTGGCCCAACGGCATGACATAGGCGGTGGCGATTCTCAGGTCCGGTGACATGCGCACTTCGGAGACCGAGACCACAGTGGTTTCCAGCAGTGGATCGCGCACGTCGCCGCGCTGCAACACCTGGGTAATGGCTGCGCGAACCTGCTCACCGACGCGCAACATGCGCTGCGAAGGGGCCGAGGAACTTGGCTTTGGCATAAGATTCCAACCGATTTTGCGGGCGCGATGGACCCGGGCTGCCGTTGACAGATAGGTGCCCGGCGCAAGAAACGCCGGGCATTAATCCAATCAGAGCGTGCGGGTGACGTGCTCGACGCGGAAGCACTCGATGACGTCGCCTGCGCGAATGTCTTCGTAGTTCTCGAAGGCCATACCGCATTCCTGGCCGCCGTTAACCTCGGCAACTTCGTCCTTGAAGCGCTTGAGCGTCTTGAGCTTGCCTTCGTGAATGACAACGTTGTCACGGATCAGGCGGACGCCCGACCCACGTTCAACCTTGCCCTCGGTGACGCGACAACCGGCAACCTTGCCGACCTTGGTGATGTTGAACACCTCAAGGATCTCGGCATTGCCGAGGAAGGTTTCGCGCCGTTCCGGCGAGAGCATGCCCGACATCGCAGCCTTCACGTCATCCACCAGATCGTAGATGATGTTGTAGTAGCGGATCTCGACACCATCACGTTCAGCCGCATCGCGCGCCTGCTTGTTGGCACGGACGTTGAAGCCGATGATGGCAGCGCCCGAAGCTTCGGCCAGCGAGATATCGGACTCGGTGATTGCACCGGCACCCGAATGGATGATCCGAGCGCGGACTTCGTCGGTCCCGAGCTTTTCGATCGCGCCTGCAATGGCTTCGATGGAACCCTGCACGTCGCCCTTGACCAGCAGCGGGAATTCCTGGCTGCCGGTATCCTGCAACTGGGTCATCATCTGCTCAAGCGAACCGCGCGAACCACTCTGGCGGGCTGCCGCCTTGTCGCGGGCAAGCCGCTGACGGTATTCGGCGATCTCGCGGGCACGGCCTTCATTTTCGACCACTGCAAAGCGGTCACCCGCCTGCGGTGTGCCCTGAAGTCCCAAAATTTCGACCGGGAACGCCGGTCCGGCTTCCTTGACCTGTTCGCCGCGGTCATTGACCAGGGCGCGCACGCGGCCCCACTGATCGCCAGCCACGAGAATTTCACCGGGCCGGAGCGTACCGGTCTGCACCAGAACGGTGGCAACCGAACCGCGACCGCGATCAAGCTTGGCCTCGATCACAACGCCTTCGGCGGTACGAGCCGGGTTGGCCTTGAGATCAAGCAATTCAGCCTGCAGAAGGATGGCATCGAGCAGCTTGTCGAGATTGAGCTGCTTTGTCGCCGACACCTCGACGTCAAGAACCTCGCCGCCCATGCTTTCAACAAACACTTCGTGCTGCAGCAGGTCG
>Ga0209344_10006030_pt1 | contig 10159 bp, 9 predicted proteins | sample Cruoilmetagenom6_FD_187293 | JGI IMG/M metagenome (GOLD analysis project Ga0209344, IMG submission 187293) | Oil polluted marine microbial communities from Coal Oil Point, Santa Barbara, California, USA - Santa Barbara Oil Seep Sample 6 (SPAdes)... | ecosystem: Environmental > Aquatic > Marine >...
GGGTATCTTAGTTCCATAAAACCAAATGATGCCTAGATTTTCAGTAGTCATATCGGTCTTTAATAAAGAAAAGTACATTGCCGATACTTTGAAAAGTGTCTTGGCCCAGACTTTTACAGATTTTGAATTGGTGATTCTGAACGATGGATCTACGGACAATAGTGAAGCGGAAATATTAAAATTCAACGATCCGCGCATTCGGTATTTTTCAAAGGAAAACAGCGGGGCATCTGCCGCACGAAATTTTACGATACAACAGGCAAATTCAAAATATATAGCATTAATGGATGCGGATGATTATTGGTACCCATTCTATTTGGAAGAGCAAAATAGATTGATAAACCAATTTCCCAATGAATCCGTTTTTGCCACCGCTACCGAAATAAAGCGCAACGGAAAAACTTTCAAAAATAGTTATTCCATTAAGACCTTCGGAACGGATGCTACAATAGTCGATTATTTTGAAGCGAGCCAATTGGATTCAGTGTTGCTGAGCATTTCTACAGTTTTAAAAAAAGAGGTTTTCGAGAATGTGGGTTGGTATGATCCAAAAATAAAAAGTGGTGAGGACACAGATTTTTATGTACGAATAGGTTTAAAATACAAAGTGGTTTTTAGTCCAGAGGTCTGTGCAACATATATAGTACGTAAAAACAGTTTATTTAAAAGTGTAAAAAACTTAGACGAAAAAGCAAATTTTGAGGCTTATGAAGTTTTCGAAAAAAATAATCCCGAGCTTAAAAAATTTCTCGATCTAAACAGGTATTCGCTTTGTATTTTGGCAAAAATGGAAGGCAATAAGGAAGCATTTCAAAAAAATTTCAAAAAAATAAATCTGGAAAACCTAAGTAAAAAACAGCAATTTCTCCTCAAGCAGAACAAAACCATTTTAAAATACCTTTCAAAAACAAAGAACAATCTGGAAAAATTAGGCCTGCGTTTAGGTACTTTTAAATAGTTTAAAATCATTGTACTCCCGAATATAATCGCTTTCCAAAAATCTGCCCGATGAGAGTACTAAACACACTGCTCCAGATGAAAAATTTTCAAGTTCCCGCCATATTCCTGTGGGTATGAGCAATCCCTTATTTGGTTTATTGAGAGTGACAGATTTTTTGTTTTCCCCATCATCCAAAATCACTTCAAAACTACCACTAAGAGGTATCAAAAATTCCTGTTGCTCCTTGTGGGCGTGACCGCCGCGATATGCACCGCTGGGTACATCGTACAAATAATAAACGCGTTTTACGGTGTAAGGCAAAAAACCTTCTTCCACTACCGACAAATTGCCACGCGGATCGGTTATTTTGGGAATTTCAATTAAATCGATATTTTCTATTTTAGTGTAGGGCATGCTGTAAAGTTTGGTTCCATTTATCAGAAATTGCCTGCATCGAAAATTTCTGTACCGAAGGTTTCGTGTTTTCTTTTAAGGTTTTGTAAAGTTCTTCATCCACACATATTCTTTGCAGAGATTCAGCAAATAAAGATAAGTTTCTTTCGGCAACCAACAATCCGTTTTTTTCGTGCTGCACAATTTCCGAAGGACCTGAAATAATATCCAAAGAAATTACGGGAGTTCCCAATGAAAGGGATTCTACCAAAACCATGGGGAAACCTTCATACTTGCTTGTTAGTGTAACACAATGGGCATTTCTTATAATTTCGAACGGTTTGTTTTCGAAAGGTAAAAACAAAATTTGCGACGCACAATCTCTGGAAGCCGCCAATATTTGTAGCTTTTCCTTATCTTTCCCATCGCCCAAAATGACCAATTTATAATCCTTTTCCCAAACCTTTGATTGTGAAAAAGCTTTAATCAAAAATGAAAAATCCTTTATGGAATCGTCCATTCTGCCATAAGAAAGAATGTATTTTTTATTTTGAAGGATTTCAGGGAAATTTCCAGCTTCTTCCGCCCAAATAGGATCAAAAGCATTATGGATTGTTACTGAATTATCGATTCCTTCTTTTCTCAAAATTTCCTTTTCAATGTATTTGGAAACCGCAACATTCAAAATATTCTTTTTATAGATTTTTGAAAAAGCCGATGGATTTTCAGTAAGATATTCAGTTTTTTTGGAGCTGTGTACCACGTATATTTTGTTCATTTCACGGTAAATGAATTTGGAATAAAACAACTCGCGGTCAAAATTATTTTTGGGTCGGTGATCTATAACTACATTAAAACTTTCTTTTTTTAGATAATTCCGAAATTTTCGGAAACGCAGCAAACGCTTCACCATAGAATCCTTTTCGGTTTTCAGCTTTCCCAAATTCAGCAATTTTCCGTTGTATGGGTAATCAATTTCATCATTCAAAATAACCAAATGCACTTGGTGACCGTGAGATGCCAGCATTTGTGAAAGCATGGCGCAAGATCGCTCCAAACCACCTTTTGCCAGTGAAATGGAAACAAGGCACACTTTAAATTTCTTTTCGGTGGGCATCGTCAATTATTGTGTATTTTTGGTTGCACAACGCAAATATAACTTTTATGAAGATACTTTTGGTGGGTGAATACAGTAGGTTGCACAATTCCCTAAAAGAAGGGTTGCAGCAATTGGGCCACCAAGTAACGTTGGTTTCAACGGGCGATGATTTTAAAAAATTTCCTTCAGATGTGCTTTTGAAACGGAAATATGATTCGGGAGTTTCAAAGAAATTAAAGGTTTTGCTCTTTAAACTTTATGGCTTTGATGCGACTTCCTTTTCCCTAAAAAACCAATTTTTTCAGCAGCAAGAATATTTCACAAATTTTGATGTTGTACAACTTATCAATGAAAGTCCTTTTGGCATGCTTCCGAAATACGAAAAGGAGATCATTTCATTTCTGGAAAAAAACAATAAAAAAATATTCCTCCTTTCCTGCGGTACCGATTATACGAGTGTAAAATATGCTTTTGAAAAAAAGTTTCGCTACTCCATTTTCACCCCTTTTTTTGAAGGGAAAATTTCTGAGAAACAATTTTTTCCAGCTTTAAAATATTTGGAGCCTGCATATAAAGATTTGCACGAATTTGTATTTGAAAAAGTAGATGGTATAATCGCTTCCGATTTGGATTATGACATTCCCTTACAGAAACATCCAAAGTACAAAGGACTCATTCCAAACCCTATAAATACTGAAAAATTACATTATTTGCCTATATCAGTTTCTGAAAAAATTATCATCTTCCACGGCATCAACCGAGCAAACTATTTCAAAAAGGGAAATGATTATTTTGAAGCGGCTCTTGAAAAAATCAAACAAAAATATGCCGAAAAAGTTTCAATTGAAACCGTAGAAAACGTTCCATATTCCGAATACATTGAAAAATACAATACGGCGCATATAATTTTGGACCAAGTTTTTGCGTATGATCAAGGCTATAACGCACTGGAAGCAATGGCAAAGGGAAAAGTAGTTTTTACTGGTTCCGAAAAGGAATTTTTAGAGCGTTATAATTTAAATGAAGATGAAGTGTGCATCAATGCCTTACCCAATGTGGAAAATATTGTTGAAAAATTTAGCTGGTTAATTGAACATCCTGAAAATATTGAAGAAATAAGCAAAAATGCCCGAAAATTTATTGAACGGGAGCATAATTTTTTGAAAATTTCTAAAGTCTACCTAAATAAGTGGAATGTAAAATAAAACTAATTGATAATTAAATATTTTTTTAAAGTATCAAATTCTCCCTCCCAATCGCGAGTAATATTCTTTTTTAATAATTTTGCTGGTATTCCTCCTATTAATATATACTCTCCAAAATTGGAATAATCCTTATTACACAAAGTATTTGAAGCTATTGTACAGTTATTTGGAGTTTTGGTTTTTTGCATAATGGATACTCGGTTGCTTATAAAATTATAATCACCAAGATGGATGCTACCATTCATTGGATATTTTTCTCCTGTGTCTGAATTTATCATTTGATGAAAATTTGTATCTATCAATTGCGATTCAGAACCAATTCTTGCAAACGTACCAAGCACAATTTTATTTTTACAAATTATCTTTCCACTGGAGGCCAATGAAGCCATATGTCCAAATTCACAATAGGCATTTTTATAAATGTATACGAAATAATCCTTACCGAATTGGATGTGTCCTTTAACGACAAACGTCCCGTCCAAAAATAACTCCGAGGTGCCCTTATTCTTTGTAATTATTTCATACGGTTGCCCAAAACCAACCATCGCTCTTTTTATAGGAGCCTCTATTTTAACTTCTCCTTTTAAAGAAGAAAACTTTACGGGTCCGTAGAAATAAACCGGAAGTTTTCTGGCTACTTCTTTGGGAAACATTTTATAGTTAAAATAGTATGTTTTAATCCAATTAACCGAAGTAAAAAACCTGTATTTTTCACGAAGATTTCTATATAAATTTTTTAAGGACTCTATCATTTTTTTCGTTTAAAAAATTTTCCGAACACCTCTTTTATATCCATTTTCTTATCTAATTGGATGTATGAAAATACAAAAGAAAATATTGCCACTGCTGCTAGACCACTAAATTTTAAGTATGGGTTTTCAAGATAAGTAAGCAAGAAAGATACACCGCATAACAATATGCAAGTCGTGAAAACGGAATAAAATCCTTTTTCAAAATAAAACCCATAACGATATTTTGTTATTAGGCGAATTCCGAAGTAATGAACCATATAATAAACGAGAAAACTAATCCCCAAACCTTCCAATCCTCCATAATGATATCCTATTATGTTTCCTATTAAAAGTAAGGCATTAAAGCCAATACTGGTTTTAATGAAAACTTTTGAATCTCCTTTTGCTATAATAATATAACCCATGGCGAAAGAAACCGCTTTAAAAACCATTCCCAAGATACCCCAATTTACCATGCTTATTATTGGGGTAAATTCTTTGGAATATAAAACAACTATTATCAATGGGGCGGCCAGTAAAAAAACCACTACAATTGGAGTGATAAGAAGGATAGCGATAAACGCTTGCTCAAAAACAGTTTTACGTATTTGCTCAATCTTATCGGAAATTGCAGATAATCTTGGAAAATAATCTGTTCCCATTGCGTTAAAGACAAGGCCCACATAAGAGTTTAATATTAAAAAGCCAGCATTGTAAAATCCCACTTCGGCCAACCCTCCAGTTTGGCTTACGAAAATCTGAATTAAATAAGCCACCAATAACCCCATCATGCTACTCAGGCTAAGCATTACTCCTAAGTAGATCATAGGTCTTCCTTCGGAAAAAGCTTCTTTGTTTGAAAGCTTTACTTTTTCAATTTCAGCATTTCTAGCATAATAGAATGTAAAAACAAAAGCTACAAAAGATGATATTATTATAGCGGGAACAATAGCATCTACCCTATAAAAGTAATAAAGCGGTAGTGTTATTAAGAGTCCAAAAAGATTTCCGTATAAATTGGCTTGTGCTAATTTTTTTAATTTCCGGAGACCTTGTAAAATGGCTAATTGCCCATTGGAAAGTTGCTTGAATAAAAGTGCAATGGAAATCCAAACAAAGGAAAATGTGTATTCTTTATTTTCAAAAGCAAATTCGCTCAACCAAGGCGAAGCTATTATCATTACCAAAGCTCCAAAACAAGCCGAAAACCAAACCAGTCTTTTTAATATCTGGATGGTGCGTGAAACACTTGTGGTGCTTTCGCTGTTATAGTTAAATGAAATATCTTTTACGGCGCTTTTATCAAGTCCAAAATCGGTCATTCCACTTATCAGGCCTAAGGTTGACGTAAAAAGAGAGGCAATTCCGTAACCTGCGGGGCCAATCCAAAGGGCAATAAATTTGGAACGCACTATTGAAACCAGAATATTGAAAACCTGAACCCCGCCAAAAAGCGATGTGGCCTTCATTACCTGTCTATATGAATTTTTAGATTCAAGCATTCCCCCAATTGGTTTTAAAACTATTTAAAATTTATGCAATGTTTCCTTTTAAGGTTAATCCTCTTTCTTTTTGAAATATCTGAACACCAAAAAAGCCACAATGAAAAAATAAAAAATATATCTAATAAGATGTGCAATTACTACTCCTTCAACCCCATAAGGAACAACGAGAATTTGGGCAAGGACATAAAACAGCACCAAAGAAAAAAGTTCTGAAAATATAAAACTCCGCACTAATTTTTTTGCCAAAAATTGGTTCAGAAGCACTAAAGAAGCGAGCCTGATAAAATCACCTATAAGCTGCCATTTAAAGAGCGGTGCCATTTCGGTTAAACCCGGATATAACAATTCAATAATAAGATGCCTAAAAAAATAGACAAGGAGCATGCCCGTGGCAAAAAGAGGCAGGATTGTTTTATAAATAGTAAGAACCTCCTTCTTAAAATTGTGTGCAGAATAGATTCCCGCAAATTTAGGAAGCACATATAAAGTAAATAGCGAACCTGAAAAAACCATATAGTTTTTTGATATAAATGTTATATTCGTCCAAACGCCGGCATCCTTTCCAGACATTTTTTCTTCCAACATACTTCTTATATCTATTTCTACTAGAGGCAATAAAATTGAAGTTACAAAAGACATAGCCGTAAAAGCCAATAATCCTTTCGCCATTGGCGATTTAAACTTTAAATCTTTAAAAATAATATACTCCCGCAAGGTTTTAAAAAAGAAATAAAGCAATATTAAAACTTGAATTATCGGCGTAAGGGCTATCGCAATCAAAACCCCATCTAGATTGTATTGAAACAATAAAATTAAAGTCAGAGTAACGCTTAGCAGGTAACTGACTAAATCTATTTTAGCAAACTTTTTATAGTCTGAAAGTCCATGGATAACGCCATTAAAAATGCGTTGTATTGCAATAAAAGGAATAACAACCGCCGTTAATTTTATCAAGTACGAAAAATTTTCAGTTGCGAATAGATATTGACTTAATTGCCCGGAAAAGAAAAACAATAAAATTCCACTCGCCAATACACCAACAACGGTAAAAACAAAAGTTGTAGAAAATAATTTTTGAAGTTGCTCCTTGTCCGTTTTATATTCTGCAACATATTTTACGATACCACTAAAGCTTCCCAGAGAAGATATTGACATCAATAATTGCGACAAACTTCTAAGCTGTCCAATTTTATAAAGTCCTACAGCACCTACATAATCATAGAGAAGACGTTGCACAACCGCAGAAATTAGAAGCCGGATACTTACCACGACCGCATTGAGCGATGTCATTTTCAAAAGCAAATTACCGCGTATAAAGGATGGTATTTTCACCTAATATTTATTTAAAACCGATATTATAGTCTCAACTTCAGCGTTAGAAAGTATTGGGCTTATGGGAATGCTCACTACTTGCTCATGCATTTTTTCGGTAACAGGAAAACTTAAATTTTTAAATTCAGAAAGCGCCTCCTGTCTGTGTGGCGGAATGGGGTAATGGATTAAATGGCCAATTCCATTGCGGTCCAAGTAATCTATAAATTCATTTCTATTTTCAACGCGAACCACAAAAAGATGAAAAATGTGGTTTTCACTTCCATCGTAATGCGGAAGAATTATTTTATCATTTTTTATTTCTGAAATATACTTTTTGGCAATCTTTCTTCTTATTTCATTATCAGAATCCAGTGTAGGCAACTTAATATTTAAGAAGGCAGCCTGTATTTCGTCAAGCCGAGAATTTAAACCTACAATCTCGTTTACATATTTTGTGGAAGCCCCATAATTCCGAAGTTTTGTAATTACAGCAGCCAGTTCGTCATCGTTGGTTGTTACCGCTCCCCCATCTCCCAGGGCACCCAAATTTTTTGTTGGATAAAAACTGAAACCCGCCGCATCGCCAATATTTCCAGCTAATTTCCCATCATTATTTTTTGCGCCGTGGGCTTGCGCGGCATCTTCAATTACCAATAAATTATTTTCATTTGAAATTTTCAAAATAGCATCCATCGGTGCCAATTGGCCATACAGATGGACAGGCATAATGGCTTTTGTTTTAGGGGAAATAGCATTTTTTAAAGCTTGAATATTGAAGTTATAAGTGTCAAAATCTGCTTCTACCAAAACAGGTTTTAAGCCTGCTTGCTTTATGGCCAAAATTGTAGCGATATACGTATTTGAAGCTACCAAAACTTCATCACTTTCTTTCAGTTTCCCGAGGATTTTATAGGCTTCCAGTATCAACCGCAAAGCGTCCAAACCGTTGCCGACACCAATGCAGTGTTTTGTTCCGCAATAGCGCGCAAAATTTGCCTCAAACAACTTTACCTGATTTCCCAAAATATAATAGCCCGAATCCAGAAATTGTTTGAAACCGTCTTGAAACTGTCTTTCAAAACGCGCATTTATGGCGTGTAAATCTAAAAATGGAATCATATAAAAACAGTTTCTAATTTTTTATAATTTTCGGTCTTTACTTCATAAAAACACTGGGCAATGCTTCGTGCCCCAAAACATTCCTTCCAGTACAGCAGGCCTTCGTTAATATTTTTTCCCTGATTTTCATTTGAAGTTCCAAAGTCAAAAAAACGTTTGTCTTTAAACCGTTTTGAAATTAAATATTCAAAAAGGAAATCCAAAGTACCCAAACTTTGTTTGTCTTCATTTGCCGAAATATACTGCACGTGTGACACGGTATCGGTTTCAAAAATGGTTGCTCCGCCTACAATTATATTATTATTATAAACGTTGAACTGGATGATATTTTTAGGAAATTTTTTTGCCAGTTCGATTATTTCACCCAATGAATGTACAGGCAGCGCTTGATGGCGAAGGGCTAAATTGGGAATCAATATTTTTTCCCAAAACGGTTCAAAATCATTTTCCTCCACGATTCGCAATTCATTTTTTTCGGCCTTCTTCACTCCTTCCATTCGGTTCGGAGCAATCTTTAACGGATTTTGGTTGTCAATTACGCTTAAAACATCGGTACGCAACCTTGCTGCATCAGTTATAAATAGAAGATAATCCATTTCGTCGGCAGGGAGAATGTTATAGATTTTTGGCAACATCTTAATTTGAAGTTTCTCAATTCCCGCTTCATATAAAAATTGAAGAATGCCACTAAAAATTGCCGCGGCCTCCTTTAATTTTGTTTTCTTCTGTAATACCAGACCTCCATAGGTTAAGCCTTGGTGGGAATACACGATGTTTTCTGAAATATTTGCTGGAAGCACCGCAATTACTTTTCCCTTTTTAAAAACCAACAAGGAAAAGTCCGTAAATCTATCGGCATGATATTCCATAAAATCCCTCTGAAATAAAAAAGTTGCATTTTTGGAAGTCTGCAGAAATGTTTGCCACAAAAGTTTATCTTTCGGCGTGTATTTTTTGACTGAAAATGTATTGCTTTCCAAATGGGTTCTATTTTAAAAAAGGCTGTTGGTATAAGAATGTAAAGCTAAAATTTATTTTTAGTTTTACAGTCCCACAAATAATTAATTAAAACCATCAAATTGTACAAATATTCTACAAGAGGATTAAAATTTTCTGTGCTTGATGGGGTACTGCTGTTAATTTATGTTGCTGTATTTATATATTTCATATTTCAGCCTGCCATTTATTCGCCCGATACGAACACCTATTTCAGGTTACATTTTTATAGGTTTCCTGGCTATGGACTTTTTTTGAGGAGTTTTGATCTTTTTTTCGGCAGCTTTTTTGAAACCGCTGTGGTTGCTTTTCAGCTGTTGCTAGGTTTTTTGGCAATTGCCAAGCTTCTAAAAACATGCAAACAACTTCTGATACTTAAAAACTGGGAGTATTTTGTGTTGTTCATACTGCTTATTTTCCCATATTTTCCGCCACTTTTGGTGGGAAACAATCTGACTTCGGAAGGACTCTCCTATCCTTTTTACCTGTTTTTGATAGCTTATAGCTTAGATTTTTTATTTAACAACCAGCCCAAAAAATTAGTTCACCTTTCTATTGCATTTATATTATTGTGCCTTACGCGCGGTCAGTTTATAATAGTTGCGCCCATTCTAGGGGTTTTGTACATTTTAAAAGAGCGAAAAAATCTTCTTAAAAGACCCAATCTATTTTTTGGGATACTTCTTTTTATTTTGCCAATTATCACTCAAACCTTAGACAAGACATATCATAAAGCCGTTCACGGTTTCTTTGTTACCACGCCCTTCAGCTATGTAAATGCACTCACTTTGCCACTTTATGTTTCAGATGAAGAAGATGCTTCTTTGATGAAAACTGAGAATGAAAAAATAGTTTTT
>Ga0209344_10006031_pt1 | contig 10158 bp, 3 predicted proteins | sample Cruoilmetagenom6_FD_187293 | JGI IMG/M metagenome (GOLD analysis project Ga0209344, IMG submission 187293) | Oil polluted marine microbial communities from Coal Oil Point, Santa Barbara, California, USA - Santa Barbara Oil Seep Sample 6 (SPAdes)... | ecosystem: Environmental > Aquatic > Marine >...
CACGTAACCTAATGCCAAACCCACGGGTTGGTACGGTTACAATGGACGTTAAGGCAGCTGTTGAAGCGGCCAAGGGCGGCGAAGTGCAGTTCAAAGCTGAAAAAGCTGGTGTTGTACACGCCGGTGTTGGCAAAGCGTCCTTCGAGGAAGGTAAGTTGGTCGAAAACGTGCGTGCCTTTATGGGTGCTGTACAAAAAGCACGTCCCGCTGGCGCAAAAGGTGCGTATGTAAAGCGTATTTCGCTGACATCGACCATGGGCCCTGGTGTGACGATCGACGTATCGGACGCCGCGTCCGAATAAGAATTTCGCGTTTACGCTTTGGCGTGACGTGAATGACAGGGCCAGATGATCGGCCCTGTCCTGTCCGAGACGGAGGGTTCTCGGGGGCAAGTGTCCCCCTTGAATAAATCCTTCCTGAGATGGGGAACGAGATAAGGCACCTGTGAGCGCGATCTGCACTCGGGTGATCTTGGCCTCGGGACCCTGAAATTGGACCCGAAACGGGTGTTGCGTTGCAATGCCCATAACTGAGCCGGGGGGAGACCCCCAAATTTGGAGTGAAACTGTGGATAGAGCCCAGAAAGAGAAAGTGGTCGAGGAACTCGGCCAGATCTTCGAAAGCTCTGGCGTCGTAGTGGTTGCCCACTACACGGGTCTTACAGTTGCTGAAATGCAGGATCTTCGGGCACGCGCGCGTGACGTCGATGCATCCGTTCGCGTTGCCAAAAACAGGCTCGCCAAGATCGCTCTTGAGGGCAAGCCATGCGCAAGCATTGCTGACTACCTCACGGGCATGACCGTTCTGACCTATTCTGAGGACCCTGTGGCAGCTGCCAAAGTGTCCGAAGACTTTGCCAAGGGTAACAAAAAGTACCTGATCCTTGGTGGGGCTATGGGTGAGACGGCTCTGGACCGGGCTGGTGTTGAAGCCGTGTCGAAAATGCCTTCGCGTGACGAGCTTATTGCTTCGATCGTTGGTTGCATCGGCGCCCCTGCTTCGAACATTGCCGGTGCAATTGGCGCGCCTGCTTCGAACATTGCGAGCATTCTTTCGACCGTCGAAGAGAAGGCCGAAGCGGCATAAGCAACTGGAATATCTGCGTAGGGCACATCGCCTGACGTTGGAACACAACTATATAACGGAAAGAGTCTAAAATGGCTGATCTGAAAAAACTGGCAGAAGACATCGTTGGTCTGACCCTGCTGGAAGCACAAGAACTGAAAACTATCCTGAAAGACGAGTACGGCATCGAGCCCGCCGCTGGTGGCGCTGTGATGATGGCTGGTCCTGCAGACGCCGGTGGCGCTTCTGAAGAAGAGCAAACTGAATTTGATGTCATCCTGAAGTCGCCTGGCGCCTCCAAGATCAACGTCATCAAAGAAGTTCGCGCGATCACTGGTCTTGGTCTGAAAGAAGCCAAAGATCTGGTCGAAGCAGGCGGAAAAGCAGTCAAAGAGCAAGTTTCTAAAGAAGAAGCAGAAGAGCTCAAAGGCAAGCTGGAAGCAGCTGGCGCGGAAGTCGAAGTAAAATAACCAGGCCGAAGGGCAACCGATTTCTTTGAAAGAAACCGGAACGGAATTTTTGAAAATTCCGGACGCCCGCCTGAATAAAATACGGCTGGGAGCGGTGAAAGCCGCCCCCAGCCAAACCTGTCTCAGAGAGGCCCTGCAGGGTCGGGGCTTCTCTAAGGCAAGTTACAAAGATCGGGGGGCGCGTGGTGGGACACGGGCCAGGAATAGATCGTAATCTGCCGTCTCGAATGGACGTGGTACTGGGGCCCGACAGTACGCGACCGGTGAGAAATGAAAGGTGACCAGACACATGGCTCAAACCTATCTTGGCCAGAAACGTTTGCGTAAATACTTCGGTAAAATCCGCGAAGTCCTCGAAATGCCGAACCTCATTGAGGTTCAGAAATCCTCGTATGATCTGTTCCTGAATTCAGGTGAGCAGGCAACGCCAACCGACGGCGAAGGCATCAAAGGTGTCTTCCAGTCGGTGTTCCCGATTTCGGATTTCAACGAAACCAGCGTGATTGAATTTGTCAATTACGAGCTGGAAAAACCAAAATACGACGTCGAAGAATGCATGCAGCGTGACATGACATATTCAGCACCGCTGAAAGTGACTTTACGCCTGATCGTGTTTGATATTGACGAAGACACCGGTGCAAAATCGGTAAAAGACATCAAAGAACAAGACGTGTTCATGGGCGATATGCCTTTGATGACCCCGAACGGCACATTTGTTGTGAACGGGACCGAACGTGTGATCGTATCCCAGATGCACCGTTCACCCGGTGTGTTCTTTGATCACGACAAGGGCAAAACCCACAGTTCAGGCAAACTTTTGTTTGCTTGCCGCATTATCCCCTACCGCGGCAGCTGGTTGGATTTCGAATTTGACGCCAAGGACATCGTGTTCGCGCGTATCGACCGTCGTCGGAAATTGCCTGTCACAACGTTGCTCTATGCGCTTGGTCTTGACCAGGAAGCGATCATGGATGCCTATTATGACACGGTCAACTTCAAGCTGAAGAAGAAAAAGGGCTGGGTCACCAAATTCTTCCCTGATCGCGCGCGCGGAACTCGTCCGACCTATGATCTGGTGGATGCGAAAACAGGTGAAGTGATTGCCGAAGCGGGCAAGAAAGTCACGCCTCGCGCCGTTAAGAAACTGATCGACGAAGGTAAAGTTACTGATCTTCTGGTTCCGTTTGAACACATCGTAGGCAAATTTGTCGCCAACGACATTATCAACGAAGAAACCGGGGCAATCTATGTCGAAGCTGGTGACGAACTGACGCTGGAATATGACAAAGAAGGCAACGTAAATGGCGGGTCTCTGCAAGAACTGATGGATGCAGGCATCACCGATATACCGGTGCTGGATATCGATAACATCAATGTTGGTCCTTACATCCGCAACACAATGGCGGCAGATAAGAACATGAACCGTGTTACTGCGCTCATGGATATCTACCGTGTGATGCGTCCGGGCGAACCGCCCACAGAAGACGCTGCATCAGCGCTTTTTGATACGTTGTTCTTTGATTCCGAACGCTACGACCTCAGCGCCGTTGGCCGCGTGAAAATGAACATGCGTCTTGATCTGGATGCCGAAGACACGCAGCGTACTTTGCGCCGCGAAGACATTGTATCCTGCATTAAAGCGTTGGTTGAACTGCGTGACGGCAAGGGTGACATCGACGATATCGATCACCTCGGTAACCGTCGTGTGCGTTCGGTCGGCGAGCTGATGGAAAATCAATACCGTGTTGGTTTGCTTCGCATGGAACGCGCGATCAAAGAACGCATGTCGTCTGTCGAAATTGACACCGTCATGCCTCAAGATCTGATCAACGCGAAACCAGCTGCGGCTGCTGTACGTGAATTCTTCGGATCTTCGCAGCTGTCGCAATTTATGGACCAAACCAACCCGCTTTCGGAAGTCACCCACAAACGCCGTCTTTCGGCGCTTGGACCTGGGGGTCTTACCCGTGAGCGTGCTGGCTTTGAAGTGCGCGACGTACACCCAACTCACTATGGTCGGATGTGCCCAATTGAGACGCCGGAAGGTCCAAACATTGGTCTGATCAACAGCCTTGCGACATTCGCACGCGTCAACAAATACGGCTTCATTGAAACACCTTATCGCAAGGTCGAGGGTGGCGTTGTAACGGACGAAGTCCAATACATGTCCGCGACCGAAGAAATGCGTCACACTGTGGCGCAGGCCAACGCGAACCTTGATGAAAACGGCAAGTTCGTAAACGAGCTGGTCAGCACACGCCAATCCGGCGACTATATGCTTGCGGCAAGCGAAAATGTTGATCTGATCGACGTTTCGCCCAAACAGCTAGTCTCGGTTGCGGCATCGTTGATCCCGTTCCTTGAAAACGACGATGCCAACCGTGCTTTGATGGGTTCGAACATGATGCGTCAGGCGCTGCCGCTGCTGCAAGCAGAAGCACCGCTTGTTGGTACAGGGATCGAAGGCGTTGTTGCCCGCGATTCAGGTGCGGCTATCATGGCGAAACGCGCCGGTATCATTGATCAGGTTGATGCACAGCGTATTGTTGTACGTGCAACCGCGGATATGGAACCCGGCGATCCGGGTGTAGACATCTATCGTCTGCGCAAATTCCAACGTTCAAACCAAAACTCCTGCATCAACCAACGTCCGTTGGTCAAAGTGGGTGACACGGTTGGTAAAAACGAAGTTATCGCCGACGGTCCTGCAACCGACATGGGTGAACTGGCCGTTGGCCGGAACGTCGTTGTCGCGTTCATGCCGTGGAATGGGTACAACTTCGAAGACTCGATCCTGATTTCCGAACGTATGGCACGTGATGACGTGTTCACATCCGTCCACATCGAAGAATTCGAAGTGGCCGCACGTGACACGAAACTCGGCCCCGAAGAAATCACGCGTGACATTCCAAACGTTGGTGAAGAAGCGCTGCGTAACCTCGACGAGGCTGGCATCGTTTACATCGGCGCGGATGTTGAACCGGGTGATATTCTGGTCGGTAAAATCACACCAAAAGGCGAAAGCCCGATGACGCCAGAAGAAAAACTTCTGCGCGCTATCTTTGGTGAGAAAGCGTCGGATGTTCGCGATACATCGCTGCGGGTGAAACCGGGTGATTTCGGTACAGTTGTCGAAGTCCGCGTCTTTAACCGTCACGGTGTTGAAAAAGACGAACGTGCGCTTCAGATCGAACGTGAAGAAGTTGAACGTCTGGCGCGTGACCGCGACGACGAACTCGCGATCCTGGATCGCAACATCTATGCGCGTCTGAAGTCGATGATCTTTGGCAAAGTGGCTGTAAAAGGCCCCAAAGGCGTCAAGTCGAACTCGGAAATCACAGAAGAGTTGCTGGAAACACTGTCCAAAGGTCAGTGGTGGCAGCTTGCCTTGAAAGACGAGAAAGACGCACAGATCGTTGAAGCCCTGAACGAGCAATATGAGGCGCAAAAACGCGCCTTGGATGCCCGTTTTGAAGACAAGGTCGAAAAAGTCCGCCGTGGTGATGACTTGCCACCGGGTGTCATGAAGATGGTAAAAGTCTTTATCGCCGTGAAGCGCAAGCTTCAGCCAGGTGATAAAATGGCCGGTCGTCACGGCAACAAAGGTGTTATTTCCAAGGTTGTTCCAATGGAAGACATGCCGTTCCTTGCGGATGGTACACCGGTTGACTTCTGTCTGAACCCACTTGGTGTTCCGTCGCGTATGAACGTTGGTCAGATTTTGGAAACACATATGGGCTGGGCGTCGCGCGGCTTTGGTGTCCAAATCGACGAGGCGCTTCAGGACTATCGCCGGACTGGTGATCTGACACCGGTGCGCGACGCAATGAAAACTGCGTATGGCGACGAGGTCTATGACGAAGGCATCGCCGGTATGGGCGAGGATCAGTTGGTCGAAGCAGCCGGTAACGTGACGAACGGTGTTCCGATCGCGACACCGGTCTTTGACGGTGCCAAAGAGGCTGATGTGGACGACGCACTTCGACGTGCCGGTTTCGATACATCTGGTCAGTCGGTGCTGTTTGATGGCCGCACAGGCGAGCAATTTGCCCGCCCGGTTACCGTCGGCGTCAAATACCTGCTGAAACTGCACCACCTTGTGGACGACAAAATCCACGCGCGTTCGACCGGGCCTTACAGTCTTGTCACTCAGCAACCTTTGGGTGGTAAAGCTCAGTTCGGTGGCCAGCGCTTTGGTGAGATGGAAGTCTGGGCTCTGGAAGCATACGGCGCGGCATACACGCTGCAGGAAATGCTGACAGTCAAATCGGACGACGTTGCCGGACGGACGAAAGTCTATGAAAGCATCGTCAAAGGCGAAGACAGCTTCGAAGCCGGCGTGCCGGAATCGTTCAACGTTCTCGTGAAAGAAGTCCGCGGCCTTGGCCTGAACATGGAACTCCTGGATGCGGAGGGGGATGAATAAGAAAATTCTTGAATTTTCTTGGCCAGGATTTTTTCGAAAATCCTGGCTCCGCTTCCAACGCATTGCCCTATATCTGAGGTAACAAAATGAACCAGGAACTGACAAACAACCCGTTTAACCCCGTCGCACCGACGCAGGTTTTTGACGAAATCAAAGTGTCTCTGGCCTCGCCAGAGCGTATTTTGAGCTGGTCATACGGTGAGATTAAGAAACCCGAGACCATCAACTATCGGACATTCAAGCCCGAGCGTGACGGTCTGTTCTGCGCACGTATCTTTGGCCCGATCAAAGACTACGAATGTCTGTGCGGTAAATATAAGCGTATGAAGTATCGCGGCGTTGTCTGCGAAAAATGCGGTGTTGAAGTCACGCTGCAAAAGGTTCGCCGTGAGCGGATGGGTCACATCGAGCTGGCCGCGCCCTGCGCGCACATCTGGTTCCTCAAGTCGTTGCCATCGCGCATCGGCCTGATGCTGGACATGACTTTGCGTGATCTGGAGCGTGTGCTTTATTTCGAAAACTACGTTGTGATCGAACCGGGCCTCACTGATCTGACATATGGCCAGATGCTGAGCGAAGAAGAATTCATGGATGCGCAAGACGCCTATGGTTCGGATGCCTTTACCGCCAACATTGGCGCCGAAGCGATCCGTGACATGCTTGCGCAAATTGATCTGGAATCCGAAGCCGAAGCCCTGCGTGCTGATCTGGCCGTTGCAACCGGTGAGCTGAAACCAAAGAAGATCATCAAGCGTCTGAAAGTCGTTGAATCATTCCTGGAATCCGGCAACCGCCCTGAATGGATGGTCATGACCGTTATTCCGGTTATCCCACCAGAATTGCGCCCTCTGGTGCCTCTGGATGGTGGCCGTTTCGCAACGTCCGATTTGAACGATCTTTATCGTCGGGTGATCAACCGGAACAACCGTCTGAAGCGTCTGATTGAATTGCGTGCACCTGACATCATCGTCCGCAACGAAAAGCGGATGTTGCAGGAATCTGTTGATGCGTTGTTTGACAACGGTCGCCGTGGTCGCGTGATCACGGGTGCTAACAAGCGTCCGTTGAAATCGCTTTCCGACATGCTGAAAGGTAAGCAAGGTCGCTTCCGTCAAAACCTTTTGGGTAAACGCGTCGACTTCTCTGGTCGTTCGGTCATTGTGACGGGTCCGGAACTTAAGTTGCATCAGTGTGGCCTGCCGAAAAAGATGGCGCTCGAGCTGTTCAAGCCGTTCATCTATTCGCGTCTTGAGGCCAAAGGTCTGTCTTCCACTGTGAAGCAGGCGAAGAAGCTGGTCGAAAAAGAGCGTCCCGAAGTTTGGGATATCCTGGACGAAGTCATCCGAGAACACCCTGTCATGTTGAACCGGGCGCCGACATTGCACCGTCTTGGCATTCAGGCGTTTGAACCGGTCCTGATCGAAGGTAAAGCGATCCAGCTTCACCCGCTGGTCTGTTCGGCCTTTAACGCTGACTTTGATGGCGACCAAATGGCGGTACACGTTCCTCTGAGCCTTGAAGCCCAGTTGGAAGCACGTGTTCTGATGATGTCGACCAACAACGTTCTGTCACCTGCAAACGGTGCGCCGATTATCGTTCCGTCACAGGATATGATTTTGGGTCTGTACTACGCGTCGCTCGAGCGGGTCGGCATGAAGGGCGAAGGCATGGCCTTTGCCTCGATTGACGAAGTCCAGCATGCTCTGGACGCAGGCGAAGTGCACCTTCACGCTAAGATTACTGCACGTGTGCCGCAGTTCGACGAAGAAGGTAACGAAACCGTTGTTCGTTTTGATACCACACCGGGTCGTGTGCGTCTTGGTTCACTATTGCCGCGCAACTCGAAAGCGCCGTTCTCGTTGGTCAACCGTTTGTTGCGAAAAAAAGAAGTGCAACAAGTCATCGATACTGTCTATCGCTATTGCGGTCAGAAAGAGTCCGTTATTTTCTGTGATCAGATCATGACAATGGGTTTCCGCGAAGCGTTCAAGGCTGGCATCAGCTTTGGCAAGGACGACATGGTTATCCCTGATCACAAATGGGATATCGTCGGCGAAACACGCGACCAAGTTAAAGGTTTCGAACAACAGTACATGGACGGCCTGATCACTCAGGGCGAAAAGTACAACAAAGTTGTCGATGCCTGGTCCAAGTGTAACGACCAAGTTACCGACGCGATGATGGGAACAATTTCGGCGTCCAAGCACGACGATGCTGGCGTCGAAATGGAACCAAACTCGGTTTACATGATGGCCCACTCCGGTGCGCGTGGTTCTGTTACGCAAATGAAACAGCTGGGCGGTATGCGTGGTCTGATGGCCAAGCCGAACGGCGATATCATCGAGACACCGATCATCTCGAACTTTAAAGAGGGTTTGACGGTTCTTGAGTACTTCAACTCGACCCACGGTGCGCGGAAAGGTCTGTCTGATACGGCTCTGAAAACAGCTAACTCAGGTTACCTGACTCGTCGTCTTGTAGATGTTGCGCAGGATTGCATCATTCGCGAACTCGATTGCGGAACAGATCGTGCGATCACCACTGAGGCTGCCGTCAATGACGGTGAAGTTGTGTCGTCAATCGGCGAGCGTGTCTTGGGTCGTATCGCGGCTGAGGATCTCATCAAACCGGGCACGGACGAGGTGGTTATTGCTGATGGCCAACTGATTGACGAGCGTATGGCCGATGCTGTCGAAGAAGCCGGCATTGTTACCGCACGTATCCGGAGCCCGCTAACATGTGAGGCCGAAGATGGCGTTTGCGCTATGTGCTATGGTCGTGACCTTGCACGCGGTACAATGGTCAACAACGGCGAGGCCGTCGGTATCATCGCGGCACAGTCGATTGGTGAGCCGGGTACACAGCTGACGATGCGGACATTCCACATCGGCGGCGTTGCTCAGGGTGGCCAACAGTCGTTCCTCGAAGCAAGCCAGGACGGTGTCATCACATTTGAAAGCGCGCAAACGCTGGAAAATTCTCGTGGCGAAACGTTGGTGATGGGCCGTAACATGAAGCTCAAGATCATCGGCGAAGGTGATCAGGAGCTGGCCAGCCATAAGTTGGGCTATGGTACCAAGATGCACGTCAAAGAGGGTGACAAAGTTGCCCGGGGTGACAAACTGTTTGAGTGGGATCCCTACACGTTGCCAATTTTGGCCGAAAAATCCGGTACTGCGAAATTTGTTGACCTCGTTGTGGGTATTGCCCTGCGCGACGAAACGGATGATGCAACCGGCATGACCCAGAAGATCGTTATGGACTGGCGCGCGGCCCCCAAAGGCAACGAGCTTAAACCAGAGATCTTTGTTGTTGGCCCAGACGGCGAACCTATGCGCAATGATGCTGGTAACCCGGTTACGTACCCAATGTCAGTAGATGCGATCCTGTCGATCGAAGAAGGCGACGAGATCAAAGCCGGTGACGTGGTTGCACGTATTCCACGTGAGGGTGCCAAAACCAAGGACATCACCGGTGGTCTGCCACGTGTTGCGGAACTCTTTGAGGCACGTCGCCCCAAAGACCACGCAATCATCGCAGAAATCGACGGTTATGTTCGTTACGGTCGCGACTACAAGAACAAGCGCCGCATTTCCATTGAGCCCGCGGATGAGACCATGGAGACGGTCGAATACATGGTGCCAAAGGGCAAGCACATCCCAGTGCAAGAAGGCGATTTCGTTCAGAAGGGCGACTACATCATGGACGGCAACCCGGCGCCGCATGACATCCTGTCCATCATGGGTGTCGAAGCGCTGGCTGACTATATGATCGACGAAGTTCAGGACGTTTACCGCCTGCAGGGTGTTAAGATCAACGATAAGCATATCGAAGTGATCGTGCGCCAGATGTTGCAGAAATGGGAAATCCTGGATTCAGGTGAAACCACGCTTCTGAAGGGCGAACACGTCGACAAGGCTGAGTTTGACGCCGCGAACGAAAAGGCGATTTCCAAGAATGGCCGTCCGGCACAGGGCGAACCAATCCTTTTGGGTATCACCAAAGCGTCGTTGCAGACCCGCAGCTTTATCTCGGCGGCGTCCTTCCAGGAAACCACACGGGTTCTGACCGAAGCTTCGGTTCAGGGCAAACGCGACAAGCTGGTTGGCCTGAAAGAAAACGTCATCGTGGGTCGTCTGATCCCGGCCGGTACCGGTGGTGCGACGCAACAGATGCGCCACATCGCGACACAGCGTG
>Ga0209344_10006033_pt1 | contig 10154 bp, 7 predicted proteins | sample Cruoilmetagenom6_FD_187293 | JGI IMG/M metagenome (GOLD analysis project Ga0209344, IMG submission 187293) | Oil polluted marine microbial communities from Coal Oil Point, Santa Barbara, California, USA - Santa Barbara Oil Seep Sample 6 (SPAdes)... | ecosystem: Environmental > Aquatic > Marine >...
GAAAGCAAGAACAAAGGAAGAGCTTCATGAGGCTCTTGCGTCGGCATTAAATTCAGTTACTATGATGGATGCGATTGGCTGGTATGGATCTTGTGGTTACAGGAGTGCTCAAACGTGAATTGCATTAACGATCTAAATGATATTTGTTTATTCCTTAGTGCGTATAAAAATGTCCCTTCACCTGTTGCTCCATAGATTCTTAATCTTTGAATTTTACTATGAAGTCCCTTCAAGATGATATAGTACAGTGAAAAAGAGATGAACAAATAAATTGGCAACTTTTTAAGGATGTCAAAAAGAATTTTAATATTATGTTCTAAACCCAATTGAATTAAATAATTTGGAGAAAATGATAAAACTATATATAGCCTTTCTGCTTAACCATAGAATTATATTTAATTTTTATTTTAAAAGCTAATTAATATCTATCTGAATGTTAGTTGCTGCGTATTAATTTTATAATTGGAGGTTTTTTTATTATGAAGAGAATTTTAGGCTTGATTTTGGTTCTTGTGGTGCTTCAGATTTCACCTCTCGTTTCTTCAGCATTTTCTGAATCATTACGATTGAAGTTTGGTACCCTTGGTCCAAAGGGAACCAATGTTACAACAGCACTTGAGTCAGCACTTGACCTGCTGGGTATGGCATGTAAACATTTAGGCCATGAGATAAAAGTTATTCCATATTATGGTGGAGTTATGGGTGATGACCCCCAGATGATGCAAAAAGCTAAAATGGGGCAATTGGATCTAATCACTCCTACCAGTAACGGTCTGCCTTCAGTATCCCTTGGTATTGAAGTTCTTTACATGGCATTTCTTGTTAATAACTATGGAGAATTTGACTATGTAATGAAAAAAATAAGGGGTTATAATGATCTTTTATTTAAGCATGGATGGGTTCCATGGATAATATTGACTGAGGGTATGCATGATTTATATTTGAATGGTCCCTATCGAACACCAATTGAGTTACAGAAAAAGATCACGGGTGTAAACCATTCTGGCGGTACTGATGACTGCTTTTATGCACCCCTTGGCATTACTCAAATTCCAGTTTCTCCTGCTGAGTTGTTTACTTCCTTCAGGATGAAAATCGCCAATGCTGTGATTGCTCCTTCAATGTTTATAATAGGTATGCAAATATACACTGCTCTTCCATATATAGTAGAGCCATCAATTCATACTGCAGGAACAGCAGTTATTATGACTAAACAAAAATGGGAAACCATGCCATGGGATATAAGAATATTTTTTGCCGGCTTGCAACCCCTCCTGTATTATGTAGTAAATGGACAGATGCGTGATGGAGCCAGTGCATTTTTAAGTGCGATGTATAAATATGGTTCCAAAAAGGTAAAATTAACTGATAGTGAACTGAAAGCTATTAAAGATTTAGTTGTAGCTTACAGAACAAAATACCTTGGGAATGATAGTGTTAAACAAAAATATTATAAATTAATTTCTGATGCTGTTACGGAATATGAAAATATAAATCCCCTTGAAAAGAAAATGTATGACCGTGATCCAACCTATAAAAATTTTCCTTCTTCATTACTGCAGGTTGCTAAGGCCCTTAGAGCCTATAGGGACAGGGGTTCAAAGGCTGAGCTGCTTGTACTTCATAAAAACACTATTATAGAGAAATGGAGAATCTATGATTGGCTCGTTGCATCTGAAAAATTGATTAAGACTGGAAATGTTAAGCCCCTTAAAAAATGGATGGCGTCATATTATATAAAGGATGTCGTGAATGAGATTTTTTCAAGGCATATTGATATGGTCAAAAAGCTATATGGATCTAAAAAAGCGTTAAGAAACAGATTGGATGAGTATATAACATATCTTGAAAGTAAATCATATAAGGGATTTCAGAAATAGGTAACGTGATGAGTCATAATGATTGTACTGGTGTCTCAGAGGATTATATTGCCATTGAGGATGATATTATCCATGAAAAGCTTCCAGGATGGAAAGGAGCCCTTCAGGGCATAAATGATAAGGTTGTTTTATTGGAAAGATTTGCATTGTATATTTGCCTTTATTCAATGTGCCTTGCAGCCTTTTCCCAGTGGTTTTTGCGTACTTTTTTTTCTGTTGGTTATATCTGGATTAGTGACATTACAAAATACGCTATGTTATGGTCTGGTTTTTTAGGTGCATGTCTTGCAACATCCAAACTGGAGCATTTTAGAATTGATTTAGTGCATATTCTTAAAAATGGGAGAGTCAAAAAGATCTTAAGGGTTTTTTCATACATTGTTGCATTCATTTTTTGTATAGTTTTTTCATATGCCACAATTAAATATATTGGAGTCCTTATTGATTGTAATGAAAAATCCCCCTTTTATGGTTATAAAATTTGGCCTGTTTATTTAATTGTTCTATATTTTTATATCTCAAGTGGGTTTAGATTTCTAATGACAGCTTTATTGAAATCATTATAGAAAAAAGTCAAATTTTTAATATTTAGGATATGAAGGAAATATTTATGCAAGTGATTGAGTTTGGAGGTTGATTCTTGATACTAGGTTTGACATTATTAATAGTTTTAAGTGCTTTTATTGGAGTGCCCTTACTGGCAGTTTTAGGTTTACTCCCTGCATTTTTATTTCATTCTGTTGCTGATGTTCCCATTCAAGCAATGATTACTCAAGTTAAGTTGATTATGGAAGCTCCTGGATTGATTGCATTACCTATTTTTACATTTATGGGATATATTTTGAATTATGGTAAAACCTCTGAAAGAATGGCCAATTTGGCTGAAAGATGTTTAGGATGGATTCCAGGGGGTCTTGCAATAACAATGGTTGTAACATATACAGCCTTTTGTGCTATAACTGGTGGTTCTGCTTTATCGGTAATGACGCTGGGCGGTATATATTTTGTAGCATTGATGGGTTCAGGATATAGTAAGAAGTTTTCTCTTGGGATCTGCACAGTATGTGGTGGTGCCGGGATGCTTTTCCCGCCTAGTTTACCAGTTATCATAATTGGATTTATTTCCTATCAATCCATTGATAAACTCTATATTGGGGCATTGCTTCCCGGGTTAACTGTTGTAGGCATATATTTGCTGTATGTTATTTGGTATAGCTCGAAGGAGAAAATTGTATCCAAGGAAACCTTTTCCTTTGGCAAAGCTTTTGAAGCATTTCTGGATTTTGCATTGGAACTTCCATTACCATTCATTATAATTGGCGGAATATTTTCTGGCTGGATGACTGTCATGGAAGTATCAGTAGTCAGTCTGCTATATGTTATCATAGTTGAATGTTTCATTCGAAGAGAAGTTGGCTTGAAGGATTTTAAAAATGCGTCTTTAGATAGTATGCTTCTTGTAGGTGCCATTTTTGCAATATTAACCTCAGCTCTTACCCTTTCAAATTTTTTAATAGATTTTCGGGTGCCTCAAAGTGTCCTTGAGTTTGTTCAGGGGTATATTTCGAGTCGGATTGTTTTCCTTTTGGTTCTTAATGTAATTCTTCTTATCACTGGTTGTCTGATGGAAGTCTTTAGTGCAATACTGGTAATGGTACCATTACTTTTACCTGTAGCAACTGGATATGGTATAGATCCCCTTCATTTTGCGGTAATTTTTCTGTGGAATCTTGAGATTGGATATAGCACTCCTCCAATAGGGTTTAATCTTTTTATTGCTTCATTTAGATTTAAACAGCCGATGCCAACCCTGTGGCGAGCAGCAGTGCCGCCTCTTTTTGTAGAGATTACAGGGCTCATTTTTATTACTTATTTGCCAGAGTTGACCCTTTGGCTTCCACGTGTACTGGGTATGACAAAGGAGCTTATCAATTTTAGTTCATAAGAAGATAGAAAAAATGATATGTAAATATAAAATTTGAATTTAAGGTATCCAGTTAAAATTAATATGCCAGGAGTAAATTTTTATGGCAGAGGGTTTATAATACGCGGTTTATTGATATTTATATAAGGAGGGATGTATGAAGCAAAATATATTTAAAAGTAATCTCATTAAAGTTGTTTCAGTGATATTAATATTTGCTTACTCCAGTTGTGCATTTGTTGAGCGTAAGGCCATTGATATTATAGCACCAGCCTTACCTGATGCAATAGAGAATATAATGGCTTTTGAGAGTGCTAAAATTGCAACAAAGGGTTTACCAGGTCTTGCACTTTTAATTTCGGCCTTGATAGGATTTTCTCCAGAGAATCCCACACTCCTGGCAGTGGCTTCTGAAGCATATACTGCATATGGCTTATTGCTTGAATGGGATGATCCAAAACTGGCTATTCAGGCATATAAGTTGGGTAAAGATTATGGACTCAGGGCTCTTAAATGTAATAATAGTGATATTAGAGAAGGATTAGAAGAAAATAAGCATATGTATGATATCGCAAACAAAATTGAAAAGGACGATATCCCTGCAGCATTCTGGTATGCATTGAGTTATGGGTTGGGGATAATGCTTCAAATGGATGATCCTGAAAAGCTTATGGGTCTTGCTGATGTAACAAGCATCGTTGATAGAATTATGGAGCTTGATCATACTTATTTTTATTATACACCGCATCTCTTTAAGGGGGCATATGCAGTTATAGCAGGACCTCTTATGGGTGGAGGAGTAGATAAGGCAATAAAGGAGTTTGAGATTGCTTTTAAAGGAACTGGCAATAGGATGTTATTAGCTCATGTATTTTATGCTCGATATTTTGCAACAGGGATTGTTGATGAGCAGTTGTATGATAAAACTCTAAATTATATATTGGAGACCCCAAATGATGTATTGCCCGAAGGAAGGCTTATAAACTCTATTGCAAAGATAAAGGCGAATTGGCTTTTAAAAAATAAAGGTGAATTTTTCTAAAATCTGCTATTCTGTTACATGTTTTCCATAGATTATCATAACTATAAAGATGTAGGTTTTATTGGATGCATCATAATTAGTATTGAATTTATTCTTGACTCTTCTAAGATATGCGATATAGTACGTAAAAAATTTAGGAGAGATATTCAATGGGAGATATTGTTCGAGAGTTAGATCCGTTATTTAATCCCAGATCGGTTGCAGTAATTGGAGCTACAAACAGTTGGAATAAATGGGGTTATTCAACTTTTTCCAGCATAATTCAAAGCTTTGAGGGTAAAGTATATCCAGTTAACTTGAAAGAAGATAAAATACTTGGACGTAAAGCTTACAAAAAAGTTGGTGATATACCTGATGATGTAGATCTTGTAATATTTGTTATTCCAGCTGAAATTGTTCCTGGAGTGATGGAAGAATGCTCAGCAAAGGGGGTAAAGGCTGCTGTAATTATTACTGCAGGTTTCAGAGAGACTGGAAAGGATGGAAGAGATTTAGAAAATGAGGTCATAAGGGCAGCCAAGAAGGGAGGCATTCGTTTTGTTGGTCCAAACTGTATGGGAATATGGAGTGCTTCTTCAAAACTGAAGGCATATATGTTTCCATTTCCCACTATTGATGGGCCAATTGCTTTTGTATCCCAGGGTGGTAATGTTGGGGGAGCTGTAGTGATGTCTGCATTTAAGCGTGGGATAGGTTTTCACCGGTATGTTAGTTGTGGTCCGGCTGCAGATATACAAATTGAGGATTATATAGAATATTTTGGGGATGATCCGGATGTAAAGGTTATACTGACTTACATTGAGGGGTTATCCGATGGAAAGAGATTTATTGAGAAGGTTAGCAAGGTAACCAGGAAAAAACCTGTAATTGCTCTAAAACCAGGAAGAACTGAGGCTGCGGCTCATGCCATTTTATCTCATTCTGGAGCAATCGCTGGTTCTAATGTTATTTATAATGAAGCATTTAAGAAGTCAGGTGTTTTAAGGACAGAAAGTCCTGAAGAGCTTTTGGACCTGGCCGTTGGCTTTTTAACTCAGCCTTTACCCAGTGGAAGGAATGTTGCTATTGTTACAGGAGGCGGGAGTTATGGGGTTATATGTTCTGAATACTGTGAAACCCTTGGGCTTCGAGTAATTGATTTACCTGAAGAAACAATTGAAGCCTTTAGTAAAATATTTCCTCCTCGATGGAGTCATGGTAATCCAGTTGATCCTGCAGGAGATAGAAATTTTATTGCTTATTATGCTGCACCTCAAATGTTATTGGAACTTGATCAAGTGGATTCATTAATATTTATGGGCTTTGGTAGTATTTCTGGGTTTACTAGCATGATATCTTCAAGTGGTGGGGATCATATATTTTTTCAGCCTAGCACTGATCTATTCTCCTCTATCACTGGTATAGATGAAATTATTGCAGAGGTTCTCATCGCAATTAAGGCAGGGGATATAGATAAGTTGAATTCATTTATGAAACCAATGATGCCAATAATATCATCTGTGATGGGTACAAATCCTGACACTATGGATAAATTTGTTTCGATGATTATGGATGAACAGATTACAAGAGATGTTTTTGCTGAACTTATTAAGATTTTTCCGGGCTTTCTCATAGATGGCACAGTGGGTATTGAAATATTACTTGAGAAATTTGATAAACTTGTATCTTCTTTGTTGTTTTCTTTTATGAAAAAATATAAAAAGCCGATTATATCTACTACCTTCAGTGAATCAGCACCAATCCTGGAGGGGGCTGCTCATCCATTTCCAACTGCAGAAAAGGCAGCAATGGTTTTATCTAAAATGGTTGAGTATAGAGAGTACTTGGAGAGGGTTGATTCTTTTGAAGATCCTTTAAAGTATTGCACAATATTAAATTATGAGTTTAATTAGAACTTTTACTAAATTAGTTTTTTATACTTTTTTATATTTATAATTTAGATACAGGGTTGTAATTATTTATGGGATTCGATTAAGGGAGCTACATGTCTTTTAGTTGAATCCTTTTTTATTATTGTTATCTTTGCCTGAATTATTTTAGCGTTAATAATCATATCTTCTATAAAGGGACTGTTTATATTGGATAATTTTATGAAAATAGTATTAATATTATTTATTGTGTTTTTTGTCATCCCAGCGATTTCAGATGAAATTGTTTTAAATGATGGTACTGTAATAAAAGGAAATATTATCCGGGTGACCCCAAAAGCAATTGAGTATGACCCTGAAGGGGCAAAACCCTTTGATATGGTTCCAAGGGGGCAGATCCAAAGGGTAATATATGAGGATGGTTCTATTGTAAATTTTAAAGAAATGCCATCTACTAATGAAAAGTTATCAACTGAGGAAATTAAATTAAGTGGTTTTTTTATTGAGACGGAGTGGGGATGGAATGGATATGTAGGCCTTGGTATGAGAATGGATTATAGAATTATCAAATTTTGTAGTGTCAATGCCGGACTTGGCCGTGGTTTATGGGGTTGGAGAATGTCCAGTGGATTAAGGTTTTATAAAAATTATCCCTTTGGAATGGCCTTTGGATTGGGGATTGCGTATAATATGGGAGTCAAGGGGCTGGAACGGAAATTAGAAATTGTGGATAATGCTGGTTCTGAAACCAAGGAAGAGCTTTTAATTGATTTTAATTCTGTAACTACAATAAATGCCTCATTTTTGTATTCATGGTCTGTTGGAAAGAGTGGTAAATTTTATATTGAAGTGGGATATGCATTCCAGCTACAAAGCGAGAGATATAGCTATGAATTAGAGGGGAATGAAGGTAATATACAATTAACAGATGATTCAAAGGATGATTTAGATTTTCTGCATCCAGGTGGCCCAATTATTTCGCTTGGTTATGCATACAATATTTGAGCGCTTGGAATGAAGAAAATTTTTATGATGACCCTTTTAAGGGGGGAATGTCAGTTTGTTTTATTACTGAAGGACCTCTGCAATAATAATTTTTAGAGCCTTCCATCGGGTGAAAATACAAGGAAGATGTTACTTAATTAGCTTGGCTTTTCTTTTTTGTCTGGGGAATACCGTATCATTGAGCTCTATTAGTTGAATAATATCAGGTTTAAGGGCTTTAGCTGACGAGATCAATGTATCTGCCTCTTCAACGATGAATGTCAATTTTTTTCTCAGATTATTGCTTTTTCTAGTTGTGTTTTGAAGCTTATTTATGATCAAGAAATCACCAGGTTTAATATTGTCATAAAGACCAAGATTAACTATAATATTATTGCCATCGATTTTTAATACTCTTCCTTTAAATGGGATGATATTATATATTTTTTTCGCCACCCTCAGTGATAGTCTTGGAATACAATCTTTCCCTTTTTCGAAAATATTAAAATCAGCTGCAATTACACCATTATGGAAATTGAGTAATTCAAGGTGTAAGGATATATGATTATGTCCTTCAAGATAATCACCATAGATAATATAATCCAATTTTTCGATCTCTCCCTTATTGATCATTTCACTAATTGTTTCAAGGGTATTCCCTAATAATTCCTCACTAACCCATAATCCATCAGACATCTTCATTCTTTTTTTCATTTCAATGGGTGTCAATCTTCCAAATTGTTGCAGAGTAAAGGTGAGATAGTTTGCTAAAACAACACCGGCATCGTAATGATCTGATATTGTACGGGGCAGGAAATTGAGAACCAGGATTCTTGGTACATCCCTTGGCGGGGGTTCATTTGTATATCCAACCTTATGATAAAGCCTTTCTCTCCTTTTAATAATTGCAGCATTAAGTAAATTTTGATGGAAAGTTCCCTGAGATTGTTTTATAAGGTCTTTCAGTTCATTTATATAAAATCGATAAAAATTGAGTGTGAGATATTTATTTTTTAGAGTCTCTCTGGAATCGTGATTTAATGGATTTAACAGAATCGATCTTCGTAAAAAGAGGATTACCTCATCAGAAAGATGTATTTTCTGTTTTTGCATTGATATATCAAAATTGTCATTACTTAACTTGACCCTCAATGGATGGGCAATTTTATAATTATTTGATATCAGGAAAATTTCAAATTTTGATTTTAATATACTGTCAGAAGAGGATTTTTTTAATGCTTTAATAAAATATTTAATTGCGGTATCCGGCTTGTTCAATTTTTCATGTGAAATGGAGAGATTATAGAGTATATTTATATTATCTTGCAATATTGAAAGTGAAATGTTGAAACATTTTACAGCTTCGTTATAATTTTTCTGCAAAAGGGATAAAAATCCCATGTATTTATTGGCAAGGAAATGATCTGGTTGGATTGATAATGCTTTTTGAAATTCATTGTTGGCCTGGATGAGAATTTTTGGTTTATAATTTCTGATATAATCATTTAGAAATATTTTCCCATATCTAATATAACCATCTGGTAATTTGTTATTGATGTTGATTGCTTTTTCAATATATTTTTTTGCCTTATTATATCTTTTTTCATTGCTATAGATTTCAGCCATTAGTAGCAGCGATTTGTAATGATATGGATTGATTAAAAAGATGGTTTTAAGTAATCTTTTGGACCAGATGATCTTTCCAGTAAGAAAATATAGATAAGCATTGCCATGTTTTGCATCTAAATTTTCCTCTGAATTTTTTAGGACCCTATTGAAATATTTTAGGGCGTCATTATATCTCCCAAGTCCAATCATTGTAAAACCGATTCCATTGAGTGCCTCATTATCTTCCTTTTCAATTTTGAGGGCATTATTAAATAGTGTTAGAGATTCTTCATATGCCTCAGTATTGAGATAGGCTTTCCCAAGTCCGATTATTGCATCTTTAAATTTTGGATTTTTTTTAAGGGCATGCTTGAAATTAATAATAGCTCTGATATTATTTCCCTTTTCGAGATATTCCCATCCAATTTTATTGTAGAATAAAGCATTTTTATCTAGGGAATAGAGTGTTGAAATTAGAAGTAGACTTATAACAAAACTAAAACAGATAATGAAGAATAGTGTCTTGAATAAAGAATATTGATAAGGATAAAGATTGTTTTTTAGGTCTGAAGCAATTCTTGAAGTGACATGGTTGTTTTTAAAATATTTCATAATAACCCTTTTACTTAAATAAAATTCAAGTAATATCCGTAAAGGTTTTTCTATATATCCTTGTCAAGGGAAAGCCACAAAGGGTAAGGATACGTTTTATTTCTGGATTCATTTTTTGTATCTACTCAGCTATATGCAAATAGAATAGCAAACAACTAATAATGTATAAAATATGTTCATAAATATTCAAGACAACCGACACTTTAGAAAAAGGAAGGCCAGAATAACGAGTTGTT
>Ga0209344_10006034_pt1 | contig 10154 bp, 8 predicted proteins | sample Cruoilmetagenom6_FD_187293 | JGI IMG/M metagenome (GOLD analysis project Ga0209344, IMG submission 187293) | Oil polluted marine microbial communities from Coal Oil Point, Santa Barbara, California, USA - Santa Barbara Oil Seep Sample 6 (SPAdes)... | ecosystem: Environmental > Aquatic > Marine >...
GTGCCGCGGCTCGATATGGCACGCAACGCACCGGTGATGAATATCGAGCCGGTCGCCTCCCTTGTGCTCGGTTACTTCGTATTGGGGCAAATGCTTAGCCCCGGCCAGTTGGTAGGTGGAGCAGTCGTCGTGGGCGGCATTGTCGTGCTGAGCTTATCCAAGGGGCGGTAAATATCACCGTGAGATTTATTCGATATAAAGCCCTGTAGCTAATAATTGGTTATGGGGTTTTTATTTTCATCATTTCAATACCCATATTGTTAGCGCGCTAATTAATTGTTAGACTAAAGTCCCCTATGCGATTCCCTACACGATACGTGCCCGTTGAGAGGCGCTGGCCAGGTGGTTGCCTGGTGGCTAACAAGTGAGCTCTGCATGACCCCTGATCAAACATTTGCCCGCTGGGTGAAGGTCGCCCTTGCTGCCTTTGTACTGCTTTTTATCTATTTTCTGGTAGCCGATAGCTTTATGCCCATGACGCCGGAGGCCAGGGTGATGCGGCCGGTAACACGTATAGCACCCGAACTCAGCGGCCCAGTGAGTAATGTGCTGGTGAGTGATCACCAACATGTGGCCAAAGGTGACGTGCTGTTTCAGATAGACCCGGCGCCGTTTCGCTTAGCCGTTGAACAGGCGGAGCTTAATCGCGAACAGGCCGGGCGTGAGAATGCCCAGTTGGAAGCAGAGCTAACCTCTGCGCAAGCGGAGCTGGCGTCTGCTGAGGCGACGGCAGCCGAGCGGCAGGGAGAACTGCAGCGTGCTGAAGCTCTTGTGGCGCAGCAGAGCGTATCGCGCCAACAGTACGAACAGCAGGTGGCTGCTGAGCGCACCGCTCGGGCTAGCGTAGCGGCGGCCAGGGCTAAAATCGTCAGCCTGGAAGTGCAGTTGGGCGATGCTGGCGAGACAAATCTACGTTTGCGTCAAGCAGGCAATGCGCTCTCCCAGGCGCAGCTGGATCTTGCCCGTACTCAGGTGCGCGCCGCGCAAGCCGGGCGTGTTGCTAACCTGCAGCTAGAGGTGGGTGACTACGTTCAGGCGGGGCAGCCAGCAGTAGCGATAGTGACCGATGGGATGGATATTATTGCCGACTTTCGTGAAAAGAGCCTTCGCCATGCGGCCCCTGGTGATTCAGCGCGGGTCGTGTTTGATGCCTGGCCGGGCCAGGTATTTGATGCGCAAGTCATCGACATGGATGCCGGTGTTCGCGAAGGCCAGCTGGCCGCCGATGGTCAACTGGCTGATATCCCCACCACCGACCGTTGGGTACGCGATGCCCAGCGTATGCGTGTACATCTAGCGCTAACTCAGCCAATCGCGCATGTATTACCCAGCGGCGCCCGTGCCACGGTGCAGCTTCAGCCAGGCGATGCTGCTTTGGCCAAGCCTTTTGTATGGCTACAGGCGCATCTCATCAGCTGGCTGCACTATGTTTATTAAGAGCCCGTATATTAAGCGCCTGTTGTTGACCCCGATTCAAGGCTGGTGGTGGAGGCGCGGCGGGGCTAATGCCCAGCGAACTGCTCGCCCGGCGTTAACTCAAAACGGCCTGCGTCAGTGCTTGCGAGTAGCCGGTGGTGGCACGCTGGGGTTTGTGGTTAGCCAACTGATGGGCTGGAACTACGGGGTGTTTTTTACCGTTTTCCCGATGTTCTTGCTGGGTATGGTGCCGATTCTTAATGGCCATATTATTCGCCAGTTTTTAACCAACGTATCGCTTAACGTACTTGAAGTCAGCCTGGTGGTGGGGTTGCTCAAACATATGCCGCTAGTGATGACCCTGGTGGTGATGGGTATGTTTCTGTTTCGCTTTAACCTGATGGCGAAAGGGCCGCTGTTTCTATTTGGCGCCAATGGCGTGCTGACGCTCAGTATTCTGCTTCACTTCGCCAGCTACCCCAATGTGGACTTGAGCGATCTACTGGCCTGTAATCTCGTCGCCAGTGGTTTGGCGGTGTTTATTGCCATGCTGATGCATACGCTGTTTCCTGACGTGGAAGCCCGCAAACCGCCGCCCAGAGCCACCAAAACATCCTCGCAAATTCGTCATGAAACCTTAATCGGTGGATTAACCGCCACGCTCTCGTTTGTGGTGTTTCAGGTGTTCGACTTACAGGGATCGCTCTCTGCGCAGATGGCCACCATCCTGGTGCTGTTTACGCTGGGGTACTCTGGCGCGCGGATATCAGCCGCCAAGCGAGCCGTAGGAACGCTGCTGGGCTGTAATTTGGCACTACTAATGCAGCTACTCCTGTATACCCAAAGCCACCATTTTTTGCTGGTGGTGTTGCTCTACTGGCTGGGGCTCATGCTCTTCGCTCGGGAGCATATTCATGAAGGGGGCGGATCAGGGATTGGCTTTGGTGGGCTGACCACCTTGGGGATTCTGTTCGGCCAGTCGCTAGGCCCGCAGCAGGATCTGATTTACAGCGCGCTCTATCGTTTCTCTTCCATGAGTGTGGCACTGATCCTTACGCTGCTGGCTATGGCTTGCCTGCACTTTGTCTTGAACCGCTGGGCGCCAACGCGTTTACCCGCGAGCAACCCCAAATAAACCCGCCATAAATTAAGTAGCGCAACTTTTTTAATAAAGGCTACTCTGAGGGTGTGTCGATGTGTGATCAGCAGTGCCATTCGCACCTTTCACATACGGCGTTTTCCCTACTAACGGATTAGAGGTGTTCGTCATGGCAACTGGTAAAGATGATAAAGCTAAAGGAACGGCCAACAAAGCAGCAGGTAAAGTAAAAGAAGCCGCGGGCAAGGCAACCGGTAGCACCAAAACTGAAGCCAAAGGTAAGGCCCAGCAGGCGAAAGGCGAACTGCAAAAAGGCAAAGGCGACGCCAAGGAGAGCCAGAAAAAACAGCGCTAGTTATGTAACACAGATACCAACAGGGGGCTTCGGCCCCCTGTTGGCGTTTATGCGGTCTGGAAACTCCCGTTTCTCATCTTCAGCGCTGAAGCATTGGGGAATAGCCTGGAGAAGTTTGTTTAGTAGTGACCCAGTAATTTCCACCACAAACCGCCGACAACTACCCAGATCACAAGATTGACTACGCTCATAATAAAGCCCGCTTTCCACCACTCACTCAGCGTTAGGTAGCCCGAGCCAAAAATGACGGGCGATGTGCCTGTGGCGTAGTGAGTTAAGGTCATCATGATGGAGGAGGTGGCGGCCATAATAAGCACAAACGGCATGGGCGGCGCGCCGAGCGTTAATCCAACGGTAAGAAAGGCTGCCATCATTGCAGTGATGTGTGCAGTGGTGCTGGCAAAGAAGTAGTGAGTGTAGAGGAAAGTCAGCACTAACAAGGCCGATGCTCCCATCCAGCCAATACCCATCATGGTGATCCAGTTCTGCATGTTAGAAGAGAACCAAGCGATCAAGCCGGTCTGGTTAAGCTGGCTTGCCATCATGATTAGGGCGCCGAACCAGAGTAGGGTATCCCAGGCGTTTTTTTCCGCCAGTACATCATCCCAGGTTAATACGCCGGTCAGCAGGAGGATCGATAGCCCAATAAATGCCGACGTAGTGGTGTTGAGGGTGACAGCATCGCCCAGAAATAGCGCCGGTATATCCGCCCACAGCAGCAATAGCACTAAGAAGACAAACAGCATAATGCCTTCGTCTCGGCTGAGTTTACCCATTTCGGCAAGTTTATCCCGCGCCATCTGCGTGGCGTGGGGTGTCTGTTTAATATCCGGCGGGTAAAGCAGGTAAAGAATATAGGGCATAGCCAGGATAGCGACCAAACCAGGCAGTAGCATCGCGAGCGCCCAGGTCATCCAGCTCAGCTGGATTTCCGCCCCGGTGGCGATAGAGATCAGCTCTACGGTCAGTGGGTTGGGGGCAGTGGCGGTGACAAACATCGCTGAGGTAATCGGGTTGCTGTGATAGTTCACCAGCGCCAAATATTTGCCGATTTTGCTTGACGTGCCGTCTTCCGGGCGTGAATCAAACCCTTTAGCAATAGATCGCATGATGGGGTGCATGATGCCACCGCCGCGAGCGGTATTGCTGGGGGTTACCGGGGCAATAGAGAGCTCTGAAAAGGCTAAACTGTAGCCGATTCCCAGCGTTTTCTTGCCGAAGATGGAGATAAAATAGTAGCCGATACGGGCGCCTAGCCCCGTCTTAATAAGCCCTCGGGAAATCATAATCGAGATAGCGATTAACCAGATCAGCGAGTTGGAGTAGCTGCTTAACGCATCGTTGATGGCGGTGCCTGGGTTGTCACTGGTTACCCCGCTCGCCGCCACAATCGCAATGGCAATGATTGAGATGGCCCCTATGGGCATTGCCTTACCAATAATCGCGGCAATCGTCCCCACAAAAATAGCCAGCATTAGCCAGGCATCAGGGGTGAGACCTTCTGGCAAGGGAATAGCCAGCCATATCAGTAGAGTGATCGCCACCGCAATAGCGGTTGGCCAGGGTTTAAAAGGCAGCGTCGGCATCGTGGAACCCTATAGTAAGTAGGTGGCTGCGGTACGCTCACAGGCAATAAAGCAGTGCTTGAGTTTCTACTTAAGTCTAGAGCGGATGGGTACTTGCCGACTTGCCCCACGTCAATGGCGGCTCGATTGTGCTGCGTTAGCTATCAGCTTCAGGTTATAAGCGAAAAACCCGCTAACAGTTAGCGGGTTTTTCGAATTACGAGAGCGGCCTGATATCAGTTCAATTCCAGCGAAAAACTCATTTCCACGCCAGCATCATCCACTCTGAACCAGTACTCCATGTTCTCGTAGATGTCGCTGTATTGCCTGAGCAGTTCAATATCAGACTCTGACAGATCACTTGCTGGTATTTGCTCGACAAAATCCGCTAGTGATTTATAAAACTCGCCTGTCATGTGGCCATAAAGCAGTAAGTCACGATCTGAAACAGGGGCTTGCAGCTCTTTCTGCAGTGTCGCCGAATCGCTGATGTCAGCGCCCAGTGCAATAGCAGTGTCAGACATGGCAGCGTAGAGCTCAGGGGCATCCGGTGGCAGCATCATGCTTTCGATTTGCTTGGCTTCTCCGCCGGGTTCCAGTCCAAGAGTCGCTAACTCAGGTGCGAAAGAGCTTGCTGTAGACAGCAGCGTCAAAGGGTTTTGAGAGGCTAGGGTCAGGATGCCAGAAACGATGGGTTCACCGTTTTTCATTGCCAGACTGTTAATACGCGCATTAAAGCCAGACAGAGACGGCCCAACCATCATGGTGATCGGGTTGTTGACCGCCATGTTGATCTCATTCCAGAAGCTGTTCAGATCCTGCAACTCATCACAGCTGAAGGGGTTCTGACGCACTTCCTGCGCATATTTTTGAACAGTCTGAACCAGTACGGGTAGATCCAGGCCAAATCCAAGGCTGGCCATACCCCTTGTGCTGCCAAGGCCCGGAACCTGAGTGGTCAGAGCACGCAGGTCACTGACAATATCCTCATCGGTTTCCAGGATCAGGTTCATTTCCATACGGTCGAGACTGTACTCACGCATGCCCATTACAAGGCCGGGAATGCGGTTGGTGATGCGGTCGATATCTGCCTGACAGGTGGATAGATCCAGTGGCTCTGCATCAACGGCTTCCATGAGTGCTTGAGTACCTGAATGGGTAGGCGTGCTCAGCTCATTTAGTAGGCGTGAGGCGTAGATTTGCCCAGCACCGTAAGGTGTAAAGCCATGGCGCTCTTCAAGTTCTGCTAGTGCGCCGGTATCACCGATGCTGCTGTCGGGCAGCGTTTTACCCAGCACCTGCGCTAGCAGCTCGTCGCTGGCATTTTGCGGTACCACAGATACCAGCAGTTGCTTGTCGTCAATGGCTAGGATCGCCTTGACGAGCCCCTCAGGCGTCAGTACCCAGTATTCGGTGTCGTTGGTGGTGGCTGTGCTCAAGTTGATATCAGACTTGGCCAGGACGCGCTGAAGCGTTTCGCGGAAGGCTTCTTCATCCTGCAGTTGCATGCGCAAAACAGGCAAGATACCCAGGCCGTAGAAGGCCGCCTGAGGGCTCACCTTCAGGCCCAGCGCATGGATATCTTCCAGTGATTCAACATCGACCAGCTCTTCAGCCATGGCGATTAATAGCGTCATCAGCGAACGTAGCGCTTCATCGTCTATCTCGGGCAATGTTTCGCGCAGTTCATCCAGATCAGACGCTAGGCTAGTCGTAGGCTGCATGCGCTGATAAAGATCAAAGGCATCTTGTTCCGTCTTAGCTTCACGTGTTGCCATGAAGTAGGGAGAGTCAGCCGGAATATATTTCAGCATGGGGGCTGCGTTATTTTTCGGCGCTTCCTCCTGTGTGCCTGCTGCCGTTGATTCTTTATCATCGCTGCAGCCGGTTAGCATGCCTGCGCTGAGCAGAGCCGCGGTTACCGCCAAGGAAAGTTTGGTTTTCATCTGGAATCAGTTCTTTGAATAGTGTTGGTTTTAAATAGAACGCTATGAACAGAGCGCGACGTAAATGATAATCATACACGAGCAATGTATAATTAATCTACTTGAGCGATAAATACTTTTAGAGAAAATTCAGTAAATGGTTATTTGTACTTAGAAGCCTGATCGCGCCAACAGTTGAGGTTGCTGAACGGGAACTCTATAAGGAATTGCAAAGCCAGAAAAACATGCAGTGTCTGACCCGTTGCAAGTAGATATGTAAAGTGGCCCTTGAGTTTTGCTAAGACTCAAGAGCCACATATAGTCACGACACTGTTCAGTAAGTCGCTATTTTAAACTTCCTGATACAGCTCACTGCCTTTGTTGCGAAACTTCTCTGCCTGCTCCTCCATGCCTTTCATCACCGCTTCCTGATCACCGTTTAGCCCGTGTTCGTTGGCGTAATCACGTACTTCCTGGCTGATCTTCATGGAGCAGAACTTCGGCCCGCACATGGAGCAGAAGTGGGCTACCTTGGCGGAATCCTTGGGCAGGGTCTCGTCGTGGTACTCCCGGGCGGTGTCCGGGTCTAGCCCCAGGTTGAACTGGTCTTCCCAGCGGAACTCGAAACGCGCCTTGGAGAGGGCGTTATCACGCCGCTGCGCCGCCGGGTGGCCTTTGGCCAAATCCGCCGCGTGAGCAGCAATCTTGTAGGTAATGATGCCGGTTTTAACGTCGTCTTTATTGGGCAGGCCCAGGTGCTCCTTGGGCGTGACGTAGCAGAGCATCGCGCAGCCAAACCAGCCGATCATCGCTGCACCAATGCCCGAGGTAATATGGTCGTAGCCGGGAGCGATATCGGTGACCAGCGGGCCGAGGGTATAGAAGGGCGCCTCGTCGCAGTACTCCAGCTGTTTGTCCATGTTCTCTTTCACCAGGTGCATAGGCACGTGGCCGGGGCCTTCGATCATCACCTGCACATCGTGCTTCCAGGCGATATGGGTCAGCTCACCCAGGGTTTTCAGCTCTGCCATTTGTGCTTCGTCATTGGCATCCGCCACCGAGCCGGGGCGCAGGCCATCGCCGAGAGAGAACGCCACATCGTACTGCTTGCAGATCTCGCAGATCTCCTCGAAGTGGGTGTACAGGAAGCTCTCCTGGTGATGATACAAACACCACTTGGCCATGATTGAGCCGCCACGGCTAACAATGCCGGTGACCCGCTTGGCGGTGAGCGGTACATAACGCAGTAGCACGCCCGCGTGAATAGTGAAGTAGTCCACGCCCTGTTCGGCCTGCTCAATCAGCGTGTCGCGGAAGACTTCCCAGGTGAGGTCTTCGGCTACGCCTTTAACCTTTTCCAGCGCCTGATAGATCGGCACCGTGCCAATCGGCACCGGCGAGTTGCGCAGTATCCACTCACGGGTTTCGTGGATGTTCTGCCCAGTGGAGAGATCCATGATGGTGTCCGCGCCCCAGCGGATGCCCCAGGTCATCTTATCCACCTCTTCTTCGATAGACGAAGTCACCGCCGAGTTGCCCAGGTTGCCGTTAATCTTGACCAGGAAGTTACGGCCAATAATCATCGGCTCGCTTTCCGGGTGGTTGATGTTGTTGGGAATAATCGCCCGCCCACGAGCGACTTCATCGCGCACGAACTCCGGCGTGATCTCTTCCGGCAGGCTGGCGCCAAAGCTCTGACCTTTGTGCTGGTGGCCCAGAATGCGCTCTACCTCCGCCGTACCCAGCGCTTGGCGGCGCTGGTTCTCGCGGATGGCAATAAACTCCATTTCCGGAGTGATAATGCCCTGGCGGGCGTAGTAAAGCTGAGTAACGTTTTTTCCAGGTTTGGCCCGACGGGGGGTACGGGTTAAATCAAAGCGCAACTGGGCAAGAGTGGGATCGTTGGCGCGACGGTTACCGTACTCGGAGGTAGGGCCAGTTAAAAACTCGGTATCATCGCGTTCTTCGATCCAGACACGGCGCAGGGCGGGTAAGCCTTTGCGTAAATCGTTGATAGCCTCTGGATCGGTGTAGGGGCCGGAGGTGTCGTACACCAGCAGCGGCGGGTTCTCTTCATCAATGCCGGTGGTTTTGGTGGGTGAAAGCGAAATTTCCCGGAACGGCACGCGAATATCCTGTCGCGAACCTTCAATGTAAACCTTACGCGAGCCGGGCAGCGGCGCAATGGCGGCGGCATCCACCTGGGCGGTTTCGGCTAAAAAGTGGCTAGTTTTGCTTGTTATGGTCTTAGTCATTACGGTCGTTTCCTTGTGTTGTTTTGCTGAATTAGTTGGTGAGGTCTTGGTCTATCAGCTCTAAGCCCATCTGCCAGAAGTCGATTTCCAGGCGGGTGGCATCGCGGAAGATCTTGCTGAGTTCGGCAAAGCGGGCGGGGGTGACATCGGCTAAGCGGGTATTGAGCCATTCAAGCTCCGCCTGCATGGCGGCCTGAAACTCGTCGCCTTCGTACATGGCGATCCAGGCGTCATAAGGGTTTTGGCTGCCGCGCAAGGTGGAAGGCTGGGCGTTCAGCCAGTTGGCAATTTCGCCATAGCCGACCAGGCAGGGGGCCAACGCCACGTGCAAATCGAGCAGGTCGCCGCGGTTGCCGGTATCCAATACATAGCGGGTGTAGGCCAGGGTGGCCCTGGCTTCGGGGAGCGCTTCCAGCTCCTGCTCGGAAATCCCCCACTCCTGACAAAAGCCCACGTGCAGGCCCAACTCCACATCCACAATGGCTTTCAAGCCTTCATGGGCCTGTCGCAGATCGGCAAGGGTGGGGCTTTTATAAGCAGCCAGCGCATAGGCGCGGGCGAAGTGAATCAAAAACAGGTAGTCCTGCTTTAAATAGTGGCGAAACGACGCCTCAGGCAGCGTGGCATTGCCCAACTGACGCACGAAATCGTGCTCAATATAGGCGCGCCAATCTCCCTGACAGGCAGTAGTGAGATCAGTAAAGCGGTAGCCCATGATGCCTCCGGTGGTAATGATCCGGAGGGTGGGCGAATAAGATCGAGGAAATGGCGCGGAAGGTGGCGTGAAATGAAGCCATGGCCATCGCTTGATCCCTACGCCGGTACCCGCGTGCAACTCATGTGAGCAGCAGCGCATTAGCCGGATCAGGTTCAGCGGGACCAGCGCTTGGCATCCTTAAAAGGACAGACCCTGCGCCATCTCAGCCGGATATCACCGGCACCCCGTCAAGCTGTTCGTTAGCGGAGTGTAGGAGGCGGGTGGGGGAGATGCAAGGGGGGGCTGCCGAATTAGGCTTTGCTTGGTTGTGAAAGAGTGGAGTAGAGTCAAGCTAGAGTTGATAGAACTTCAATGGAAGAGCCGCCATCACTGGAGAAAAGGCGATATGAACACGGCTCCCGATCCGCTCGACACGCCCGGCGCTCTGCCGTTCGTCGATCAGCATGCTGTGGATTATGTGGGCAGCGTCAACTTGCTGGTGGCGCCCGTCCGCGATCGTGTACTGTTACCTATCGACCTAGACCGGAGAACGCCATGTCTTCCCCCCTTGTGACCACCGACTGGCTGCAGGACAACCTGGATAACGAACATTTGGTATTGATCGACGCTAGCATGGCCAATGTCGTTGGCAAGGAGCCGATCGTTTATGACCGTCCGATGTTGATCCCGGGAAGTTTCCGGATCGACCTGGAAAGAACGCTTTGCGATACCGGAGCTTCTCAAATTCACGCCTTCCCGACGGAAGAGCAGTTCACTGCGGAGATCCGTAGATTGGGCATCGAGCCCGAGAGCCTGGTGGTGTTGTACGACGATCAGGGGAT
>Ga0209344_10006035_pt1 | contig 10152 bp, 10 predicted proteins | sample Cruoilmetagenom6_FD_187293 | JGI IMG/M metagenome (GOLD analysis project Ga0209344, IMG submission 187293) | Oil polluted marine microbial communities from Coal Oil Point, Santa Barbara, California, USA - Santa Barbara Oil Seep Sample 6 (SPAdes)... | ecosystem: Environmental > Aquatic > Marine...
ATGATTTGGTTATTGAAACCGTTTATCTGGGTGTCAGATCAAATTATGAAATTGCTTGGTGGCAAAGAACAGCAGGGTGATATTCGTCTTGAAATTAAAGCGATGACGTCATTAGGTCAGGAGCTGGGTGAGCTTGATGAAGACGAATCACGGGTTATCTCCAATATTCTGGATTTACATGAAATCCGCACCCGAGACATTATGACCCCGAGAACAGTCTCGGAATATGTGAGTCCTGATGAAACGATTGCTGAATTTATTGAGCGCTCCAACGAAGGCCAGTTTTCACGTTATCCGGTATTGGATGTCAACGAATCGCCATTAGGCGTTATTTTTCGCCGTGATGTGATTGGGGTTGATGACAACACCAAAGTTTCCGAGTTAATGAAGCCCATAGTGGTTGTGACCGATCAAAAGGATGTTGAATCCGTCATGACGTTACTGATGAAAGAGCGTCAGCACATGGCCATAGTTTATGATGAATATGGAAGTTGGTTGGGTCTTGTGACCATGGAAGATATTTTTGAAACGATCATCGGAAAATCCATTATGGATGAAACGGATGATATTCCGAATATGCGTCGTTACGCCAAAAAACTGTGGGAAAAACGCCAGCGTCATACCACTAACCAAACTAATTAATTATTTCTTTTGAATATCCTGCGTATTGCCAGAGCAATAAGGCTGGAAAGTCCAAATAAAATCAGTATAACGGGCCATGGGATCGGAAAGGGAGTTGGATTCACTGGCTCTTGTGGTTTTAATGCTTGAGGAATATTACGTTCTGACAATTCAATAGTGACCCACTGATCCCTATCGGCCGGTGCTGTTTCCAGATATTCGTTAAAGTTGTACACCGGTGCTCCGCCATATACCCGACTCGATGGGAACTGGGGTATGCGGATAAACCAGATGGCTTCAATGGAATCTACAAGCGTTTGCTCGTAAGGTGTCAGAGAGCGGGGTGGTTTATTGTCAGTCAAACGAATTAAATCTTCGCCAATAGCATCAAATGCCACTGCCGGTAATAACCGAGTTGTTTCAGTGGTAAGGTAATCATAAATCTGTCGTGCAGCATCCAAATTCTTTTCGGTTATTGCCGTATAAAAATACGCTCCGACAGCCTGAACATAACCATTTATGCCTCGATCAGGCACCTTCCAGCCCAGTGCACGTAATGTATCTATAGTGATGCCACTACAATTTGCATCAGCATGGTTATAAATAAAATCATGCCGATAAAAATAATTCATTACCTGATTAATAGATTGTTGAAATTCAGTTACTGGCTGACCATTCTTAAGCGTAGCCACCAGCATGTAGGACGGTCGATAATAGTTTTGTCCGGCATTGAGGTCTGCCAGATAATTGTCCATTGGCGTGACGGCAGCAATAATGCCTTTTTCGCTGATGGTTTCCAGATTGTAAAAATTATTGACCAGCCAGTCAGAGTAACTGCCATTATTACCGAACTGGCCGGTCACTACTGCAAAATGCCCTGCCAGAGCCTCATGATCATCTCCCTGAGCACCATTAAGCATAAAGCCTAAAACTGGTTTACCAGCAGCCTCCATGGCAGAGCCGGGCGTTCTCTCCCACAACAGACGACTTTGATGTGGTTGTTGTACGCCCCCATCATCAGCCTGAACCAGAGTTTGCAAATTTTCATCTTCGCTGAGTGGCAATAACTGATAATTGTTAATGGCAAAATCCAGGGGCCAGACGGTGCGCGCGATAAATGCGTCATCAGTCATTTTGCCGCGTAAACGGATATCGCGTTTTTTAAAAAACTCGGTGGTATTTTTATTCCAGAATGACTGATTTTGTGGAATTTTAGCTACCGTTTCAAAATTGATTTGTGTTCCGTCATCCAGAATAAGTAATTTGCCTGATTTATTGAGCCTGGCTGACTCAATTAAAGCAGGTGAAGCAATCCATATGGGGATGTTGTCATTAATTTCAGCTTGTTTTTCCAACCATTTGGGGAAGGTGACTGATGCAGAATCTGGCGTTGGTAGGGAAGCAATAATCTCTGCGTCAAAATACCATTTATCCTGGTCTGATAAATTGCAGTTGGAACAACTTCCACTGGTCAGTGGAGGTTGTACGATTTCTGCTGAAACAGGATCAAAAAATGGTGTTGACTGGGCATAACTTGTGCCCAGCAACACAATGAACAGGGAGGGGATAAATGACATGCGGCAAGCATATCATGCGATAGCGTTATTTTTAGCCTGGTGAATTTCGGCCTTTAAAGCCTCATCAAGTTTAAGCTGACGTGCAAGCTCATCCAAGTAGACTTTTTCCATAAAACTATCTTCATCAATCATAATCAAACTGGCCAGATACATTTCAGCGGCCATTTCCTGTGTAGACGCTAATTTGGCAATTTCAGCAGGATTAACCGGTTTTTTTAACTCAGAATCGATCCAATATTGTAGCTCAGGATCATCAGTGATTTGGGCAACTTGCTGATCAATTAACAAACGTTCCTGATCATTAATATGCCCATCAGCTTTGGCGGCACCAATCATGGCTTGCAGTATTGCCTGGCTATGCAATTCAGCTTCTGGAGCGGGTAAGCGGTCTATGGTTTGTGGTGTGGCTTGAGGTGCTGTTTGTTGATTGTTTTGCTGCCAGCTCTGGTAAGCTTTAAATGCAACAGCACCCAATGCCGCCACACCGCCATATTTCAAAACACTGCCACCCATTTTGCGTGCTTTTTTATTACCTAACAGAAGTCCTACCGCTGTTCCGGCCAAAGCGCCACCACCAGCGCCCGTTAAAAACTGACCAATTTTATTGTCACCGGTATTGGAACCATTATTTTGCTGGTCCAGAAATTGCTGACCAGATTGTAGAAGTTTATCCATCAGACTGCGTGTGTTCATTTGCTAATATCTCCAGGTTTGGATGTAATTTAATTGGCTTGCCCGCATAATGTGATTCTCTGACCGCGGTTATATTGAATTGGTTTTACCTTAACTGAATTAACTTAAATGAAAATGAATCCAGCACATCAACAAGGCTCGTCAAAAGCATTTACCATTATTTTCTGGTTGTTATTAATGGGCTCGCTGACCTTATTTTTTAATGGCTTTATTGAACAGAAATATAATCCTAACCGGCATCTTGTGGAGATGGAGGCAGGTCTGGGTACAGATGTCGTGTTATTGCGAAATCAGGCAGGACATTATGTTGCTCCGGGATTTATCAATGGTCATGAAGTGACCTTTTTGCTGGATACCGGAGCAACCAATATCAGTGTGCCGGCAGGAATTGCCAGAGAGGCGGGTCTGAAGCAGGGCCGACAGGCGATGGTCAATACGGCAAATGGCGTGGTTCCCGTGTATTCCACCAAATTAGATACCGTGCAGTTGGGCGCAATCAAATTACAACATATTCAGGCGCATATTAACCCTCATATGTCAGACGATATTGTATTGCTGGGTATGAGTTTTATGAAGCATCTGGAGATGACACAGCGTGATGGTACGTTGACGCTCAGTTTACCTGGGATCTGACGCTTGGCCGCTTTTTTCAACAGCCCATTTTTCATAATGTGAACCGGGCTCACCCGGTTGAAAACAACACGCTACCCAAAAATTACCAATCAATTCCGTTATCACTGATTTTGCACCATCACTGGTCTGCCACCATTTATTGAGTGCAAAACCTTGTGGTGCCGCCGCATATATACCTATTTCAACATTGGGAAAGGCTTCACGATATAAACTGCGAGTTCGTCTGGCATGTACATCACTGGTATGGACGTTTAACCCTTTTAAATCAGCATCAGCCTCTTTCAACGCCAGCCAGTCTCGCACCATTACCGCACTGAGATAGGTACGTTCCTGTGCAGATTCCGGCGCAGCAATCACAATCAGCTTTTCAGCATCCAGACCATGCTGCACCATAAATGCACCCGCCTGTTCAGCATAGGATGCATGGGCAGGGCTGAGAAAACGAATATTCGGGCCGCCAGTAGTGATCATATATTGATATTGTTCAGCATTGAATATCGCTAAGGCTGCCAGCAAACTGTCTTCATCCTGCCAGCCTTCCACCACCAGATAGCTACGATCAGCTACGGGTGCGGTGGGAGCCAAAATAACGGCTAGCTGTTTCAATAGAAACAAACTGCTAACGGTCAGCAGTAACAAAATGACTAAACCACCCCAAATTGTTGGAAACCACAACTGGCGTTTTCGAAATAAGGTGAATTTAGACAAAAAGCTATCCCTGATAATAAAACGATTATGGTTACGTCAGAACGGTCTGGCTCAGCCTTCCTGTCCATAACGCTGATGCAAGATGCCAACGCGTTCTACATACACTTCTGTCTCAGCATAGGGTGGGATACCCTTAAATCGTTTGACTGCCCCCGGACCAGCATTATAGGCGGCCGTTGCGAGTTTGATATCCCCATCGAAGGTGTACAGCAAACCGGCCAGATACTTCACGCCACCCTCAATGTTCTGTTGCACATCAAATGCATTGGTGACCCCCAGATCTTTGGCAGTACCAGGCATCAGTTGCATCAAACCTTGTGCGCCTTTTTTGGATAAAGCTTTGGCATTAAAAGCCGATTCGGCATGAATTACTGCACGAACCAGAGCGGCATCAATTTTATATTTTTTGGCCATGGTTTTGACCGTGTCAGCATAATCGGCGGTATTCAGACTGATGGTATGCCAATTTATCTTTGAGGTGGGATTACAGGCATAACATTCATAAGCCAGAACTTCAAAGTCACCATTTAACGGTTTCTTATCAGAAAAACTGAAACTTTCCCCATCATTGGAAAGTGATTTATAAATGATGGTTTTATTGCTGTGAATAGATGTGGGCTTACGAACATCGATATCAGCATTACTAAATTCCACCACACCGTCACTATTTCGGACCTGTTTAATATCATTGGCCAGCACTTCATCCGTCAAAAGGAGTGAAAGCAGTGAAATATAAAAAGCTTTAAGCGTCATGGATACTAAAAATAACGGCCAGCTGAGCCAATGACAATAACTATTAACCCAAGAATGAGATTTGCTCGTACAAATTTGCGAATTTTATCCAGTTCATTGGCCGAGGCAATCCAGTCATGTTCTGCTACAGCCCATTTGAGTTTGCGGTAAGGGTTAAAAAATACATGCATAAACAATAACATCATGAAAATTCCCAGTAGCAACATGATATGCACATGAATACCGACGGCGCCCATACCTCCTAACATAAATAGCATACCGAAGCCGGTAATCAATAAGGTGACCACTGATGCCCAAATCCATGGGAAAAAACGTTTAAAGACATTTGCCCAAAGTGGAAAGCGTTGTTCGGGTTCAAGTAAGGTCGCAGCAACGGGGCGTAAAAACATAAAAGCGAAAAACAATCCGCCTACCCAGATAACCGAAGCCAGTAAATGTAAACTTATTGCAATGCCCATAATAATTCTCTCTAAGTTGTTATCGTTTTAATGGTAATACCAGCAATTTTCTGCTGCCATTCCTGAGGACCGGTTTGATGTACCGAGCTTCCGCGACTATCAACTGCAACGGTAACTGGCATATTTTCTACATAAAATTCACGAATTGCTTCCATGCCTAACTCTTCAAAAGCTATCAATCGTGAAGATTTAATCGCTTGTGAGACCAGATAAGCTGCGCCGCCCACCGCAATCAGATAGGTTGATTGATATTTTTTGATTAAATCGACAGTTTTTTCACTGCGTTCCGCCTTACCTATCATGCCTAACAGACCGGTTTTGCCCAGCATGGTTTCAGTGAATTTATCCATCCGTGTTGCCGTGGTGGGGCCAGCTGGACCGACAATTTCATTTTTTACCGGATCTACCGGTCCAACGTAGTAAATAAAACGATTATGGAAATCCAGCCCTTCTGGTAACGGATCACCCCGATCCAACAGATCGGCAATCTTTTTATGTGCAGCATCCCGGCCAGTTAAAAAGTGGCCAGTCAGCAATAAGGTATCACCCGGTTGCCATTGTTTGATCTCATCATGCGTTATTGTGTCGAGATTGATATGCCGGGTGTTCTCTGCAGCCTGCCAGGTAATTTCCGGCCAGTCGCTTAAAGAGGGCGGGGTGAATGTTGCCGGCCCAGAACCATCCAGCGTGAAATGCACATGACGGGTGGCGGCACAATTGGGAATCATTGCAACAGGAAGTGAAGCCGCATGGGTCGGATAATCCTTGATCTTGATATCCAACACCGTCGTCAGGCCGCCTAAACCCTGGGCTCCAATTCCCAGTTGATTTACCTTTTCATATAACTCAACCCGCAACTTTTCAGTGGCCGTTTGTGGGCCCCGTTCCAGCAAATCCTGAATATCAATATCTTCCATCAGGCTCTGTTTGGCCATCAGCATGGCTTTTTCTGCCGTTCCGCCAATGCCAATACCCAGCATGCCAGGCGGACACCAGCCCGCACCCATTTGGGGAACAGTTTCCAGTACCCAATCCACCAGACTGTCACTTGGGTTCAAAATGGTGAACTTGGCTTTATTTTCACTGCCCCCACCTTTGGCGGCAATATCAATTTCTATCTTGTCGCCGGGGACCAGTTCGGTGTAAATCACTGCTGGTGTGTTATCACCGGTATTTTTGCGGCTGCCAATCGGATCGGCGACGATAGAAGCACGCAATACATTATCCGGATGTTGATAAGCCTGACGCACACCTTCATTAACCATATCTTCCAGACTTTGATGAGTCTGCCATTTTACCTGCATACCGACCTTGAGAAAGATATTGACGATGCCGGTATCCTGACAAATCGGCCGGTTGTTTTCAGCGCACATCCGTGAGTTGACCAGAATCTGTGCAATCGCGTCCTTTGCTGCTGGAGATTGCTCGCGTTCATAGGCTTTGCTCATCGCCTGAATAAAATCCTGAGGATGATAATTGGCAATAAACTGCAACGCATCAGCGATGCTTTGTACAAAGTCTTGTTGGCGAATTATTGTCATGTTTATGGTGTTGCCAGCTTTTGTTGAATTGCTTCAAGTACCTTATCCAGGGCAAATTCATCTGCTTCACCTGAAGCCCGGTGTTTATATTCAATCACACCGTTATCCATACCACGTTCACCCAGAATCAAGCGGTGGGGGATGCCGATAAGCTCCATATCCGCAAAAGCGACACCGGGACGCAAACCACGATCATCAAGCAACACATCGACGCCGGCAGCAAGTAACTGCTGATAAATTTCTTCGGCTTTATCGCGAACCCGTTGTGACTTATGTGCATTAACAGGAACTAACACCACTTCAAACGGTGCAATGGCTTGTGGCCAGATAATGCCATTTTCATCGTTGTTCTGTTCGATGGTTGCAGCAACCACGCGCGAAACGCCAATGCCATAACAGCCCATGGTGATAACTTGGGATTGTCCGGTTTCGGTCAAGACAACGGCATTCAATTTACTGCTGTAGTTTTCGCCAAGCTGGAAAATATGACCTACTTCAATACCACGGGCAATTTCTAAAGTGCCTTGACCATCTGGGCTAGGATCACCTGCTATTACATTACGTAAGTCTGCGGTTTCAGGTTCTGGACAGTCGCGGCCCCAGTTCACACCAGTCAGATGTTTTTCATCTTCATTGGCACCACAGACAAAATCAGCAATATGTGCTGCAGCAAGATCAACAACCATTGGGATGGTGAGTCCGACTGGTCCGATAGAACCGATATTGGCACCTGTCGCTTCATGCACTTGTTCCGGGGTGACAAAGGTTAAAGGTGCAGCGATTAATGGATGTTTTTCTGCCTTGATTTCATTAAGATCGTGATCGCCACGCAATACCAAAGCGACAACACTGTTTTTCTCAGCACCTTCTACCAACAATGTTTTCAGACATTGCGAAGCATTTACTTTTAAAAAGCTGCTGACATCCTCAATAGTGTGTTTGTGAGGAGTATCAACGGTTTGCATGGTGGCAGATGCTGCAGGACGCTCACCTGCTGGTTTGACTGCTTCAGCCAATTCAACATTGGCAGCGTAATCACTGTTATTGCTAAAGGCAATCGCATCTTCACCGGAGCTGGCCAGCACGTGGAATTCATGTGAGGCATTACCACCAATACTGCCGGTATCAGCCAGCACCGCACGGAAATTCAATCCGATACGCTGGAAAATGCGTGTGTAAGTTGCATACATATCATCATATGTTTGCTGCAAAGATGCTTGATCCACATGGAAGGAATACGCATCTTTCATCAGAAACTCACGAGCGCGCATCAAACCAAAACGTGGGCGGATTTCATCACGGAATTTGGTCTGAATCTGATAAAAATTCACCGGTAATTGTTTGTAACTGCGAATTTCCTGACGCACCAGATCAGTAATGACCTCTTCATGGGTAGGGCCATAGCAAAATTCACGTTGATGGCGATCGGTGATACGTAATAATTCCGGACCATACTTTTCCCAGCGCTGGCTTTCCTGCCACAATTCAGCTGGTTGCACGGAAGGCATTAATACCTCCTGGGCTCCGGCTTTATTCATTTCCTCACGCACAATTGCTTCGGTTTTACGCAATACCCGCAAACCCATCGGCATCCATGTATACAGACCGGATGCCAGACGGCGGATAAGGCCTGCCCGCAACATTAACTGATGGCTGACGATTTCAGCGTCTGCAGGTGTTTCTTTTAAAGTGGAAATGAGAAGCTTCGAAGTACGCATGGAAAAGGTGATTCCTGATTATTGAATTAAAAAACTGCGCTGACACACTGTATCAGCGCAGTTGAATTTTGTTAGAAAGTACTGTGATCCCAGCCCCAGTTTTGTCGTTCGGAGTCGGTCATACTGATGTAAACGCGGCTACCACTGACGCCAATCTGCTCTTCAATCATCGAACATAAAGCATCAGATAACGCTTTGCGGTCACTGGGTAAGCCAAGCGAACGATAATCCAGAATAGCGGTAGGCTCAGTACTGCCGCCAAAAGACATCGCCGTTTTGGATTCAACAGCCACCATCACATAACTTTCCGGTTTACCAGAAGCCTGCGCGACGGTTTTACTGGCTACTTTCAGTAAGGCTGCTTCATCAGTAATAGGCTGATTGGTCACAATATTTAAATAAGGCATGGTTACTTCTCCTGTTTACAGAATTGGTTAACTTGCTGTTTAAGGGTACTTATTTTCTGTTGTCTTTCTTCTTCGGTAGGGCGGGTCACATTGCCCTCTGAGTCCATCATGCGACGACCGGGATTGTCCTGATACTGCTGTAAATTATATTTGGCAATTCGACAGTTTTCAGCTAAAGCTTCAGCAGCCTGTTCTTCCTGTTGTTGATTTTGTTGTTGCTCCTCACGGGCTTCATCGGTTGCTTTCTGTTGTTCAATCAGCAACTCGAGTTCTTTTTTAGCCGCTTCCGGATTCATCGACGGTGGAGGGGGAGTATCCACTTTTTCATAGGGTTTATCGACAGGCGGGGTTTGTGAGTAGATAACTTCACCATCATCATCAACCCACTTGTAAGCATCCGCCTGAACCGTCATGGCAAAGACTAAAGCAAGACAGCAACAGCTTAATTGCGGTATAAACATCACGGATACCTATAAAATAAATCGTTATTCTACGCCAAAGCGCTATTTCATAAAATGTCTGATAATACTGTTCGTTTTGAATTAAAAATTCCGGTGGAAAAAGGCTCAGTAAATGCTATCGATCTGTTAGCTGACCACTGTGAACTTTCCCGTCAGCAAATCAAGCAGGCGATGAGCAAGGGAGCTGTCTGGTTGCAAAAAGGTAAACGCACTCAGCGTTTGCGTCGAGCGACAAAAACCCTTAATTCTGGGGAGGTGTTGCGACTATATTACGATAAGCGTTTATTGGACCAGATCCCCGAAGCCCCTGAGTTATTACAAGATTTTGGTAGTTATAGTGTCTGGTTCAAACCACCCGGAATGCTGGCACAAGGAACAGAGTGGGGAGATCATTGCAGTTTACTGCGGGTATCCGAGCTGGCCTTTGATAAACCGCGACAGAGTTTTCTGGTGCAGCGTCTGGATCGTGAAGCCTTTGGTTTGATGATTATTGCTCATCAGCAAAAAGCGGCGGCTCAGTTATCTACCTTATTTCAACAACGAAAGATTGAAAAACACTATGAGATCGAGGTGGATGGTGAC